>Ga0206878_10016_pt1 | contig 87181 bp, 69 predicted proteins | sample Alteio_BWOrgCont_8_FD_152621 | JGI IMG/M metagenome (GOLD analysis project Ga0206878, IMG submission 152621) | Enriched cells from forest soil in Barre Woods Harvard Forest LTER site, Petersham, Massachusetts, United States -... | ecosystem: Environmental > Terrestrial > Soil > Temperate forest >... | reverse complement strand
CTGAATTGATAACCAGCAGGGTAGTGCCTGTTTTATGTATTGCAACGTCAACTTCTTCTGGTGTACGCAATTCTTCAAAACCACGGCTCGTCAATTCAGCCTTCATCGGGGCAACTAATTCTATGGGATACATTTAGAATGATTTTTTATTTTTTATCAAAGTTAATGCAACTATGTTTTAGATAAGTGATATGATAATAAGTAAAATCAATTTTGAGAAAAAGTGTGGATTTAGCCCAGCTTTCATCAAATTTGTAACTTCCCCCTGTAAAGGGTACTTTATTGTAGCGGTTATCTGTTTTCTTTACACAAAACAAACTCATGAAAAAAGTTTTAGTTGCCCTGTCGCTCTGTTCTGTATTAATTGCTTGCAATAATAAACAACATACCGCTGCTGAACCCGCCGGTAAGCAACTGGCACAGATATATGATGAGTACTGGGAGCGGCGTATGCAGCTGTTTCCGCTGGAAGCTACCGCAAGTGGTGACAACAGGTACAACGACCGAATGACCATAACCATTGGCCAGGACTTTATAGATAGCGCCAAGCGTTTTTACGCAGGATACCTGGGGAAAGTACAAGCCATAGATACCACGGGACTTAGCGAAAACGATATGATCAGCTACCGACTGTTTGTATATGAAATGCAGATGGACCTGGAAGGTTATAAATACCCTGTGCAAAATATGCCTATTAACCAGTTTTGGTCGCCTACGCTGGACCTGCCATTGCTGGGCAGCGGAAAAGGCAACCAACCCTTTAAAACTGTAAAAGACTATAATAATTTTCTGAAGCGGCTGGCTGTGTTCCCTGCATGGACAGATACTGCTATTGCCAATATGCGTAAGGGTATGCAGACGGGGTGGGTACTGCCGCGTACACTTGTGGTGAAAATACTACCACAGCTAAAGGCTATGGTGGTGAAAAATGATACCGAGAGCATATTTTATGCGCCTGTAAAGGCTATACCGGACAGTTTTGGCACTGCAAAAAAACAACAACTGACTACGGCATACACAAGGGCTATAGACAGTATAGTAATACCCAATTATAAAAAGCTGTACGACTTTATGGAGCAGGAGTACTTACCAAAGTCGAGGAGCACAAGCGGTATGAGTGCATTGCCGGGTGGAGCTGAGTACTACAAATATTGCATCAAGTATTGGACAACAACTAGTCTGAGTGCTGATAGCATTTACCACATTGGACTGAATGAAGTAGCGAGGCTGGAAGGAGAAATGAACAAGGTGAAAGAGCAGGTGGGTTTTAAAGGCGATATGAAGGCGTTTTTTGAATATCTGAATAAGGACAAGCAATTTTTCCCTTTTGCTACAGCGCAAGACGTGATAGACAGCTTCTGGCATATAAAGGCCCAGGAAGAACCACAACTGAAAAAACTGTTTAGCCATGTGCCCAAGTCGCCATTCACTATACGGCAAACTGAGGCATTCAGAGCGGCATCTGCCAGTGCAGAATATAACCAGCCATCGGAAGACGGGACAAGACCGGGGATATTTTACGTGCCTGTGCTGGATGCTAAAAAATTTAATGCCGTAGGTATGGTGACCTTGTTTTTGCATGAGGCTATACCGGGGCATCACTACCAAATATCTATACAGCAAGAAAATAAAGACCTGCCTAAGTTTCGCCGGTTTTTGTGGTATGGCGCTTATGGTGAAGGCTGGGCACTGTATGCTGAAACGCTTGGCAAGGAAATGGGAATGTATGATAATCCGTACCAGTATTTTGGCCACCTGAGCGATGCTATACACCGCGCTATAAGACTGGTGGTAGATGTGAGCATACATGATAAGGGAATGACAAGGGAAGACGCTATTACGTATATGGTGACCCATGAGCGCATAACGGTACCAGAAGCTGCAGCTGAAATAGAAAGATATATGGCTATACCGGGGCAGGCATTATCCTATAAAATAGGGCAGATGTCCATAAGTGCAGAGCGTAAAAAATATGAAACACAATTGCAGGGTAAGTTTAATATTGCTGATTTTCATAACCAGGTACTGAAAGACGGTTGCCTGCCACTGGATGTGTTGAAAGAGAAATTAGCGGTGTGGGGTAATAAGTAATGAGCTTTTTACTAGAAAGGCAAAGATAGCAAGTTGAAAGAGAGACGAAAGGTAACAGGTAGTTTATAATAACGTTTTACTTTTGACTTTCAACTAAATAAGCAGGTTAAAACCAAATTAAATGATCCCTTTTCAAATAGCAGGGCGTACATATGTGGATGGGCTGATAAGCAAACGGTTGGGTGAAACCAAGCTTGGTGAGCACGTACAAACTGTACATGAATATAACTGGGAGGAAGAATTATATAACAGTAATGCCAGGTTTGTACTACTGGGCATACCTGAAGATATAGGAGTACGGGCCAATTACGGCAGGGGCGGGACATATACCATGTGGGAACCCGCTTTGCGCGCTATTTTGAATGTACAGGATACGAAAAAATTGCAAGGAAAAGATTTGCTGGTGCTTGGTGCTTTTGACTTTAGGGAACTAATGGATGAAACCAACAATGCTGATGTAAACACCCTGAGGCAAGTTGTGGTGCATATAGATGAAGCAGTATCGGCCATGATACAGAAAATAGTGACTGCCGGGAAGGTGCCTATAGTAGTTGGTGGCGGACATAACAATGCTTATCCGCTGCTGCAAGCTGTAAGTACTGTGAAGGGACAAAAGATTAACTGCATTAATCTGGATGCACACAGTGACTACCGTATGATGGAAGGCAGGCACAGTGGCAATGGATTTCACTATGCAAAAAGAAAGGGTTACTTACATAAATATGCCATTGTGGGGCTACATGAAAACTACAATAGCCAGTATATTATGGATGCGCTGGAAGCAGATCACGATATTTACTACAGCACCTATGAGGGGATTTTCCTGAGGGAGGAACAAACGTTCCTGCAAAGTGTGCATGATGCGTTGAAACATACTGGCCGAACAGCAAGAGGTATAGAGCTTGATCTTGACTGTATAGAGCGGGTACTGAGCAGTGCAGCTACGCCCTGCGGCCTTACCACACTACAAGCACGGCAGTATATAACACAATGTGCCATGGCTGGAAATGCCGCTTACCTGCACCTACCAGAAGGAGCTGCGAAAATTGAGACTGTAGAAGACTTGTATAATGCGAAACTGATAGCCTACCTGGTTACTGATTTTATAAGAGGTTATCAGGCCGTTGTTTAATTACAGGCCTTTAAAGCAATCACAAAAGTTGGGATATATTGATTTATTGGCACAGAGTTTTAATAGTTTTGTTTAAAATATCATGGCAATGATAAACGACAATGAATTACCACAAATAGTTGAGCAGGAAATACCTGAACTGTCTGGTAAGATTTTTGACAATGAGAACTGTAGTATTGTACATAGTACTGTAAATGCACTGCGAGATCATGCACATGGTAAAATGGAAGAAGAAAACTTTGGCGCTGTAAAACAGTGTATGGCAGTTGCGGAAAAGCTATATAAAAAAGGTAACCCAGCTGTAAAAAATGCAATTGAAAATATATATGTCTATTCTTTTTCCAGCATGCTTTTTCATGATATAGAGAAAAGAAAAATGCTGCTAAGCTTAATTCCCTTATCTCTATATACTATCTACATACATCAAATGTTGCACAGCCATATATAGGCGTTGGGTGTGAAAAGAGACGATAGAGGATGTCTGCATCACAACCGTTACGTTGAATTGATGACTCTATTTAAGTACCTGAATGTTAAAAACTAACCTTTACTGAAAAAAGTAAATAGTACCCAGCTTCTTATGCCAATAAAAACAGGAATAAATAAGATTATGGCTATAAGGGCCAGGAAGCTGAAACTGGTGAGGTAGTTGCCAAACATAGGGATGATGAGTATAAATATTGATATTAACCAAAGCATACGGGAAACGGGCCTTATATAGTTACGATCATCTTCATCTTCTTCCATTATTTTGGTGATGCCGTTGATCATCAGTAATATGGTTGCCAATGAAATGCAAAACATCCATTGCGTTTCCGATGAAATCCCTGAAGCCAGGCTTGTTATGCAAACTCTAAGGCAGGCCCCTAATACGCTAAGGCCAGCTAATAGCGGGAAATGCAAAAAAACAAGCCATTGATAATAAGCATATCCTTTTTTAGTTTGCTGCTCGCTGGTCATATCAAAATAAAGGCTCCAGAGTAGAAAGGCTATTAGTATCCCTAATATGAAAACTATCCACACATCCAGATGCCTGTTTTTCAATTCTGCAACTCCTCCTACTGTGCTTAAGATACTTTCTGTGAGTACAATAATTGTAAACTGACCAAAACGCTCAACAATCGTTGCAGATGCAGAAAATACCTGTCCCCTCTCTTTCAGTACAGTCACTACTGTTTGGGTTGCTATTAGCGGCGCTGTTAAATTCAAGATAAGAGTTGCTATCCATAGGATAATACTTGTTTGCTGATTTGTAAAGACAGAAATGATCAATAGTATAAAAGCAATGCTATAATTTATAGTGTAAAATTTATTGAAAACCCTGTGTGATGGATCATACAAGCCAACGCTCCACCAGAGGTATGTAATTAAAAACTGTATAATGGCAAACGTAATTGCAAAACCATACTGATTACCTTCAAAAACATCTGGGATGGTAATAGCAACTGCTGCTATTGCTAACATCTGCAAAAAAGTATATATCCTTGTGCGAATACTATCGCCGCCATGCAGGTCGTAATATTGACTGCCATTTACCCACGACCAAAATACCAAGCAGAATATTAGAAATGAATAACCCATTGTTTGCCAGGTGGGATGTGTAGCTATCTGATGAGTTAGCTGACTAATAGCTGCCACATAAACTAAATCATAAAACAACTCGAGCCAGCTTATTTTTCGCTCGTTTTTCCGATCATTAAAATTTTGGGGTTGTCCCCACCATAGCTTTGCAGGTTGTTTGCTCATGCATTTGGTGCATTGTTAAATACAGCACCTGCTAATTTAGTTTATATATTAAGATGGTAAGTAGGATTGGTAAAATATAATGCAAGTTTGCAAGTGCAAAATATTGCTATAATTTTCCATCATATTTTACGTTAAAAGATTATGGCCTGGTACTATGTGACCCTCCGTTTAAAACAGTTCTGGCGTTTCTTCAGTTTCAACAGTATTCACCCGTTAATAGGGATACTGTTGTCTGTTTTTTTCTTTGGGTTGTTCTCCTATATTGTTTTTGTAAAGGCCCCACATGCAGAATGGGTATATGCTGCAGTGGGTTTACTGGCGCTGCTGCAAATGCAAAATGTGGCCTCAAATCATTTTTTGAAAGAAAAGGCAGGAAACCAATATATACCGGCGAAGCTTGCAGAAAACTATCTTATTATTCTCCCTTTTCTTATTGCATTGGTCTGTTTTAAGGCGTACCTGCAAGCATTATTGCTGGGGCTTGTAGTTGCACCTTATTCTGTATTTAACATCAGCTTATCAAAACCACAAGCTATAACGTTGCGCTCGCCATATATTAAGTATGGATTTGAGTTCAACTATGGTTTCAGGGCTTTCTCGGGATTTTACCTGGTGTATGTGTTGTTGCTTGTTGTGGGCATTGTATCGGGCAATTATTACATTTATATATTGCCGTTTGTCATGATGCTGTTTTTTTTTGTGCAGCTTTTTTGGTTATGTGGAAGACCCTTTTTATGTGTGGATATACAGGATGACACCTGGGCGATTTCTATTGGCCAAGGCCAGGATGGTAATCATTAATTATGCTATTACATTCTCTTTGTTTCTTGTTGCAGGGCTTATTGCTTACCACAGTCATTATGTGCTTTTATTGAGCCTTACAGGAATGGGATTGCTGGCAGTGCTGGGTAGTATGTTATTGAAATACCATTTTTATCCTTCGGCATTGTCTATACAAATTGCACAAACGATCTTTTTCTTTTTGTGCCTGCTGTGTATAATTGTGCCAGTAGCATTGGTTTTTGTACTATCGTTTCTTCTATTTTCTTACTACAGGGCAAGAGCCAGGCTAAAAAACACACTGATATGATAACTATAAGGGAGCTGAACAAAAGTTATAATAAAAAACCTGTGCTTAAGGATATAAACGCAAATTTTGAGGATGGTAAAGTGTATGGTATAGTAGGACTGAACGGTGCAGGTAAAACCACATTTTTTAACTGCCTGAGTGGCCTTACTGATTTTGAAGGAACGATAGCCCACGACACACTAAGCCCGTTGAAAAACCACCTGGGTTATGTACCTACAGAGCCTTATTTTTTCCCAAGGACAAAAGGTGTAGAATACTTGCATTTTATGCAACATGCCAAGGGGGCAGAGGCTATTACAGCTGCATTGCCAGCCATGTTTGAACTACCGCTGGATGAATACATAGATCACTACAGTACGGGCATGAAAAGGAAAATTGCGTTTACCGGAGCTATGGTGGGTGATGCCTCAATTTATATACTGGATGAGCCTTTTAATGGTGTAGATATAAAGAGCAACCTAGTACTGAAAAGGAAGATACTAGAGTTGAAAGAAAATCAAAAAACCATATTCATATCATCGCACATTGTTTCATCGTTAACGGAACTGTGCGATGAAGTACACCTGCTAAAGGATGGAAAATTTGTGCTGCGGTATATGCCGGAGCAATTTGACCAGATAGAAAATGATCTTATGGAGCTTTAACCGGGCCTAAGTTGTGGCGTTTCCACCGGATAGCATAGGTGAGGTAGAAATTGAAATCGAAAACGGCATTTTTATCGCCGCGTCCATAACCTGCTACATAAACAGGTGCCAGATCCTGAAATGCACTGGTATTGAGCAGGAATTTACCACGTACCAAGTAGCCTATAAAAAAGTGTTTTACCAGTTCCATACGCATGCCACCAGTCAACTCAAACCAGTAGCCGGTAAAGTTTTGGGCAGGCGTTGTTCCTTCTGCTGTATTACCCCAGATACTATCTACAACTTTATATGAAGCCTTGGTCCTGTTAATAAAGCCAACACCCAGACGTGCGCCAATAAACACGGCATCCCAATCATCAACAGATTGCCGGGTAAGTATGCAGCGGTTAATGCCGCCACGCACGAAACTATTGTTTGAATTATATTTCAGATTTACAGGCCCGGTATAGTTAACACTTGCATTCCCCAAGCCCCCCTCCACAACGCCATACAATTCTTTGTGCAGGTAGTAGTCGGCAGCAAACTCATAACCCTGACGATAGCCAATAAACGCATTTATGATAGGCTGTGTGGCATCTATACTGAAAGTAAGTTGATGGTTTGTTTTTTCTTTGGCAGGCACAACAGGCTTAGACGTATCGGCAGTTTGCCCCAAGGCGAAGCAGGAGATTAATAATGGAAATATATAAAATATGCATTTAAAAATGCGCATCGGGCTTTATTATTTTAATGAATCGCGTATGTATATCTGCAGGTGTTCCAAATTTACGTTATTTGTTACACCTGCATTTTCTATGATAATGGAATCTATTTTATGCAGGGTATCGGTATAATTCTGAATGACATTGTTTCTAAGGTTCGGGGTGCCCGGTATAGTAGTAAGGTTGTAGTAATAAGTATAGCCACAGGCATTGGAGAGGAATTGCAGTTTCCTGGTATAAAAGAATGTAATTGTATCGATTATCTCCCTGATAGAATCGCCACCCATCTGGCTCAGGTACCATTTACAAGAATCTTTATTGGGATCGAGAAACAGGGAGAACTGGGCTGTTGTACCAAAATAATAGGGTATGTTATTCTGAGCACCAATTGGTGTTAATTCGCCATTGGGCAATAGGGTATCGAAAGTGACCCTACGGGCAAGAGCAGAATCCCAGTGCGTGGAGAGCACGCTAAACCTTAACGATACCAGTATAGGCTCAACACAAGGTTGTTTTTGCTGGGTGCATGAACTTGCTACAACACAAACAATGAACAATAGTATGGGGATGTATTTCTTAATCATTTAAGGTGTTCATTATTTTATCTATCTCACTTATCACATTGTCTATCTGCCTGCGCATTTTCTCTTTCTCAGAGCCATCCAATACGGACTTGCCTATTTGATGTGCAAGCATATTATCTTCAAGCGACGTGAGTTTATGGTTCAGCGACTCTATAAATTTTAGTTGATCAGCAACGGTATTTTTCAGGCGTACATTTTCAGCCTCAACGGCTGTATATTTTTTTAACAGCGCATCAAGCCTATCCTTTAAGAGCTGTAATTCCTGCATTAGTCGCGTATTTGTGCGTTAAGTTTAGTCTTGTATGTTGTAACCAACTGTTGCATCATCTCCTCTATTTCGGTGTCTGTAAGCGTCCTATCCTGTAACTGGAAAGAGTAGTTGACAGCATATGATTTTTTATCAGCCCCTAATTTTTCGCTTTCAAACACATCAAAAAGGTTAATGCCTGTTAGTGCGCCTAGTTTCAATTGTTCGGTTTGTTTTACCACATCACCATAGCCAGTCGTTTTATCCAGGATAATAGCCAGATCGCGCTGCACGGCTGGGTATTTGGAAACTTCTTTATACTTGATCACCTTCTGGGCCATTGCTTTTGTCCACTCCTGCCACAGTATGCTTACAAAGTAAGTATCCTGTTTGATGTCAAATATATCAAGTCTTTTCTGGTCTATAGCCTGTGCTGTGCAAATGACGGTATTTTTATACTTCCATTGCAGTTCTGTGCCTTCCTGTGCATAAACAGGTTGTACACCATCGATTCCTGAACGTTGTAACAGGTCGGCTATTACGCCTTTCACATAGAATATATCGGCTGGCCTGGCTTTTTGATTCCATTGGGCTTGCTGGATGTTACCTGTTATCCAGATGCCTAATCTATCGTACTCAATATATTTACCATTTTCGTTCTGATATATGCGTCCAAATTCAAATAAACGAAGGTCTTTGTTTTTGCGATTGTAGTTATACTGTATTACTTCAAGACCACTTTCGAGCATGGTTGGCCGCATTACATCTAGATCAGCGCTTAGGCTGTTGAGCATCCGCACCAGCTTAGTATCACCAGGATAGTACTTGCTATTGATGATAGAATTGGTAACTATTTCCTGAAAGCCCAAACCATGCAATATATCTGCAACAGTTTCACGTTTGTCGCGATCGGTTGGTAAGGCCTTAATCAGGTCGATATTTAATTTTTGCGGAATAACAATATTGTCCAGCCCGTCAATACGCAATATTTCTTCTACAATATCAGCAGGTTGTTTTACATCTGTTTTGTTGGATGGAACGCTTAAGTAAAGCGTATCAGCTGTCTCTTCCTCAATACCAAATCCAAGCGCTGTAAGTATGTTCTTAACAGCTTCGGGGCTGTAATACTTGCCACTTAACTTTTGAATGTAGCTGTATGTGATCTTTACTTTTACCTGCTCAAGCGGCTGTGGATATACATCTGTTATGGAAGAAGATATGGTGCCGCCTGCTAAATCAGCTATCAGCGCTGCAGCTCTTTGAAGGGCCGGGATCACGTTATTTATATCCACGCCTTTTTCAAAGTGGGTAGCCGCATCTGTACGTAAACCATGATGCATAGATGTACGCCTTATATAGACAGGCGTGAAATACGCACTTTCAAGGAAAATGGAAGTGGTTTGAGGCGTAACGCCGCTATGCAGGCCACCGAAAACACCAGCAATAGCCACGGGGCCAGAGCCGTCCATTATCATCAGATCTGCAGAACGAAGCTTGCGTTCTTTATCATCGAGCGTGGTGAACAAGGTATCTGCAGCTACAAAGCCAATATTGATGGCGCTTCCGTTTATCTTTTCTTCGTCGAAAGCATGTAGAGGCTGACCATACTCGTGCAGCACATAATTCGTAATATCAACAATGTTGTTTATGGAACGAACCTCTATAGTTTTTAAACGTTGTTGTAGCCATTCGGGAGATAGACCTACTTTAACGCCTGTGATACTGATACCAGTGTAGCGTGGGCAGGCTTCAGCAGCCTGTATGGTTACAGTCACCCTGGATGGAGTAGCCGGAGATGACAATAGAGCAGCAGGCAGCTTTACCTCATGATCTGTTCCTGTATGGTGTGTGAGGTAAGCGCATACATCGCGGGCGACACCTATATGGCTCATAGCATCGGAACGGTTTGGGGTAAGCCCTATGTGTATAGCGTGGTCGGTTTCTGGCAGCTTAAAGTAATCTTTTGCCAGCAGGCCAACTTGGGTATCGGCAGGCAGTATCATAATACCAGCATGGCTTTCACCAAGACCTATTTCGTCTTCGGCGCAGATCATCCCTTCGCTTTCCTCACCACGTATTTTGGCTTTTTTTATCAGGAACGGCTCACCGTTAGTGGGGTGTACCATTGCGCCAACGGGAGCTACAATCACCTTTTGGCCGGCAGCAGCATTTGGCGCCCCGCATACAATATGCAAAGGTTCAGCGCCGCCAATATTTACAGTAGTTATTTTTAATTTATCTGCATTAGGATGTTTTTCACAAGTGAGTATTTCACCAGTCAATAGGCCTTCCAGTCCGCCCTTTACAGCTTCAATATTTTCCACAGCTTCTACCTCAAGTCCTATTGAGGTAAGTATTTTGCTCAGTTCATTTACAGGTAATGGTTGCGGCAAATAATCGAGCAGCCATTTATAAGAGATGATCATTTATTAAACACGAATTTGCAGTAAAGATAGCTTAGGAACGATGAAAAAATAAATTGTGCATTGAAAGCATATAACAAAGACAAATTTTTTGATTTTTTGCAGCCATTTCCTCTTTTAAGTATAGCAAATTAGCTGATGATATAGCAAGAATGGTTCAACCATATTTATTCACACCTTGTTGTGTATTTCCTGTGGATTAGTGTTGGTATAGCCTTAACTTTGTTAGTAAACCTGATGATGACTGGAAATTAAGGGAATAAGTGTGTGGATAAGATGTGAATCAGATGTTTTAATTTAAATACGCAGAAAATTTTTCTGCTTTAGTTATTCGATATACATTCGTCCTCCACTACAATTTTTGAGGTTTTCAGCACAGGGTTTTGGCAAGTGAGCAAGCGCATCGGTATTAAGAACACCGGTAATGGAGTTGTCACCCTTATTGGGAGCGGTTTTAGTTGTAATTGTAGTGATAGTGAGCTAAAAACACAGTATTTAAGAATTTCATATAATGTCAGTAAACATTAAAAAAGACTTTGGTGGATCACGGGTGCGTAAGCCGGACCTTTCAACTTTAGTGTATGGTAAAGTACCCCCGCAGGCACCAGAAATGGAAGAAGCGGTACTGGGTGCTGTGATGCTTGAAAAAGATAAGCTTGCAGAGGTACTTGAGATCATACAAAGTGAGGATTGTTTTTACGTAGATGCGAACCAAAAGATATACGCGGCCATACGCAGGCTGTTTGATAAAGGGCAGCCGGTGGACCTGCTGACTGTGACCGATGAACTGAGAAAAAGCGGAGACCTGGAGATAGTTGGCGGAGCATACTATATAACCCGTCTTACCATGAGTGTACTGTCGAGCGCGCACGTTGAGGCGCATGCCAGGATCATTATGGAGAAATTCATACAGCGGGAACTGATACGCATATCGGGCGCAGTGATCAGTGATGCATATGAAGACAGTACAGATGTGTTTGACCTGCTGGACAAGGCAGAATCGAACCTGTACGAGATCACGGACAAGCACTTGCGTAAAAATTTTAAAAGCCTGAAAGAAGTACTGGTGAGGACCGTACATGAAATAGAGGAAGCAAAAAATAAGAAAGATGACATGACCGGTGTGCCTACCGGGTTTACGGGGTTAGACAAACTAACCTCTGGATGGCAAAAGACCGATCTTATTATACTTGCCGCAAGGCCGGCGGTGGGTAAGACCGCGTTTTGTCTTAACCTGGCTATGAATGCCGCAATGCAATCGCCTAAACCATTTCCGGTTGCGTTCTTCTCGCTTGAAATGGGAGCAACGCAGCTTGTAAAAAGGATGCTTGCAGCGGTGACAGAGGTGAACATGGATGCAATAACCAAGGGGCGTATGCAAGAACACGAGTTTGTGCAGATGACCCAGCGTATGAACAAACTGGCAGCGGCACCTATATTTTTGGATGACCAGGCAGCCTTGAACATATTTGAGTTGAGGGCAAAGTCGAGAAGGTTGAAGCAGAAGCATGACATACAACTGATAATAATAGATTACCTGCAGCTGATGCAGGCCAGTATTGATAAGGGAGGGAACAGAGAACAGGAAATATCGAAGATATCGCGCGACCTGAAGGCGTTGGCAAAGGAGCTGGAAGTGCCGATCATAGCGCTTTCGCAGTTGAACCGTTCTGTGGAAACACGTAAAGAATCGAAAGTGCCACAATTGAGCGATTTGAGGGAATCGGGAGCGATAGAACAGGATGCGGACATGGTTATGTTCCTGTACCGCCCCGAATATTACGGCATAAATAACGATGCCATGGGTAATACCATAGAAGGGGAGACCCATATACACGTAGCCAAGCACCGTAATGGTAGCACAGATACAGTAAAGGTTCGCTTCATAAAAGAATTTCAGAAATTTACCGATCTACCTGACGATGGTTTTGGTGATGATGGTGGCGGTGGTGGATTCACTCCGTTTAAGGAAGGGCCAAACCCGCAGGCTGGCATACGCAGGGATCCGAGCGAATTTGGAGGATCAAAACTCTTTATACCGAACGGTTTTCAAACCATGCCGTCTAAGGCCAATAACGTGAACTGGGACGATGAAGATGGGCTTAGTCTGCGGCAACCCTTCAGGAAATCAAACCCCGATGATGATGACCAGGCACCTTTTTAGAGTGGTTGTAGCTTAAAATTTTCAATAAAAAAGGACGATTGTATGTAAGCGGAGACTTATAGCAATCGTCCTTTTTTATGGGTTGTATGTGAATATTAATAAAGCATTATAATATTATTAAGAAAGAGTATCGTCATTAATGCGCAGTTGTTTTATTTTTGCATCCATTTTAAAACAAGCACATGGCACGTATATATCTTGATAATGCAGCAACTACCTCTTTAGACCCGGAAGTTCTTGACGCTATGATGCCTTTTTTGACTGAAAAATTTGGCAATCCATCTTCTATATACTCTTATGGAAGGGAAACCAAGCTGGCTATAGAAAATGCGCGTAAAAGCGTAGCCAAAATACTGGGTGCAAACCCAGGAGAGATCTTCTTCACATCGGGGGGGACTGAAAGCAGCAATACAGCTATACATGCAGCGGTAAACGACCTGGGATGCAGGCACATTATTACTTCTCCAGTAGAGCATCATGCTACACTGCATACAGTAGAGCATATGGCGCACTTCAGCAAAGTGAAGCTTAGTTTTGTGAATATGCTGCCTACAGGGCATATAGATGTAGCCCACCTGGAAGAACTGATGGCCGGAAGCAATGAGAAAACGCTTGTGACGCTGATGCATGCCAATAATGAGATAGGCAACCTGCTGGATATGGATGCAGTAAGCGCCCTATGCAAGAAATATGATTGCATTTTTCATAGTGATACTGTGCAAACTGTTGGTCACTATCCATTTAACCTCAAGGAAACGTATATACACTTCATTAACGGATCGGGGCATAAATTCCATGGTCCTAAAGGAGTGGGTATATTGTATGTAAATGAAAATATTAATATAAAGCCATACATAAATGGTGGTGCACAAGAACGTAATATGCGTGCAGGAACAGAGAACCTGTATGGTATAATAGGATTTGCAAAAGCACTTGAAATAGCTACCCAGCGCTATGCAGAAGACAGTGCATATATGCAAGGGCTTAAGGAATATATGGCATCGGCCCTGATGCAAAATTTTCCTGGCGTTACCTTCAATGGTGATACAAACGGGAAGAGCCTTTATACCGTTTTGAATGTGAGTTTCCCGCTTACTGAAAAATCTGATATGCTACTCTTTAACCTTGATATGGCAGGTATATGTGTGAGCGGCGGCAGCGCCTGCACCAGCGGCGCAAACTCAACAAGCCATGTTATAAAGGCTATTAATAAAAATTACGAAAGTATAGTTCCGATCCGTTTTTCTTTTTCGAGACACAGTACAAAGGAAGAAATAGATACAGTGCTGACTACACTGAACACAACATTATAGTTATTATGTTTAATTTTTTGAAAAGCCACCTTCTAAGTCAGAGGTGGCTTTTTTACTGTGTAAACGCCACCACTTTTTAGGTGGCATTAAATTTATGTAAAGTGGAAGTATAGGCAATTAAATGTCTTAAAATTGTATAAACTTTTACCACAAACTAAATCTGAAAATTATGAAACACCAATTTGAAACTGAGGAATTGATTAATTATCCTGTTGCAGCTAAAAAAGAGGATGATGATAAGGACGAGCAAGACGAAGAGGACCTGGATGTAGATACTGATGAATTTGACGAGGATGATGATGTAGATACATTTGAAGACGAAGACCTTGACGAGGATGAGGAAGAAGGTGATGTAGATGATGAGCTGTAAGCTGAAAAAAATATTCCTTTACAAAAATGGCCGCAGAACAAATTCTGCGGCCATTTTATATTTTGATCCTGTATTTTATAACAACGCGCGTCGCTTCATTTCTTTATTGATGAGTGATAGTTCGCGCCCGGTTTGGCCGGCAACAGATGTGTTTTCTTGTGCGCGACGCATAAGGTAGGGTATTACATCTTTCACAGGGCCATATGGCAGGTACTTGGCTACATGGTAGCCTTCGTGTGCCAGATTGAAGGATATATTATCGCTCATACCATAAAGCTGCGAGAAATACATACGTTCTGTGTTTGATGGAATTTTATGGTCTATCATGTACTGCGCGGCATGGAGGCAACTTTTTTCATTGTGTGTACCTATAAAGACTGCAAGATGATCGAGCCTTTGTAGGCAAAAATCAACAGCTGCGTCATAGTCCCTATCGGTACTTTCCTTGTTTGGCTGTATGGGTGATGGGTAGCCGTTGGTGGCAGCGCGGTTCCGTTCTTTTTCCATGTATGCGCCACGTACCAGCTTTGCACCCAACAGGTAATTCTTAGCAACTGCTCTATCGTAAGATAGCTTTAGGAAATCCAGCCTATCGTGCCTGTAAAGCTGGAAGGTGTTGAAAATAATAGCTTTTTTAGTGTTGTATTTTTCCATCATCAGATCGCTAAGGTCATCAACAGGTTTTTGTACCCAGCTTTCTTCAGCATCTACCAGCACCATAATGTTAGAGTGGTATGCCTCATTGCATATTTTGTCTATCCTATTTTTTACACGTTCCCATTCTTCAGTTTCCAATTGGGTAAGTGACTCCCCACTGTGTAATTTTTCCAACAATGCAAACCTGGCAAAACCAGTGATCTTAATACTGATGAAGGGGATATTTTTTTGTGAAGCAGCATATTTTATTGCTTTAATAAATTCGGGTACTGCCTTATCAAAGTCATCTTCGCTTGCTTTGCCTTCTACCCCGTAATCGAGTATAATGCCTATACCATATTTTGCCAGCATATTGGCTGTGCCAGCAGCTTCTTCAATGGTTTCACCACCACAGAACTGACTAAAAATAGTTTTTTTAATGAGTCCTTTAATGGGAAGGCCAAGTGCCATAGCTATTTTGGTGAAACGCATACCCAGAGTAGTGAGTGTAGGTGACCCCATAGATGAGAAAAGGAAACGAGCCCGTTTAAGGTCGCTATTGCTTTTATATTCAAAAGCCACTTGAGTGTCGTCGAATTGTGGGAGCATGAAAGTACTATATATAATTATTGTTGCCGCAAAAGTACTAGCCAGAAGCGAGTGTGTGAAATTGTAATTTATTTAACAATTGGCATGGTGTTTGAGCATATTTAATTTGGAGCGATAGTTAACTATTGGTTATCTTTACGGCATCTTTCTATTTCTATCATTAAACTAAATCAAACAATGAAAAAACTATTTTTACTATTAGCCGGGGGGGTAAGTGTGATTGCTGCCAACGCACAGGAGAATCAAAGTGTTGTTTTTAATCATCGTGAAAATTTGCCTGCTTACACTCCTGCAAGAATGGCTCCCAAGCCTAAGCCTTATGCGGGCGCTTTGGCAAAAACAACTTTTACAAACAGCGCATGGTTCAGTTTCTCCGATGCAGGTGCAGGTTCATCAAATTCTCTTGCATTGTATCCGATTTATAACGACTCTACTTTGCAGGTTCACCCAACCACAGGTTCGCCATTTAATTGGTACGTGCAAGGTTTGGGTACATCTTTTGACCCTACCAGTCCCATGTTTTCTCTTACCTACTTCATAAATTCAAGTCCTATATACCCTATGCCTACTTTTTTAGTAGATAAAACTATTAAATACACAGTTGACAGCATTAGTATACTGGGGTACTATGACAGGAAACCTTACAACAACTATGTTGATACATTAAATATATATGTTGCTGTTGCTCCAATTGGTGGTGCAGTAGGTGTAGCTCCTTTTTCTGGTACAGATGCAAACTTGGGCATTCCAGATAATATTCTGCATTTTATGACTTTGAGTTATGATAGTTCTAGCAACTCCATCCTTCCAAGCAAAGTACCTACTATTATAAAGATCCAAAAAATATTGGATACTACCGCTTATGCTGATTCTGTTGGACAATCAACACACTTTTTTACTTTCCCGATTTCATTAACTGTTCCTGCCAACGGTAAAATTGCATGTTATCAGCAATATATTAGTGGCCATAAATATGCTGTTAATTCTAATATAGATTCTGTTAATACATGGCAGGTATTATGTTATGAACATAATGGTCAGGGTACTTTCCCTTCACAGTTTCAAACTGATTATAACTCGGGTTTGATCATGACTGCTGCCAGCAGGTATGATGTTGATACTCAGGCATTAACCAACGCGGGTAATCAGTATATCTATTCTACTTATGTGTATGGTGCTGCTGCTGGTTTTGATGATCCGTTTTTTGGATTCCATGTTAACTGCACAACTTGTAACACAAATGGTGTTGCTAATGTAAGCACAATAGCTTCATCAAGCGCTTATCCTAATCCAGCTTCAAGTGAAGTGTATATTCCTTTCACTTTGAGCCACAGCGCTAATGTAAATGTAACTGTTGCAAACACTTTAGGCCAGGTAAAAAATACCCAGTCTTTCAGTAATGTAACAAGTGGCAAGGCTGCCTTTAACACTTCTTCTTTTGCTGCTGGTGTATATTTTTACACAGTTGAAGCAAATGGCGAAAGAACTACAGGCCGTTTTGTAGTAGCACGCTAATAATTAAATAAATAATATAAGGGAAAGGGTAGCATACTTGTTACCCTTTTTTCTTTTTTACAAAACAATCGTTTATTATTGCACGTTGTCACAAAAATGAGTGGCAGAAAAATAGCAGTTAAAGAAAAAGAAAAGAATGGCAAAACACTTGTTGATAGTTGAGTCGCCGGCCAAAGCCAAAACAATTGAAAAAATATTGGGCAGCGATTTTGAAGTAAAATCCTGCTATGGCCATATCCGCGACCTTGAAAAAGAGGACATGGGTATTGATATCAAGCACGGTTTTACGCCTAAATATAAAATATCGGATGACAAGCTGAAGGTTGTAAAAGAACTAAAGGCGTTGGCTAAGAAGACGGATGATGTATGGCTGGCAACGGATGAGGACCGTGAGGGAGAAGCCATATCATGGCATTTGTGTGAAGTTTTGGGCCTTGACCCAGTAACGACAAAGCGAATTGTGTTTCATGAAATAACAGCCCAGGCTATACAGAAGGCTGTAAACAGCCCCCGTACGGTAAATATGGACCTGGTGTATGCCCAACAGGCACGCAGGGTACTGGACCGCATAGTAGGCTTTGAAATATCGCCCATATTATGGCGTAAAATGAGCATGCAGAAAAACCTTTCTGCAGGCCGCGTACAGTCTGTAGCTGTACGTCTTATTGTAGAACGCGAAAGGGACATTACCAAGTTTAATACCAAGCACAGTTTTAAGGTTGAGGCCTTTTTACAAGCCCCAGACATTAACAATAAAAATGTAACTTTTAAAGCTGAAGGTCCTGATAAGCTTGCTGATATAAATAGTGCACAGTCTTATCTGGAAAAATGCGTTAATGCAACTTATGAGGTTAAAGATGTACAGGTAAAGCCGGCAAAGAAATCGCCTGCGGCACCATTTACAACATCTACACTACAGCAAGAAGCTAGTCGTAAGTTGGGATATTCTGTATCCAAGACCATGCTGCTAGCTCAAAAGCTGTATGAGAACGGGCATATCACTTATATGCGTACTGACTCGGTAAACCTGTCTGATACTGCATTAGATGGATCGAGAAGCGCCATTATAAACCAGTATGGCGAAAAGTATCACCAGAAAAGGGTTTATAAAACAAAGAATGAATCGGCGCAGGAAGCGCATGAGGCCATACGTCCTACCAATATGGAGGCACCCTCTGCGGGGGATGCTGATACCCACAGACTGTATGAGCTGATATGGAAACGTACCATGGCCAGCCAAATGGCAGATGCAGTACTGGAAAGAACCATAGCTAAGATAAATGTATCGGCCCATCCGGAAGATCCACTAACTGCAACCGGAGAAGTGATGCGTTTTGATGGTTTTCTAAAGGTGTATAGCGAAGGCAAGGATGACGAAGATGGTGAAGAAGAGAATGAAGGTATGTTGCCCCCTCTAACCGCAGGCCAAAAACTAGACTTGCAACATATGCAGGCTACAGAGCGCTTTACCCGTCCACAGCCCAGATACACAGAAGCATCGCTGGTAAAAAAGCTGGAAGAGCTGGGTATAGGCCGTCCGTCAACCTACGCACCAACCATAAGCACCATACAAGCCCGAGGTTATGTTGAAAAGCGTGATAAAGAAGGAATGAAAAGGGAATTTGACATATTGCTGCTGAAAGACAATAAGATAAGCCACAGGAAAGACAGTGAGAACGTAGGCGCAGAACGGGCGAAATTGTTCCCGACCGACCTTGGAATGGTAGTTACAGACTTCCTGAACGAGCATTTTGACAAGGTGATGGATTATAGTTTCACTGCCAAGATAGAAGAGGAATTTGATGAAATAGCCCAAGGCAAAAAGGTATGGAACAAGATGATAGATACATTCTATCACCCGTTTCATGAAAGTGTGGAGCATACCATGGAAACTGCAGGCAGGATAAAAGGTGAACGTATGCTGGGAACAGATGCAGCCACCGGTAAGCCTGTAGTGGCCCGCCTGGGACGTTTTGGGCCTATGGTACAGATAGGTGCTGCCGAAGGTGAAGAAAAGCCAAGGTTTGCCAAGCTGCGTGCCAACCAGAGTATTGAAACCATAACACTGGATGAAGCTTATGAACTCTTCAGACTGCCACGAAAGCTAGGGCTGTTTGAAGGTGAGGATGTGACTGTGAATATTGGCCGGTTTGGACCATATGCACAACATGCTACCAAGTTCTATTCGCTGAAAAAAGAAATGGATCCTTATACAGTGGAGCTAGAAGAGGTGGCGCCCCTGATAGAGGAAAAACGCAAAACTGCAGAAGAAAGTACAATAAAGATATTTGAAAAGGAGAAGATAAGAATTTTGAAAGGCCCATATGGCCCTTATATAAAACAAGGTTTACGCAATTTTAAAATACCTAAAGAAAGAACGGAGACAGCTGCAGACCTTACTATTGAAGAAGTGAAAGCAATTATTGAAGAAGTAAAAGCTAACCCGCCGAAAAAAGTTGCCCGAGGAAAGAAAGCAAAATGATAATTGTTGTACATTGAAGATGAAAGGTAGCAGGTATGCAGTACAATAAGGAGATAACGGCCCTTTTACGATTGATAGACGACCCCGATGATGAGGTGTTTGATACCGTTGCCGGTAAACTACTGGATTACGGAAAGGATATAATACCTAACCTGGAGCAGTTGTGGGAAACCACTGCTGACCAGGATGTGCAGGAACGGATAGAGCTACTGATACACAGGGTACACTTCGAGGATCTGCAGCATGATTTTCTGGAGTGGAACAACGCTGAGCACCCGGAACTGTTCAGGGGAGCAATACTGGTAGCCCGTTACCAATTTCCTGACCTGAATGTAGCTGCATTGCTTACACAGTTTGACCAGGTACGCAGAAATATATGGCTGGAGCTCAATAATTACCTTACCCCACTGGAGCAGGTAAATGTGTTTAATAGCATACTGTACAACTATTATAAATTACATGGTCATGAGCTAACCGACCGAGATCCGAAATACTTCTTCATTAACCAGGTTATGGAAAGCAAGCAGGGAAATGCTTACACTATTGGTGTACTCTTCCTATCACTTTGTGAATTGCTTGATATACCCATATTTGCAGTAAATGTTCCCCGTCAATTCATATTTGCTTATATAGACACTTTATACTCGTTCTTCAGTACCGGAAGTGAAGGCATACAGCAGATACAGTTTTTTATAGATCCTATAAATGGAATGATATATAACCGCCAGGATGTAAATAACTATCTGAAGAAGATAAATGCGCATGAGAATGAATCATATTTCGCACCCATACTTACCCGGGGTATTATTTATAAAATGCTGGAGGAGCTGAGCCTCTGCTACCAATACCGGAAAGAATACGATAAGGCACACGAGATACAACAGTTAATGAAATTACTGGGAGATAACGAATAGGGCCTTTGGGGTATCGCAGAGATATAGATGTTGCTTTCCGTATAATAAACCCTGAGAAAGAATTCAAATCATTCGTTAAGCTAGTATTAATCGTGCAATGCCAGTACAGGAAGATTATTTAATTTGGCCAATTGTTTAGTGTGGCTTTGATTAAACAAACTATACAGGAAACCATGCCTGTGGGGTATAACTACCATCATATCTAACTGCAGGTCTTTTACATAACGAGCTATAGCGTCTATCACATTAGGGTCTTCTGCAGCATAGTATTTTGGTTGTACATCTTCAAGCAGGGTGTGCAATATCACCTCATTATTGTGTTTGATTTCATTGTATTGCAGTTTAGTTCTTGAGATGTGAATGACATGCAATTGCGCTCCGGTATCTTTAATTATTCTCTTGATGAAACTTACCTGGTCTTCGCTATTAGTTGTGCGATAATCACTAGCGAAGCCGATGTTACGTATGGTAGTGCTTTTAAAGTGGTGTGGGACAATGAGTACTGGTACTGGCAGCCCGGTAAGTGCATCCAGCACTTCGCTATCCCATGTGCCCAGGTCGGCGTAGTCTTTTAGAGCCCCCATTACTACTGCGTCTGGGTGTAACTCTTTTATAATGTCTTTTAAAGATTGCAGGAATCCGCCGATTATCACCCTGGTTTCTATTTGAAGTTCTGGATGGGCAGAACGTACCCTTGCTGCTTCTTGACCTATTTTTATATCAGCATTGCGTATGTAGTCATCAACAGTAGTAAGCGCCAAACCCTCTGCTGAATAACTGATGGGCATAATATATATATGCACCAGAATGATATTGTATCTGTTTATTGCTGTAGTAGAAACGTAATCAAGAGCATTTGCTGATGATTCTGTAAAGTCTGTTGTTACGATCATTGATGGTTTCATAAGACGCTTTTTTTATTGGTTGGGTAAATGTTATACTGTTTAATTCTTTACTAATTATTTAAAAAAAATTAACGCAAATTCTCTCTTATTTTTTCTAATGTTTGGGTTAGCGACTTTACGGAATCTGCAGGTAGGTTGTTGCCCACCATTCCAAACATTTCAGTTACCCAAGGTTTTATCTGCACCCGCAGATCTTTGCCTTTACCCGTAAGGTACACTTTCTTGTTGCGCCTGTCTGTGTCATCTTCCTGGCGATAGACTAACTCGCGTTTAGTAAGATTATCCAACAGATAAGTCATGCTGGCTTTATCTTTTACTGTTATGTTGGCTATTTCCTGCTGGTTTATGCCATCTTGCTCCCATAAGCAACTAAGCACCGAAAGCATTTCGAAAGTAAGGTCAATATTATTTTGGCGAAGTTTCAGCTGTATATGCTGTTTGAAGGCAAGGTTGACGCGTGTGATCTCCCTTGTAAAAGATGCTACAATATCGTATTCTGTATTCACCATTCTTACATAAAGTTAAGAGTATAATAGTTTAGGTACAAACTATTATATCCCATTATCAAACAAGACGCAAAGGCGATAAACGAAATCTATACTTATCGGTTAAAAAGTATGCGCAGATAAAACATTGGGTTGCTCAGCTGATCACGCAGGTCCATGTCTGTGAACATACAACTGATAGTATTGCGAAGAGAAGCACTTTTATACGCTTTGTTTACTACGAAATTGAATAGCCATGGATAATTGCACAAACGCTGCAGGGTAGCGCTGATCTTAAATTCATCGCCTAGTCGTTTCCATACAATATCATCGTATGTTCCTTTAAAGAATGCGCCAGTAAAATTGTTTTGTTCTATGGCTTGTTTTATGGCTGCTGCAGCCAGCATACCACTATACAGTGCGTTACCTATGCCTTCGCCGCTAAAAGGGTCAACAAGACATGCCGCATCGCCTGTAAGGATGAAGTTATCGCCCGACATGGGCTCCTTGTTCATAGCAAGGGGAAGTCCCCAACCCTGTATTTTGTCCACCAGTTTTGCATTGGCAAACCTGCGGCTTATTTCAGGATTGGTCTTTAATGCATAGAGCATCTGCTCTCGCAGGTTTATTTTTTTACTCCTTATTTTTTCCGAGAGTATGCCTACCCCTACATTGGCCATCCCATTGGGCAGGGGGAATATCCATAAATATCCGGGCAACATTTCGGGTAAGAAATGCAATTCTATGTAATTGTCTGCTTTAAGATCTGCTACGCCTTCATAATATCCACGGAGGCCTACGCAATAAGCCTTGTCTGAAACATTGCTATTGAGGTATTTTTTGCGCACCATACTTTTGTCGCCATCGGCGCCAACAATAAGCGGAGCAGTAATCTCATATTGCTCATTATTGTGTGTCATCAGTACACGTACGCCATCCGTGCCCAGATCTTCTATACTTGTAACCTTGCCTTTCTGAAATACAGTGCAGTGCTCAGAAAGTTGCATTTTCTGAAAGAGAAAATAGTCGAAATCCATGCGTGGCACGGTAAAGCCGGGAGCCTTGGTTTCGGGAGTGCGTTTGTTGGTAAAAGGTATATCAAGCGGCTTGCCATTGGGCGCTACGAATGTGATACCCCATGAAGGCGTAAACTCTTGTTCGTTAGCCAGTATTTCGTCCAGCCACTCAGGGTTTGCCCGCCTTATGACCAATGCGGTTTTACCGCTGCAGGCATCGCCGCATACCTTATCCCGGGGAAAAGTTTCTTTATCTATTACAATATGAGGTATGCCTGAATTGGATAAAAAGAACGAGGTACCTGCTCCGGCAGGGCCTGCGCCTATAATGATCACTGAAGTTTTAAGTTTGTGGGTGGTGGTCATATCGAGGCCAAATATAGGTTGATACCGTAAGAAAACGTGGCAGGGTGTATAGAAAAAAATACCCCTTGTATTATAGCACAAGGGGTATGTAAGTATATATAAAAGCAGTACTATTTTTTCAAGTACATCACTTCTTTTATCAGTTTAACAGTGCGCGGAACATCTGGCAGGTATTGAGCTACAAGATTTGGTGCGTAGTGCATATTAGCATCAGCAGAGGTGATGCGGCGTATAGGTGCATCAAGATAATCAAACACTTCTTTTTGTATGCGATAAGTGATCTCTGAAGAGATGCTACCAAAAGGCCACTGCTCTTCAACTATTACTAAACGGTTTGTTTTCTTTACAGATTCTGCAATGGTCTGCCAATCGAGCGGGCGTATAGTGCGCAGGTCTATCACTTCGGCACTTATACCTTCTTTTGCCAGCTCTTCAGCGGCACCCATAGCAACCTTCATCATTTTGTTGTAAGACACTACCGTAACATCTGTACCGGCGCGTTTTACATCAGCCTTACCTATTTCAATGATATATTCTTCTTCAGGTACATCACCCAGTTCGCCATAAGAAGATTCAGCTTCCATGAAGACAACAGGATCTTCATCGCGGATAGCTGCCTTCAGTAATCCTTTTGCATCGTATGGGTTTATTGTTGATATTACCTTAAGCCCCGGTACATTTGCATACCAATTCTCAAAAGCCTGTGAGTGCTGTGCACCCAGCTGACCTGCAGAGCCATTGGGACCGCGAAAAACTATAGGGCATGTAAATTGTCCGCCACTCATAGATAATACTTTGGCGGCATGGTTTACTACCTGGTCGATAGCTAATTCAGCAAAATTCCAGGTCATAAATTCAATAATAGGACGTGTGTTGTTCATAGCTGCGCCCACGCCTATGGCTGCAAAACCAAGCTCGGTGATCGGTGTATCTATAACACGCTTAGCGCCAAATTCGTCTAGCATGCCCTGGCTTACTTTGTAAGCTCCGTTATATTGTGCTACTTCTTCGCCCATCAGGAATACGCGCGGATCGCGACGCATTTCTTCTTCCATGGCTTCACGCAAGGCTTGACGTAATGGTATACTACGCATAATTTTATTTAAAGAATTAAAAAATTATCAATGGTTTTTGCAAAGTGCCAGCAAATATAATCATAACAGCGATTATTTTGTATCCGGATGAAAGGTTACCACACTATTTGTTTCATTTTCCTGGAAATTTAATTTTAATGCAGTATCGCTCAGCGACACTATTTCCATTTTTATTTTATCTCCCGCCCCTTTTTCTTTCATTTCATCCAGTATGATGGCTCCCTGATCGTCAAAATACCATTTAGATGAATCTGTGTTGCCATTGAACTGTAGTATAGCCACCCCGTCTTTGCGGAAGGTAAATACGGTCTGCTGTACCGTACTTTGCTGCATTACTTTTACGCTATCCAGTTGCAATTGCAGTCCTTTCTTCAGGCTGTCTATATTACTGGTGCCATATAATATTACGTTGGCGCCTGCGTCTGTTTGGGTGCCTACCGTATCTATGAACTGTTGTCCGTTCATCATCATTTCGTCCATTTGCGGATTGTTGAGCACATCTGCACGCCAGGTACGTTCAAGCATTGCTTTTTTATCTGGTTTGCAGGAAAAGAGGGTAGAACAGATAAGGAGTAAAATAAGTGGTCTTTTCATCTGGTTTAATGTTATTGGACAATGAGCAGAAAATAGCTTTCCCATTCTGCGCTTGTAAACAGGTTTTGCAGCGATTTAAAATTGGCCTGGTCGGTAACCCTGGGGTACACATGCTTCAGGAAGGAGTAGCGTTGCTGGTCTTTATCTAATTCTTTGGCTAGTATGTATACCTGGTTGCAACTAAAGCAATGTTTGCTGTTTTGCATTAAATATTTGAGTCTTTCATCACCTTGTTTCTGCGTCATGTGCAAGTACATGTCCTCAAATATATTGTTATCCAGTGGCGTAGGACAGTCGCTGTTGGTAATGACGGGTGGCGGCTCCCCATTTGTAACAATAGTATAAGTACCTTTTTGAGGCGTACGTTCATTATCCAGCACCATATTATCAATGAACTGTGGCTGGGTATTTCCTTTTTTTGTTTTCCTGGTATTTACTCCCGCTACAAGGCTGTCTATATGTGCTTTACGTGCAGCTATTTCGTTTGTAGTGGGCGTAACAGATTCAGCTACCGGGCTAGCCACAGCAGTAGTTGCCGGGACTGTGACTGAAGCTGAAGGTTCAGTCACAACGTTAACCGTTTGAGTAGCAGGCTCTGTAGCTGTGTGGCCAGATATTGCAGGGGCGGCAGCACTTGCAATACTATTGCCAGCAGGGATGTATATTTTTTGCTGCAAGTCGTACAGCGCAAAATCATCGCCTTTGTGGGTAACAATAAAGCCACGATAGCTGTTTTCCGGTACCTGTATGAGGAAATTTTGCGGAGGGTAAACATTCTGCTGGAACAATACCTGTATGTGCACCGGGCCAGGCGCCAATTGGGAGATGATGCAATAGTTTTTGCCATAACGGGGTTGCATTTCGTCTTCCATCTTTACATAGATGGGAGTTTCTTTATCACCTTGTATATACAAGTAAGAAAAGGTTTGTGCCATTGCGGAATGGCAGAACAAAACGGCAAGCAGTAAAAGGTAATTTAGTTTGTATGTAAATAGCATGCTTATTCTAATTCTATCAATACAGCACCTTTTTCAACTGCCGTACGTTCTGTTACCCTTATGTTTTTTACAGTAGCGGTACCTGTTGCTTTTATTATGTTTTCCATTTTCATGGCTTCAAGTATCAGCATACCGTCGCCTTTATTTATCAACTGGCCCTGCTCTACCAGTATCTTTAATATCATGCCAGGCATAGGCGCTTTTACAGGCTCTGCCTTTTGCATAGCTTTCAAGTCAAGTCCCATGCTGGTGAGCAACAGGTCTATGGGTTCTTTAATGGTACTTTTAAAAGTCTGGCCATTTATGGTAAGTGTCAACTCTTTGTTCTTTGTATCAATATACTCGAGTATAGCAGTATAGCTTTTACCATTGTGCAAAACGCTGATAAGACCGTTGGGCCTGTTGCGCACATCCAGTATTGCCGGTTCGTTGTTCAAAGACCATCCGTCTTCGCCTTGTGCTACTGAAAAAGAATTGTGTTCGTTTACTGTTACCTGCAACATAAATGGTTGTTGGAATTTTGATAATGGGCAAAAATAAGGATTTACAAATGCATGTGCATATATTTCCGCTAGCGTAACCGATATGTTACCGTAATATTTCCCTTTATTTGCGTGATGATCGTTTTGGGTTTTTCGCCTTACATTCGTTTTTAAACACGGTTCGTATTCAGTTAAGTATGAAGAAGTATTTGTCTATTGTTGTTGCTGCGGCTTTTTTGGTATCGTGCGGCCATTCTAAAAGGATAGCCCGCCAGGAAGTAGTATTGGATACCCTAACGGTAACTGCAAAAAGTGGCGACCCCTACAGAGCAGCAGCAAACAAGGTTTGGGAAATTATGCATAGCCGTGTTTCTTTAACCTTTGACTGGAACGAAAAGACGGCAGATGCTAATGAATGGATCACATTGCATCCTTATTTCTACGCTACTGATACGTTACTGCTTGATGCAAAAAGCATGAACATACAGCGGGTGGAGCTGATAAAAGGACAATTGACCTGGCCGGTAGCATTTACATACCATAATGATAGCCTGAAAATTAACTTCAATAAACTATATACAGCTGCCGATGCTATCAGTCTTCATATTGTTTATAAGGCGATGCCATACAGCAGTATTACCGGCGGCAGTGCGGCAATTACAGATGACAGAGGACTTTATTTTATAAATACGGACCACAAAATACCTGGCAAACCTTCCCAGATATGGACACAAGGAGAAACAGAATCGAACAGTCACTGGATGCCCACCATTGATAAACCTAATACCCGGTTCACTACAGAAATAGAACTGCTGGTACCTGATACAATGCAAACCCTTAGTAATGGCGCTCTTGTATTGAGCACTAAGGAACAGGGTGGGATGCGGAAGGACATTTGGAAAATGGACAAGCCTATACAGGCATATGCTGTTATGTTTGCTATAGGCAAGTTTACTATAATAAAGGATCATTGGAAAAATAAGGAAGTAAACTATTATGTAGAACCCAGGTTTGCGGCTTATGGACGTAAAATATTTAATAACACGCCTGAGATGATAGAATATTTTTCAAACATTACCGGTGTGGAATATCCATGGAATAAGTATGACCAGGTGATAGTACGTGACTATGTATCGGGCGCTATGGAGAATACATCTGCAAGCCTGTTTGGAGAGTTCATGAATGAAAATTTCAGGGAAATAGCGGATAAGAATTTTGAAGATGTAGTATCGCATGAATTGTTTCATCAGTGGTTTGGCGACTATGTAACCTGTGAATCATGGTCGAACATTACCGTAAATGAATCATTTGCTAACTACAGCGAACAATTATGGCGCCGGCACAAGTATGGCGATGCCAGTGCAGATAAGCTGGCTAATGATGACCTGCATAAGTACCTAAGCGTCACAAACACAACCGACCCGACCCTTGTACGTTTTTATTATAATGACCGTGAGGCAGTTTTCGACAGGATATCTTATGAGAAAGGTGGAGCGATACTTGGGTATCTAAATAAACTGATGGGCGATGCTGCCTTTTACAAGGCGATGAACATATACCTCACCCGCAATGCATTGCATTCGGCTGAAGCTACTAATTGGAGGCTGGCTGTAGAAGAAGCTACAGGACAGGACTGGAACTGGTTCTTTAATGAATATTATTATCATGGAGGCCACCCGGTGCTGGATATACACTACAATTTTAATGATTCAATACAGCAGCTTGCGGTAACAGTAACGCAAGTGCAAAAAGATACAGATATGGTATATAGGCTGCCCTTAAAAGCCGCTATACTATATAATACAGATGGTAAAACTGTTGTTGATTGGAACCTGAATAAAAGAACTGAAAAGTTTGTATATGCTTATAAAGACAGTGTTAGACCAATGGTAATACCGGATTATAACCATATGCTGGCTGGCACCTATAAAGAAAACAAACGGATGGGTGATTGGCTGAAGCAATACGGAACCTGCGATGATTATGTAAATAAAAAACTAGCTGTAAGCGCTGCCTTTAAAGACCTGGACGATGCTACAGCACAGGCTATAGTAGGTCTGGCCTTGAAGGATAAATTTCCATACATTACGGAATATGCACTAAACAGCCTAAGCGATGTAAAAAATGAAAAACTGCGCAAGAAGTGGCAGGCGCAGGTACTATACCTGGCTGTAAATGGCAATACAAATGCAGTACGTGCAAATGCGCTGAATGTACTGGGTGAATGGGAGGTAGAAGAAGCGAAACCAGAACTTGTTGCGGCTATAAAAGACAGCTCTTACATGGTAGCAGGTACTGCACTGGATGCTTTGTGGGAAATAGACAGTGTGCAGGCATATAACCTCGCCAAGGGACTGATCGGCTCAAGACCCCAGGGTGATGAACAAGCTGCCATATGGAGCGTAATAGGGCGTATGGCCAATGAAGATGATATACAGATATTCCAGAAAGCATCCCTACACCTGTACGGTGCCAATAAATTCCAATTTGCTATAGGGCTGATGTATTATCTGCGCCGTATAAAAAATGATGTGGTTTTTGATGAAGCTGTAAATGTGATGGCTGGCCTGGCTAGTAATGAAAGCATCCGCATGTACCGGATGGGCCTGGCATCGTTCCTCTATAATGTGGGCAAGACCTACCTGGAAAAAAGCAAGCACGAGCATAAAGAAGAACGGCAGCATGACGACCAGCGTATAGAATTGATAAGAGGATATCTGCAAAGGCTAGACGATTCAGAAAAAGATCCTGAAAATCAAAAACAATACAAGGCACTATTGGAGTCTATTGAGTATAACCCTGAGGATGTAAATTAATGCTTGCTTTGCCGCAATAATATTTCGTGTATGGCCAGTACGTGTGGCAGCACTGCGGTTTTATCATCGTTGATGATGACATGATTACAGCGTTTCATTTTTTCGTCCTCATTCATTTGCAGGCTGATGCGATTTAAAACATCGGGGAGGGTGGCGCCAGGACGTTGCAGAGCACGGTGGATGCGGAGCTCCTGCGGGGCATATATACCTATCATCACGTCCATATCCTTATAGCTGCCGCTTTCGAAGAAAATAGCAGCTTCCTTTATTACATATGGTGCATGCTGTGTTTCCATCCATTGATTACCGTATGCTATTGTGGCGGGATGGAGGATGGCATTAAGCTGAGTGAGCTTTGAGGGATCTTTGAAAACTATGGCAGCTATTGCAGCGCGATCGGGGAGTACATTCACATAAATGCTGTCGCCCAGGAGCGCCTTTACTTTTACTATCACATCTATATCTGTTTCAAGGAGGTAACGGGCGGCATCGTCTGCCCTGAAAACAGGTATGCCAAGTGTTGAAAACACCTGGCATACAATTGACTTTCCTGATCCAATGCCGCCGGTAATACCTACTTTAAGCATGGATAGAATAATTATTTAGTTACAGTAGCAGTAGTTGCCGTAGCAGCTGTTTCTTTCTTTTTACGGAAAGCAGCCGTCATTTCCATAGATACAGCAGAGCGCTCAATAGTAACAAAGGTGCCACGTGCAATATCCAATTGCAGGGTGCCATCATCGTTGATACGGTTGATACGGCCATGGATACCGGAAGTTGTAACCACCTGCTCGTCAACTGCAATGCTGTCTGCAAAGGCTTTCTGGTCTTTGGCTTTTTTGGCCTGAGGACGTATCATAAAGAAGTACATTACGATGAACATACCACCCATAAGGAAAAGTGGCATCATTCCACCGCCTGCTTGCGGGGCTGCCTGTAATAAGATTGTTGCGAAATTTGCTTGCATTATTATTGATTATTGAGATGAAAATATATTATTTTATTGAGGTTGAGCATTAGGGCTATTCTCTTTTGTGCCAATCACATCGCCCTGTATATACAGCATATAAACACCGCGTACTGTATTTGTAGCAATGGTTACTGACTTTTCCTGATGGCCAAACTTGCCAGAGGAGTTGAATACCACCTTTACAATACCACCTTTGCCTGCAAGTATAGGATCGTGTGGGTATTCTGCTATGGTGCAGCCACAAGAGCCTGTAGCACTGCTGATGATGAGTGGACTTTTACCTGTGTTTACAAATTCAAAATCATACATCACTTGCTCGCCTTCCTGTATAGTATTGAAGTTGTGCAGGGTATCTTTAAAAGACATGGATGGCATCCTGTTGGCTTTTGCTGTATCCATCCCATTAGCTGAGCGCGGATTAGATATCAGGGAGGTGCTTAGCATGCCGCTGTCGCTAGTGCTTTTTGTTCCTGTGCCAGACTGGTTGCAAGCAGCCAATGAAAGCAACAGGGTAACGTATAATAACTGCTTCATAAAAAAAATTATTGTCAAAGTTAAGATATAGGAACGACAACAAAATAAATCGGTACATGATGTTGCAATAGTTAGCACATTATTAAGATTTATCCTGGTACTCTTAATGTGCTTTTGCCAGTGGGTACAATTTAGCTGTCTTTGGTGCCGCGAGCTTCTTTGTTTATTTGTTTCTCTTTTTCCAAGTCTTTGAGTATATGATCTAAAACGCCATTAACAAACTGACCGCTTTGAGGTGTACTATACATTTTGGCAACTTCTATGTATTCGTTTATTGTAACCTTGGTTGGTATAGTAGGAAAGAACAACAACTCACAAACGCCCATGCGCAGCAATATCATATCTATTATTGCTATGCGTTCAGCATCCCAGTTGTTGAGCCGGGGTTGTATGAGGGTAGTACAGTATGCTTCTTTTTCCAGAACTGTGTTCATCAGGCTTATTGCATATTCTTTTTTTTCGCTGCTTACCAGGTTCAGGAAGTTGACCTTGGCACTGCTTTTAAAGAAGTTATCCATCAGCATGAAGATCATCTCTTTATCATCTTCCCAGCCCTGCAATTCATCGTAAAAATATTCCTGTACATCTTCGCTATCGCGAATAAGCTGTTCCCAAATGAATTTTATGATTGCTTTCTCTTCTTTGGGAGTTCGGCTTTGGGTACTGATGTATTCCTGGTAGTCGTTACTTTTTACAAGCTGCAGGTATATTTTCTTCACCTGGTCGTCGTGCACAAAGTGTTGTATTTTCAGGTCTTTAGCTTTTTCTGCAAAAGTTTGGTTTTCCAACGTTTGCCATAAAAATTCGTTGCCTGCAATTTTAGTATTTACATTTTTGTCAGCATCTGTAACCAGGTATTTTGATGCCCTGTGTAAAGCATCAGCCTCAGCATATTGTGCGGCACGCACTGTATAAAGGATGGAGATGATGAACAGGTCGAGGGCACGCGCCAGCTTTTCGTTCAGTATTGCGGCGCCTGCACGTTTGCTTTCAGCTACCTCCGTGTGCTCTGTGCTTGCAATAGTATATAGCGTTTGCATCACCTTCACCCGGATATTCCTGCGACTTATCATAATAATTAAGAACGTATTTAGCGGCGGCAAAGTTAAGCCTTTTGATTGATTTTGAAACCAATAATAAAAGGTGTTTTTATAAAATAGGGCAGGATACCTAAAAAGGATAGCCTATAGAAAGATTGAAAATGATATTATTTGCGCGCCAGGTAGGGTTATTAAAGTCTATCTGGTCGAAAACGAAACCACCATTGGTGAATACGTATGGCTTCTTTACCGGCATGGCAACATCCATACGCAGGGTAAGGAATGAAGCAATATCTATGCGGATACCTGCGCCCATGTCGGCGGCGATATCCTGGCCTAAAGTGCTGAATTGAAAGTCGCCGCCAGGGTAGCTGGGATCGGCATGTGTGAGCCAGATATTACCTGCATCTGTGAAGAACGCGCCATTCAGTTTAGCGGCGCCGGCCACAATATTGGCAATGAAAAATCGATACTCACCATTCCATTCCAGCTTTATATCACCGGTACGGTCAATTACATTGATATTGTTCTGGTCGGCAGGATTGTAGTAGCTGCCAGGCCCCAGCGTGCGTATACGCCAACCACGGAGGCTATAAGGACCACCTACAAAATATTGTTTTATATAGGGCAATGTTTGAGACTGATCGTAGGGAAAGCCTACACCACCCACAAAACGTAAGGCAATTGTGGAATTGGGAAAGGTAAAGTAGTGCCGTGTATCAAAATCGAACTTGGTGTATTGAGAATAATTGATATTGTACAGATTGTTTAGCGCTGTACCCAAACTGTTTACTACAGATAAAAGGCTGCCAGATTCTTCTATCCCCAGTTTTATAAATGAATAGTTCTTTCCTCTTTTCTTTTCAAGATCTGAATATGTGAATGTGAGGTTTTCGCCTTCTATGAATGTTTGCTTGTACGTATTCTTTAAAAACTCGTTAGAATCCAGTTCTCTCTGGAATGCGGCAGACTCCCTGGGCAACCTTATGATATTGATGAAGGCAGGTGATAATGACCATGTTACGGTTTGCGACTGGTGCCAGTTATAGGCAAAACTTGCGCTGGTATTAATGAGCGTAAAATAATCGGCAGAAGCTGACTGCAAAGAATCTATATTGGTGGTGATGCCGGTAATATTTCTGTCCATCAAATTGTACCCAAAACTAAAGATGGTGTGTGGCAGACTGCTATTATTGAAGAGGCTTGCGGGTAAAGGTGCAAGAAATTTTGGAATATCGAGACTGGTATTGAAACCGTAATAGCGCGTAATAATGTAGAAGTCATTGAAAAAACCGGTACCCAGATTATCGTCATAGATTGTTTCTAATCCAAAATTTATGGTGGCAGTAAAGAGGTTGGCCCCATGAGCAAAATTCCTGTCGCGATAACTTACACTTGGGCTTACACCCAGTGTATAGGTCGATCCGTTGCTCACTTCAAGGTTAAGTGAAAAATCATGCTTCTTGGTCCTGTCCATTTCTATGATACAATTCAGCATATTATTGTTAAGTGTATCCTCGTGGAAAACAATGCGTATATATTGGAATATACCTAACTCATTGAGTTTTGTGATGGTCTTGTCGTAGTCGCTTTGGGTATATTCTTTACCAGGCAACAAGTACATGTGCTGGTACAGAACATTGGAATTGATATAGTATTTATGATAGAAGAAATCTATATCGCGTTGCTGTTTGTGAATAAGTGTGTTGTTATTATGAAGGTCTGCATTATTCAAAAAATCGGGAAATACACGTACACTTTTTACGGTGTAACGGGTATAGACGGCACTATCGTCTGTGATGCTGATAATGACATTTATGGTAACGGTTGGGTCTTTATTGTCCTGCTGGTGTTTAATAAAGTCTGCAGCGCCTTCGAAAGGGTTTTCTACATCGCGGAACATGGCCTTATTAACGGTATCCAATACAAAAGTTACATTGTCCTGGGCAAAGCGATAGTAGCCATGGTCGCGGAGCAGGGTAGTGATGCGCGATCTTTCCTCTTCCAGCATACTCATTGTAAATTCTTTCTTGCTTTTTAGTCCGGTTTCGGCTGCCGCATTATTTACTATTTTGGCCACAAGGCTATCATCCGCAGTATAATTTACTTTATCCACCAAGTAATTTTTGCCCGGCATCACCTTGAATGTTACATACGCTTTCTTCTTTTTATACTTAAATGTATCGGTAATACGTGCATAAAAATAGCCCTGGTTGTACATGTAGCTTTTCATATCCTGTGCGGAACGGCGCAGCAGAGAGGTGTCAAAAATGACGGGTTTCTCTACCGTCTTAGACCGGAGCTGGAAATTGGTGGTATCGTCGCGATATTTTTTTCTTCTTGAATTATAGAGCAACAACTTTAATGGGACTATGCCCAGGAAACGGGTGTTCTGTTTTTGTGCCTGTATGCGCGTAAGGTTATCTTTTATTTCGCTTTTACGACTTATTTTATGGTTTGACTTAAAAACAATAGACGTTTTCCGGAGCAGATATTGCCCTTCTGGCACCTGCCGGGTTGTGTTGCAACTTGCGCCCAGCAAGATTATACCTATAAACAGGAATAAAATGTAGCTTTTATGTTTTGTAGTCTTTATGCCCATGTCTAAGGTTAGCGCAAGTTACATAGCTTTGTACCGCATGTTGTCCAAGGCGCAAAATAAATATATTCGTTCATTAACGCAGCAAAAATACCGTAAGGAGCACCAAGTGTTTCTTGCAGAAGGGGATAAGATAGCCCGTGAATGGCTGAATGAAGCTACAAAAATTGAAATGATAGTTGGCTTGCAGCTATGGATGGATGCACATGCAAACCTTGTTGGCAAGCATCCTGAAGCATCTGTGCATGTTGTAGATGAACAGACGCTGGCAACTATTTCTGCATTGCAGACACCCAACCAAGTGCTGTTGGTAGTGTCCATGCCTGGCATCCCGGCTGCACTCCCTAAAAAAGAATGGTGCCTGGCGCTCGATGATATACAAGATCCGGGTAACATGGGTACAATTATACGAATAGCAGATTGGTTTGGTATAAAACATATTATTTGTTCGCCAGGTTGTGTGGACGTTTATAATCCCAAAGTAGTGCAGGCAGCTATGGGAAGCCATTTGCGTGTATTTGTACACCATGCAGAACTACCAGTGTTTTTAAACAAAGTAAATATGCCAGTGCTGGCGGCAACTTTGCATGGAAACAATGTTTATCAACTGCCCCGGCAGCCTTATGGGGTATTAGTTCTTGGTAATGAATCGAAGGGGGTATCTGAAGCAGTGATGGAACTTGCTACGCAAAAGATAACCATACCCCGCAAGGGAGGGGCTGAATCATTAAATGCAGGGGTCTCGGCAGGCATATTATGCGCCCTGTTAGTAGCTTGTTAAATACACCTGGTATTGTTTAGCAGTTAAACTTTGGCATAGCTGTTGAGTCGTAAATAAAGAGAAATACAAAACAGATATCATGAAAAAAATATTGTTCGTCCTTTTGATGATGGTAAGCGTATTGCCCATTGTGAACGCACAGCCAGGATATGACATGCCTGATAACAGAGGTGCCATGCGCATAAGCACAAGAGATAACAGCCGTATAAGTATTGAAGTTGATGGGCGCCGATTTCCTAAAAATGCAAGTTCTTTAACTGTGGGTGACTTGCCCAAAGGCAGGCATTATATAAAGATAAGAGTAAAAGTATTTGACCGCAACGACAATGAGCAAAAGCACTGGCAGACAGTTTACGAAGGGGGAGTACGTGTACGTAAGCATAAGCTAACAGATGCCATCCTTGACATAAATACAGGTTACCTGGATAAAAGCATACAAGACTTACCACCACTAGGTGCACAGCAGGAGAACAATGGCGCCCAGTATGAAAATAACATGCAGGCTAATGGAAACAACGGTAATAATGGAAACAACAATAATAACTATCAAGGCAATCAGGGTAATGGCGACAATAATCAACAGCACAACGGTGTAATTGCAGTTGACCGGATGCATCCCCACCCAGCTCTGCCAGCGCCTAAAGCATATGCTCCAGTACCAGCAGATTATGTAGCAATGACACCTGACGCTATATTAAAAACAGAACAAAAAGTAAAAGAAAAAATAACAGATACTGATAAATTGAAGGTTTTGGAATCAGCTTTAAAAAAGAAATCTTTCAATACAGACCAACTTGCCGCGATGATGGGATGGCTTACATTTGAGGAAAGCAGGCTGGAATTGGCTAAATGGGCTTTCTCGCATACTACAGATAAAGGTAATTTCGCAAACCTGGAAAGAAGCCAGTTTACTGAAAATAACAACCGTTACGAACTGGATAGTTATATCAACAGTCAGAACTAACCGTCCATCACTAATTACTAATAATAGAAAATTCAACCCCGGCGATATGCCGGGGTTTCTTATTTATATCATTTCCTTTTTGAAGATCATGATCATGCGGGGAGAAAAATTTTCGTCGTAGCTGTTTAAGGCGTAGTCACCGAATGTAGTGGTAAGTGTGAGACCAGCCTCTTTAAATAAGGCCACAAAATCTGCCAGGGTGAAGGTGGCTACATGTTCTGTATAGGTTCGTTCTTTGTTACCGGCATCTGTGAATGATATTTCTTTCAGTATTTGACCGTTCTCTATGCTTTTCTTGATATGAAAGGTACACCCACCTTTTTGTATGGTGGCTTCGGGTTTTATGCACGATTGCACAAACTTTTTATTCAGGTAGTCAATTACAAGTATCCCATCTTTCTTCAGTGCCGCAGCAAATGATTTTGCAGCATTAAGATGGTCTATCTGCGAGGCAAAATACCCGAAGCTGGTGAAAAAATTAAACGCGTAATCGAAATAATTTATGTAGAAGGGCATTCGCATATCGTGCACATAAAAATGCAAATTTTCCCGCTCAAACTTATTGGCTTTTAGTATGCTGGTATGCGACAGGTCTATACCCACCACGTCATGTCCGTGTTCTGCCAGTTGTATTGCATAGCGCCCCTCGCCACAGGCAATATCCAGCATGCGGCTGCCTTGGGGTGGTTGCAGATATTGAAGTAGTGTTTCTACAAAGGCCTGTGCTTCTTTAACATCCCTGTTTTGATAAAGGAGGTTGTAATAAGGTGATCCAAACCAATTTTCAAACCAATCTACGTGTTCCATACAAAATAAGAATGCGCAAAAGTACGTTGCGGCAGGTTATGCTTTGTTTTTATTTGTTTATAGCAGGATATGGAATATTTGTATGTAATTAAATAAACGAATATATATTATGGTAATTAATAATGCTATTGTGATCCAGTTTTACTAAAAGTGAAGATAACATAGAGGTTACCTACACCTAACATTCTATTTACATGTTAAGTGTTCTTTTACACTTGAAAACAACCCAACAAAGACAGATATCTATGAAAAACAATTATCGTATTTTAAAATCAAATCCTTTGGCCATTGGTATGGCAGGTTTGTTTCTATTAAGCGCCCCTTTTCTTAGCTGTAAAAAAAGCAGCAATAGTTCTGGCACGTCAGGAATAAATAAGGTTGGAAAGATCGTGGTGATCTACATGGAGAATCACAGTTTTGATAACCTGTACGGAAGTTTTTCAGGCGCTAACGGACTCTCTAATGCCGCTGCCGCTAATACCATTACCCAAGTGGATTCTTCAGGAAAGGCATACACTGTTCTGCCTCCTGTATCAGGAACAACAGCATTTCCTACAAATTTGCCTAACACGTATTTCAACATAGACCAATACGTACCGGCCGATATGATGACACCTGATGTTTTGCACCGCTATTACCAGGAGCAAATGCAAATAGACGGGGGCAAGATGGATAAGTATGCTTTATATAATACATCGGCCGGATTATCGCAGGGTTATTATAACACCAGTTTACTGCCACTAGTGCCGATAGCCCAGAAATACACATTATGTGATAATTTTTACCATAGTGCTTTTGGCGGATCTTTCTTAAATCATATGTGGTTGATAGCAGCAGCGAGCCCTGTGTTTCCCAATGCCCCAGCCAGTATTGTTGCAACTGTAGATGCTACTGGAAAAATGATAAAAGATGGCGCAGTAACCCCTGACTATTATGTTGTAAATACAAGCTATACTGTAAATACACCGCACCCTTCAACGGCTTCTGCTACCGCTTTGGTACCTAACCAAACTATGCCAACCATCGGCGATAGATTAAGCGCCAAAGGTGTAACCTGGGCATGGTATTCCGGTGGTTGGAATAATGCCCTTGCAGGCAACCCTGATGCAACATTCCAGTTCCATCACCAGCCATTTGCCTACTTTACCAATTTTGCTGATGGCACACAGGCGAAAAAAGATCATCTGCTGGATGAAACAGCATTTATTACTTCTACCCAGGACGGTACCTTACCTTATGTGTCTTTTGTAAAACCATTAGGTATTAATAACGAACATCCGGGTTATTCTGATGTGACAAATGGAGAAAGCCATGCAGTAGAGCTGATCAATGATGTACTGAACGGCCCTGATGGCAAGAATGCTGTGATCATTGTTACTTATGATGAGAATGGTGGTTTCTGGGATCACGTAGCACCACCGGTTATTGACAAATGGGGCCCAGGTACACGTGTGCCTGCTATCATCATATCAAACTATGCAAAAAAAGGCTTTGTAGATCATACCCAGTATGAAACAGTGAGCATTCTTTCTTTCATAGAACAAAGATGGGGATTACAGCCGCTTACGTCTCGTGATAAGAGTGCAACCCCTTTAACTAATGCATTCAATTTTTAAGTTGCCCAACATCGTTACAGGCAAGTAATAAGATGTGTTTATTTTAAATAAAGAATAAGGGGCAACTGCATAGTTGTCCCATTATTCTTTTTGTATAAGCGTTGCAGTCAATCTAGCGTTGCAGCCAATCTTTTTATTAATGAGGAAATATATTTTCTTATCCATTTTGCTCATAGCAATTGCCGGATGTACTTTTTTTTCCTGCAAACAAAAACCTTTAGTTCCAGAAAAGGCAATAACTAAAACGCTGCTGGTGCAGGTGGATAGTTTTATTCTACTTAAAAACAAGCTTATTGATGATGTTACTGGTAATGCACCTACAACGGAATTGCAGCAACTATTCCTGCAAACAAGAATAGCCTATAAGAGAATGGAATGGGCTACAGAATATTTTGTACCTGTAGCATCGAGATTTGTAAATGGGCCACCAGTGCCTGAAGTAGAGGCTTTAGATAACCAGGTTTATGAGCCGGCCGGCTTGCAGGTAATAGAGGGTATGCTATACCCGAAGTACGATACCGCCCAGAAAAAAGAATTATTGCGGCAGCTAAGCTTATTGCAAAAACGATGCGATAACTATAAAAGCTATTTTGGCAATGTTGCTATTTTTAACTGGCAGGTTTTTGATGCTGCAAAGCTGGAGGTGTTCAGGATAATAACGCTGGGTATTACTGGTTTTGACGATCCGCTTTCTCAAAAAAGCATAGCAGAATGTGGGGCCGCCCTGGCAAGCATTGGAGATGTAATGACGTATTATGAGGATGAAAAAGATGCTGCAAACCTTGCTGAAAAAATAGATGTTGCCGTTGCTTACCTTGATAACGACACCATTTTCAACACCTTTAACAGGGCGATTTTCATCACAGATTACAGCCATCCTATTACTATGGGCCTCAGTAATCTAGAAGAGCAACTAAAGATACCTGTTACCAAGTACAACCGATTACTGAACCAGGATGCAAAGACCTTATTTGATACCAATGCCTTTAATGCAAACGCATATGTACCCGATCAGTGGGCTTTTACCAACGATAAAAAAATTGTACTGGGTAAGGCCTTATTTTCAGATGCGATATTATCGGGTGGGGGAGGACGAAGTTGTCAATCTTGTCACAAGCCCGAACTTGCCTTTACTGACGGGCTTGCAAAAAATGTGACTGTTAATGGCAATGGGCTATTAAGAAGGAACACTCCAACTTTACTGAATGCTGCTCTGCAGCCAGCACAGTTTTACGATCTTAGAGCGAGTACTTTGGAAGACCAATCGCTAAGCGTGGTACAAAACAAAGATGAAATGCATGGCAACATGAAGGTAGCTGTGAATAAGCTATGGCACGATAACGCTTATAGGAAAATGTTTTCAGAAGCTTTCCCCCGAGCAAACAGGGAAGGGATAGATACACTTGAAGTAATGAATGCTATTGGCTGCTATGTACGCAGCCTTGTAGCACTCAACAGCCGTTTTGATGAATATATGCGTGGCAATAAAAATGCTATGACTGCGGCTGAAATAAATGGGTTCAACTTATTTATGGGTAAGGCAAAATGTGGTACCTGCCATTATATGCCATTGTTCAACGGCGCATTTCCGCCGCGGTTCATGAAGATAGAAACTGAAGTAATAGGCGTTCCGCAATCCCTTACCAGTAATATAATTGACAGTGATATGGGACGGTACAACATACTGCAATCCCCGTCATTGAAACATGCATTTAAAACCACTACAGTGCGTAATGCAGCCCGTACTGCACCCTATATGCATAATGGTGTGTTCACTACCCTGGAACAAGTAGTGGACTTCTACAATAAGGGTGGTGGCAATGGTCTGGGATTGAAAATAGACAACCAGACACTCCCCTTTGACAAGCTTAACCTCACGACTGTAGAAAGCAATGAACTAGTAGCATTTATAAAAAGCCTGGATAGTAAGTAAGTGAGTATTAGTAATGCTTTGTTGTACAATTGTCTTGTCTCCCATCTCAAAGCCTGTTATATCCTTATTCTAAGAAGATCGGCTGCGATATCCTGAAACGATTTTTTTATAGCTATAGGGGCAAAATATGTATAATCATTTTATTAAGATGATTATATATTGGTTATCAAAAACATATATGTTTTTTTAAGGAAATTTTTTTCTTGTTTTGATGTAAGTTGTGAATATTTGCATTTTTTTTCTTGTTGGGTATTTAAAAGCGTTATTTACAGAAATTGGGTTTTTAATGTGTGGAAACAGAAGTTCGGCCTTTGAAATAAGGCAATAATTGGGCCAGTCGATGGTCAGCACTTAAATGGAACAGGAAAGTCTATGATAAAAAACCAATCGGTCCGTATTTGGTATATAAACTGCCTGATACTTATACTGTTGTTATCTTCCTGCAATTATTTTACAGCCAGTAATACTGATCACCCTGTTGTGCTGAAGCCAGCTTTGATTCATGCTGAAGATCTTTTTCAAACAAAAAGAACGGACGCACTCCAATATATTGAATCTGCGTACAGAACGATAGATCATCCGGGTCCTGGAGACATGTACGCCAAGTACAACTTTTACAGAAAGTACTATTACGAGGAAAAGAATTATCCGCAGGCTTTGTTGTATATAGATAGCATGCTGAATGTACTGAAGCCCCATGCAACAGAAAAGGCTTACAACCTGGAATATGCTGAGGCATACCTGCATAAAGGTGACGCTTTATTTAAGCAGAAAAGATTCAGCGCCGCCTACCTGAACTATTATGAAGGCAAAACCAGTGTATTAGCTACAGATGACACTTGTGCATATTCTACGTTCCTATACGACTTTTATGCCCGGCTGGCCAAGATATGTTATGGCCAGAGCCGTTTTACTGATGCGATAGCCTGGCATAAGGCCGGGATGCCCTACCTGGTAGCATGTGAAATGGATTTTCAAAAAGAATACCTGCTACAGGGGCTACTTGATAATATTGCTTTGTGCTACAGCAAAGTTGGAATAAATGATACCGCAATGTATTATTATCACAAGGCGCTTGAAACGGTTAAGTCGATACAACCAACCACTGATAGAGAAAAAAACAATCTTGCCATGGCCCGGGGGGTAATACTTGGCAACATAGGTACGATCAATTTCAGACAAGGGGACATAATCCAGGCTGAACGAAATTTTAGAGAAAGTATAGCAATAAACAGCCAGAAGGGATACGCTTACTCGGATGCACAGATCACGAAAATGAAACTGGCTGAACTGTATCTATATACAAAACAGTTTGACTCTGCGGGAATATTAATACAACAAATAAAATCGCCTACCGATACTATAGCTGAGGCCCAAGACAGGCTACAGATGCTACAACTAGAAGCATCATATAAAAATGCAATTGGCCAAACCGCACAAGCGTATGCCCTGCTCATGCAGTCTATTGAGCAAATAAATGCATTGAAGAACGAAAACCAGGCCCTTATGGCTACGGATTTCACCAAAGAATTTGAATTGCTGAAACGGCAGTATGACCTACAGGACCTGCAAAGACAAAACCTGCAAAAGAATCTGTACCTGCTGGCGGCAGTGCTGATGTGCCTGATGGCCGTAATTATTATTTACCTGGTACTGAAGAGCAGTAAGCAAACCAAAACCATTATGCGGGAATCGCAACTGCATAACAAACAACTGGAGATGACGCTTGATGCGCTTGAAAAAAGCAGCCAGGAAAATACGCAGCTGCTGGGTGTAGTGGCACATGACCTTAGAAACCCCATCAGCGCTATTTATGGCATAAGTACACTAATGGCCGAGGATGAAGGGCGTAACGAAGAAGACCTGGAAATGCTGGAACTCATCAAAATATCGAGCAAGAACCTGGATATCATTATACTGGATCTGCTGGCTGCCAAGGTGAACAAAGTATCTGGAGATAAGGCCAAGGTGCCAGTAGATCTGCTTCATTTGTTGCAGGAAAGCGTATCGCTATTGCAATATAGAGCCGAAGAGAAGAAACAGCGTATAGTGCTTGTAGATGGGCAACATTGCAGGGTGAGTATTAACCGGGATAGGGTATGGCGTGTGGTTAATAACCTGATCGTGAATGCCATAAAATTTAGTCCCGGACATACGCAGATCAATATAAGCATTGATGTGCAAGAGCAGGAAGCAATAGTATGTGTAAAAGATGAAGGTATTGGCATACCTGCAGAGCTGAAGGAAAAGATATTTCTCCTGTCAACAGATGCCAAAAGGCAGGGAACAGACGGAGAGGAAACCTTTGGACTTGGACTTTACATATCTAAACAGGTGATAGAAGAACAAGGCGGCCGCATATGGCTGGAAAGCAATGTGGGCAAGGGGACATCATTTTATTTTTCGCTGCCGCTGATTTAAGTTAGGTCTCTTCAACCAACCGGTTATTGGGTCATGCGCCCCACAATCATTGTTTTCAGCTTTGTAAAATGCCCGACTATTTGTAAAAAAGCAAATCGGGCATTTGGAGGGGTTTGTAAATGATTGAAACGTGCTGCAGTGGCTAATATTAATTATTTTAAGCAATCCAAAAATGCCCGATTAATGCCCGATTATGCCCGACGCCGGGCATTTTTTTTGCCTTGATTTTTGATTGATCGCGTGTATGAAGACATATAACTAATGGTTTATGGGTATGTAAATATCGGCAGCCGGACAGCTCTTTTCAGTAGTGCAAGATAAGAAGGAGTGGCGTTATTTATACAAGAACATATGCACAGTTCCACGGTTTGTGAGGTTCCATAAGGGCTATGATTCTTGTGGGTTTATAGTTTGATTATCAATTGCAGTTTTTTTTAGGCCCCTGTTACAAACCAGCAGTTTTGAACAGCACAAATCAGCATACAATATATTTAAATGGAGGAGGTATCCTTTAATATAATAGATTCTGAAAAATTCATTATATTTATATTTGAACCCTATTAATATGAGAAAGATCCTAATCGCCATTTTACTAAATGCTATTCTTCCCAAAATTGCTGTTGCACAGGTTATTTACGATAGTACAGGTATAACATTTAATACTACTGACTCAATAAATCGTACGGTCAATTGGTTTAGCATTACAAATCATGGTGTTGCTGTTGAAAATATCCATATAAAGGTTGATACTTCAGGCTCTAAACTGTGGCAGATAGGTGGTACGTTAAAGCCTGTGTTCTCTGACACCACTTCTGTTTTTCGAGGTATAATGACCGATACATTACACCCATATCCCGCGAATGCAGACGACGTATTCACTTTGCATTTTTCTGCTGCGCCGACTAACCCAACCATTGAAATATGGCATGAATACAATACTAATATTGGACACGCGGGGGGCATTATAGAATACTCTCCGGATACCGGCGCGACCTGGGTGAACGTGGTAAAATGCTGGAGTATATATGGGGCAAATCTTTATCAGGCAACTGACACTTTACTAACTGGTGAGCCAGCTTTTATGGGTACAGAGCAGAAACAGGTTACTTCGATATTTTTCACCAATTGTCTGGGTGAAAAAAACGCACAAACTAATTGTTACACGGTCAACCAACCTATGAACATGCTCATCAGGTTCAGGTTTGTGAGCGATTCGCTTATTGATTCGTTATCGGGCTGGAAAATTGATTCCTTTAAAATAATAACATCAACATGTGGGAGTGCGGTAACTAATGTAAGCCGCCAAACACAGTTGATTGTAAAACCCAGCCCATCGTACAATGGTTTTTTTTACCTGCCCGAACTTAATAGACCAGACCAACACCATATAACTGTATACGATAGCCGCGGGGTACTTTTGTTTACCGGGCCTTATAGTACTACTATAGACATAAGCAAGTATGCCATGGGGCTATATTTCTACATGATAACGGGCGCGGAAAAAGTATATAGGGGTAAGCTGATATACGAGTAGAGAACACTTTTCGCTACAATGTGTGCGATAACACATGGAGTTCTTACCTGATTTAAGTCACCCTACTGTAGACTTAAACTAGAGAGGGCATCTCTCTTCAGACGGGGTAAGGGCCTTGCCGGACATAGTCCTACTTTTATTGTTTAAATTTAAGTCACCCTATGGTAGACTGAAACCAGAGGAGGTGTTAGTATTAGATTATAATATGCCCAAGGTCGACTGGTAGAAATGCGTCTTACAAGCAAATATTTGTTGATATTGTTAATTTTAAAATTGATATGCGAAAATTGATCTTGATTAGCATTGTATTAGGATTGAATTCGTTTATAAATTGCCAAGTGTACGGTCAGTTATCAGAAGACTCTCTGAAAAATATCTGTAAAACAAATTATAAGCTTGATGTGACCAATACTGGGCAAAAATATTTGCAGACACAAATGGAAAGGGGTAATCTTATCGAAAAAACGGAGGAAATTTTTAAGGACTATTTTAAAAGTATCAAAATATTTATTGTCGACTATGAACTGATAAAACAGGAATTTGAACCTCATGGCCATTTTTTCTATCCTTACATATACATCGTAAATTCATTTACAGGTGAACAAGTCAGTTTTCGAAGTTATGACCTATTTAATGATCTTATAAACTCAGCGCGGACAAAGGTTACAAACCTCGACAGATGTTATTTATATTTATTAAACACTTATGAGCGGGAAGGCCTAGGTCTTACTGATCCTAATAGTTATAAGAGTACAATCAATAGCAATAGCATTTTCTTACTCGCTGCAAAATCTAGACAAATTTTTAAAAGTAATTATGGTCAGGCCTGGAGGGCTTATTATGGTGATGAAAAAATGAGGCAGGTGAGGGCCAATATTAGAGAATTAATATCAGGGTCAAACAGAGATAATATATATGTAAGCATCACTAAGTTAGCAGAGGCTTGTGACACGGTATATTGTTACTCTTTTAAATTTGAAAAAGATAATCTAAAAGAAGTAAGCCTAGTGCGATTTCAATAGTTCCCCAATAAAGTCAAATACGAAAAAAGCCCCGCTAACAGCGAGGCTCACAAACACATTTTTTATAGTTAATTACTGATCACCATTATTTTCTTCCTGGCCTTCATGGTTGTCGCCGCCCAGGCTGTAGTAGTTGTTTTCTTCGTCTTCTTCACCCAATGCTTCATCTGTATCGTCATCTTCGCTGCCGGGTACGTCCAGGTCGCTGCCGCTAAGGCTTAGGGTACTGCTTTCGTTGAGCGGATCGCCATCTTCATCGGTATCGTCCAGTTCACCTTCAAGCAGGTTATTATCATCTTCAGTACTTCCGTTCTCTATGGCACCCAGGATCTTCAGGTCTTCGGCGGTTATATCTGCATCATTATCTATATCACCTGCCACATCTGGAGTGCTGCCGGGCTCGTCGGTTTCTTCTTCAAGAGATTCCTCGCCTGTATTATTGCCGGCATGGGTTATATCGTCGCTTGCAGGGTAGTGAGGGTATCCTGGAAATTCCTCTTTCTTCTTTTCGTCTTTCATGGTTGCGTTTTGTGAAATGATATAAAAGATGTGCCGTAATGTATAACGAATTTAATGAAAGATATATAAAGTGCATTGGTTGGGCCAACAAATACCTGATGACACTTATAATAATTTATAGTGGCGGTAGTTTGCTTTTGGGGTATTTACCCAGGTCCATATTGCCGCTCAATGTTCCTTTTAATCGCTTTATTAAAGAGTCATTGGTAACTATTGATACAAAGTCTGGGGTAAAGGCAGGCGTGGGGTCAATTTCTGGGGTGATATTGGTGAAGGCCGCTATGGCATCCTGGGTAAATGGCAGGTGATAAATGGTGCTGCTGAACTTACGAATGGTAAATGGCCGGAGCATGGTGCTCTGAAACACATCGGTAGCTACGCCAATGGTCTTGAACCCTGCTTTTTGTGCTTCTTTATAACCATAATAAATATTTTCGGTACTGTGGCGTGCGCGGGTATCGCAAATGATATTTTCTTTGGGTATGCCCAGTTTCTCTGCATATAACCCCATAATGATACCTTCTTTATATGGGGTGTACACTGCACCACCTGAATAGATAATGTTGCGTACATAACCATTGCGGTATAGTATAACCGACCACATAACCCGGGCCTGCATTACAGCATGCCATTTCTTGCCATCGAAGGGTACACCGGGTACTATAATGGCATCGAGAGGGGTGATGTCTTTTATCCTATCGAGTGCCAGTTGGGTGGTACGGTGTGGTGTGATACGATATATTAAGTATGCCAGGAAAACACCCATAGATGTGGCAGAAAGGGTGCGTGCGTGGCTCTTCTTCAATTTTTTAAATTATTATAGATTGCGAAGTAAGGTATAAAGATAACATTATAGGGCGTGTGAATGTTTCATTAAGATTTGGCAATGCATTTGCAATGATGGCTAATCTTATTTGTATTGTGACACAATGCCTTTCAGCTCGTTTAGTCTCAGCAGCGCCTCAACGGGGGTAAGTGTGTTCACATCGGTAGTTTGCAGTACCTGCTGTATGCGGCGCAAATCTTCAGTAAGGCCATCAAAAATATTGAGCTGGTATTGTGGCTTGGGCGGTATTTTTTTTACCTGCTGGGTTGTGCTTTCGTTAGCGCCATGCTTTTCTTCCAGCAAGGCAAGTATCTGGTTGGCACGATCGAGCAGGGCAGGGGGCATACCTGCCATGCGAGCCACCTGTATGCCAAAGCTGTGGCGACTGCCGCCGGGCTCCAGCTTGCGCAGGAAGATGACCTTGTTGCCTGCTTCTTTGTGTGTGATGTGGTAATTGTGAACGCGCGGTAATTGGTGCTCCAGCTCGTTCAGCTCGTGGTAGTGGGTAGCGAACAATGTTTTAGGACGCGTGGGACTGCTATGCAGGTGCTCAACTATAGACCATGCTATGCTGATACCATCGTACGTGCTGGTGCCGCGACCGATCTCGTCCAGTATGACCAAGCTGCGCTCGCTAAGGTTGTTGATGATGCTGGCGGTCTCATTCATTTCTACCATGAAGGTACTCTCGCCACCGCTCAGATTGTCTGATGCGCCTACACGGGTAAATATTTTATCGGTAAGGCCAATTGTGGCGCTGGTAGCCGGTACAAAACTACCCATATGCGCCATCAGCGTTATTATGGCCGTTTGCCGCAGTAATGCCGACTTACCGCTCATGTTGGGGCCGGTAAGTATAATGATCTGCTGCTTTTCTTTATCCAGCAAGGTATCGTTAGCTATATAACTTTCGCCGGGTGGCAATTGCTGTTCTATTACCGGGTGGCGGCCCTGCTTTATGTCCAGCACAGCTTCCTGCACTACAGTGGGGCGGTGATAGTTGTACTGGCGTGCATTATTGGCAAAGCACAGCAAACAATCGACCTGGGCTATAATATGCGCATTGGCCTGTATGGTAGATATATGGGGCTCTATGGCGCTGAGCAGTTGCTGGTACAGGCTCATTTCAAGTACCATAATGCGGTCTTCGGCACCCAGTATTTTTTCTTCGTATTCCTTTAGTTCTGGTGTTATGTAACGCTCTGCGTTCGCCAGGGTTTGCTTACGTATCCACTCGGCAGGCACCTTGTCTTTGTGGGTATGTGTTACCTCCAAGTAGTAGCCAAACACATTATTATATGCTATTTTAAGAGACGAAATGCCGGTTAGCTGCGCCTCTTTCTGCTGTATCTGCAACAGGTAGTCTTTACCATTGCGAGAAATATTCCTTAAATGATCCAGCTCTTCAGAGACCCCTTCGCGTATCATTCCGCCTTTGTTGGCAATAGCGGGCAGGTCATCGGCCAAGGTATTTCTTATCAGCAGTTGCAGCTCCTGCATAGGCTGCAATGGGCGCACCATATTGCACAAGGCTTCTTCATTTCCCGCCATGCATTCTTCGCGCATGCGCTCTATAAAGTGCAAGCCCTTACCCAGCTGCGACACCTCGCGCGGATTGGCTTTTTTCAGTGGTATCTTACCAATAAGCCTTTCTATATCGCCCACCTGTTTTATATGGTGGGTGAGCGATTTGTTCATGTCCTGCTCCAAAATAAAATGCGCAACAAGATCAAGCCGGTGCTGTATCTTGTTCATATCGAACAGGGGCAGCAGTAACCAACGCTTGAGCAAGCGTGCACCCATTGGCGTGCAAGTATGGTCTATGGCATTGAGCAGGTTGTTCCCGTTTTCGGCAGCGCTGCCTACTAATTCCAGGTTGCGAATGGTAAAACGATCCATCCACAAAAAGTCGTTAGCCACAATGCGCTGCAGGCTATTGATGTGCTGCAGGTTGGGGTGCTCAGTATCTTTGAGGTAATGAAGGGCTGCGCCAGCAGCTATGGTTGCCGCCTTCAGGCCCTCAATACCAAATCCCTTCAATGATTGGGTTTGGAAGTGCGCCAGCAGCATATCGTATGTGTATTGCTCCTGGAACACCCACTCATCTAACTGGAAGGTATAGGTCTTATTATCGAAAAGTTCTTTGAATTTCTTTTGTTGCGATTTGGACAATATGATCTCTGAAGGCTGAAAGCTTTGCAATAACTTGTCCATATATTCCACATCGCCCTCGGCCACAAAAAACTCGCCGGTTGTAATATCAAGAAAAGAAACCCCTGATGCAGATTCGCCAATGTAAATAGCAGCCAGGAAGTTATTGGTTTTGTTTTCAAGCAGTTTGTCGCTGGTAGCTACCCCGGGAGTTACAAGTTCAGTGACGCCACGTTTTACAATTCCTTTTACCGTTTTGGGATCTTCAAGCTGGTCGCATATGGCTACCCGGTAGCCTGCTTTTACCAATTTATGCAGGTAAGTATCGAGCGAGTGGTGCGGAAACCCTGCCAGCTCCACAGAATTTGCCGCACCATTTGAACGTTTAGTGAGGGTGATGCCGAGCACGCGCGAGGCGATAAGGGCATCTTCGGCAAAGGTCTCGTAAAAGTCGCCCACACGGAACAGCAGCACCGCATCAGGATATTTGGCCTTGATATCGCGATGTTGTTTCATCAGCGGTGTTACCACCTGTTCCTTCTGTACCATAACTTGTACAAACCTAACAAAAAGCACACAACCATAAAAAGCCGGTTATTGGACACTTGTGGATAACTAAGACGGCCTTCTATTTTATTTTACCAAAAGTTGTGTAGAATGGAAGATATTGGAATCTCCTTTTGATGAGAGTAATATGCAACCTGATAAAAGTGTAATTTAATTGCATGTGTTATTTTGAATTATTTTATTGATGGTTTGGTGTAAATATTATAATTGTATGACACATTATTAAAACATCGTTCGTATCATATCAAATTTATTACATAACTTTGCGCCTTATTTTTAGATTGGACATAGTCTATGTCAGATAAGTATTTAGAGCATAAAGGTTTACATATGCCAACCATTGAGCAGGATTTCCTGGCGAGGTGGAAGGACCAAAAAACTTTTGAACAAAGTGTTAATCTGCGCGAAGGCGCAATCCCTTTCGTCTTTTACGAAGGCCCCCCAAGTGCCAACGGCATGCCTGGCATACATCATGTTATTTCCCGTACCCTAAAAGACCTGATTTGCCGCTATAAAACTATGCAGGGATACCAGGTAAAGCGTAAAGCAGGCTGGGATACCCATGGTTTGCCCATAGAATTGGGTGTTGAAAAAGAACTAGGAATCACTAAGGAAGATATAGGTAAAAAAATATCGGTAGCTGACTACAATGCAAAGTGCCGCGAAGTGGTAATGCGGTATAAGGATAAGTGGGAAGAAATAACCGAGAAAATGGGTTATTGGGTAGATATGGGCAAGCCCTATGTTACCTTTGATAACGACTATATTGAAACGCTTTGGTGGGCGCTAAAGCAACTGCACGAAAAGGACTTCCTTTATAAGAGTGTAAGCATACAACCTTATAGTCCTGCTGCAGGTACCGGTTTGAGCAGCCATGAGCTGAACCAGCCGGGTACCTATAAAGATGTAAAGGATACTACAGTTGTAGCTATGTTTGAGTTGTTACCTAACCTGGATTGGGATGGTGGCACTAACGAGCTGGCTGTAAGCATACTGGACATAGCTGCAAAAGCGTGGTGGGGTACACCTTATGAAGGCAAGGGCAAGGAGGTATTCTTCATGGCATGGACAACCACGCCGTGGACTTTGCCATCTAACCTTGGACTGACAGTAGGACCAAACATAGAATATGTTTTGGTGCAAACCTACAATCCATATACCCATCAGCCTACAAATGTAATACTGGCGAAAGCTTTATTAAACAAATACTTTAAGCCTGAAGCTGCTGAAGGTGATTTTAATATTTATACCGCTGAAAGTAAAATACAGCCGTGGAAGATACTGGCCACATATACCGGTAAGGAGCTGGAAGGATTGCGTTACAAGCAACTGTTGCCTTATGAAGGTAACACACGCGAAGTATCGGGTGGCGACCCATGGCGGGTTATAACCGGCGACTTTGTAACTACTGAGGATGGTACGGGTATAGTACATACCGCCCCTGCATTTGGTGCAGACGATTACAGGGTAGGCAAGAAGAATAACATAGGTATATTGACGATGGTGGACAAGCAAGGTAAGTTTATAGACTACCTGGGCGAGCTAAGCGGTCGTTATGTAAAGAATTATAAAGACGATGCAGACTATAAAGACGTTGATGTTGATATTGCTGTAAAACTGAAGATAGAAGGCCGTGCCTTTAAGGTGGAAAAGTATGAACATACTTATCCGCATTGCTGGCGTACTGATAAACCGATCATCTATTATCCGCTTGATGCATGGTTCATAAGGACCACAGCTGTTAAGGACAGGATGATAGAGTTGAACAAGACCATAAACTGGAAGCCCAAAGCCACCGGTGAAGGTCGTTTTGGTAACTGGCTGGAGAATATGGTGGATTGGAACCTGAGCCGCAGTCGTTACTGGGGTACACCACTACCAGTTTGGGTGAGTGAGGATGGTACAGAAACCAAGTGTATAGGCAGCATAGATGAGCTAATAAAAGAAGCTACACACGCTAACAAAGTCCTTAATATCAACCAGGAGATAACCAGGGAGAACCTGGATATGCACAAACCCTATGTTGATAATATAATACTGGCATCTGCCCATGGCAAAGCTATGCACCGTGAGCCTGATCTTGTGGATGTATGGTTCGACTCGGGCGCTATGCCTTATGCCCAGTTGCACTATCCATTTGAGCATAAAAATGATCTGCACAAGAATTTTCCTGCAGACTTTATAGCAGAAGGTGTTGACCAGACGAGAGGCTGGTTCTATACGCTGCACGCGTTGGGTGTAATGCTGTTTGACAGTGTTGCTTATAAAACCGTAGTGTCTAACGGGTTGGTGCTGGATAAGAACGGCAACAAGATGAGCAAGCGCGTTGGCAACGTGATAGATCCATTCAGTACTATAGAAAAATACAGTGCCGATGCTACACGCTGGTACCTGATCACCAATGCATCGCCGTGGGATAGCCTGCGTTTTGATGTGGAGGGTATAAGGGAAGTGCAGCGCAAATACTTTGGTACACTATACAACACGTACCAGTTCTTTGCACTGTATGCCAATGTAGATAGTTTTACATTTAAAGAGAAATACATACCTGTAGCACAGCGGCCTGAAATAGATCGCTGGATACTTTCATCGCTGCAAAGCCTTGTTGCTGATGTTACTACCTACCTGGATGATTTTGAGCCCACGCAGGCAGGCCGGGCAATGGAATATTTCCTGGATGAACACCTGAGCAACTGGTATGTACGTTTATGCCGCCGCCGGTTTTGGAAAGGTGAATACGAATTTGACAAGATATGTGCCTACCAGACATTGTACCAATGCCTGGAAACACTGAGCCTGCTGATGGCCCCCATAGCACCGTTCTTTGCTGACTGGATGTACAACAACCTGAATGCAGTTACTAAACGTAACACCAGTGCATCGGTACATCTGTGCGATTTTCCTGTAGCAGACAGCAGTTGTATAGACAAAGACCTGGAAGAACGTATGCAGCTTGCGCAGGATACATGTTCGCTAGTGCTGTCTATACGCAAAAAGGTGAACCTAAAAGTTCGTCAGCCACTGCAAAAAATATTGATCCCTGTTGCTGATAAGCATGTACAGGAACAGATAGAGAAAATAGCTGATCTTATAATGAGTGAAGTAAATGTGAAGGAAATAGAATACCTGGCAGATACTGAAGGATTTATAAAAAAGAAGCTAAAACCTAACTTCAAGTCGTTGGGTGCCCGTATGGGAACAAAAATGAAAGCAGTTGCTGCAGCCATAGTATTGATGGATCAGCACGCCATAACATTGCTTGAAAAAGAAAAACAATACAATTTGTCTGTAGAAGGTGACATGGTATTGCTGACAGCAGAAGATGTAGATATAATAGCAGAAGATATACCAGGTTGGGCAGTAGCAAACAGCGGTACACTTACCGTGGCGCTGGATGTAACAGTAACACCTGAATTGCAGGACGAAGGCAATGCCCGTGAACTAGTGAACCGAATACAGCGCATACGCAAAGAGAGTGGACTGGAACTAACAGACCGGATAGTAGTGAACATAGAAGAGTACGAGCCATTAAAAACAGCTATAATAAATTATAACGATTATATTTGCGCCGAAATTTTAGCGGATAACATCAATTTAATGCCTCATGTTAATGACGGTGTTGAAATTGAAATAAACGAAGCGACTCTGAAAGTTCTCATATTTAAAAACTCTTAAAGCTATTGAGCTATGGCTACTAAAAAGAAAGTGGCTGCTAAGGCAGTAAAAAGTGTAAAACCTACAGCACCTGCAAATAAAAAAGCAGCTGCCCCTGCCAAGAAAGTAGCAGCTACCCCTGCCAAAAAAGCAGCAGCTGCCCCAGCCCCAGCTAAAAAGGCTTCGGTAGCAGCTAAAAAAGTTGCTCCTGCAAAGAAAGCAATAGCGATTAAGAGTATAAAAAAAGCTGCCCCAGTTAAGAAAGTTATTGCGGCAGCGAAGGGAAGTTCAAAAGCTGCCCCTGCAAAAAAAGGTGCAAAAGCAAAAATAGAGGTGAAAGCCGTGGCCGTTAAAAAAGCACAGCCTAAGCCTGTTTCCAAACAAGCAAAAAAAAATCCATCTCCGGTGAAGAATACGACAACATCTAAAACACCTGCAAAAAAAGCCGCTCCGGCCAGCAAAGCTGCGCCTGCAAAAAAAGTGGCAGAGACCAAAGTAGTAAAGAAAGTAGTTGTGGCTCCTAAACCGACCCCCAAAGCTGCAGCACCTGCCCCTAAGGCTGCCCCTGCAAAAAAAGTGGCTGCCGTGAAGGTAGAACCTGTAAAGGCTGCAGCACCTGCCCCTGCTGCCAAAAAAACGCTAACTCCCCCCCCTCCTCCACCGGATCCTAAGAAATCAAAACCGGCTACGCGTACTGCATCTGGTAAGAAGATAGTAAAAGCGCCTATAAAAACAATAACTACATCTGTTACGGGTCGTCCGGCCCCAGCGCCTATTCCTGCTTCAGCTACATCAAGAATGATGCGTGAAGAGAAGAAGCCTAATATAATAGTAGCGCATCGTCGCGTTGAAAGTAAAAGTGCCGGCAATAATGAAAGCCGTACCATGATCAACTACCAGCCTGACTTTAACCGTTCTATACTTGACGAACCGGTACAGCAGCAAGGCCCAGTTTATAGGTATAGCGATGAGGAACTGACTGAATTCAGGGAGCTGATAACGAGCAGGCTGGAAAGTGCCCGCAAAGAGCTGATGTATCTGCAAGGCCTTATAACCCGTAAGGATGAAGCCGGCACGGAAGATACCGAAAACCGATATATGAACATGGAAGATGGCAGCGGCGCTATGGAGCGTGAGCAACTTGCACAACTTGCAAGCCGCCAGATACAGTTCATCAATCATCTGGAAAAAGCGATGATACGCATAGAGAACAAAACCTATGGTATTTGTCGTGTAACCGGTAAACTGATAGATAAAGCGCGTTTACGTGCAGTGCCACATGCTACATTAAGCATAGAAGCTAAAAAATATATGGCTGGAAAATAAAAAGTCATTGACCATATAGGATACGAAAACGGGGCTATCAAGCCCCGTTTTTTATATAATCAACCCTCAAAAAATTATATTTTTACCGCTTGTTTTAATCCACTGCTTTGAAACATATTTTTATATACTTCACAATAGAGCTTCATCAGCATACGAGTATCTGTGATTATTTTTAATTCACCATTTACCAGGTGTAGTATTAGGCTTACCTTTTCCCTATCCATATCGGCGGCAAATTTTCGGACCGCATTTTCCCATCTTGTTATAAGGTCTGCTGCTGCACCAGTATATATTAGCTCTTCCCTGCTTGCATTTTTCCCGTTTAGTTTGTACTTTAAGATCATGGCAGTTTGTTTTGTGGTGGTTGATAAGCATTACAAGAATACACATCCTATCTTTAAATATTCTTCAAATGTTCTGAAATGAGTGTATAATGTTCTGAAATGCAGGTTATTAGTTTTTATTATGGCATATCGTTATATAAATTTGGTTGTTATTGCGAGCAAGTAATTATATTAATTATACACTTTTGAAAAAACAGCTATTTATATCCATTCTTATTTTATACCCTGCCATGCTATGGGCACAGAAGGTGGGGCAGGCACGTATTGATTCTTTGCTACAGGAACTGCCGAAAGCAAAAGGAGATACAGATAAGGTTAAATTACTAGGAAGATTGTCCTTTACATATTATACTATAAATCCTGACGAAGGTTTAAAATGTGCCAATAAACAGTTAGAATTAGCAAAGCAGCTAGGCTGGGACCAGGGAATAATAAGAGCGTATAGCGATATGGCTATTAATTATATGGCACTTTCAAATTATCCCAAATCATTGGAGTATGAGTTTATTACATTGAAGAAGAGCAGGGAGAGCCATGATAAAGATGAAGAGGAAACAGCTCTCGAAAATATAGGTATTACCTACCGCTTGCAGCGAAACAATAGTAAGGCCCTGGAGTACCAGCTGAAGTCACTGAAATTATGTGAGGAAATGGGTTATAAAATAAAGATCGCTAACAATCTTGGAAATATAGGTGATGTTTATTGGGCTTTAGGAAACCAGGTTAAAGCATTGGAATATTGTGGCAAGGCCCTAACAATGAGTGAGGAGCTACACGATAAAAAAAATATTGCAAAAAATCTGGGCAATATAGGAAATATTTATGACGAAAAGAAACAATATAACAAGGCGCTGGATTATGATTTCAGGGCACTAAAAATATATGAAGAAATAGGGGATAAATATGGCACAGCTCGCAACCTTGGTAATATTGGAGAGTTGTACGAACGCATGACAGTAGATACAGCACATACAACATTGCCCGATTCCTTAATTCCGATCGGCAGGTCTGCAAGGCTGGAAACCGCGATAGCCTACCTGAAAAAAGGTATTGATGCGAGTAGGGAGATAAACTACAGAGATGCAACCATGGCATTTATACTTACTCTTTCAGAAGCTTACCAGGCAGCTGGTGACTATAAAAATGCACTAAAGAGTTATAGACAATATGTAGATGTCAAAGACTCTGTTTTTTCCAATGAGAATAATCAGAAGATAAAAGAACTGGAAAATAAACAGGTTCTGGATATTAAGGAGAAAGATATACAATTGGCACAACTGGTAGTGGCAAAAAAACGTAATGAACGTGGTTTTTATCTTGCGGGTATAGTTGTACTTGTATTAATAATAGGTATAGTACTGAGAAGTAATCGGGCACAAAGAAAGACAAATAACCTGCTGGGTAAGGAAAAAATAAAATCTGATGGGTTGATGCAGAATCTTGAAGCATCGCTGCAGCAAAAAGAGATATTGATGAAGGAGATACACCATAGGGTGAAGAATAATTTACAGGTAATCAGCAACTTGTTGGAACTGCAGGGGCATGCACTTGATGACAAGGTAGCAAAAGCTGCCATAGCAGTGGGGCAGGGCAGGGTGAAATCTATAGGGCTTATACACCAGAAACTATACCAGAACGAAGACATAACTAAAATAGAACTCCATAGTTTTTTAGAGGACCTGTATAGCCAGGTTGCTATGGTTTTTACTTATCCTGGCCAGGACCTTGATGTACAATTTGATGTACCTGAATTGATATTGGATATTGATACTGCTATACCCTTGGGGCTGATCATTAATGAGTTGCTGACAAATGCTTTTAAATATGCATTCAGACAGGGCGAGAGAGGAACATTAAGGATAATGCTAACCAGAAATGAATCCTATTTCCTATTACAAGTGAGAGATAATGGTCCTGGTTTGCCGGTTCATCAGAACCTGAGATCTTTTTCATCATTAGGTATGAAGCTGATATCGCGTTTATCTAAACAATTGGGAGGATATACTGAATACAGGTATGATAATGGAAGTGTATTCAGCATTTATTTTAAAGACGTTTACGAACGTAAAAAGGTTTTATAAGATCAGCATACAAAAACTTGTTTGTAATACTTTTTTAAGCACTTTTAAATACTAGTTTTATAATGCCGTTTTCATAAAGAGTTGCTAATGCAGTGTTTTTATTATAAGTTTTGATGCGTTTAACCGATTTTTGATATATGGGGCAACCTATAAAAATAGGAATAGTAGAAGACGAGATGATCATTGCTGAAGGCATCAGCAATGCGCTGCAGCAGCTAGGCTATGCTGTTACAGAACCAGCCTGTACCTATTCGGAAGCATTGGTAATGGTAGCTGAAGAAAAACCAGACCTGATATTGATAGACATTACATTGGGAGGAAGTAAGGATGGTATTGATCTGGCATACGTTATCAAGCAACAATTTAATATCCCGTTTATATTTCTTTCTGCAAACTCTGATGCTGCTACAGTAGCAAGGGCCAAGGAAACAGAACCACCCGCTTACCTGGTGAAACCATTCAATAAAGAAGAGCTCTATACGTCAATAGAAATATGCCTGCACAATTTCAGCAAGCAACAGGATAGCCTGCAACTACAGATTGATGGTAACTATGTGGTACAGGATGCCGTATTTATTAAGGAAGGCAACTATTTTCATAAAATACTATTCAAAGACATACTGTACCTGGAAAGCGAGCATGTTTATGTAAATGTGCATACTGCAAGCAGGAAGATACTGGTACGGGCTGCGTTGCAGCACTATATTTCTAATTTCAGCGACAAAATATTTTTCAGGGTACACCGCAGTTATGCCATAAACCTGCAGCATATTGATACCATTAATACAGAGTATGTGATAGTAGGTGGCAATAAAATACCACTCTCCAAACATAGCAAGGCTGAATTGCTTGAAAAATTAAACATACGCTAGAGCCTTATTCATTTATCCAGATCGTTGTATTGTATTCAATGGTTTGGGGGTGATGGTTTAATGTTACTATCAGCTGTGTTATCACATTTCTTTCACATTTCTGCTACATTGATTTAGCCTCTAAAATCTGTAGATTTGCCGTATGTCTATTAAAGTTGCATCGCTCACAAAAATTTACGAAACCCAGAAGGCTGTTGATGATATTTCTTTTGATATAAAGAAGGGGGAGATCGTTGGCTTCCTTGGGCCGAATGGCGCAGGTAAATCAACTACCATGAAGATGATAACTACATATCTGCCCCCTACGGAGGGGACAGCAGAGGTATGTGGTTTTGATGTGCGTGAACAATCGATGGAAGTACGTAAACGATTGGGCTATCTGCCGGAGGCTAATCCGCTGTATTTTGAAATGTATGTGCGCGAATATCTTGAGTTTTCTGCCGGCATCCACAAACTGGGAAAGGACACCAATAAACGCATTGAGGAAATGATAGCGCTTACCGGCCTGAATAAGGAAGCGCATAAGAAAATAGGTGCCCTATCGAAAGGGTACAAGCAGCGTGTGGGCCTGGCGCAAGCTATGTTGCACAATCCTGAAGTGTTGATTCTAGATGAGCCTACATCGGGACTGGACCCTAACCAGATAGTGGAAATACGCGACCTAATAAAAAGGATTGGCGAACAGAAAACGGTATTGCTGTCAACACACATCATGCAAGAGGTGCAAGCCATGTGCAGCCGTGTTATTATTATTAACAACGGGAAGATAGTTGCTGATGATTCAATAGACCATATACAGCAAGCAAACACAACGCAAGGTGCCCTGATAGTGACTTTTGAAAGCACTGTGGACAAGAAAATGTTTGCAGGCATAAAATCAATTAAAAGCCTGGAAAATATAGAAGGTAACAAGTGGAAACTGACTACGGACAAGCCAGATGAAATACGTAAGGAAGTGATGCAATGGGCTTTGAATAATAATATAAACATCAATACGATGCAGGCCGAAACGCAGTCGCTGGAAGAAGTGTTCCGCACATTGACCAAATCCTGATCTTAGTCTTGACCTGTATTTTATTTGCCAAACCTTCAGACATGGGAGCATCTGTTATCCCTTTCCGTCTCTAACCCCAAACAGGGTACTATTTAACATTATTTATTAATGTAACTGTTTAAATTGGTACCGTAAAAGCCATTGTAAACAGCACGGCAAACAGCAGCAATGAACTGGAAAAAGATAAAATGGAACATACGCTACTACCTGCAATATTTCCCTTTCACCATCAATACTTTATTGTGCAGCATGGCCATATGGCTATGCTATAAAGTATTATACAGACCAGTTGTAAAAGACGATACTTCTTCCTTTTCTCCATTCATTACCCTTATGGGTAAAATGACTTTTGACCTTATCATTGGACTTTTAGCAATATCTGTTCTTAGTACAGTGGTTAGCTGGCTTTATTACCTGTGGTTACAAAAAAAGAAACAATATCATCTTGAAATTAATTTTACAACAGAAACAAGGGATGGGCGTAAAAACAAGCTATTCCTTACTGCTACACTTCAAGGCGTTTTCAGGCCTATTTTGGGTTTTATAAAAGGTCGTCTTTTTTATGATGATCATGATCTTACCGATAAGTTCAGTTTGTTATCTAACAAACGTAAGGAGAATGGTTTCAAGCGCATTGCTGTTACGGGCCGCAGCCGCATTAATCTACCAGATATAAAAGAATACGAACTTAAAGGTGGTTTTATCTTTTTTGAAGACATGCTGCACCTTTTTTCCCTGGCAGTGAAGCAGCCTGTCAGCGGCCATTTTTACCAGCCACCTGTACTAAAAGACGAAGAAGACCGCGAAGTGTATCCTAAAAAAACGGAGACGATGGATGTGCGGATAGACCAGCTGCGCAGGGTGGAAGGGGAGTATTTGAACTATAAAGACTTTGAGGCGGGAGATGACGTACGCCGCATAGTATGGAAAGTGTACGCCAAGAACAGGGAACTAGTGGTGCGCATGCCCGAACAGTATGAACCCTATGCATCTCACCTGTATTTTTATGCATCCTTTCATGCAGCTGTAAAAGCCCAGTGGCTGGGCGAGACTTACCTGAAAGAGATGTTGAACTACTACAAAAATAATGTATGGACGGTTTATGATACATTATCGCATAAGGAATGGGAAATGAAGTATATCCCTGATCAGTCATTTACCATCCCCGAACATTTGTCAACTGCAGAAAAGGCCGCGCGTATCATCAGTAACAGTACCTGGCATACAGATAAATCCCTGACTGCATATTTCAATCCCCGACAGGCTGCGGTTGTTTGTATATCCTCCCTTACCGATCCGGAGGAACTACGTAACATACTGGAACAGAGTGATGCATCTACTGTTGTTTACTTAATCAAAACTTCATTGGTTTTCAGGCACATGGTAGCATGGAACTGGTTGAGACGACTCATCTTTTTGCCGCCACAGGACAGGCTTTCAAAGGTGCGTTCACGCTGGGTTTTCTCTCCTATGAGATTTGCCATTATAAAGCGAGAAAAAGAATTGGAAGACATATTAAGCAGCAGCCATGTTATTTATGGAGTGCTTTAATGCTGGTATTGTTATTTAATATAGGAAATGCCAACTTTTTTTTGTTCTTTAGTGTCTATTATATCGGCGATAGGCCAATTTAATTTTTGTTGAAATGCGTTTATCTATCAGGATAATCTTCTTCTTAGTTTTAATTATTGCATTTAATACAGGTATAGCACAAACCTGTACTACTATTGCCATGCCCGATTCGGTGTATGCATGTAATAATGATACAGTATCTATACTGGCACAATATACAGTACCAACCGGGCTAACAGTAATTGATAGTAACTGGACACCAGCTACAGGTATTAATGTGACGAATTTTTACAATCCTATATTCTCCCCAGGTACCACTTCGCAAACATATACGCTGAATATTTATAGCCTTACCCCTACGGAATACGTACAGGACGGTAATTTTGATTCTTTGAATACTAATAGTCAATATTTTTCCAGTACCTATAGGGATACAAGTGGGGCAGGTTCTTTATGGCCAGAAGGGTATTATTCAATACAGAATAACCCAATGAATGTGCATCCTAATTTTGCATCGTTTGGCGACCATACTACCGGTACCGGTAACATGATGGTGATAAATGGTGATTCGTCTAACTCGGATATTTGGTGCCAGACTATTCTTGTTGCACCGGGCACATACTATGACTTCTCAGCATGGGCAGCTTCCTGCACAAATACTAATACTGCAATATTGCAGTTCAAAATAAACGGTGTACTGGTCGATTCTCCATTACACCTTACAGATACCAATGGCTTATGGAGAGAGTTTCATGCGTTATGGTACAGCGATACCAGCACTGTAATTACGATATGCATCAATGACCAGCAAACTGCACTCAGTGGCAATGACTTTGCTATAGACGATGTTTCTTTTAAACTGGTATGCCAAAGCACTGCAAGTGTGTATGTTGGCGTACCTAACCTTAATGACAGCATAGAACTGGTAAAACCACCATGCCAGGACGGGCTGGTAAATTTCTCTATTTTTAATAAAGACTCTGTTTATAGCAGTACTGCGCAATATAGCTGGAGCTTTGGTGATAATACTACTGCAGCGGGAGGGCTTACGCAGCAGCATACCTATGGCTCACAAAATTTTTACATGGTGAGCCTGAATGTAACAAATCATAGTTGTGCTGATTCTTTCTTTAGCATTATATACGTTGACAATTTTACACCACATCTGCCTATAAGCAAGGATACATCTATATGCGCAGGACAAAGTGCGCGCCTTTGGGTTGCAGGTGGTAACAGTTATGTATGGACACCATCTGCCGGGTTAAGCGATACTTCGGCACAAATGCCACTAGCATCACCTACAGATACTACGACCTATACCGTAGTTGTAAACTTTGGTGATAATTGTATTTCTCACGATACGGTAACCGTTTCTGTAATGCCGTTACCCGTTATTACTGCTACGCCGACAGATGGTGTATATACTTGTATGCATCCTATACTGCAATTGCATGTTAGTGGCGCGCTCACTTATGTATGGTATCCGGCAGCCTATGTTAGCGATCCTTTAGCTGTCAATCCGTATGCTACGCCCGATGAAACCACAATGTATATTGTAACCGGTACCGATACCAATAAGTGCACCAATACAGACAGTATAACCGTAACAGTACCTGACATTTCTAAAGCCTTTGTACCATCAGCTTTTACACCTAATGGTGATGGCGATAACGACAGGTTGCACCCTATACCTTATTGTGGTTTCAGAATAGCAGAATTCACAGTCTTCAATCGCTGGGGCGAAAAAGTATTCTATTCTAACCAGGCAGAGAGTGCTGGCTGGGATGGCAATTATAATGGTTCTCCTGCCCCTATGGACACCTATTTCTACCAAATGGTAGGTACTACAAAAGACGGTGTACAGAAGATGCTGAAAGGTACAGCGGTGCTGATCAGATAAACAATAGGTTTACTTATTTTGTTTGCTTTTGCATTGGCAGAGAAAACCCTGCAAAGGAATTCATTTAAGCTATGTAGTTTCTAAGTGGGGGATGTAAATCTCAAATGTTGCTCCTTTTTTAATTTCACTTACAGCGAATATGAGGCCATTGTGGTTATCTACAATCTTCTTCACTATAGCCAGGCCTATACCTGTACCTGCGTAAGTTTCCCTATTATGCAGGCGTTGAAATACTTCAAAAATGCGTTCACTGAATTTGGGTTCAAAGCCAATGCCGTTATCTTTAATTGTAATATGGCAATAGCTTCTTCCAGGTAATAGAAATTCATGGTTTGTGGCATTACCTTTTACTATAGCGCTACTAATGATGATACGAGGAGGTACACCTGGTACAGAAAATTTAAGTGCGTTACTAATGAGGTTATATATGAGCTGCCTGAATTGAAAAGCAATGATATTGACATGGCAAAGAGTGTGGATATCAATAATGGCATTTTTTTCTTCAATTGCTTCTTTCAAATCGATCTTTACTTCTTCAATTATTATGTTCAGGTCTGTGATTTCAAACTTACGCTCTGTGGCATTAATGCGGGAATATTCAAGCAGATCTATAATAAGCTGCTGCATTCTTCCTGCTGCAGATTGAATGCGTTTAATGTATTCCTTTCCCTTTGCAGTTGAATTGGGATTCTCTTGCTCAAGGAGGTCGCTGTAGGTTTGTATTTTGCGTAAAGGTTCCTGCAGGTCGTGGCTGGATACGTAGGTAAATGCAAGTAGCTCTTTATTAGCAATAATAAGTTCTGCCGCTCGTTTTTCTTTTTCTTCGTTTTGGAAGGCAAGTTCGGTATTGGCAATTGTCAGCTCTGCTGCTCGTTTCCCCTTTTCCTCGTTCTGGTACGCAAGCTCTGTATTAGCTATCGTCAGTTCAGCTGCACGTTTTCCTTTTTCCTCATTTTGGAAAGCAAGCTCTGTATTAGCGATAGTTAGTTCGGCTGCTCGTTTCCCCTTTTCCTCGTTTTGGAAAGCAAGTTCTGTATTGGCAATAGTGAGTTCGGCTGCACGTTTTCCCTTTTCCTCATTTTGAAATGCAAGTTCTGTATTGGCAATCATTAACTCAGCTGCCCGTTTCCCTTTTTCTTCATTTTGGAAAGCGAGTTCTGTATTGGCTATGGTAAGTTCTGCTGCCCGTTTACCTTTTTCTTTGTTTTGAAATGCAAGCTCTTTATTAGCGATCACCAGTTCTGCTGCCCGTTTACCTTTTTCTTTGTTTTGAAATATTAGTTCGGTGTTGGCTATAGTAAGCTCAGCAGCGCGTTTGCCTTTCTCCTCGTTTTGATAAACAAGTTCCTTGATAGCAACGGCTAATTCATCTGACTTTCCACTAATATCCATATGCTTTCAATGTTTGTTTGAAGTTGGGGTATTATCTACTCATAACTTCAAGCCTGGGGGTTACAATAAGGTGCGTATGTATAATTATAATAAAATCATGCCTTTATGCATGATTTGTGTATATATTATATTTAAGGTTGGGATTATATTAATTATAACATTAAGAGTATCTGAAATGGAAATACTTAATGCAATTATTGTTGTGCAAAACAATGTGAATTTAGCGCTGGCCAATAGCTCAAGACATAAAAAAACGCCCCCGAAACCGGAGGCGTTCTCATTAAATATATTAAAGACTAAGCGTGTACTTTGCCTTTTGTCTTTGTTACAACTTCTTCTTCAATGTTACGTGGAGTAGGAGCGTAGTGACTGAACTCCATAGTAGATGTTGCACGGCCTGAAGACAGTGAACGCAGCTGTGTAACGTAACCGAACATTTCGCTCAACGGTACTTTTGCTTTGATCACCTGCAGGTTGTGTTTGCTATCCATACCTTCCAGCATAGCGCGACGACGGTTAAGGTCACCTGTTACATCACCCATGTATTGGTCTGGAGTGATCACTTCTATTTTCATGATCGGCTCAAGCAATACCGGCTTAGCTTTCTTTCCAGCTTCACGGAAGCCAGACTTAGCACAAAGTTCGAATGACATTGAGTCACTATCCACCTGGTGGAAAGAACCATCAAATATACGTACCCTCATGCTTTCTATAGGGAAACCTGCCAATGGACCAGTACCCATGCTTGATTCAAAACCCTTCTGTATAGCAGGTATGAATTCACGAGGTATAGAACCACCGAAGATTTCGTTGATGAACTGGAAAGTACCCTTTCCTTCTTTCAGGAACTCTTCGTCAGCAGGGCCTATTTCGAACTGAACATCAGCGAACTTACCACGACCACCGGTCTGTTTCTTATAAATTTCGCGGTGCTCTATTTTCATAGTGAACGCTTCCTTATAAGCAACCATTGGTGCACCCTGGTTGATCTCAACTTTGAACTCGCGACGCATACGGTCAACGATGATCTCAAGGTGCAACTCACCCATACCGCGCAGGATAGTCTGGCCTGTATCTTCGTCTGTGTTTACACGCAGCGTAGGATCTTCTTCCACAAGTTTGGCTATCGCCATACCCATCTTGTCAGCATCGGCCTGTGTACGAGGCTCAACAGCTATAGATATTACCGGTTCTGGAATGAACATGTTTTCCAATACAATCGGGTGCTTTTCATCGCACAATGTATCACCGGTCTTGATTTCTTTGAAACCTACAGCAGCCCCGATATCACCAGCTTCGATGAAATCGATAGGATTTTGTTTGTTGGCGTGCATCTGCATGATACGGCTGATACGCTCGTTCTTACCAGAACGTACGTTCAGTACATAGCTACCTGCATCCAGGTGGCCAGAATAGCACCGGAAGAACGCAAGGCGACCAACGAAAGGATCGGTCATGATCTTGAACGCAAGGGCAGCAAATGGTTCTTTTGCATCAGGACGACGGCTTATTTCTTCACCGGTGTCAGGATTGATACCTTTAATAGACTCTACATCAAGTGGGCTAGGCAGGTAACGGATAACAGCATCCAGGGCTACCTGTACGCCTTTATTCTTATATGCAGAACCGCAAAGCATAGGTATGATGCTGAGATCGATAGTTGCTTTACGTACTGCTTCATGTATTTCGTCAACAGAAATGCTGTTTGGATCTTCAAAGAATTTCTCCATCAAAGTATCATCATACTCGGCAACAGCTTCTACAAGCTGTGCACGCCAGTAGTCCACATCTTCCTTCATGTCTTCAGGAATAGGCACTTCGCTGTAAGTAGCACCCTGCGTAGCATCATCCCAGATGATAGCCTGCATAGTGATCAAATCTACAACACCTTTGAAATTATCTTCAGCGCCTATTGGCAATTGCAATGGTACAGATTTAGCACCCAGCATTTCGCGCACCTGTGTAACAACCATCAGGAAGTCAGCACCAACACGGTCCATTTTATTTACGAAACCGATACGTGGCACACGATAACGGTTAGCCTGGCGCCAAACGGTTTCAGACTGAGGTTCCACACCATCAACAGCAGAGAACAGGGCTACAAGGCCATCGAGTACACGCATAGAACGTTCTACTTCAATGGTGAAATCCACGTGACCGGGAGTATCAATGATATTGAATTTGTATTTCTTAGATTCTGGTAACGGAGCACCCTGTACGGTAGGGAAGTTCCAGAAGCAGGTAGTAGCAGCAGATGTGATGGTGATACCACGTTCTTGTTCCTGAGCCATCCAGTCCATGGTTGCTGCACCTTCGTGCACTTCACCTATCTTGTGGTTAACACCTGTGTAATAAAGAATACGTTCAGTAGTAGTGGTCTTACCGGCATCAATGTGCGCTGCAATACCAAAGTTGCGCTGTAAGCGTAAGTCTGCCATTGTTATTTGTTATTAATTATAAGTTTATGACTTTGAAATTGGGTGCAAAGGTAATTATTTTTTATGATAGAAAACAATAAAATGCGGCAATGAGGAAATATGATGATACGAGATGTTGCAACCAATTAGCATTGTAAATAATTATAAAAATAATGATTTTAAATTACTATAACGCAACTGCAAGTAAATAATGCACATGTGTTCACCACACTTAAAAACAGCTATACACCCAACTTTAACATACTATAAACAAAATTCGATAAATTGCAATTGTTCGCTAATTCAATGTTTTATGGACTATAACGCGTTAATAAACAAGTTAACACTATCATTACTATTGGTCTGCTCTTTATTTGTGCAAAAGGTTGCAGCCCAACAGTGTGGATCTGATATAGCTCAGCAGAAAATGTGGCAGGCCCATCCAGAATTTGCACAACAGGAGCAACAGAACACGCAATATTGGAATCAATACATGCAACGTCTTAGCGCTTCGCTTATTATTAATACTCCTTCAGGTCCCGAATACGAGATCCCATTGGTAGTGCACGTCATGAATACAGGTGGTGCTATTGGTACAACTTACAATCCTACAGATTCGGTCATAGACAGTTTGGTTAGCTACGTTAATCAAACTTATGCGGCTACATGGAGCGCTTACCCAGATACAAATAGTGGTGGTGTACATATCCCCATCCGCTTTGTATTGGCAAAGCGCGACCCTTTGTGCGATAGCAGTACCGGTATAGTACGGTATAATGCCAGTGGCCTTGCTGGTTACACAGCTTATGGAGTAAAAGATGCAGGCACTAATGGACCAACAGATTCTGCTGTCAAATCGCTCAGTTTATGGTCGCCCACCGATTATGTAAATGTTTGGATAGTAAATAAAATAGATGGTAACGATGGTACTTCGGGTACATTTATTGCAGGTTTTGCCTATATACCTCCTGCACCCAGGTACCTGGATGGTGTTATTATGCTGGCTACACAAGCGCACGCAGGCCTGATAACTTTGCCGCACGAATTAGGGCATGTGCTGGGTCTTTACCATACCTTCCAGGGTGGCACAACCACTAGTTGTCCGCCATCAACAGGCAATTGCAATGTAGATAACGACCAGGTATGTGACACAGAGCCAGAAGAACAGTCTAATTTCAATTGCCCATCCGGCACTAATCCATGTTCGGCGGTAGGGTATAATAATGTGCAGCACAATTTTATGGACTACTCTAATTGCCAAAACAGGTTTACCGCCGGGCAAGATACACGTATGCTATACAAATTGCTGAACCTAAGGCCAGGTTTATTGAGTTCCCTGGGTACAACATACCCAAATGGTACGAGTGTGGCGAGTGCATCTTGTACGCCGGGTATTGCTAACCCCGCCAACCAGTATGATATTGGTGTTACAAAAGTGGTATTGAATGACCTGCAAGCGAATTCTGGTGGCTATAATAGTGACGGAAATGTTTCTTACAGGGATGAAAGTTGTTTTCAAAGGGCTAACCTGGTTACCGGCCAAACTTATACTTTGTCGGTCAGCGTAGGTTCTGCAAATCCTGAAAATACAGCAGCATGGATAGACTATAATAACGACGGTATTTTCCAGTCGAATGAACAGGTATTGACTACTAGCAGCACCGCTGCCGGAGGCACTGCAACTGCAAGCGTTACAATACCCACCACGGCTACCACATGTACACCCATACGTATGCGTGTGATGTCAGATTTCTACGGCTCTGCCGCGCCGTCATCGTGCACAAATGTACAATATGGGCAGACTGAAGATTACTCAGTTTATATTACCAGCCCAAGCAGCGCATCGGTAGCGCTTACAACGGGTACTAACCCGGGTTGCCTAGGTGGAACGTATATGTTCGCTGCATCATCTACCAACCTGGGAGCCACTCCCGGATATAACTGGTACGTGAATAATACACTTGTCAGCACCAATACCTCAACCTATACTTCCAGCTCACTACAAAATGGTGATAGTGTATGGGTAAAGGCATATGCAACTACTGCCGGCTGCTGGACGACCGATTCAGTACATGCTCCAGCCATCCACATGTCCCTCTCTGCAACGGTAGCTACACCTGTGGCAGGCGGCAACGGCCCTATTTGTGCAGGTGGCACTATTAATCTTACAGCAAGTACAATAGCGGGAGTTATATACAACTGGTCTGGTCCCAATGGTTTTTCATCGCTCAGCCAAAATCCTTCTATTCCTAATGCCACAACAGCTGCTTCTGGTACTTATTCGGTGATAGCATCTACAGTCAGTTGCGTTTCTAATCCTGGTAGTGTTACTGTTACCGTTAATCCCACACCAGCTACCCCTATCATTGGCAGCAATAGTCCTGTTTGCGCGGGCAGTGCCTTAACGCTTACAGCCAGTTCAACAGCCGGCGCCACCTATAATTGGTCCGGGCCAAATAATTATACTTCGTCTATTCAGAATCCTATAATTGCAAGTGCAACAACAGCTAACGCCGGTACATATACAGTAAGGGCTACACTTGCAGGTTGCGTATCTGCATCATCTACCGTAGGTGTTACTGTAGGCACACCACCAGCCGCCCCCTCTGCAGGCAGCAATAGTCCTGTATGTGCAGGAACAGCCCTGAACCTTACAGCATCAACAATAGCAGGCGCAACTTATAGCTGGACAGGCCCTAATAGTTATACAGCGTCTGTTCAAAATCCCACAATAACAAGTGCTGCTTCAACCAATGCAGGAACATACACTGTAAAAGCAAACGTGGGTGGCTGTATATCTAACGGCGCTACAGTTACGGTTGTGGTCAATCCGTCACCAGCGGCCCCCGCTGCTGGCAGCAATAGCCCTATTTGTGTGGGCGCAACACTTGACCTGACAGCCAGCACAGTTACTGGTGCTACTTATGGCTGGACCGGCCCTAACAGTTATACTGCCACTACCCAAAATCCTACTATTACCAATGCACAGGTATCCAATTCAGGTACTTATACAGTAAAGGCAACTGCGGCAGGTTGTTCATCTACGGCTACAACAGCAGTAACGGTGAGCCCTAATGTAACCCCTTCAGTTACATTAACCCCAGCAGCAGCTACACTTGCGTTGAGCACAGCATTCGCAGCGAACGTTACTAATGGCGGCACCACACCTACTTTTCAATGGACAAAGAACGGTACTGCTATAAGTGGTGCAACCTCATCATCATACACTGTTGCACTCAACCATGGGGATACACTTTGTGTGAATGTACACAGCAGTGCGTTGTGTGCTAATCCAGCTACCGTAAAAGCTTGCATTTATGCAACGCTTGGGGTAAGTACTCTTACAACTGGAACCAATGATCTGCAACTTTATCCTAATCCAAACGATGGTAGCTTCACTATCTACGGCTCAGTTACAGACAGTAAAACCGCTATAATTGAGGTGATGAACGTGTTGGGGCAGGTGGTATATAAGGAAGAAGCTGAAGTGCAGAACAACTTATTGAATAAGAAGATAGCGCTGGATAGGATAAATACCGGTTTGTATGTTCTGAAAGTGAGTACGTCAATAGGTAGTAATACTATGAAATTCACAGTACAGCGGTAAAGTCTATTAGGGATAAAACCTGTTTATTTTACCCATTTTTGAGACTAAATATTGATTATCGATCCCGATGCAAACCTTATAAAAGGATGTACCGGGATCGTTTTATTAGATAAGTAAGATAGTACTGTAAAGCATTAAGCTGCTACAGAAAAATTACAAATGCTACAGGCTTTTGCTTTTTGTACCTTTGCCATCTTTATGATACGTATAGGTAAGATCGTAGCTACAAATGGTTTGCAGGGTGCGCTTGTAATGACCCATGTTGCAGGCAACTCTAAATGGTTGAAAAAAGATGATCCATTATTCCTGGAGATGAATAAGGATAGCTACATTCCCTTTTTTGTTACGGCCTGCAAGCCTAATAATAGCGAGGAGTATGTAGTGCAATTGGACGAAGTGAATGTGGTGGAAGAAGCCCGAAAACTCATCAGCAAGCATGTATACGTGCAAGAAGATGCCGTTGCACAGTATATTGAGGATTCACCATTGCTATGGATAGGTTTTAAAATAGCAGACAAAGAAAAAGGAGAAATAGGCGTGGTGGATGATGTGGTGCAGACCGGGGCACAATGGCTGGCAGTATTGCATATTAATGGCAACGAGGTTTTATTGCCATTGGTGAAGCAAACTATTGTGCAGGTGAACCTGAAAACAAAGAAGATACATATGAACCTGCCCGAAGGGCTGATAGAAATATACACGGATAAGTAATTTTCATTAATGCGGATAGATATTATAACGGTTGTGCCAGAGTTGCTGGATAGTCCCTTCAACCATTCTATAATGAAGCGTGCCCAAAACAAGGGCCTGCTGGATGTGCATACCCACAACCTGCGCCACTATACGCCATATAAGCAGGCACAGGTTGATGATTACCAGTTTGGTGGTGGAGCAGGTATGGTAATGATGCCCGAACCATTGGCTATATTGCTGGATAAGCTGATGGCTGAACGGACCTACGATGAAGTGATATATGTAACACCTGATGGCAGCCTGTTTGATCAGAAAATGGCTAATGGCCTGTCTTTAAAAGGAAATCTGATCATTATCTGCGGCCATTACAAAGGTATAGATGAGCGTATCAGGCAGCACTTTGTAACAAAGGAGATATCTATTGGCGATTATGTGCTGAGTGGGGGAGAGCTGGCTGCTGCTGTGATTGTAGATGCGGTAGGCCGACTGTTGCCGGGTGTGCTGAACGATGAAACATCAGCGCTTACAGATTCTTTTCAGGATGGCTTACTGGCCCCACCTGTTTATACCCGACCTGCTGACTTCAGGGGGTGGAAAGTGCCGGAAGTGCTACTTTCGGGCGATCCGAAAAAGGTGGAAGTATGGCGTTATGAGGAAAGTTTAAAACGAACTGAAGAGCGCAGGCCCGGCCTGATGCATGATTAAAAATAAATGGTAGAAAATAATAAAGGTTTTATTTTGACAAAATAAATTCTTTTCATACCTTCGCAGTCCCAAAAATCTTTTATTATGGAAGCTATAGCTTTTATACATCAGCAGTTAACTGCTAACAAAGAATATCCTAAGTTCAAGGCCGGTGATAACATCACTGTTAACTATAAAATTATAGAAGGCGCTAAGGAACGTATCCAGTCATTTAAAGGCGATTGTTTAAAACGCCAGGGCAGTGGTTTCACTCAAACTTTTACCGTTCGTAAAATATCTGACGGTGTAGGTGTTGAGCGTTGCTTCCCTTTCTTCTCTCCAAACATTGAGTCTATTGTACTTAACAAGGTAGGCCGTGTACGTCGTGCTAAATTGTTCTACCTGCGCGAACGCTCTGGTAAATCAGCACGTATCAAGGAAAAGAAACAAATACACCTGTCTGCAAAGGCTGATAAAGCCCCTAAAGCAGCAAAGGCTTAATTCTTTAAATATCTTTATGAACCGTCTCAAGCAATTGAGACGGTTTTTTTGTGCCCATACTCATACTTATTCAATTAACCCTTTCACAACCTGTTCATAACATTAGCATAATGGTGTATCTATAACTTTATTACTCACCATTAAAAATACAGGTTATGAAACACGAACATCACGAGCAGGCTGCTCACCATCACACAGAAGCTGCCAAACATCACCTGGAAGCACACAAACACCACCAGGACGGCAATGACGAATTAGCTGCACATCACGCGCAGTTGGCTCATGGCCACCATGCACATGCAGAAGATCATGGCAAGGAAGCTACAAAGCACCACACTGCCAAACACAGTACACAGAATTAAATCTCTAGGCAATAAAGTTTTGGAGATTTTTTATGTTTAGGGGAAAAGTTTTTAAACTTTTCCCCTAATTCATTATAGGACAAAAAAAATTGGGCGAAGAATTTTCTTCGCCCAATACCTGTAAAGCTGAATATGTGAATTAATCCTGAGTGTGTAAAACAAGAATAGCTTTCACCGATTTATTCATCACCTGATCTATCGTACTACGATTGAAAATCCTATAGATGATATTATGGTGATGTTTTACAACGCATAGTATATCGGTATTGTTACCTATAATAAAGTTCATGATACCTTCCTTGGCGCTGTCTTCCTGTATATACTTAAATTCAAGATTGGCGTTACCGATAAGACTTTTTAAATTATTTTCACCCTCTTCATTTGTCTTAAACTCAGGGGTTTCAATAACGTTCAGTATGTTTAGTTGCTCTGATTTAAAGGCTAACAGCAATTCATTCAACGCATTTACATCTTCTGGTGACAAATCTGTAGTAAAATCAGTGGCCAGGGTTATTACCGGTGCAGATTTAAATTTGGTTTCAAGAGGTATCACAAGCGTAGGGATCCTTGTTTTAGAGATCATCATGCTGGCATTGCTACCGAAAAGGCCTGATATGCCTGTAGAACCCATAGAGCCCATTACCAGCAGTTCTACCGGGTTATTGTCAATGTACTTTGTAAGTACATTACTCAGGCTGCCGACCTCGCAAACGGTAGTCACCTTAACATCCTGATATTGGTACCTGCTTACAAAACCAGCGGCCCAGGTAGCCAGCGCGCGTCTTTTATTATTATAATAATCTTCAATGAAGATCGCATTTTGTATGCTGTTATCTACACCTTCTGTGGGATGGATAGCATGGATAGCACAAAGCTCTATGTTCAGGATCTTTGCCAGATCTACGGCATATTCCATTGCATTACTGGCGCAGCTTGAAAAATCGGTGGCAACAACTATCTGTTTCATTTTTATTTATTTAAAAAATGTTGTTTTGAATATTATTTGATGCTTTGTTAATCCTTTAGCTTTTTCACCACGAGGATTTAAAGCTATACTTATTGAAAAAATTAAACAAATAAATGGAATAAGAAAAATAGCCCTAATGCTAATGCTATAGATACCGGCAAGGTTAATATCCATGCCATTGCAATGTTCTTCAGAGTTCCCGCATTCAGGTTCTTTGAGCCTCCTGAAGCAACCATGGAACCTGCTATACCGCTTGAAAGTACATGGGTGGTGCTCACTGGCAATCCAAAGCCTGTACTAAGCCCTATGGTAGCAGCTGCCACTATTTCTGATGTGGCACCCTGTGCATAGTTAAGATGTTCATTGCCTATTTTTTCTCCTATTGTTACAACAATACGTTTCCAACCTATCATGGTACCAATACCGAGTGAAATAGAAATGGTTGCAATAACCCATATGGGTGCAAAGTCAGTTACTCTGGTCAGTTCACTGGAAGCTGTGTGGAATTCTGCTTTATCAGTTGCCGGGATAGTCATCTTGGGGTCTGCAATAAAACCTTTTATTGTTTTATTTACGGTTTGTATCTCCTTCCTTACTTTAAATGTAAGTTTGGGATCGGTTGAATTCTTATTGGCCAGGTCTTCTTTTGTAGTAGTAATTAATGCATTTAAGGTATTAATATCAGTTTGTTTTGCAGGATTGGCCAGTAAGGTCTTTTGCAAGGTTTGCTGGGTGTTATTGAGTGCCATTACTATTTTATTGTCTGGTACTGAATGATCTATAGCAAACTTGGCTGGCAGGAAGGCAATAAGTATTAGCATCAGTAATCCAACACCTTTTTGTCCATCATTACTGCCATGAAAAAAGCTAACTAAGGTGCAAGTGGTTATCAACAACAGGCGAATGAATATAGGTGGTTTATCGTTAGGGCCTTGTGGTATATGGAATAATGAATGCGATTTTACAACATGCTTTAAGAACAGCATGAGCAGCACTGCAGCACCAAATCCAAATACCGGCGACAGGATCAGTGACATACCGATTTCACCCGCTTTGCCCCAGTTTACACCAGCGCCACCATAAAAATAGGTGAATCCCAGACCACCACCTATCATAGCACCTATTAATGTGTGTGAACTAGAGCAGGGTATTCCTAAATACCAGGTACCCAGGTTCCAGATAATAGATGCTAACAATACTGAGATAACCATACAAGCGCCTACTTGTACCGGTAAAACCATCAATTCGTTCAAGGGTACAAGCTTTAATATACCCATAGCTACGGCAACACCACCAACAAACACCCCCAGGAAGTTGAAAGCACCACTCCATGGCACAGCTATTTGTGGTTTTAGTGCCCGTGTGTAAATGACCGTTGCAACGGCATTTGCAGTATCGTGGAAGCCGTTTACAAATTCAAAGGCTACTACGCAGAGCAGGCAGAACAGAAAAATAAGTAAAATTCCACCGCTTAAATTTACTTCTCCAATAAACGGAAGTGTAATTGCATTTAATGTTGTTAACATGTTTTGAGAGATTTACCTGTGGAGTTAAGTGTTGTGTGATTGATGGCACAAAACACTTAAAAAGAACTCTCTTTTGTTAGCTTTTTATATTATCAAATTATTACTACCGTGTTTCTTTTTTGGTTCTTGTATTTCCTTAATAATTACTTAATTATAAAAAGCATTATGACTTAAATTCGAACTTTGAATTGTCATATATTAGAAGGGTGGCCTATCAATGAGTAGAATATAATGGAGGATCGATAGGGGGCTATAATCAATAATAAACAAGAACTGCTGTCTTTGGGCAGACTTTTTAGTGTATGATCAGGGTTGTTGCGTTATTCAGGAAGCATATTGCTATTAAAACAACCTTAACTGCATACCATTATTCTTCTTAGGTGGCTGTGCTTTCTCCATTACAGTTCGCCCGCCATATTTCCATGAGTTGTCGCGTTCCTGTTCTACAAGGCGCTCAAAGTTGTTGTTGGGTATAAAATTTTGTTCCAGTTGCTGAGCCGCTTTCGAGAGGTTTTTTATAGCCTCATTTTTGTCTGTTTGCCCCAGTTTGGCACGTTGCACTGCATGTTGTAAGGTACTAATCGTTTCGTCATATACCATAGTAGGCACAGGGAAGGGATGGCCATCCTTGCCGCCGTGGGCAAACGAGAAGCGGGCAGGGTCTGTAAACCGAGATGGGGTGCCGTGTATTACTTCGCTCACCAGCACCAGTGATTGCAGCGTGCGTGGGCCTACACCTTCAAGCAGCAATAAAGTCTCCATATCCAGGGCTTCTTTTTCATGTGCTACAGCCAGCACGCTGCCTAATCTTTTCAGGTTCACATCCTCAGCCCATACATCGTGATGGTTGGGCATGGTAAGTTTGTGTACTTCCTGCATCAAAAGCTGCGGGTCTTCGCGTGTAAGTTGCAGTATGCCTGCCCGGGTAGTATCCGCATTATGGTCTGTTACATTTATGATCTGCCCTTGATTGGCACCATAAATAAAGGCATGTGGCTCATCTACAAACGATTTGATAGCCGGGGAGTGCCAGTGGTAGCGGCGTGCCATACCATTTGCATCGTTCATGCCCTGCTGCACTACCGCCCATTCACCATCGCTGCTCACAATAAAGGAATGCAGGTATATATTAAACCCGTCTTGTATGGCAGTATTATCCACCTTAGCGCTTAGCCTGCTGTTGCGCACCAATTGGTTACCATCAAGCCCGGTAATATTGGCGATGGTCATCAGTTCATTAGGCGTTTCGCGGGAATGTTTTCCTTTGCCGCCGCATATGTATATGCCCAGTTCATGGCTGCGTTCATTCACGGTACGCTTCAATGCACCCATAACAGATGTGGTTATGCCCGATGAATGCCAGTCCATACCTAGCACACAACCCAGTGCCTGGAACCAGAATGGATCGCTGATGCGCTGCAAAAAGGCGCTACGTCCGTATTCGGTAATTATAGCCTCGGTAATAGCACCGCCAAGTTTACCCATACGCTGGTACAGCCAAGGTGGTACTTGTCCATAATGTAAGGGTAGGTCGGCATAAGAGCGGCTCATATTACTAAGTTACGAACAAAATGGGGGAGGGGATGCACTGGTATTGGTCTAAATGAAAAAAGACATGCTAAAAAGCATGTCTTTTTTAATCACTTAAAGCACGGTATGACTAGATAACTTTTACGTTAACAGCATTCAAACCTTTCTTTCCATTTTCTACTTCAAATTTCACTTTGTCATTTTCGCGGATCTCATCGATGAGACCTGAAACGTGAACAAAGATGTCTGCCTGACCGTTGTCTGGCTTAATGAATCCAAAACCTTTTGTTTCATTAAAAAACTTTACTGTACCTTCTTGCATTGTTGTAAATTAAAAAATTATTGTAATGACGCAAATGTAGGATTAATATTAATACATTTCAATAATTTTTTTTAAAAAATATTAAATTAACGTTAACTCTTTCATCCCTACCATTTTATTCAGTTCGGGGTCCCAGCATTTCAGTCGGAAACAGGCACTTATATCCTTTGCTGAAAGGGATGTTGTCTTTACAACTTGCAGCTCAGGTATGGCATTCATAGCCTCTTTCAGGCGGTAGAATGGTATCCTCGCATTCAGGTGGTGTATATGATGGTAGCCAATATTTGCGGTCATCCAGGCCATAAACGGGGTCATAACCAGGAAGCTGGACGATTCTGTAGCTGCTTTTTCATAGTTCCAGCATTCATTGTTGTTAAATGTAACACCGGGAAAATTGTGTTGTGCATAAAACAGGTACGCGCCTATGCAGCAGCCAATAGAAAAAGGAATGAATATGGTAAGCAGCCATGCTTGCCAGCCCAACAACCAAAAGATAAGCACTGTAGCAGTAGCATGTACAAAAAGGGCAATGAACGAATCGAAATGCTTGCGGGGAGATGAATAAAAAGATCTGAAAGCCATGCCCACAAGGAACATTGAGAAATATCCGAGCAATATTGTAATGGGATGACGGCTGGCAAGGTATGCACGTTGCTGGCCACGGCTCATGGATAAATATTTTTTACGGGTAAGTATGGGGTAAGAGCCTATACTGGCGCTGAATAGCTTGGAATTGTGCTTATGGTGATAATCATGCGACCGTTTCCATATACTTATAGGCGCAAGAATATAAATGCCGAAGATGGTCATTATAAACTCTGCCAGATGCGATTTGTTCAGTATGGCGTGGTGCAAATAATCATGATAGATCACAAACATGCGTACCATCAGTAATCCGGCCAGCACGCTGCATATTAGTTTTAATAGCACGTATGGCATCAGCAGCGTTCCCATTAGGGCCGCTACCAGTAAGAAGAGGGTAGAAAGAGTGTATATCCAACTCTTTTTACGGTCTTCCTTAGCATAAGGCTTAGTAGCTAATATCAGCTCTTTACCGGTCAGCATTTTTTTACGGCTTTTTGTGATCAGTTCAGTTTGCATTTACTTTTTTGTGTTTCCATCTCCTGTGTGACCATAACCAGGTTTCCGGCTGTATTATTATATCTTGCTCGAGCTTTTTAGTATGTTTTTCAGATATTTCCCCATCTTTTGTTGCACCTGAATGTTCTTCAAGCAGCTCAGCAAAAATTTCATAATATCCTCTTTTTACTTTCTTTACTGTGGCATAAACTACCGGGTAGTTTATCTTTTTGGCTATTATCTCTGTGCCTTTAAAGACAGGAGTATCCTGGTTTAAAAAAGTGGTCCAGTATGCATTTTGCGGCGATGGAGTCTGGTCGGCTATAAAGGCCGTAGCATTCACTTCATCCCTATTTTTCAGCATGTCACGAAAGGTTTCCTTCATGGGTATCAGCTTAGTGCCAAAACGGGTACGCATACGGTATATAAGTCCGTCAAATCTTTTGTTTGATAGCGGGTGATAGATAACATACAATTGCTGCTTGCAGACAAGGCTAAAAGAATTGCCTGCCCATTCCCAGTTACCCAGGTGACCCATTACCAGTACTATGCTTTTTTTCTCATCAGCCATCCGGGCAAATAAGGATTCTGCTTCTTTGCTGAAACAGCAATGTTTCAGCATTTCTTTTTTACTTATTGTTAATGTTTTAAACGTTTCCAGGAAAAGGTCGCAAAGGTGATGGTAGAATTTTTTACAGATCACATTGATCTCCGCTTCACTTTTTTCCGGGAATGAATTTTTCAAATTCTGTTTAACTACATCCTTTCTGTAGCCCAAGCCATAGTAAAGCACTGCATACATACAATCCGATAAAAAATATAATACTGGAAAGGGCAGTATGGATAGTAAGTATATAAATGGTAATGTTATGTAGTAGCTGATGGCAGAATAGTTTTTATCGATTTGGATAAAGGTATTTTTTATTTTTCAAAGTTCAAGAAATGCAACATATAGTTAACAATCTTTATGATTTATGCATTATTTATTAATGCTTATCTTTAGCGATATTTAAAAGAAAGTACAGTTAAAAAAAACAAAGCAATTGACATTTGATGATTTTGATTTCGATCACGACCTATTAGACGGATTAGACGCAATGGGGTTTAAAAAGCCAACCCCGATACAGGAACAAGCTATCCCCATTATTCTTGATAATAAAGACCTTATAGCCTGCGCACAGACAGGTACCGGTAAAACAGCCGCATACGTATTACCTATACTTGATAAAATACTTGTAAGCGGCTCATACGATATTAACACGCTTATACTATCGCCCACACGTGAGCTGGCACAGCAGATAGACCAGCAGATAGAAGCGCTGGCCTATTTTATAGATGTAACCAGCATAGCTGTATATGGTGGTGGCGATGGGGCAGCATGGGAGCAACAAAAGAAAGCAATAAAAAAAGGTGTTGATATTGTAATTGCAACACCGGGACGTTTAATATCGCACCTAGCTTCAGGAGCATTCAAATTTGATAAGCTGCAGCACCTGGTGCTCGACGAGGCTGACCGTATGCTGGACATGGGGTTTTATGATGATATAGTACGCATCATCAGTTACCTGCCCAAGAAAAGGCAAACACTGCTGTTCTCTGCTACCATGCCGCCTAAAATACGCACCTTGGCCAATACTATTCTTGTTGATCCAGAACAGATCAGTATAGCCATAAGCAAGCCTGCCGCAGGCATACTGCAACAGGCATACATGGTGCACGATAAGCAAAAGACAGGGCTGATAAAAAAGATATTGAAAGAGGGCAAGTACGGTAGTGTGCTGATGTTTGCTTCAACTAAGGAGGCTGTTAAAAATATTGATATTACGTTGCGCAAATCAGGTATAGGTGTCAAGGCTTTCCACTCAGATCTGTTGCAAGACGAGCGCGAGGAAATACTGCGCGAATTTAAAAATAAGCGCGTACCAGTTATTATTGGTACCGATGTATTATCGCGCGGGATAGATGTAGAAGGGATAGACCTGGTGGTGAATTATGATGTTCCGCCAGACCCCGAAGACTATATACACCGTATTGGTCGTACGGCACGTGCGGCTACTACTGGTACTGCAATTACGTTCATCACTGAAAAAGACCAGAACAAATTTGCACGTATAGAGCAGTTGATGGGTACAGAAGTTATAAAACTGCCATTGCCCGAGGAATTTGGCGAGGCTCCTGAATATAAACCAGATGCGAGTAAGCGTTCTAGCGGGAAAAAACGTTTTAATAAAAGCAGAAAGAAATAATAGTTTTGCCAGCAATTGTATATATAGTATGACGGTTCTGTTATTTACACTTGTCCTTTTGGCTGGTGCTGTTCTTGCCGGTTTTCTGGGCTCTCTTACCGGCCTTGGTGGTGCGGTTATATTAATACCTTTACTTACGCTGGTATTTAAGGTTGATATTCATTACGCAATAGGTACTTCACTTATAGCTGTTATAGGCACATCCTCCGGCGCAGCGGCTGCCTATGTAAAAGAGGGCATCACAAATATCCGGCTTGGTATGTTTCTCGAAATTGCCACTACAGCAGGTGCGGTACTGGGTTCGTTCCTTATTGTATATACTCCTGCCAATATTATAACGGTGGTCTTTGGCTTTGTGCTTATTTTCTCTGCGGTTATGACGGTACGCAAAAAAACCTTGCATATAGAAACGGAAGAAAAAAGCAAATTGGCTGCTACGCTTCGGCTCAATAGCAGTTATCCTGATAAGGGTGAGCAGATTGACTATAAAATAATGCATGTGCCTGCAGGTTTCCTTATGATGATAGGTGCAGGTGCACTATCCAGCTTGCTAGGTATTGGCGCAGGCGCGTTCAAAGTATTGGCAATGGATAATGTAATGCGTATTCCCTTTAAAGTATCCACTACTACCAGCAATTTTATGATAGGTGTAACTGCTGCTGCAGGTACAGCTGCATACCTGCATCGTGGTTATATAGATCCTGTTCTTACATTCCCTGTAGTGGTGGGTGTATTGATGGGATCTATTTTTGGCTCCAGGGTGCTTATAGGGTCCGATACAAAAAAACTAAGAGTGGTGTTTAGTGTTCTGATCAGCATCATAGCTATTGAAATGATATATAAAGGGCTTAAAGGACATTAAACTGTGACCAATGGATCAGAAATCAATAAGAGCGGGACAGGATAAAGATATGGAGCAGGTAATGGGCAGTCTGCTGCGTTATGGGGTCATTCTGGCTGCCATAGTTGCATCGGCCGGCGGCATTATGTACCTGGTGCTGCATGGTGGTAACTTACAGCCATCGTACGCCATATTTAATGGTGAGCCTGAACAATACAAGTCCTTGTCCGGCGTATTGCAGGGTGTAAAGGCCTGGGATAGCTCCAGCATTATGCAATTGGGAGTATTGCTCCTTATCGCAACACCTATAGTGCGTATCTTGTTTTCAATTCTATCGTTTATCAGGGAGAAAGATTACTTATATGTGATAATCAGCACTATAGTTATTCTTATTATTGGGTTTAGCCTTTTCAATGGGTTAGGTGGCTGATATATTTGTTATATTGACGATAGATAATTTCAAATTCCGGCATGTTTGCAGGAGAAAACTAAAGTAAAATGCATAAAGACGGACCTATTATTGTTATAGAAGATGATGTGGATGACCAGGAAATGATAGGCGAAATTTTAGAGAACCTGAATCATAGGAATGAGATCGTGTTTTTTAAAGATGGTAATCATGCGCTCCAATACTTGCAGCAAAATGATGTCCATCCTTTTTTGATACTCTCAGATATTAATATGCCCAAAATAAATGGGTTCGAATTAAGGACTCTGATACAAACCAATGAAAAGTTAAGTATAAAGTGCATTCCATACCTGTTCTTCACAACAGCAGCCACTAAAAAAGCAGTTTACGATGCCTATTCATTATCAGTGCAAGGTTTCTTTACAAAACCTAACAGTTATACCCAGCTCGAAAATACAATAAAGATCATTATTGACTATTGGAAAACGTGCATTGCACCCAGCGCTTTTGAATGATTTGTATAAATTCTGTTGCTAAAAGTAAGTTAAGCGGTCTCTGTTTGTCTTATTTTATTTAAGGCCCCACTTACCTCTTTACAGATGAGCCTGTACTGGGAAGGTTTGCTTATGAAATCGAAAGCGCCAAGTTTTTTGGTTTCCTCTATATCTTCATTCCGTTTGGTAGTTGAGTACATCACAACCGGGATAGAAATAAGCCTTGCAATCTTGCTTCGTTCAACAAGAAATTGTTTACCATCCAGGCGTGGCATATTCAGATCCAGAAAAATAACCTGGGGTAAGGGTAGGCTATTATCAGACAATAAGGTCAATGCATCCACACCGTCATTAGCCGTATGGCATTCAATATTGGTGTCAATTTCAGCCAAGGCTTCTATCAATATTTGCCTGTCATCAAAATCATCATCGATAACAAGTATGTTATACTTTTTGGTCATGTATTTATTGATGATTTTTATAAAGTTAAGTATAAATTACTTGTAACTTTTTTTTCTTTTTCACCTTTAATCTCAATATACCCTTCATTGGTCAACTAAAGGCCTACTTTTACAGTATCTAATTCATAGTTCATATACAAGGCATGGTAAATGTATTGACGTCTGTAAAATCATTTCCTGTCGTAGCTATAGGGTGCAGCGCCGGTGGGCTTGAAGCTGTAATAGAATTATTAAATAATCTTACACCCACTACAGGAATGGCTTACGTGCTTATACAGCATTTAAATCCTACCCACGAGAGTATGCTGCCTGCTATTTTATCCAGGAAAACCCAAATGAAGGTTACCCAGGTTGAAAATAAAATGTTGATGGAATGTGATCATTTTTATATCATCCCTGCCGACATGGATATGGAACTGACTGATGGCCATTTTAAATTAGAGCCCAGGCAAACCAAGCCGGCCCATATGCCTATTGATAAATTTTTTGTTTCGCTGGCAGAGATAAAAGGTGAAAATGCCATAGGGGTAGTACTTTCAGGTGGCGCTAATGATGGCACACTTGGATTAAAAGCTATTAGGGAAGCTGACGGTCTTACCATTGTACAAGATGAATCTGCAAAGTTTCAAAGCATGCCCAAATCTGCTATTGCCGAAGGTGTTGTTGATCTTATATTATCACCAGTAAATATTGCACTTGAACTGATAAAACTGGGAGATTACCTTACCAGCTCTGCTGTGCCAGATATACCAACAACGCAAACAACACAGAATGACAAGCAAGAATTAAAAGCGATTTTTGATCAACTGAAAAATGTAACCCAAGTTGATTTTACACACTACAAAATAGCGAGTATAACCCGCCGTATAACCCGCAGGATGCTGCTGCTGAATATTAAAACTATAAAAGAGTTTGGCAAACATATCCATGACAACAAAAAAGAATTATTGTTGCTATACAACGATATACTAATAAACGTTACCAAGTTTTTTAGAGATAAGGATACGTTTAAGTATTTGCGCAACAACCTCATCCCGCATATTATCCAAAATAAACTTCCCGATGAGATACTGCGCATATGGGTACCTGCCTGCGCCACAGGGCAAGAGGTGTATAGCATTGCAATGATATTGTGTGAGGTAATGGGTACCGGTATTGCAAAAACATCTGTGCAGATATTTGCAACGGATCTGAGTCAAAAATCGATCATTAAAGCCAGATCGGGAATTTATTCTAAAAGTGAAGTAGCTGAAATATCGCCCGATCGGTTGCAGGCTTTTTTTGAAAAGGTCGATGGCAACTATCGCATTAATAAAATGCTGAGAGATATTTGTGTATTTGCTACACACGACATTTTACAAGATCCTCCCTTCTCCCGTATAGACCTGGTTAGCTGCTGTAACCTGTTCATATACCTGGATGCAGATAGCCAACGCAAAGTTATAGACACGTTTCATTACGCATTAAAAAGCAGCGGATACCTAATGCTAGGCAAATCTGAAAGCATTGGTAGCAGCGGCAAATTTTTTAAACAGATAGACAAAGAATTTAAAGTAAACATATACAGGCGTGATATTTCTATTCGCCAGTCTTTACAGAGTTATCCTTCCCGCGAAATGGAAACCAGCATTGATAATGCTAAGGACAATATATCTTCTATTAAACCAATAGAATTGGGACAAGTGGTAGATAACCTACTGGCTACAAAATATGTAACCCCAAGTGTGGTTATAGATCAAGAATGTGAGATACTGCAATTTCGTGGAGCCACTAATACTTTCTTAGAGGCTGCCTCAGGCAGCGCATCGCTTAACCTGTTGAAAATGGCGAAGCCTGGTTTGCGTATAGACATACGCACAGCTATACACAAGTGCGTAAAAACCGGCCTCCCTATAAGGAAAGATGGGCTTGAGGTGAAGGTGAAAAATATTACCTATCCGGTGAGCATAGAAGTGGTACCCCTTAATATGATACCCGATACCCGCTGTTTGCTGGTACTCTTTTATGAACATCCGCCACAAATAAAGTCCGACAGTAGTTCTCTTGCAGGCAAAAAAATAATACAACTACAGTTAGAGCAGGAAATAATTGCATTGAGGGCAGATATGACTTCGATAATAGAAGAACGTGAAGCTGTTAATGAAGACCTACAGAATGCCAATGAAGAGATCATTTCCAGCAACGAAGAAATGCACACCATCAACGAGGAGTTGCAGACTTCGGCGGAAGAAATGGAATCTTCGAATGAAGAGTTGAATACCATAAATGAGCAACTGCAAGCCCGCAATGAACAGCTGAGTGAGGTACAGGAATACACAGACGGTATTATAGCTACTATTGCAGAGACTTTGATAGTGGTAGATAGGAATCTTATTGTAAAATCGGCCAATGAATCATTTTACAAAATATTTAAAACCGACGCAGAAAATACTGAAGGTTTCTATCTCTTTGACCTAGGTAACGGACAATGGAATATACCTAAACTAAGGGAATTATTGCTGGAGATCATTCCGCAAAAAGGATACTTTAATGGATTTGAAGTAAACCATGAGTTCCCGGGCATAGGAAATAAAAACATGTTGGTTAATGCCCGGTTACTCACCCAAAGGGTGCAGCGTACAGAACTTATATTTATTGCCATACTGGATAATACTGAGCACATAAAGGCAATGAAAATAATTAATGAAAAAGATGAATGGTTTCATAACATGGCCAACAATGCCCCTGTTATGATATGGGTAGCGGCAGCAGATAAACAACGCACTTTTTTCAACAATACATGGCTCGAGTTTACAGGTCGCTCAATGGAAGACGAGATGGGAAACAGGTGGTTGGACAATATACATGAAGAAGACAAAGACCATTATGTAAAACAATACAATGAATGTTTTGAAAAAAGAATACCATTCAGTATCGTTTATCGTGTGAAGAGATATGATGGTGTTTACAGGTGGTTAAGGCTTACGTGTAAACCAACGTATTATGATAATAAATTTACCGGGTTCATTGGTACCGGTATTGATAATACCGAGCAAAAAATGTTTGCCCAGGAGCTGGAACAGAAAGTAAAAGAAAGGACTGAAGACCTATTATTTGCGAACAACAATTTAAAATGGTCTAATAAAGAGTTGGAGCAGTATGCCTATGTAGCCAGTCACGACTTGCAGGAGCCACTGAGGAAAATTCAAACTTTTTCTGATATCCTACAAAATAAATACCGTAACGATCTCCCCAAGGTATGTATGGAGTATGTAGATAAAATACGCACCAGCAGCTTGCGCATGACCCAGCTTATTGAAGACTTGCTTAATTTTTCATCGGTTAGTAATGCATTAGACAAACATAAACCTACCGACCTCAACGATATTGTAAAGGATGTAATGCAAGACTTTGACTTTGCAGGAAATAATACTGTAATTAGTTTTGAACACTTACCCATAATAGAGGCTGTGCCCCTCCAGATGAAACAATTGTTTCATAACCTGATAAGTAATTCAATAAAGTTCAAAAAAGAAAAAATACAACTGAATATTACCATCTCATCTCAGGTGTTTGATCCTATAGAGCTTGGGCGCTTTCCTGCACTGGATAAAACATTACCGTATCTGGAGATTATATTCAAAGATAACGGCATTGGGTTTAGCCAGGAATATGCCGAGCAGGTATTTGTAATATTTAAGAGGCTACATGGCAACCAGATGTATAAAGGCACAGGCATTGGCCTGGCCCTATGTCGCCGCATTCTTACTAATCATCACGGTGAAATATATGCTGAATCAAAAGAAGGAGAGGGTACAACCTTTCATATGATATTCCCGAACAATGAGCTGATTCCTAAACAGACACAAATGGCTAAAGAAAAGGCATCAAACTAGGCTGTGTTCTATGCAAGGTATCAGGCATCATAAGTTTAACCTATGCTGTTATGTATATTAAATATTGTTTTCTCAATTGATTAAATGAATGTTAAGGAATCTTTAAGTTAATTTTGCCGATTGTTTTTTAGCAAATAACCCAAAATGTTCCGTACCGCACCCCGATATATACGCTGGATAATATCTGTTTCTTTTTTGTTTCTGGTTTTAATGACCCTTGCCCGGCTAGCCCTATTTTTCTTTTTTAAAACCACGGGCCAGTCATTTACACAATCAATTCCTGCATTTTGGCTGGGCGCGAGGTACGATCTTCGCGAGGTAGGGGTAATGGCGGTAGTTATGCTTTTGCTGGGTACCATCAGGCCTTTAAATGCTTTTGCAACCAACTTGGGTAAGCGCTTCTGGTTGACGCTGCTATCAATATTTACTTTATTACTTGTGCTGTTTTATATGCTCGACTTTGAGCATTACGATTATCTTAATCAGCGGCTTAATGCGAGTGCGCTTAATTTTCTGCAAGATGCCCAGGTATCTTTCGGCATGATCATGCAAACTTATCCTGTATTCAGACTGGTATTTGCATTAATAGTCCTGGTTGTCCTTATTATGTTTATCGTAAACAGGATGCATAGATCAATAGCTAACCAGCCAGCCGATAAAGTGACAAAAGGCAGCAGCTGGGTATGGGGCATACTGGTGTTCCTGTTGTTTGGCGGTGGTGTATATGGCCACCTGGGGCAATACCCCCTGCGGTGGAGCGATGCATTTTCGCTTGGCGACGATCATCTATCGCAGCTTGCGCTTAACCCCGTTCAGAGTTTTTTTAGCTCCCTGAAGTTCAGGCATGAAACATGCGACCGTAATAAAGTAGCAGCAGCATATAGTGAAATGGCAAACTACCTGGGCGTAACGCATCCGGATAGTACTACGCTGAGTTTTGAGCGCATAGTTCCGGCAGTTGATAGCACATCAACTCCACCTAATGTAGTACTTGTTATATGCGAGAGCTTTAGCGGGTACAAGAGCAGCATGTGGGGCAATCCCCTCAATACCACTCCTTTTTTCAATAGTATGTGCCAGGAGGGTACATTTTTCGATCATTGTTTTACCCCGCATTTTGGTACGGCACGAGGTGTATGGGCAACTATTACCGGCATCCCAGATGTGCAACTCGACAAAACAGCCAGTCGCAACCCGGCCATTGTTGACCAACATAGCATTATTAATGATCTTAAAGGATATGAAAAATATTATTTCATAGGTGGCAGCA
>Ga0206878_10015_pt1 | contig 90222 bp, 88 predicted proteins | sample Alteio_BWOrgCont_8_FD_152621 | JGI IMG/M metagenome (GOLD analysis project Ga0206878, IMG submission 152621) | Enriched cells from forest soil in Barre Woods Harvard Forest LTER site, Petersham, Massachusetts, United States -... | ecosystem: Environmental > Terrestrial > Soil > Temperate forest >... | reverse complement strand
CGAGCTGGCGTTTCGTGTCATGCAGCCCTTTATCGGCGACGCGGTGCCTGAAAAAGATTTAAAGAAGCTGATCGAGGCATCGTATAAAGATTTTCGCGATGAGAAAATCGCTCCGCTCAAAAAACTGGGCAACAACGAATATCTGCTTGAGCTTTTTCATGGGCCGACCCTCGCCTTTAAGGATTTTGCGCTGCAGTTCTTAGGCCGCCTGCTCGAATATTTTCTTGATCGCAAACACCAGGAACTCACTATCATCGGCGCCACCTCGGGCGATACGGGATCGGCCGCCATTGAAGGCTGCCGCGGGCGCAAGCACATGCGCATTTTTATTTTGCATCCCAAGGATCGTGTCTCCGATGTGCAACGCCGCCAGATGACAACCGTGGATGACCGCAAAGTGCATAATCTTGCAGTGGAAGGTACGTTTGACGACTGCCAGGACATCGTGAAGTCGCTGTTCGCCGACAAGACGTTCCGTGAAAAGCAAAAACTCACCGCCGTCAACTCCATCAATTGGGCTCGCATACTTGCTCAGATCGTTTATTATTTTTATGCTGCCGCGGCGCTGGACGCACCCAAACAGCGTGTAAGTTTTGCCGTGCCCACCGGCAATTTCGGCGATATCTATGCCGGCTATATCGCAAGCCGGATGGGTCTGCCTGTTGAGAAGCTCATCATCGCCACCAATCACAATGACATTCTGGCGCGCTGCCTGAAGACCGGCGTCTACGGCATGCAGGGCGTGACACCTACGTTAAGTCCGAGCATGGACATCCAGATCTCGAGCAATTTCGAGCGCGTGCTGTTTGATGCTTACGGCAGAAATGCCGGCGCGATTAAACAGCTGATGGACGATCTCAGGCGCGATAAAAAAATGACGCTCTCGCCAGAAGCATTACACATGCTTAGAAAACATTTTGTTGCGGGCAGCGCCGATGACCATGCCACACTTGCCACTATCGATGCAGTATATAAAACGAACAAGGAGCTGCTTGATCCGCACACGGCAGTGGGCGTCAGCGTCGGCCGCGTACTGCATAAAGATGCCTCCGTGCCGCTGGTGGTGCTTGCCACCGCCCATCCGGCCAAATTTCCCGATGCCGTTAAACAAGCCACCCGAGTGTATCCCAAACTTCCCGACCATCTGGGCAGCCTGATGACCGACCCAGAATATATGCAAGTATTTCCGGCAAGCGCGTCAGTGATCAAATCCTTCATTGAAAGTCAGGCATGACCTACACGCTTAGCACCCTGCCCAATCACCTGCGCGTGGCCACGGAAACGCTGCCGGGCATGGAATCGGTGACGGTCGCAGTCACCGTGGATGTGGGAGCCCGTTTTGAAAAAGAAAATGAAGGCGGACTTTCGCATCTGCTTGAACATATGGCGTTTAAGGGCACCAAGCGGCGCACCGCGCTGGCGATTGCACAGGAAATGGACATGGTCGGCGGGGGCATGAACGCCTACACCTCGCTGGAGAACACGGTCTATTACGTGCGAGTGCTTAAGGAAGATCTGCCGCTCGCGGTCGATATGCTGGCCGATATTTTGCAGCACTCCACGTTTGACGCCGAAGAACTCGCGCGCGAACGGCAGGTGATTCTGCAGGAAATCGCCATGCATTTTGACACGCCCGATGATCTGGTTTTTGATTACTTCAGCGAGACGGCCTATCCGTCCCAGGCATTAGGGCGCTCCATTCTTGGAACACCCGAACTGGTAAGCAGCTATAAAAAAGCCGACCTCTCGCGCTACATGGATACGCATTACCATGCACCGAGCATGGTGGTAAGCGCTGCAGGTAATGTGGAGCATCAATCGTTCCTGGCCCTTGTTCAAGAACATTTCAATGCGCTCGGCAGCAATATCTGTCCTCCTGCTGAACATGGCCACTATCAAGGCGGAGACAAACGCGTAGAAAGTGATCTCGAACAGCTGCATCTGACACTCGGCTTTGAGAGCGTGTCGGTACATCACACGGATTATTACGTATGGCAAGTGCTGGCGACGTTGCTGGGCGGCGGCATGTCGTCGCGCCTTTTCCAGGAAGTGCGCGAAAAACGCGGGCTGGCCTATACCGTACAGTCCTTTGTGTCTTCCTACGCCGATTCAGGCGTGCTCGCCATTTATGCAGCCACGGACAAAGTGAGCGAGATGCTGCCGGTCGTCTGCGACGAAATCTCCAAGCTGCAAAAAGCGGTGACGGCCGCGGAACTCACACGCGCTAAAAACCAGATCAAAGCAAGTCTGCTGATGAGCCGTGAAAGCAGTCCGGCCATTGCCGAATGGATCGGCAGACACCTGCTCACCTATAACCGCTATCGCCACGCAGCTAAAATCGTGCGATTGATTGAAGCGGTAACGGTGGAAGACGTCACGCGCATCGGCACTGAGCTTGCCGCGAAGAAAAACCTTACACTTGCGGCACTTGGGCCTCAAAAAGGTCTGCCGGAATATGATAAAATACAAGCCGCGCTAGGCTGATTCTTTGCCTTCTTTGAGCGCCTTGGCCTTGGGCGAGAGCTGGATATGAAGCTCGCGCAACTGTTTTTCCGTGGCATACGCCGGAGCCTGCATCATGAGATCCTCGGCCTTCTGGTTCATCGGGAAGCAAATGACTTCGCGGATATTGGGCTCGTCCGCCAATAACATGACGATGCGGTCAATGCCAGGCGCCGTACCGCCATGCGGCGGTGCACCGAATTTAAACGCGTTGATCATCGCGCCGAAACGCGTGTCGACTTCTTCCTTGCCGTAGCCCGCGATCTCGAATGCCTTATACATAATGTCCGGGCGGTGGTTGCGGATAGCACCGCTCGATAGTTCCACGCCGTTGCAGACGATGTCATACTGATAGGCAAGAATCGCAAGCAGCTTTTCTTTTTCGCCGCCGGCAGCGCTGAGCGCTTCCATGCCGCCTTGGGGCATGGAGAACGGATTGTGGCTGAAGATGATTTTCTTTTCTTCTTCGTCCCATTCGTAATAGGGAAAATCCACCACCCAGCAGAATTTGAAACAGTCTTTTTCCATAAGATTCAATTCTTCACCAAGCTTGACGCGCACCTGGCCAGCAAGTTTCGCCGCGGCAAGTTCTTCGCCGGAAGCAAAGAATACCGAGTCGCCGTTCTGCAGGTTTGCGAGTTTCTTCAACAGCTCAAGTTTTTCCGACGTGAGGAATTTGGCAATCGGGCTCTTGGGTGTGCCGTCCGCTGCGAACGTAATATAAGCAAGACCTGCGGCACCCAGCGATTGCGCGTAGGCGATGGTCTTGTCGAAGAAACTGCGCGGCTGATCGGCAGTCTTTGGTGCCGGAATCGCACGGATGACACCACCGCCTTCAAGAATTTTATTAAAGATGCCAAAGCCCGAGCCTTTGAACACTTCGCCGACATCCGCCAGCTTCAAGGGATTACGCAAATCAGGCTTGTCACTACCGAATTCGAGCATCGCCTGTTTGTAAGGAATGCGCATAAACGGTGCGTCGCTTACTTTCCTGTTGCCGGCAAATTCCTTGAACACGCCATGCAACACCGGTTCCATTGCCGCAAATACATCATCCTGCGTGACGAAACTCATCTCAACATCGAGCTGATAGAACTCGCCCGGTGAGCGATCGGCGCGTGCATCTTCATCACGGAAGCAGGGGGCGATCTGGAAATAACGGTCGAAGCCCGCCACCATCAGCAGCTGTTTGAACATCTGCGGCGCCTGCGGCAGTGCGTAGAACTTACCCGGATGCACGCGGCTGGGCACGAGGTAATCGCGCGCGCCTTCAGGCGAACTGGCGGTGAGGATAGGCGTCTGAAATTCAGTGAACCCCTGATCGGTCATGCGGCGGCGGATGGAAGTGATCACATTCGAGCGCAGCTTGATATTCTTATGCAGCTTCTCGCGGCGCAGATCGAGAAAACGATACGTGAGACGAATATCTTCAGGAAATTCAGCGTCGGAATTGACCTGTAGCGGCAGAAGTTCGGCCGGCGATTCGAGTTTGTAGCTCTGCACCACCACTTCGATAGCGCCCGTGGGCAGATCCTTATTAATAGTGTCGGGCGTGCGCGCGACTACTTTGCCGGTCACGGTGATAACGCTTTCAAAACGCTCATGCGTCAACGCGTCGAATATTTCTTTGCTGTCTTCAGAATTGGCAACCAGCTGGGTGATACCATAATGATCGCGAAGATCGATGAAGAGCAGATTACCGTGATCGCGCCTGCGATGCACCCAACCCGAAAGTTTCACTGCCTGACCGACATGCTTGTCGGAAAGTTCGTTGCATGTATGGCTGCGGTAAAGATGCATTGCAAAAACCTTGGTATATTCGGGGGAAGTGATATATAGGATATGCTACTATGAAACAAGCAGAAACTAACTTCTTACCCCATCCGATCCCGCCCTGTGCGGCCTCCTATCTGCGCCAAGACCCTGCGGGAAAGCAAGGACTTAAAGCACACTATATAATATACGCTGACAGAGCGTATAAGACACTGGGGGCTTGCTGATGCAGCCCGTCATTACCGATACTGCGACCCTTGCCGCACTCTGCGAACGTCTGGCGCATGAGCCTTACGTTACGGTCGACACCGAATTTCTGCGCGAAAAAACTTATTATCCGCAGCTCTGCCTCGTGCAGCTTGCCGGCAAAGACGAATCCGCAGCCATCGATCCCCTCGCGGCTACCATCGATCTCACTCCTTTATACGCTCTGCTCGCCAATGAAAAAGTGCTTAAGGTGTTTCATGCCTGCCGACAGGACATGGAAATTTTCTGTAACAAAATGCAAAAACTGCCTGCGCCGATTTTCGATACGCAGGTCGCCGCGATGGTTTTAGGTTACGGCGAATCGGTCAGTTACGAATCGCTGGTGAATAAAACACTGGGTCAGTCGGTGGATAAATCTTCGCGCTTCACCGACTGGAGTAAAAGACCCTTGACGCCCAAACAGATTGATTATGCACTCAGCGATGTCATACATCTGCATGCGATTTATAGCGTGCTCGTCGATCGCTTGAATGAAACATCACGCGGCGGATGGATTGCGCAAGAGATGCAACCGCTACTCGATCCTCAAACCTATGACGCCAACCCGGATGAAGTGTGGCGCAGAATTCGTCTGCGTAACACCACGCCGCGTTATCTTGCAACGCTTCGCGCGGCGGCACGCTGGCGTGAACTCACCGCACGCGAACGCAATGTCCCTCGCACACGTGTGATGAAAGATGAAACGCTTGCTGAGATCGCACATAGTAAACCCGAAGATTTCACCACATTGCAGGCCATACGCGGATTCTACCCGACGATGCAGGCCACACAATATGATGCGCTCTTTACGGCCCTTAAGCAGGCGCAGAACCTCCCCAGCAGCGAGATGCCGCGCCTGCCCGCACGCACGATACTCACGGAAAGCGATGAAGCATTGATCGATCTGTTGCGACTGTTTGTGAAATCCTGCGCAGCGAAACATCATGTCGTTCCGCGATTGATCGCGAATAAAGAAGACATCGAAGCATTGGTGCTCGGCAAGCGTAATGACATTCACGCGCTTACCGGATGGCGTTACGAAATTTTCGGCAAGGATGCGTTACGATTGCTCGAAGGAAAGATCGCACTCAAAGCAGATCCAAAAAACGGCATTGTGTTTATTGACAACACATGATGATTATTTTTTCAGAAATGTGTTGCAATGCATTTAGTTGATGCAAACAAGTGTAAATTCGCGTATAAGAAAATGTACTGCGCTGTATTAATAACAGGGAGCAATTTTGCGCATGTTAAAAGAAGAAGTCGAACCTTCGAGTTCGCCGAAGCCCGGTTGTGGCGCGACATATAATTTTCTTACTCCTGCAGTGGTGTCAAAAACTGCACCCCATCCTGCTCCTAAAAAAATTACCCCGCTTCATCGTTTTCCTCTCTCTCTTCACTCTCGCGAATTCAAAAAAGAATTTTATCCCGATGTCAGCGTTGCCGAATGGAACGACTGGAAGTGGCAGGTCCGCCACCGCATCAAAAGCCTCAAAGAATTAGAACGCGTCATTAAGCTCTCACCCGATGAGCGCAGCGCGATTGAATCCCATACCGGCCCGCTGCCTGTGGGCATCACACCTTATTATGCGTCGCTGCTTGACCCGGTGAACCCGCTGCAAGGCCTGCGCCGCACCCATATTCCGGTGAACGGCGAATATCTGCGCTCCCCCGGCGAAGCAGACGATCCCCTCGGTGAAGACCATGACACTACCACTCCCGGCCTCGTGCACCGCTATCCCGACCGCGTATTGTTTTTAACTACCGGATTTTGTTCAACCTATTGCCGCTACTGCACACGTTCGCGCATGGTCGGTGAAACGGGTGGCGAATATACTTTCAGCACTTCGCAATGGGAAAAAGCCGCACAATATATAGAAGCGCACCCTGAAATTCGCGACTGCCTGCTTTCTGGCGGCGATCCGCTCACGATTGGTGATGACAAGCTCGAATGGCTGCTTGCGCGCCTGCGCTCGATTAAACATCTAGAGTTCCTGCGTATTGGCACCAAAGTGCCCTCCGTGCTGCCCCAGCGCATCACACCGCAACTGACGCGCATGCTCAAGCGTTACCATCCGCTGTGGATGAGCATTCACTTTACCCATCCCGACGAACTCACGCCGGAAGTGGCCGAAGCCTGCACGCGTCTTGCCGATGCCGGTATTCCGCTGGGCAGCCAGACCGTGCTGCTCAAAGGCATCAATGACGATCTTGATACGATGAAGCGTCTCATGCAAGGATTGCTCAAAATCCGCGTGCGCCCTTATTACATCTATCAATGCGATCCGGTGTCAGGCACCTCGCACTTCCGCGTGCCGGTTGAAAAAGGCCTCGAGATCATCAAGGGCTTGCGCGGCCACACTACCGGTTATGCCTGCCCGACTTTTGTCATCGACGCGCCCGGCGGCGGCGGCAAGATTCCGGTGCAGCCCGATTATATCGTCGGCCGCGATGGCGATGATCTGCTGCTTACCAATTTCGAAGGCGGCACCTACCGTTATCCCGATCCCCAAGGCAAAGTGGGCGCCAGTCAGAATTTTCTGCGCCAGAGCGGGGCAGCGCATGAAGCTGAAACCGGCCTCTATCACCTGCCGTTACTTTAATAACGCTGAATGTTAGTCGGACTTACCTACGATCTCAAAGATGATTATCTTGCGCTCGGATTCGATAAGGAAACCTGCGCCGAGTTTGATTCGATTGAGACTATCGACGCTATCGATGCATTTCTGAAATCGCGCGGTTGCGACACAGAGCGCATCGGTAACGTGCAGGCACTTACCCGTGCATTGGCAGGCGGGAAAAAATGGGACTTGGTCTTTAACATCGCCGAAGGATTGCGCGGACGTGGCCGTGAAGCACAGGTGCCCGCATTGCTCGATGCGTATGGCATTCCTTATTTGTTCTCCGATCCGCTGGTACTTTGTCTCACCTTGGATAAGGCGTTGACCAAGCGCGTTCTGCGCGATGCGGATATTCCCACGGCACCCTTTGCCGTATTTAGCTCGGTAACCGATAAAACGGATCTGCCCTATGCGCTGTTCGTAAAACCGATTGCCGAAGGCACCGGCAAAGGCATCACTGCACGTTCTTTGGTGAGAAATGAAAAGGAACTGAAGGCTGCCGTTTCAGATCTGCTATTTCGTTTTTCGCAGCCCGTGCTTGCTGAAACCTATCTTCCCGGTCGCGAATTCACCGTTGGCATTACCGGTATGGGCGAGACATCCAATATAATCGCCGTGATGGAAATCCTGCTCGGTGACAAAGCCGATGCTTGTGGCTACACTTATGACAACAAGCAGCATTATGAAGATCGCGTACACTATAAGCTTGTGGATGACGCTGAAGCTAAAAAAGCCGGTGAAGTCGCACTCGCTGCATGGAAGTTGCTGGGTTGCCGCGATGGCGGACGCGTCGATCTTCGCTCAGATGCTAAAGGCGCACCGCAGTTTCTTGAAATCAATCCGCTGGCAGGCCTGCACCCGGTGCTGGGCGATCTGGTAATTATGGCGCGGCTCGCTGGCATCTCCTATACTGCGTTACTCGGCCGCATGTTTGATTCCGCCTTGGCTGATCCCAATCGTTTTCCCATTCATAAAAACCCGGCTCTTACCGCTTATGCTTAGTTTGGAAAAACCGTTCCGCGAAAAATTGATGAAGATATACCAGGAAGCACCGCTGGATGCCGCGTCGTTTCACCGCAATTACAAGGCCTGTAGCGATTGTGGTGCAACCTGCTGCAGCGGTGGCAGCGCATTTTACATGAAAGAAGAAGCGGATACCGTACGCGCGCTGGTGAAAGAGCACCGCGAATTTTTCCTCAAAAACGACATTCCGGTAGACGGGCCCTGCCTTGATGAAGAAACCAATCCGGAAACCGGCGTGGTGGAAATCTCTACCAACGTGCGGCCGATGGATTATGCGCCCGGTAAATTGCCTGAGCATTTTGACGAAACTGCCTGCGTGTTCCGTCGCCGCTCTGACGGCTTCTGCACGTTGCAGGTGTTAAGTATCGAGCAGGGCAAGCCCAGCTGGTGGTTTAAGCCGCTGGCCTGCTGGCTGTTTCCGCTTGAGATTGAACAGAACGGCAAGCCGCACATCCATGTGGCCCATGCCAGCACGGACGAATATGTCGACGAAGAGTATCCGGGATTCGTCGCCTTTACCAGCTGTGGCGCTGAATGCAAAGACGGCAAGCCCGCCTACCAGGTGCTGCAACATGAAATTGCCGCGCTAGCTAAAATGCTTGATCGCGATCTGATGGGCGAAATCATGGCCTACAAAAAGAGCGTCGCATGAATGCACCGCTCGCCGTCATTCTCGAGGGCACGGTCGAAGAAGGCACACCCGCGATTGAAGCGGCGGAAATCCGCACCAACAGCAATGAAATTGGCGCAGCGCTCAAAGCCATTGGCTACAAGGTGGAAATCGTCACGCTTACTTTCGACATAGCCAGGGCACGCAAGCAGCTTGAAAAACTCAAACCTGAAGTCGCCTTCAATCTTGTCGACTCCATCGAAGGCAAAGGCGATCTCATTGCCCTGGCGCCGATGTTGCTTACGCATCTGAACATTCCCTACACCGGCACCAATGCGCCGGTGACCACGGTGACCTGCGATAAATTATTGAGCAAACAAGTACTTAAAGCCTATGGCCTCAAAACGGCACCATGGCTCACCGAAACGCAAATCAATACCGCGGGTAAGGAACTTTCCTGCCCTTACATTCTCAAATCCATTACCGAACATGCGTCTTTTGGCATGGGATCGGATTCGGTGGTAAAGAATCGTGCCACGCTCAGGAAACGCCTGCAGGAAAAGAAACAGGAATTCTGGGGCGACTGGTTTGCCGAAGCCTATATTGAAGGCCGTGAGTTTAATCTGGCGTTACTCGCCAGCAGCGGGCCTGAGCGCGTTACGCTGCTGCCGCCGGCGGAGATCGTGTTTACCGCAGACTTTCCCAAACACAAACCCAAGATTATCGACTATGCCGCCAAATGGCATACACAGACGCCTGAATATAAAGGCACGGTGCGTAATTTCGAACGCATTGCCAAAGAACCCAAGCTCAGGCAGGCATTGCAAAAGGTCGCTCGCGAATGTTGGGATGCATTTGGGCTCACCGGCTATGCACGCGTTGATTTCCGCGTCGATAAAAAAGGCGTGCCCTATGTGCTCGAAGTCAATTCCAATCCGTTCCTCACTGCCCATGAAGGCTTTGGTAAAGCCGCGCAGCATGGCGGGCTCAGCTTTACTGACACGGTGCGTGCAATTGTCACCGATGCCTATCACCGCTCGGCACGCAAGCTGCCTAAGGTGCTGGCCGCATGAGCGCGGACTCTTTCAGTTTTCGCGACGGACTTCTGCCGCCCGACATTGACGCCATCAGGAAGATGGTGACGGAGGCAGGCGTATTTTCACCCGAGGAGATTGATGTTGCCGCCGAACTTGCCGAAGATCGTCTTTCGTCCGGGGTGCAGTCGCATTATCATTTTTTTGTCGCCGAACATGACGGGACACTTATAGGCTATACCTGTTTCGGGCGTGTGCCGCTGACCGACGAACGCTATGATCTGTATTGGATCATCACTGATCCCAAAGCGCAACGCCAAGGTATCGCGTCAGAACTTATGATGGAAACCGAAGAGGAAATCCGCCGCTTAGGTGGCAAGGCTCTCTATGCCGAGACCTCCTCGCGCGCCGTGTACCTTCCGGCGCATCGTTTTTATCTTAAGCATGAGTTCAGCGAGCAAGCACGGCTGAAGAATTTCTATGCCGATGGCGATGACAAGGTAATTTTCGGCAAAACCTTATAACGCAGCGGCGGCAAGCGTCTTGTTGCCCGTGGAGAGTGATTGGCCGAGCGACATGGTGCCCGGCAACACCTTGGCATAATAAAACCGCGCCGTGGCAAGCTTCTCGTCGTAAAATGCCGGCTCCTTATCGCGTGACTTCAATGCAATGGCCGCCTGCTGCGCCCAGATGAAGGCAAACACCAGAAGCGAGAACATGCGCAGGTATTCGGTAGCCGCCGCCGCCGCATCGTCGGGATTTTTAAACCCGGCCATGGCGATATAAATCGTCGCCTGCTGCAGATAGCCCACATGCACTGCCAGAGGCTTAAGAAATTCAGCCATCGCCGGATTATTCTTGTGTTCGGTCATGAACGCATCCACCGGATGGAAGAACGCGCGCAGATAACGCCCGCTGCTAAAAGCAAGTTTGCGGCCGACGAGATCGAGCGCCTGAATGCCGTTAGTACCTTCGTAAATCTGTGCGATACGCGCATCGCGCACATATTGCTCAACGCCGTAATCCTTGATGTAACCGTAGCCGCCATACACCTGCACGGCGAGATTAGCCACTTCGCTGCCCATGTCTGTCAGATACGCTTTCACAATCGGCGTCATGAGCTGAACGAAATCGTCTGCGTCCTGCTGCACCTGCTTGTCGGGATGACGGTGCGCCAGATCTATGTTGAAAGCCGTCTGCATTGCAAGGGCGCGTGCGCCTTCGGTGAAGGCACGCATGGTGAGTATCATGCGGCGTACGTCGGGTTGCAATACAATAGGGTCGGCGGGTTTGGTGGGAGCCTTGGGGCCGCTGGGCACACGTGATTGCAGGCGCTCTCTGGCATAGGCAAGCGCATTCTGATACGCCACCTCGCCAAGACCCAGCCCTTGCACGCCGACATATAAACGTGCCGCGTTCATCATAGTGAACATATTGCGCATGCCTTTATTGGGCTCGCCTACGAGCCAGCCTTTGGCGTTGTCGAACTGCATCACGCAGGTGGGTGATGCGGTCAGGCCCATCTTATGTTCAATGCCCTCACAACGCAGTGTATTGCGCTCGCCCAGGCTACCGTCGTCCTTCACGAAGAATTTCGGCACCAGAAAGAGGCTGATACCCTTGGTGCCCTTGGGTGCGCCGGGCAGACGCGCCAGCACGAGATGAATGATGTTCTTGGTAAGATCATGTTCACCGGAGGAGATAAAAATCTTGCCGCCGCTGATGCTGTAACTTCCGTCCGCATTAGGCTCGGCCTTGGTACGCACGAGACCCAGATCGGTGCCGGCCTGCGGTTCGGTAAGGCACATTACGCCTGACCATTCGCCACTAACCATTTTAGGCAGGTATTTCTTTTTAAGCTCGTCCGAGCCATGTAGTGCGATCGCGTTATAAGCACCATGCGTCAGACCCGGCGTGAGGCCGAACGAAAGATTCGACGAACAGGCCATTTCCATGATGGTCATGTTGAGGCATTCCGGCAGTCCCTGCCCGCCAAATGCCGGATCGCACGTGAAGGACGGCCACCCGCCTTCGCAATAAGCTTTGTACGCTTCCTTGAAACCTTTAGGTGTGGTCACGGTGCCGTCTTTATAGACAAGCCCTTCTTTGTCGCCGCTTTGATTGAGCGGAAACAATACTTCCTCGCAAAGCTGGGCGCCGGCATCGAGTACGGGATCCATCATCTCCAGCACGTCGGAGAATCCTGCAACGTCCTTGTATTTATCGATCGGCAGATACTCACGCAGCACAAACTGAAAATCGCGTATGGGTGCTTTATAGACGGGCATATTTTTCTCCCTAATTGCGAAGCGGCTTGTTGTTCGCCAGCATGTATTCAATACGGGCAAGCGTGCCTTTGGTTTTAATCAATTCCATGAACGCAGCATATTCAAGATCGAGTAACTGCTGTTCGGTGATGGTATCGGTGATATCGGTATCACCACCCGACAGGATGCCGGCAAGTGCCTTGCAGACCACCACATCATGCGGCGTTGCCTTGCCCTGTGCCACCAGCTGATCCACGGCCATCATCAGTGCCGCTTTCGCTGTCGGCCCGGGCAGATATAAAGTGGGCGGCTCAGGCGGCGTATAGTTTTCGGCAAGCGTGAGGCAAAGCTGTTTGGCATCCGGCAGCAGACGCGCGCGGTTCATCGTGATGCGCGACGCGGCGTTGAGAATCTTCATGTCTTTGGCCTCGTCTGCCGAATTGCTGACCTTGGCCATGCCGATAGTCTCGAATACCTTGGCAATCGCAGGCATGGCACCGCCTTGCGGCAGGCCTACGAGATTACGCACCAGCATTTCCTTGCAGCCGCCCCAGGCGGGAATCACGCCGACGCCTACTTCCACCAGACCGGCATAACTTTCGATATGCGCCTGCACCGCATCGCTATGCAGCAGGAATTCGCAACCGCCGCCAAACGCCATGCCGCCCAGTGCACAGACGACAGGAAACGGGGCATATTTAAGCGCCATCGTCGTGCGCTGGCCTTGTTTGAGCACATCCGAAATCATCGGCCAGGCCGCCATGTTAGCCGCATAGAGAATGAACATAAGATTGGCGCCGACCGAGAAATTATCGCCATCCCCGCCGATCACCAGGCCTTTAAAACCCTTCTTGACCGCTTCAATCGATTTTTCGGTAAGCCCCAGCAGGTACGGATCGACTGAATTCATCTTCGAGGTAAATTCCAGGCAGGCGATGCCGTCGCCTAAATCCCACAATGCGGCCGATTCGTTTTTGAGCACTGGCTTGGCGCCCATTTTCTTGTCGGCGAGCGACCAGACGCCTGGCGTCTGGGGTATGTCAGCAAAGTCGCCCCTGGCGGTGAAATACTGCTTTTTGTTATCGGCCACCTGATAGAGCGGCTTGCCCCCCGTTTTGTCCAGCAGCGGCGGCACCGGAAATTTCTCGGCTTGCAGCGCTTTGGAAAAATTGGCCGCGCCGAGCTTGTCGATGATCTCGAACGGACCCATTTTCCAGCTGTAGCCCCACTTCATCGTATTATCGACGGCATAGATATCGTCCGATATTTCGGGAATCAGTGACGCGGCGTAGGCAAGCGTTTTGCCCATCACCGCGCGTGCATATTGCCCGCCGATATCAGGGTGGGTCATCAGCGCGCCCACGCCGCCTTTGGCTGCAAGTGCCAGACTTTCAAGCTGGGGTTTGCGCACGGGATGATATTCGCCGGTTTTAAGATCAATGGCTTCCTTGACCTTCTTGCCGCCGTCTTTGTTCATGCGGTAAAAACCGCCCTTGCCTTTGCGCCCGGTATAGCCACCTTCAAGCATTTTCTTCACCACGTCAGGCAGCTGATAGATGGCACGGAACGGATCCTGCGGCGGCAATGTCGCCAGCATCGACTTGGCAATCAGGGGCATGAGGTCAATGCCAACCAGATCCATCAAACCAAACACGCCGGTTTTGGGAAACCCAAGCGGGCGGCCCATCACCGCATCCGCTTCTTCCACCGAAATACCAAGCTTGATGGCGTCGAGCAGGCCCACCATCATCCAGAACACGCCGATGCGGTTGGCGATGAATCCGGGTGTGTCCTTGCAGTCGACAACACCCTTGCCGAGTTTAACATCGGCGAATTTCTTGATTTCTTCATAGGCGTCCTTGCGCGTCCGCTCACCCTTGACCATCTCCAGCAGACGCATGAAACGCGGCGGATTGAAAAAATGCGTGATCATGAAATCCTGCGCGAAGCTGTCGGGCATGCCTTTTTCCAGCACGTGCAGCGGCAGGGTGGAGGTATTCGAGGAAACGATGGAGCCTTTTTTGCGGATCGGATCGATTTTATGGTAAAGTTCCTGCTTAACTTTCAGGTCTTCAAGCACCACTTCGATGATCCAGTCGGCATCTTTAAGCCAGTCGAGATTATCCTCGAGATTGCCTGTGGTAACGAGCTTGGCCTTGTTTTTATGGGTGAAGCCGGAGGGATTGGCAGCAAGCTGCTTTTCGATAGCTTTTTCCGCCAGCATATTGCGCGAGGGCGCATCCTTTGGCACGATGTCGAGCAACATCACAGGGATGCCGGCGTTGGCTATATGTGCGGCGATGCCGCTACCCATTACACCTGAACCCAGCACGGCAACTTTGGCAATCGTCATGTCGTTCCTCTCCTGATTTTTTTGTTATTCTAACACGTTAGCCATCGAAGTGCCATAGCCGCACATGCCAATCCCGGTTAACACGTCTTTTACTTAGGCGACTTTGCTATTCTGCATCAGGGGCGCCTGACGATAGGACACCGCTTCACCGATGTGATGTTTTTCCACCTCAATGCTGCCCTCTAAGTCAGCAATCGTGCGGGCTACGCGCAACACACGGGTATATCCTTGGTGTTCTCTATGTCACCCGCCAGCCTAGCCCGCTGGTTAACAAGGGCGCTTATTACATGTTTCTCTGCCATGTAATAATCATATTGCAAACCCGATCCCACACCATATGATCTTAGGTGCGTTTGCTACATAATACCGGATTTTTCAGGTGCAGCCAGCACCTGCACACCCTTGCAGTGGTTGATGAGCGCAAGAAGTGATGAAGGCGCAAGCACGTCAATATCACCCGCCCAGAGCGCTTCAGGGCCGCAAGCCTCAGGGCAGATGATGCCGCGCCCATCGGCATTCGCATCAATCGCCGCAGGTAAAATGCCCGACACCGGTAACAACACACCGTCGAGTGCGAGTTCGCCCAGCGCGACATACCCCTCCATTTCATCTTGTGTCAGCACCCGCATGGCGACGAGCACGGCCAGCGCGATAGGCAGATCGAAATGGCTGCCCTCCTTAATGAGATCGGCGGGCGCGAGGTTGACGATGATTTTTTTGGGCGGCAGCGAAAGCCCCAGCGCATGAATCGCCGCACGTACGCGCTCGCGCGATTCTCCCACGGCTTTATCGGGAAGGCCTACTATGGTAAACCCCGGCAGGCCCGGTGCAATCTGCACCTGCACATCCACTGCCGTGGTCTTCACACCTTCAAATGCTACGGTTTTAACATGCGCAACCATCAGGCCAGTTCCTTGCTGCGTTTGACTGCCTCCGCAACTGCAAATTTTATCAGCGTGCGGAAATTGTCATTTTCCATAAATTTTATAAGAGCCGCTTCGGTAGTGCCGCCGGGACTAGTCACGTTCTTGCGCAATTGCTCGAGCGATTCTTTCGACTTCTTGGCCAGCTCAGATGCACCCAGCACAGTCTGCATGGCAAGTTTTTTGGCAATCTCTTCACTCAGTCCTTGCGCAACACCTGCCTGCACAAGCGCTTCCATGAACAAAAAAACATAGGCCGGACCACTTCCGGAAACGGCCGTCACCGCATCCATCTGCGATTCATCGTCGAGCCAGACGACTTCCCCGGCGGCGCCAAGCACGGCAGCGGCCAGATCTTTCTGTCGCATATTGACATTGCCATTGGCAACAAGCGCCGAGATACCTTTGCCGATCAGCGCCGGGGTATTGGGCATGGCGCGCACAATCGCGGCAGCGTGACCCAGATGTTGCTCGTAATAGCCGAGGGCTTTGCCGGCAGCGATGGAAAGATAGAGCGGATGCGTGCCGAATTTTCTGGCAAGCGACGGCAGCAGCTCATCCATGGACTGCGGTTTGACCGCAAGCACGATACAGGCGGGGCTTTCCATCACCTGATCAACTGAGGAGACGACCTGCGTATTTTTTTCTGAAAGTATTTTTACCTGACCGGAATCGGTTTCAATCACCTGCACGGAGCCATCGGGCCAGTCTGCTTTCTGCCAGGCAGTAAGCAACGCACCACCCATCTTGCCCGCACCGATCAGAAGTACTTTGGAATGTGTCATACGCCCCCGCTCTTTCGCTAAAGAAAGAAGTAACCGCTGGCGCGGGTAACTACAAGTCTCAAGTGGAGGCTAGGCCTCGCCGACCGTCTCGAAAATGGCGACTTCAAGGGCTTCATCCGCGGTCTTGTTACCCCAGACCAGCGACTGGAACGCGGGGAAGAAACGTTCGCATTCCTGCACCGCGATATCGATGAGATCCTCAACTTGTTCGGTGGAAGCAACAGAACCGCCGCGCATCAGCATGGTGTGACGGAACGCGACTGCATTTTCCTCGCTCACCAGATCAAAATGTCCGACCCAGAGTTTTTCATTTACCATCGCCAGCAGGGGATAAATTCTAGTGCGCGCGTTCTTGGGCAGTTTGGTTTCAAACGCACAGGAAAAAATAAGCGCGCTCTGCTCCGCCTGCCAGGTGAACCAGATGCGGTAATTGCACCAGGCGCTCGTGACTTCGGCAACAAGTTCTTCATCTGCCGGACGATCATATGCCCAGTCGCGGTCAATGATCACCTGTTCGACGAGATCGAGAGGATTGGAAAGTAGATTATCGGTTTCAACGCGCAACGTTGTCATGGAAAGTTCGACCCCTTGTAGTGATATATTACAGAGAGAATGTGAAGCCGAGCCTGCGCTCGAAGGCCATCATTGCACAAGCGGACTTCAAAAATCTAGGGGTTTCACCGGCTATTTTATGGTATAAATGCAACTAAAGGTTGCTGTTATACCACAGGATTCTCTATTTAACCGGGCGTTTGGCAGCAGGCTTACCCTTACTATCCTTAGAATCCAGTAGCTTCTCTATTTGGCCAAGTCGTCTGGCCAATTCTTCTTGTTTTGCACGTGCCTGTTCTGCCATGAGGCGTACAACTTCAAATTCCTCCCGCCGCACCAGCTGCATGCGGCCCATGAGTTTTTCCATCTTATCCATGACAATGGCTTCCACTTCACGCTTCATATCCATGAATGTGCCCGCTGCGCCGGAGGCAAGTTTGGCGACATCGTCAAAAAACTTGGAATCTTTCTGCATAACGCCTCTTTATTAATGAGTATGTTCCACGATACGTGCTTGAATGGTTACTTGCAATAGCGCCGCATCAGTTCTACGCTTTTCTCCCCTAATCAACCCTCTGAGGAGAATGTTATGTATACTCTCTATTATAGCCCCGGCGCCTGCTCGATGGCACCGCATGTCATCCTCAATGAACTGGGTCAGGATTTTAAGCTCGAACATGCCGGCAAACCTCGCACGCCGGAGTTCCTCAAGGTCAATCCGCGCGGCAGCGTACCGGTGTTAAGCGACGACGGCTTCATCATCCGTGAAGGCGCCGCCATCATCATCTACCTGCTCGACAAGCATAAAAGTCCGCTGCTGCCTGCGGCGGGCAAAGAGCGCGCTGCGGCACTCGAATGGCTGATGTTCTGCAACGCCACGCTGCATCCTGCCTTTAGCAAAGCATTTCAGGCCGGCTCGTTCAGCGGGCAGACACAAGCTGACGTATCCGAAGCCGCTTTCGCTCAAATCAACAAGCTCTGGGCCGATGTCGAAACGCGTCTTGCGCAGTCGCCTTATCTTGCAGGCAAAGAAATCACTGCTGCGGACATCCTGCTTACGGTGATTGGCAACTGGTCGGTCAATTTTCCCAAAATCTCACTGGCCGCCAAGACCAAGCAGCTGCTTAAAAACGTGAGTAGCCGCCCGGCATTTCAAAAAGCGCTCGCAGCGGAAAAGGTGCAGTACAAGGCAGCAGCCTAACTTGCCTCCGCGTGGGCATTGCACTTGCCGATCTCTTCGGCTAAGTTGCTGTCATGCTTATGCAAACCATACTGATTACCGGCGGCGGCGGATTCATCGGCAGTAATATTGCGGCAGCGCTCTGCGCACGCGGTACGCATCGCATCATCATCTGCGATACGATGGGCTTGGGTGATAAATGGCGCAACCTGCGCAAACACTCTGTGCATGAAGTCATACCGCCGGGCAATCTGTTTTACTGGCTCGAGATGTACGGCACTTCGCTCGATGCCATCATCCACATGGGCGCTATTTCTTCGACGATGGAAACCAATGTCGATCTCGTGCTGGAGAATAACCAGACAACGACGACATTGCTCTACCGTTGGTGTGCTGAGAATTCAAAACGTTTCATCTACGCCTCCTCGGCAGCGACGTATGGTGACGGCACTGCAGGATTTGATGATGACGCCAGCCCGACCGCGCTTAACAAGCTGCATCCGCTCAATCCTTACGGCTGGAGCAAACATCTGGTCGATCGCTATATCGCCAATGCGCTGCAGACCGGCGAACGCGCACCAACGCAATGGGCAGGGCTTAAATTCTTCAACGTCTACGGCCCTAACGAATATCACAAGGAAGACATGCGCAGCGTCGCCTGCGTAAAGTTTCCCGATGCCAAGGCGCACAAGGCCGTGCGGCTTTTCAAATCCTACCGCAAGGAATATCCCGACGGCGGGCAGAAGCGCGACTTCATTTATGTGAAGGACTGCACTGCCATCGTGTTGTGGCTGCTCGATAATCCGAAAGTCTCCGGACTGTTCAATGTCGGCACTGGCCATGCACGCAGTTTTGATGATCTTGCCCGGGCATTGTTCACCGCCCTGAACACGCCGGTGAAAATCGAATATTTCGATATGCCCGAAGCGCTGCGTGATAAATACCAATATTTTACCGAAGCGCGTGTCGAGCGGTTGCGTAAGGCAGGCTATAGCCAACCCTTCACTTCGCTGGAAGACGGCATCCGTGATTACGTGCAGAATTATCTGACCAAGGAAGACCCTTACCTCTAATGCTCGTCTATCCGCATATTGACCCGGTCGCACTTCAGATCGGTCCCATAGCCATTCGCTGGTATGCACTGGCTTATCTCACCGGCGTACTCACCGGCTGGTGGCTGATCGGAAAATTGAGCGACAAGCAGATACCGCCGGTATTAAACAAGCAGGCATTCGACGACATCATGGTCTATGCCATTCTGGGCATTATTTTAGGCGGCAGGCTGGGTTACGTGCTGTTCTATAAGCCCGGCTATTATATGAATAACCCCTTGGAAATTGCCATGATCTGGCATGGCGGCATGTCGTTTCACGGCGGGCTCATCGGCATGGCGCTGGCCATGCTGCTATTCTCACATCTCTATAACATCACCTTCCTTGCCATCACTGATCTGCTGGCGGTCGCCGCTCCCATCGGGCTTTTTTGCGGCAGGGTTGCCAATTTCGTCAACGGTGAACTCTACGGGCGCGTGACTGCAAGCCCGCTTGGCATGGTCTTCCCTGGCGGCGGTGATCTGCCGCGCCATCCCAGTCAGCTCTATGAAGCAGGCCTCGAAGGATTGTTGCTTTTTATGGTGATGCTGGCCATTGCCCTTGGCACGCGCGCGCTGTGGCGCAGAGGATTGCTGACCGGTATTTTTCTCATCGGCTATTGTGCGGCGCGCAGCACGGCGGAGCTTTTTCGTGAGCCTGACAGTTTCATCGGCTTTCTTCCCGGCGGTATCACCATGGGCCAGTTGCTCTCGGCACCAATGCTGTTGCTAGGTCTTTACCTGATAGTGCGGCCGTGTCGCTCAAAGAGCAGCTAGCACAGCGTATCCGCGATAACGGCCCGCTGAGCGTGGCCGACTATATGGCCGCCTGCGTGGAGCATTATTACGCCTCGCGCGATCCGTTCGGCAGCCAGGGCGATTTCACCACCAGCCCGGAGATAAGCCAGATATTCGGCGAATTGCTCGGCGCGTGGGTAGCGGATTGCTGGCAGCGCCTGGGCGAGCCGCGCTGCGTGCTCGTCGAGCTTGGGCCGGGGCGCGGCACTTTGATGAAGGATCTGCTGCGCGCCACTCAAAACGTCAAAGGCTTTCATGACGCTACAGACATCCTGCTGGTCGAGATGAGCCCGGTGCTGCGCGCGCTGCAGAAAAAAACGCTCAAGAAAAGCCATCCGCGTATACGCTGGCAGCAAAACGTGGAAAAACTCCCTGCGCTGCCGCTGCTGCTCATCGCCAATGAATTTTTTGACGCGTTGCCTATCCATCAGCATCTGCGTGAGAACAACCAGTGGCAGGAACGCAAAGTCGCGTTGCACGGCAATGCATTGCGTTTCATACCCCCGGGCAAAGTCCTGGGCGAATCCTCGCCGGCGTCGCTCAATGTCGCCGCACGCATCGCCAGCCATATCACTACCCATAGCGGCGCGGCATTGATCATTGATTACGGCTATACCGGCGGGTCGCAGGGCGATACATTGCAAGCCTTGCAGGCACATAAAAAAGCCAATCCGCTCGCCCATCCGGGCGAGGCCGATCTTACTGCCCATGTCGATTTCGACGCATTGCTGCATACCGCCAGAGGCAGGGGTGCACAGAGCTGGAATGCGGTTGATCAAGGCACATTCCTGCGCCGCCTCGGAGCGGAACTGCGCGCCACCGCGCTCTGCAAAAAAGCCTCACCGGAGCAGCAGAACATTATTCTTTCCAGCCTTGAAAGACTCATCGCTCCGCATCAGATGGGCAGTTTATTTAAAGCCATCGCATTCACTTCCTTCATGGATAAGCCCGCAGGATTTTGATAGAAACACTCTTATGTTCCTCACCTCGCCCGATCTGCTGCATCCGTCCATTGCGCATGGCTTCTTTACCCGCAAGGGCGGCGTAAGCGAGGGTATCTATGGCTCGCTTAATTGCGGCTGGGGATCGTCGGATGCCAAAACCAATGTACGCGAGAACCGCAAGCGTGTGGCAGAAACGCTCGGCACGATAGAAGCGCATTTATGCAGCCTCTATCAGGTGCATGGCAGCAAGGTGATTACCGTCACCGATGCCTGGTCGCAGGAAAATAAACCCCAGGCCGACGCCATGGTCACGACTCTGCCTGGCTTGGCACTGGGCATACTCACCGCTGATTGCGCGCCGGTATTATTTGCTGATAAAACAAAAAATATTATAGGTGCAGCACATGCCGGCTGGAAGGGCGCGGTGGCCGGCGTGCTGGGCGAGACGGTGGCAGCTATGCAAGCGCTGGGCGCACAAGTAAAAAATATTACCGCTACCATCGGCCCCTGCATCGCCCAGCCATCCTACGAAGTCAGTGGCGCTTTTTACGACATGTTCCTGCAAGCAAGCCCTACGCACGGCGTTTACTTCATACCTGCCGTGCGGCCCGGACATTTTCTCTTCGATTTAAGGGCTTATGTGAAAGATCGCCTGAAGGACGCTGGGCTTGCCGCCATAAATATCCTTGAAAACGATACGTATCTCGAAGAAGATGCGTTTTTCAGTTTCAGGCGCACGACTCACCGCGCAGAGCCTGATTATGGACGCCACATCACCGCTATCATGATAAAAAAGTAATATACCATGCAACCTCCTGCTTCCTTTGACGATCGCGACGGCACTATCTGGTACAACGGCAACTACATGCCCTGGCGCGATGCCAAACTGCATGTGCTCAATCACGGACTGCATTACGCAAGCTGCGTGTTCGAAGGCGAACGCGTCTATAACAAAAAGATTTTTAAACTCAATGAGCACACTGAACGCCTGCATCACAGTGGCGAACTGCTCGGATTTAAAGTCCCCTATTCGGTGGCGGAATTAAACGAGGTCTGCAAGCAGGTCGTAGCTAAAAATACTATCGAGAACGGCTATGTACGCCCGTTTGCCTGGCGCGGCAGCGAGATGATGGCCGTCTCGGCGCAGAAAACCAAAATCCATGTGGCGGTGGCTGCCTGGAGCTGGCCCAGCTATTTTTCCAATGAAGCAAAAGAACGCGGGCTTAAATTACAGATTTCCAAGTGGCAGCGCCCGGCTCCCAACACTGCGCCCACCGCCAGCAAGGCAGCAGGGCTTTATATGATCTGCACGCTTTCCAAACATGCCGCTGAGCAGGCAGGGTATGAAGACGCGCTCATGCTCGACTATCGCGGCTACATTGCCGAAGCCACCGGGGCAAATATGTTTTTAGTGATGAACGGCGAGTTGCATACTCCGACGCCGGATTGCTTCTTAAACGGCATCACCCGTTTAACGGTCATCGATCTGGCCAAGAAGCGCGGCATCAAAGTGGTGGAGCGCCACATCAAGCCGGAAGAGCTCGCCCATGCGCAGGAAGTATTCATCACCGGCAGCGCAGCGGAAGTAACGCCCATCGGCTCGATTGAGCATTACACATTCACGGTCGGCCCGGTCACTAAACAGCTCATGCAGGATTACAGCGACCTGGTGCGCAGACCTTAGTTTTCGGCCAAATGCTTCAGGCCTGTCTTTAAATAGGCATAGCCCGTCACCAGTGTCAGCAATGCCGCCGCCCAAAGCAACCAGCAGCCGAGTTCATGCGCGGGCAGGTGCAGGGGCGCACTGCCTCCCAGCAGCAACAGATAGATAGCCAGCATTTGCGCCGCCGTTTTATATTTGGCTAACGTGGAGACCGGCACACTGATACGTAAGTCGGCAAGGAATTCGCGCAGGCCCGACACCAGTATCTCGCGGCATAAGATAGCAAGGGCGGGCAGAATATCGGCACGTCCTGCGCTTACCAGCAGCATCAGGGCAGTGGCCACCAATAGCTTATCGGCAATCGGGTCTAAGAATTTGCCCAGATTCGAATGCGCATGCCAGGCACGGGCAAGATAGCCGTCAAAAAAATCCGTAACACCTGCATACAGAAATAATGTCGAACACAGCCAATCGGACAAAGGCCGCTTCATGTATAGAAAAACGACCACGATCGCCGGGATGACGAGGATGCGCGAATAGGTCAGGATATTGGGGAGCCGCTTTTTCATCGCGGGCAGGATGGCATAATTTAATGTGGAATAAAAGAATTAGCTCGGACGCAGGAATTGATGAATCTTTTCCGCGACTTTGCGGCTAATTCCCTCTACTTTCATCAGTTCCTCCACTGTGGCCGATTTTACTTCCCTGCTTGAGCCAAAATGCTGCAGCAGTGCGCGTTTGCGCGTCGAGCCGATGCCGGGAATCTGATCAAGGCCCGATTCACTGATGGCAGCACTTCTTTTAATACGGTGCGAGCCGATGGCGAAGCGATGCGCCTCATCGCGCAGGCGCTCGAGATAATGCAGCACCATATCACCCACGGGAAGCTGGAACGGTTCCTTGCCCGGCAGATGAAACCATTCGCGCCCGGCATTGCGGTCTTTGCCTTTGGCAATCGCTGCATAGCAAAGATCGGTAACGCCCAGATCGGCAAACACCTGCGTGGCGACGGACAACTGCCCCACTCCGCCGTCAATCAGCACCAGATCCGGCCAGGAAGCCGCACGCTCGGGATCCTCTTTCTGCAGCCTTGTAAAGCGTCGTGTGAGCACCTCGCGCAGCATGGCATAGTCATCACCCGGTGTGAGCTCACTGCTGCGGATATTGAAACGGCGGTAACGTTTCTTATCAAACCCTTCAGGCCCCGCCGTGATCATGGCGCCCACCATATGCGTGCCTGCGATATGGCTGTTATCATACACTTCAATGCGGCCGGGCGGCGTATTCATATGAAAAAGTTCGCCGACTTTCTCAAGCATGACGTTATGGGTGGCATGTTCGCTCATGCGGCGGACAAGCGATTGCCTGGCATTGAGGACGGCCTGGTCCATCGCTTCACGTTTTTGTCCGCGCTCGGGCCAGCTTATCTCGACCTTCACCTGGCTGTTCATGCAGAGCGCCTCTTCAAGCAACGCTACATCCGATATCGCATGACTGATAAGCACCAGTCGCGGTGGTGGTTCGTTAATATAAAACTGACTGATAAAAGCAGTGAGAATTTCGCTCTCGCTGCTTTCGGCGCTGTGCGAAGGAAAATAGGAACGGTTGCCAAAATTCTGTCCGCCGCGGAAGAAAAACACCTGCACGCAGGAACGCTCACCCTCGCGGTAAAGCGCTATCAGGTCGGCATCCTGCAATGTGCCCGCAATCACGCCTTGCTCATGTTGCACACGGGTAAGTGCGGCAATGCGGTCGCGCAGCGCCGCCGCCTTTTCATATTCGAGCGATTCGCTGGCTTGCCGCATCTGGCTGGCAAACATCTCCTGCAGGTCACGGCTTTTTCCTGACAGGAACGCACGCGCCTGCTCCACCAGCTCTGCATAGGCTTTTTCATCGATATAACGCACGCATGGCGCCGAACAGCGCTTGATCTGGTATTGCAGGCAGGGACGCGTGCGATTTTTAAATACCTGATCCGAACAATTGCGCAGCAAAAACACTTTCTGCAGCGTCACCAGTGTTTCATTGACGGCACCGCCGGAGGCGAACGGACCGAAATACTTACCCTTCTGGGTATGGGCACCGCGATGCTTGAGGATTTGCGCAAAAGCATGATCGTCGGTGAGTAATATATAAGGGAATGATTTATCATCGCGCAGCAGAATATTATAACGCGGCTTGAGTTTGCGAATGAGGTTGGCTTCCAGCAGGAGCGCCTCAGCCTCGGTCTTGGTAAGCACGATCTCCATTTTCTTGGTCAGCGAGATCATTTTGAGTGTGCGCCCGTTTAAGCCCGACGCGCTGACATAATTGCTTACGCGGTTCTTGAGATTTTTTGCTTTGCCGACATACAGCACACTGCCATCGTCACCCAGCATGCGATACACGCCAGCGCTCGTCGGCATCTCTTTCAATGCTTCGCGAATAATATCTGCGCCGGATTTCTCGATCGTCATACCGCGAACACTACTGTTTTTTGAGGCTCACCAAAGCCTGCAGCGATTCATCCACCAAACTTGTGGATAAGTTTGTTGAAAACTGACACCCGACAAGCCGCCGGGCAAGCGTATTGTGGCTTTAATGCGCTTTGCCTAAAAAATAGGCAATTCATAATATACTGTAAAATATGCATTTAGTCAATTTTTGGGTTCTTAAAAACTGCTTAACATCAGTGGTGTTGGATTTAGGTCACTTTTGGGCACTACTGTGCACAATTGATCGCCTATGGAACAGAAAAAATGGCGGCGTCAACATCTTTTTTAGGGGGAATTATAACGCACCTATTCTTTGGTCTGCGGCAAGTGCATTCCGCCGGAAAGCAAGAGTGTCTGCCCGGTGAGTGACGAAGCAGATAAAATATATTGCACGGCGTCACACACTTCTTGCGGTGAACTCACGCGCGCGAGCGGAATAATTTTTTTGAGTTTTGCAAACGTGTCTTTCCTATCCATCACTCCGGGAAGTGTCGGACCGGGTGCAATCGCATTGACGCGAACGCGTGGTGCAAGCTCTACCGCAAGCAGCAGGGTGGCATTGGCAAGACCCAGCTTGCTCAGCGAGTAGGAAAGAAATGTCGGCGACAGGCTCCAGCCATGCATGCCATCGGTAATGTTGATGATGTTGCCTTCATGACCTTTATAATGCGCGGCGAAATCGCGCATGAGCTGCAGCGGCGCAAACAAGTTGGTGCTCATATGTCGCTGCCAGCTTGCCGGTGTTATGCTTGCAAGAGAATCTTTCTCAAACACGGCAGCATTATTGATGAGGCCGCTGAGTTTTATGCCGCGCTTGGCCAGCGAGGGAATAATCTGCGCGGTTTGTCTGGCGTCACTCAGATCGGCGGTAATGAGTGTTACCTGTCTTTTTCTTTTGCGGATGAGCGATGCCAGTTCTTCGGCGTGCTTTTTTCCGCTATGGTAATGGATGACAATGTCCCATCCTTTTTCGGCAAGAGACAATGCGATGGCACGACCAACGCGCCGTGCCGCACCCGTAATGAGGACCGTTTGGGCTTGCATAGGTTTTCTGGTATAGCGCAGCCGACGCAAAAAAGGTATCACTAATCCATGCATCAGACCTCTCATCTGCCCGTGGTTCTTATCCTGCTTGCCGGCGCGATACTCATCGTGGCGCTGTTTCGCAAATTGCGCGCAAGCCCGGTGCTGGGCTATCTCGTGGCGGGCACCGTCATCGGTCCTGGCGGCATCGGCATCATCACCGACACGGTAGGTATCAACGGTTTTGCCGAGTTTGGCATTGTCTTCCTGCTCTTTATTATCGGTCTGGAGCTTTCCTGGGAACGTCTGAAGGCCATTCGCAAAAAAGCGTTCGCATTGGGCTTTGCACAGGTGTTGCTGACCAGCGCATTGCTGGGCTACGGTCTTTATTTCAGCGGCTTTGGCCCTGAGACTTCCCTCATTATAGGCAGCGCATTATCGCTTTCCTGCACGGCACTGGTGCTGCAAATCATCGCCGAGTACCAGCAAAAAGCCTCACAGTTGGGCAGGATGTCGCTGGCCGTGTTGCTCATTCAGGATCTGGCGGCGATTCCTCTGCTGGTATTAGTCTCGGCGTTTGCAAAAAGCGATCAATCGATCGCCATCGAGCTGGGCATGGTGGGCATCAAAGCAGTCGTAGCGCTCGCCGTTATCTTTCTTCTGGGCCGCCGTCTGCTGCGCCCGCTTTATCGCCTTATTGCCTCGCTCGATAATCCGGAAATCTTCACGGCCCTCACCTTGTTAGTCGCACTGGGCACTGCCTATGTCACATCCCTTGCCGGGCTTTCGCTTGAGCTCGGCGCCTTCATGGCCGGCCTGCTGCTGGCCGAAACCGAATACCGTCATCAGGTGGAAGCCGACGTGATGCCCTATAAAGGGCTGCTGCTCGGACTGTTCTTTATGGCGGTGGGCATGACGGTGGATATCCATGCCGTCGCCAGCCGCCTGCCTCTCATCCTGCTCTGTGCATTGGGCCTGATGGTCGTCAAAGCGCTTATTATTCTGCTGATCAGCCGCCGCTTGCGTTTTCCTTTCGCGCTCAGTCTGCAGGCGGGCCTGCTACTCTCGCAAGGCGGCGAATTTGCCTTCGTGCTGTTTCGCCTGGCTGCCGATCATAATTTTATACCCGGCACGTTATCACAAACGCTCATGGCTATTGTTGCGTTCAGCATGGCGCTGACACCTTTTGCCGCAGCACTGGGTCGCTCGCTTGCAACAAGGATAGAACGTGAACAGCAGACGGCCGAAGAATCGACCGCCGAGGTGATGGACATTCGCGATCACGTCATCATTACCGGCTTTGGTCGCGTCGGCCAGACCGTCGCCAAGCTTCTCTCTGCCGAGAATATCAATTATATCGCGCTTGATATGCAGGTGGCCACCGTCAAGGAGGCGAAGAAAATCGGCCTGCCGGTTTATTATGGCGACGGATCGCGCCGCGAAGTGCTGCAGGCCATCGGGGTTGACCGGGCGAGTGCCGCCATCATCACCGTCAATGAACCGGCAGCGGCGGAGCGCACCGTGCGCGCCATCCGTTCGGTGGCGCCCTCCATGCCGATTATTGCGCGGGCGCATGATCTGGAACGCGTATTGCTGATGGAAGCTGCCGGCGCCAACGTTGCCGTATCGGAAATGTTCGAGGCCAGCCTGCAATTGGGCGGTGCGTTGCTCAAGCATCTGGGCATCGCCGATCATGAGATACTGCGCATCATCGAACTCTTCCGTGATCGCGACTATGCGCTTGCCCGCGGCACGCTTGAAATCAATCCCGGCGATCACCATACGCCTTACGGCAAGATGCTGGCCTTCCATAACGCCGTGGTAAAGGGAGCCGTGCTGCCGGATAAGTCATAGAAATATATATGCTTATTTCGCTCACTGGCGCGCGCGCATTAGCAATTTACAATACAGGGCTTCCCTGCTACAAGATGCCTCCCTTCGGGCGGCTGGCCATGTGTACCGTGTGGTGAGCGGCTGTTGGGGTTAACTCAGATAAAACGGTCACTATGAAATTACTTTCGTGCAATAGCAATCGGCCGCTCGCCGAAGCCATGGCTTCCTACCTGGGCGTGAAGCTCACCGAAGCCACCGTGCGCCGTTTTCCCGATAATGAAATCTTCGTTGAAATTCACGAGAACGTGCGCGGCGAAGATGTGTTCGTAGTGCAGTCCACTTCGTTCCCCGCCAATGACAATATTATGGAGCTGCTGGTCTCGCTCGATGCGTTGCGTCGCGCCTCAGCCCGCCGCATCACTGCGGTCATTCCTTACTTCGGTTATGCACGCCAGGATCGCAAGCCCGGCCCGCGCACGCCGATCTCGGCCAAGCTTGTGGCCAATATCATCACCTCGGCCGGTGCCGACCGCGTGCTCACTATCGATCTGCATGCGGGCCAGATACAGGGCTTCTTCGACATCCCGCTCGACCATCTTTATTCCGCTCCCGTGGTCGTGGCCGACATCAAGAACAATTATAAGCAAAAAAATGTCGTCATCGTCTCGCCCGACGTCGGCGGTGTGGTGCGCGCCCGTGCGCTCGCTAAACGCTTAGAGGCCGACCTCGCCATCGTTGACAAGCGCCGTGAACGCGCCAGCGTCTCGGAAGTGATGAACATCATCGGCGATATCGAAGGCCGTCATTGCATTCTCTACGACGACATCGTCGATTCCGCCGGCACGCTGTGCAACGCAGCGGAAGCGCTGAAGAAAGGCGGAGCCGCGTCGGTCTCAGCTTACGTCACCCACGGTGTGCTCTCAGGCAAGGCGATTGAGCGCGTGACCAAATCGGCACTGACCTCGCTCGTCATCACCGACAGTATCGCCACCACCACGGAAATCACCAAGGCGCATAATATCCGCGTCATTTCGATTGCCGCCCTTCTTGCCGAGGCCATTCGCCGTATCAGCGAAGAATCCTCGGTCTCGAGTTTATTTGATTAAATTTTATTTTTTAAAGGAGAAATCTCATGAAATCCGCAGTCACACTTGAAGCCCAGAGTCGAGAAAACACCGGAAAAGGCGCAGCCCGCGCATTGCGCCGTGAAGGCCGCGTACCTGCAATCCTGTACGGAAGCACGCAGCAGGCCGCAAAAATCGTGCTGCCCTTGAAAGAACTGACGCTAGAATATTCCAAAGGCTCGTTCTTCAACAAGATTGTCGACATCAAACTCGACGGCAAGACCGTGCAGGCCTTGCCGCGCGATGTGCAGACCCATCCGGTCAGCGACATCATCGAGCATGCCGATTTCCAGCGCGTTGACAGCAACACCGTCATCCACGTATTCGTGCCGGTGAAGGTTGTAAACCAGGAAAAATCCCCGGGCCTCAAGCGCGGTGGTGTGCTCAATATCGTGCGTCACGAAATCGAACTGCTGTGCAAACCCACTGACATCCCCGCCTTCATCGAAGTCAACGTGCAGGGTACCGAAATCGGCACGTCGGTGCATATCAATGACATCAAATTGCCCAGCGATGTCAAAACCGCAATCAAAGACCGCAACTTCACCGTGGTCACCATCGCTGGCCGCAGTAAAGAAGAAGAGGAAGTGCCAGTCGCAGCCGCAACTGCCGTGGCGGGTGCCGAAGGTGCCGCCGCTGCAGCACCGGGCGCTGCTCCGGGTGCCGCTGCTCCGGCTGCGGGTGCAAAACCTGCTCCGGGCGCCGCTGCTCCGGCCGCGGGGGCGAAACCTACTCCGGGCGCCGCTGCTCCGACCGCGGGGGCGAAACCTGCAGGCGACAAGAAAAAGTAAGGCTTAGACCATGTGGCTTGTCGCTGGCCTTGGCAATCCGGGCGCGAAATATGCGCGCAACCGGCACAATGTCGGCTTCATGGCAATCGATGCGCTGGCGGAGAAACTCTCCGCCAGCAGATGGTCTTCCAAGTTCAATGGTAAAGTCTGCGAGGCGCATTGCGCAGGCGAGAAGCTTACGCTGCTCAAACCCGAAACTTACATGAATCTTTCGGGCGAGTCTGTCGCCGCCTGTGCGCGTTTTTATAAGATTTCTCCGGAAAATATTATCCTGCTTTACGATGAGCTCGATCTGCCCGACGGTAAATTGCGCGTAAAACAAGGTGGAAGCAACGGCGGGCATAACGGCGTGAGGAGCATTGACGCGCATCTGGGGGAAAACACCTGGCGGGTACGCATCGGCATCGGCCATCCTGGAGATAAAAACCTGGTATCGCATTACGTGCTTTCGGATTTCTCACGCGAAGAGTCTGCGGTGCAGCAAAGGGTGATCGACGCCATTGCCCAGCATTTTTCCCTGATGATTGCGGGCGATGCGGCGGAATTCATGAACAAGATTGCATTGGCCACAAGGGATTAATGTTTGCTTTTTGCTCCCCTGCCCCCTACACACATAACGCTTTTTCATTTCAGGGATAGTCCATGGGTTTTAACTGCGGCATCGTAGGCCTTCCCAATGTCGGCAAATCGACGTTGTTCAACGCTCTGCTCTCGACACAGGCGGCCGAAGCCGCCAACTATCCGTTCTGCACCATCGAGCCCAATGTCGGGCGCGTGTCGGTGCCCGACGAACGCATCGACAAGCTTGCCAAGATAGCTGCCTCGGCGCAAATCATCCCCACGCAGCTGGAGTTCGTCGACATTGCCGGCATCGTGCGCGGCGCCAGCAAGGGTGAAGGGCTGGGCAACCAGTTCCTTTCTCACATCCGCGAAGTGCATGCCATCATCTACATGCTGCGCTGCTTTGAAGACGGTGACATCACCCATGTCGAGGGCCGCATCGATCCACTGAGCGATCTGGAGATTATCGAGACCGAACTGGTGCTTGCCGATTTAGAGAGCATCGAGAAACGTTTGCCGGCATTGCAGAAAAAAGCGCGCGGCGACAAAGAAGCGGCCGCTCAGGCCGAAGTCATGGAGAAAATTCTGCCGCTGCTTTCTGCCGGCAAAGGCGCGCGCCATTACAAGCCTGTCAATGAAGTCGAACAGAAAATCATTACGCAGATGCAGCTGCTTACGACTAAGCCGGTATTGTATGTCTGCAATGTCGAGGAAGCGTCCGCCGCTACCGGCAATGCTTTTTCCGAAAAGGTTAAGGCACGCGTGCAGGGTCCCGTCATCGTGATCTCGGCTAAAATCGAATCTGAAGTAGCGCAGTTGGGCAGTGACGAGGAAAAGAAAGAGTTCCTCGCCGATCTGGGACTCAAGGAAACCGGCCTGGCAAGACTTGTACGCGCTGGTTATTCGCTATTGAACCTGATCACCTATTTCACCGTCGGCCCCAAGGAAGCGCGCGCCTGGACGATCATGAAAGGCATGCTTGCGCCGCAGGCCGCAGGCGTGATACATACGGATTTCGAGAAAGGCTTCATTCGCTCCGAAACAATTGCCTACGAGGATTACGTGACGCTCGGCGGCGAACAGGGAGCAAAAGAAGCGGGTAAACTGCGCCTGGAAGGCAAGGATTACATGGTGAAGGACGGTGATGTGCTCCATTTCCGGTTTAATGTATGAGGCAGCGCCATGAAGAACGCACCGACGCCTGATTCGGTTGCCCGCGTCGTCCGCTGGGCCCTGATGATCTTCTTTGCCTATGTGTTATGGCACTCTACTCCCACTTTCACCTCCAAACCGCCTTCCCCGCCACAGACATTGCAGCAAACGACGACGGGGAAAAATACCGACTGCACCACTAGCAAAAGCGCCACTACGTTGCAGGATTTCCCGTTGCTTAACATTCCGCTATTAGGCGCAATGATTCCCACGGTGCATACCGAAGACACCAAGCCCGGAGATGGCGCCCCTGCGATCTGCGGCGAGCGCGCAACCGTGCATTACAGCTTGGCGCTCAATCATGGCAATGTACTGTATGACAGCGGCGAGGCACGCACGATCACCATTGGCGGCACCGATATTCTGCCAGGCATGACCCGCGGACTCCTGGGCATGAAACCCGGTGGCCAGCGCACTATCACCATTCCCCAGCCGCTTGCTTTTGACAACCCCAGAGATATCGCCGTGTTGCAAGGCAGCGATCACTACAAAATTCCCTCGGGAGTGAAGTTGAAAAATGAAATCATCACCGCAGATGTGTCGCTAGCCGCGCTTGCCGGGACACCACCTGACTCTGATATGCCTCTGCGTTACATTGATGCCATGCATACCGGCACCGCAAAGGCGGAATGCGGCGATACCGTCCGCATCGCGCTGACGATCTGGAAAATGGATGGTACAAAGCTCTTCGCTGCCGGCGAAGAGAAGCCCATTACCTATACCATCGGCCAGGGAGAGGTTCCTTACGGTATCGAGCAAGGGACTATTGGCATGCAACAGCGCAGCAAACGCACTCTGATTGTGCCCCCGGCCTATCTTCAGCCCTCTGACACCAAATGGGCTAAACACCCGCAAACATCACTTATTCCCATCACATTTGCCGCGCATGAAATGGTTTTAGTTGAAATGGTGTTACTGCCTGCGCTAGAAGAACAGTCCACGCCTGTGCCGACGGAAACGAAAAAGCCCACAGCACCGGCAAAAAAAGTATCACCTGAGTAAATACATGTCGCTGCTCGCTACCCGCCTTACCCGCATCAAACCTTCCCCCACTATTGCCGTCACTACCAAAGCCGCAGAGCTTAAGGCCGCAGGCAAAGATGTCATTGGCCTTGGCGCCGGCGAGCCTGATTTTGATACGCCGGATCATATTAAAAAGGCGGCCATCGATGCGATTGCGCGCGGGGAAACCAAATACACTGCCGTGGGCGGCACCCCTGCGTTAAAAAAGGCTATCTGTGATAAACTCAAACGCGAAAACGGTTTAATCTACGCTCCTAATCAGATTGTCGTCGGCTGCGGAGCCAAACAGGTGATATTTAATGCCCTGCTGGCCACGATTGATGACGGCGATGAAGTCATTATTCCGGCGCCTTACTGGGTGTCGTATCCTGATATGGTGGCATTTGCCGGCGGCACGCCCGTGACGATTGCCTGCCCGCAGACCCAGGATTTCAAACTCTCTCCTGCCGATCTGAACAAAGCCATTACGCCTAAAACCAAGTGGCTTATTCTCAATTCGCCCTCCAATCCCACAGGCGCGGCTTACTCTGATAAAGAATTGCGCGCCCTGGCCGATGTGCTGCTCAAACACCCGCATGTACATATCCTCGCCGACGATATTTATGAGCATCTGTGCTACGACGGCTTCAAGTTCAACACCCTCGCGCAGATTGAACCCAAGCTCTATGGCCGCACGCTGACGGTCAACGGTGTGTCCAAAGCCTTTGCCATGACGGGATGGCGCATCGGTTACGCAGCTGGTGAAAAATCCCTCATCGCCGCCATCACCGATATTCAATCGCAGAGCACTTCCAATCCCAGTTCGATAAGCCAGGCCGCCTCGGTGGCCGCCTTAAACGGCCCGATGGACTTCATGCCCGCATGGGTGGCGTCGTTTCAGAAGCGCCGCGATTATGTGGTCAAGCAGATGAACGCTACCAACAGTCTTAACTGCACCACGCCCAAGGGCGCATTTTATGTTTTTGTAAATTGTGCCGCCTTTTTTGGACGCAAAACGCCCGCCGGCAAGGTGATAAATACCAGCACGGAATTTTGTGAATATCTGCTCGACGACGCGCTCGTTGCCGCAGTAGCAGGCAGTGCGTTCGGTCTTGAAGGATATTTTCGCATTTCCTACGCAACATCGCAGAGCCTGCTGGAAAAAGCCTGCGCGCGCATTAAGGACGCCTGCGGTAAATTGTCATAGCATTAATGCATAGACGCGGTCAGTAGGCCGCGCTCTGTAGTCGCGAAGCGTTAGTTTCATCGCGCAGGTCAGCAGACCGAAGCGAGAATGATTATAAAGATAAAAAAAGGGCCGGATTGCTCCGGCCCTATGAGTTTAACAGGGAGGCTTCACTTCGGGAGCCTAAGCTCGACCGAAATGCCGGGCCTTTCACCCAGACGGCCTTAAACAGGGAGCTTAAGGCTTTAGTCAATCAAAGAATGACCAACTGATGGGCTTAATATAGGTCTGGGGTACCCATTCAACCAGCATGATAAAGGTAGGTTAGATATGCGTTACTTGCATGTTTAACGCTAATAATAGCCGCAGACGTGCCATTATTGCCGGGCTAAAATCGGTATTCCGCCAGCTTGCGCTGGACGAATTCCTTGAACACTTTGATACGCTTAGAGTGTCTAAGCTCGGTCGGATAGGTGAAATAGGCCTCTGCTTCAGGCCCTTTAAGCTCCGGAAGGATTTTGGTCAGCCCTTTGGCACCTTGCACCATGTAGTCAGGCAGTGCTGCGATACCCATGCCGCTTTCTACCGCTTTCATCATGCCGGAGAGATTGTTAATCTTAAACACCGACTTGCGTTCGTCCTTGGTTTTACGCCCGACACTCAGCAGCCAGTTCATTTCCGGAAACGGCATGCGCACATCGTCGCCGTAAGTAATCAGACTGTGGTTATCGAGATCTTCGGCATCTTTGGGCACACCGCGCAGCCGCAAATATTCGTTGGAGGCATAGACCGAATTATGCAGCGTCACCAGCGGGCGCTGGATAAGATCGGACTGCTTGGCCGGCACCACGCGAATGGCGGCATCCGCCTCGCGCATGAGCAAATCAAGTTCGCGATCATCCACGAGCAGCGAGACCTGAATTTCCGGATAAAGCTCCATGAACTCCGCCATCTGCGGCGCAAGCCAGGTAGTGCCAAACGTCACAGGCGCGGTGATGCGAAGCGGCCCTCGTGGCCGTTCCTTACTTTCCATCAGCGCATTCTCCGTGGCGGAAAGTTTGGTGAATACTTCGGAAACGGTGCGAAACAGAATATCACCCTGCTCGGTCAGCAGCAGCCCACGCGCATGACGGTGGAAAAGCGTCACCTGCAGATGCTCTTCGAGCGCCGCGACCTGCCTGCTGATGGCGGACTGGCTCAGATTTAATGCCTCACCTGCTTTGGTAAAGCTCTGTGACTGCGCCACAGTATAAAAAACGCGAAGTTTATCCCAATCCATAGGGGCAACATACTGTAAGAAAACCATTTCGACAATAGCATGCAATTAAAAAAAGCCCCGCAGCTTACGCCGCAGGGCTTTTTCTTACTTGAACTTACGAATTACTTCGCAGTGGGAGCCACAGTCTTACCATTGGCTTTTGCACAGTCAGCATCGGTGGAGAGCACAAAATCACCTGCATCGCCATCGACTTTGGCCTGGCCTTTGCAGGAATGTGAACCCGTGGCGCTGGCGCAGTCATTCTTGCCGGCTTTGGCAATGCCGTAGCATTTGGTGCTGCCGGCAGCGGCTTCATCCGCAGCGCTGGCCGTAACGATAAAACCGGCGGTCATGAAGCCGGCGATAGCGGCGGAAATGAGAAGCTTGGAATTGATCATACGTTCTCTCCTGTAAAGTTTCTTAAGGTTATGAGAGCAAAGAATTTGCCCTGACTGCTCATGCAGCCACAGGCATAACAATCTTTTACCCTGCAACATGCAAGTTACATGTTGGTAATGATCATTTTGGAACATAACGAGCGCGGATGGGCGAAGCAGATTTGTGCAACGAAAACGAAGTTCTATTCTTCGTCAACATATTGCTTTTCAAGCTTCTCGTGGCGTTCCTGCGCTTCAATCGTCATGGTAGCGACGGGGCGTGCTTCCAGGCGCTTGATACCGATCTTGTCACCGGTTTCTTCGCAATAGCCATACGTACCATCTTCCACGCGCTTGAGCGCCGCATCGATCTTGGAAATTAGCTTGAGGTAACGATTGCGCGTGCGTAGTTCGACACCGGCTTCGGTCTCGAGCGAGGCGCGATCCGCGATATCGGGTTCATGCCAGTTTTCTTCCTTCAGATGGTCGATGGTCTCGCGCGATTCTTCGAGCAATTCCTTGCGCCATGCAAGCAGCTTCTGGCGAAAATACTCCAGCTGCTTGGAGTTCATATATTCTTCTTTTTCAGTAGGCTTGTAGTTGGCAGCAATTTTGGCAACCATGCGGTAATCTCCCAAGTGGTTGGACGCGGAGGGAGGGGATATATAAAGAATCGGCGGCAAAAATGCAACGGTTAATAAACGGGGCCGGGAGCTCCAATCTTAGCCCTTGTTATTCGTCAATCTTCCCTGCTTTGTCCGGCGCCTGCGTTTTGTCTTTTTCTGCCGCATTCTCAGCGCCATCCTGTGGGACGGCTTCTTTGTCCACCGCCTCCTGCGCAGCCTTGGCAACTTCCTCGGCAAGTTGCGCCTCGACCTGCTCGGCATCGCCACGCATCACATCAGATTCCTTGCGCCGTTGCGCCAGGCTTTTATACATCACCTTCTCGGACTTAAACTCTATGCCGTTCTTGGTAAACAGGCGCATCAGATCTTCGTTTTCCCAACCGAGCAGCTGCGTACTTCCTTTTTCAAAATCCTGGATACGGCGCGACGAAATGCTCCCCAAATGATTGGTGAGATCATAGACGTTCCACTTAAGCAGCGAACGTGCGGTTCGACACTGGCTACCAATAATCTTATGCATGCTTGTGCTATCCTGCATTTTCGTGTCTGCGCCACCTCCCGCGGCAGAATGCCCATTGTGCGGGAAAATAATGCAAACATATTGTAGTATGATATTAATTTTGACACGGTTGATTTTCTTTAGCAATCAGGAATGGTGCAAATTATTTCGATTCGGTATAGAGTCTTGATGACATGACTGCCCCGCCGCCAACCCCTACGCCACCACCGACCCGCGCACCCGCCGCGAGCCCCAGCGCTGCACCACCTGTCGCGCCCGTCGAAACTGCCGCACCGCCCTCAGACCAGCCCGTAAAACGCCCTCTGCGTATCGGTGAGAAACTGATAGGGCTGGGCCTGATTTCTGAGGATCAGCTGCAGATTGCGCTATTGGAGCAGAAATCCTCCAAGAAGATGCTGGGCGCCATCCTTGTCGAGATGGGCTTCGTTACCGAAAGCGCACTGGGCGAAGTGCTTGCCGAATCCGCAGGTGCGCAGAAATTCGATCCCAAGACGGCGATGCTCGATGTCAGCGTCATCAAGCAGATTCCCAAGGAAGTCGCCACACGCCACAAGGTTATTCCGGTATCACTGGAAAACAACGAAGTGCATCTGGCCATGGCGGATATCTACAACGTGCTGGCTATCGACCAGGTGCGCCGGCATTTTGCGCGCGGCACCAAGATTGTCCCGGTGTTCTGTACCGAGACCGAAATTCTCGAACTCATCGACCAGTATTACGAATATGAAATGTCGATCGACGGCATTTTGCGCGAAATTGAAACAGGTATCCGCGAAAATAATCGCCTCGACGGCCGGCAGGAAGGGTACATCAACCCGACAGTGCGTCTGGTGAACGCCTTGCTCGTGGACGCAATTAAGACGGGCGCTTCGGACATCCATTTTGAACCTGAAGGCGCGTTCCTGCGCCTGCGCTACCGGTATGACGGCCAAATGACGCAGATCCGCAGTTTCCACCGCGATTATTGGAACGCCGTCGTCGTGCGTCTTAAAATCATGTCGGGCATGAACATCGCTGAAACGCGCAATCCGCAGGACGGCCGCATTTCTTATAATGTGCTCGGCCGAGACGTCGACTTCCGCGTTGCCACCCAGCCCACGGTACACGGCGAAAATATCGTGATGCGTCTTCTCGATAAAACCAAGTCGCTGGTGCCGCTGTCCGATCTGGGTTTTAGCGATCACAACAGTAAACTGCTCAAGAAACTGCTCAAGCGCCCTGAAGGCATCATCATCGTAACCGGTCCCACGGGTAGCGGTAAAACCACGACGCTTTACTCGGTACTGAGTTACATCAACTCGATCGACGTCAACATCATGACGCTCGAAGACCCGGTGGAATATCAGCTGCCGCTTATTCGCCAGACCAACGTGCGTGAAGGGTCGGTCGACTTCCTGCACGGCATCAAGTCGCTGATGCGTCAGGATCCTGACATTATCTTCATCGGCGAAGTGCGCGACGAGGACACCGCCATCATGGCGGTGCGAGCCGCGCTGACCGGTCACCAGGTCTATACCACGCTGCACACCAATGATGCGCTGGGCGCCATTCCCAGGTTAGGCGATATCGGGGTGCCGGCGCATTTGCTTGCCGGCTCGCTTATCTGCACCATGGCACAACGACTGGCACGCAAACTCTGCCCCTCCTGCCGCCGCCCACGTCTTGCCACCCGCGACGAATGCCAGATTCTGCGCTATGATCCGGAAGATCCGCCGACGCTCTACGAACCCGTCGGCTGCGAGCGCTGCAAGGGCAAAGGGTACAAAGGCCGTGTGGCGCTCATCGAGATTTTGCGCGTCGACGAAGGTATGGACGAACTCATCGCCACACATGCCACACGTAACGCCATGATGGAATACGCGCTCGACAATGGTTTTATTCCGATGGCGGAAGATGGGATCGACAAGGTTGTCAGCGGTATTGTCGACCTGCAGGAATTGATTAACACCATCGACATGACCGACCGTTTGTAAACACATTATTAAGATTTAGCCATTATATAGAGTGCTATGCCATCTTACCGTTATGCGGCAATGAATGAACTCGGGCGAACTATCACCGGCGTGGTGGTGGCCGAGAACGATGTCGATCTGGAAGAACGCCTCAAGCAAATCGGCCTGGAACTGGTCAATTTCCGCGAACTTAAAGAAAAGCAGGGCGGCAGAAGCGGCAAGGTCAAAGGCCAGGATATGATCGTGATGTGCCTGCATCTGGAGCAATTAGGCCGCGCGGGCGTGCCGTTGCTAGATGCCATTGCCGATGTGCGTGACACGACCGACTCCATGGCGCTTAAAAACATCATGACCGGCATCTATGAATACGTCAAAAACGGCGAAATTCTATCCAAGGCCCTTTCGCATTATCCGCGCGTATTCGGTGACGTCTTCGTCGGTCTGATTGCGGCGGGTGAGAAAACCGGTAACTTCTCCGAATCCTTCCTGCATATTGCCGACCATCTTAAATGGACCTCCGACCTGCGCCGCAAGGTGAAAAAGGCGGTGCGCTATCCTATCGCGCTGCTGCTGATTATGAGCGGAGTCATCGCCACGCTTATGACGCAGGTGGTTCCCAAGCTTACCGACTTCATGCTTGCCCAGGGGTTTGATCTGCCACCCTGGACTGTTGCGCTGATTGCCACGTCGCACGCCTTCGAGAATTACTGGTATCTTATCTTCGGCATCCCCATCGTCACGGTGATGACGCTCATGGCGGTCTATCGTTTTTCAGAGCCTTTTGCCTACCGGGTCGACAGCATTATTCTCAAACTTCCCATTTTCGGCAATGTCAGTCGCAAGCTCAACATGGCACGGTTCACCCACTTCTTTGCCGTGCTTTTCAACAGCGGTATCGACATTCTGGAATCTTTGCAGGCCGCCAAGAACGTGGTGGCCAACCGCGTGCTGCAGGAATCCATCGGACTCATGGCCAGAAGCGTATCCGATGGCACATCGCTCACCGCATCCATGCGCATGTCGAACCAATTCCCCAATCTGGTGGTGCGCATGTTTAAAATCGGCGAAGACAGCGGCAATATGACGGAATCGCTCGAGAACATTAACTTTTTCTATGACCGCGAAGTAAACGATGCCGTGGAAAGTGTGGTAGGCATGATTCAGCCCACTCTCACGGTCGTGATGGGCTTGCTCATATTCTGGGTGATTGCAGCAATCTTCGGTCCGCTCTATCAATCTTTCAGCAAGATGAACGTCTGATGGCAAAGGTATAATGGCAAAAGGCATCTCTCTTCCCAAAGGCGGCGGCGGCACTTTCGTATTAATGGTGGGCGACGAAGGCGCTATCCTGGTTCAGATGCAGAAGAAGCGCGTGGTGCGCCGCTTATTCGCACAATCTCCCGAACCCAATCATACTCGCGCGCTGGATGAGGCGTTGAGTTCAATGCCCCGGTCGCCCATTACGATTCTGGTCGACATGATGGATCAATCCTATGTGCGCCAGACCCTGCCTCCTGTGTCATCTTTCAGTGTCGGCAAGATCGTCAAGCGCCGGCTGGATAAGGATTTCTCGCCCGACGACATTAAGGGATATCTCATTCTCGGACGCGAGAAAACCGGTCGCAAGGACTGGAATTATCTGATGGCTTCGCTTGCCAATCCGCCTTTGCTGCAGAAATGGATCGCATTTGCCGTCGAGCGCCCCAATCCGTTCAAAGGCTTGGGTCTTGTGCCGCTGGAGGCACAGACATTATTGCTCGCCGCGGAAAAGAAACTTCTGGGCAAAGACGGCAAGGCGCTTGAATGGCAGATCATGGTCAATCACCACAAAGTGGGCGGATTCAGACAGATTGTTCTGCGCAATGGCAAGCTGATATTTACCCGTATGGCCCAACCTATTGGGGAATCTGTGCCCGAAGTCATTGCCGGCAATATTGAGCAGGAAATGACCAATACCATCGAATATCTCAAACGTCTTGGCCTGCAGGACGCAAACACACTCTCGGTGATTATTCTTGCCGCTGAAGACATCAAGAAGGCCATCGACCCAAAAAATATCAAGGCAGGCGAATATCATTTCTTCACCCCCTATGAAATGGGCCAGCTGCTTGCGCTTGCCGATGCCGCGCAACCCGAAGATCATTTCGGCGATGTCGTTATCTCGGCATTTATCGCCAGACGACGCAAACTTCTGCTGGCGCTGCAAACGGTCTATACGCGCAAATTAAGCTCTCTCGCCATGGCCATTGCCGGCACGCGTGTGTTAGCCGCGTTAGCTGTACTTGCCGTGCTTGTCTGGGGAGGCAGCAACGCCTGGGACATGCTTTCCACTCAGCAAGATACGGAACAGTTGATACATGAACAGGCGGGGCTCAAAAGCAAACTTACTGCTGCCAAAGCCACATCAGCAGCTCTTCCGGCCCAGACTTTTCTGTTTGAAGACGTCTCCTCGCTTATCAAAATTTATGAAAAACGCCGTTACGATCCTCTCGCTTTCATCAATAATCTTATCGGCACATTGCAAGACAGTGCGGTGGTGACTAGTTACCATTGGCTGCTTAACGATCCTACCAACAGCCGGGATGCGGATAAACGGCAGATTGTTACTGACGTAGAGTTGCACATGATTGCCCCTACGGAACCGCATGACCAGTTTATCGCAAGCGCTACCGGACTTATTGATCGGATAAAGAAAGCATTTCCCGCATTTGAAGTCACCAATGCTGAACTTCCCGGCGTACTCTCGGATAACAAGGATCTAAAAACGGTCATAGGCACTCCCACCAATACCAGCAAATCTCCGGTCACTCTTGCCGATACCGCGGTAAAAGTCGCCATCAAAGGACCACGTGCCAACACGCCAGCGATGCCCGGCACTCCCCCCGGCGGCGCGGCGGGCACATCGCTGAATCAGGGAATGTAGCAAGCATATGGCAGCAGGAGGCAAAGAATCCCAACTAAAAAGACGTCTTATAAAAGAGGCGATCATTGCCGTCGTGCTTTTGGTGATTCTGCTGGCTGGCGCCTTTGTCATATCCAATTACGATGATGATGCGCAGAGCGAAAAAACCAGCAAAGCCGGTGAAAACGGCTCTCTGCAGGCGGACGCTGCTGCGTTACAGACCCAGTTCACCAATGGCTCGGAAGCCAGCAAATGGTATTATCTCTATATCCAGAATCACAACGCCAGCTTCAAGCTTGACCGTGAGGCGGCAGCGGGATGGCTGGCGGATTTGCAGGCGAAATATCACCTGATAAACCTCTCGTTGACGATCTCTCCCATAACCGATGTCACCGGCGAATCGTTTCAGCTTAAAACCGGCAAACTGGTCAAAAGCGATGTCAAAATTACTTTCAGCACGATCAGCGATACTGCGGCCTATAATTTTATGGAAAGCCTGCAGCGTACATTTCCCGGTATTGTGCTGCTTTATGATATAAAAATTGCTCAAGGCGGCGATTTTCCTAAGACGGCCAGCGATGGCACGCCGGATTTAAATCCACAAAATACTATACGAACGCTTGCTCAACGACTCTCTACCAATCTCGACCAGCATAACCTCAGCGCGATGGTAGATGTCCAATTGTCCTTCACCTGGCTGGGCATACGCAGCGAGGAAAAACCTGCATCGCCGGGAGGGCCGCCCGGTGGCAGATAGCTTGCGCAGAAAAATGGGGTTGGCACTCGCCGTTGTTACCGTTGCGACAACGATGGCGTTGTCTTTGCACGCGGCAGATTCTCCGCCGCCTGCGCCGCTGCCTGGCGCTGCCCCAAGCGCTGCCCCAGGAGGGCTTCTGGAATTGCCTGCTCCCCCGCCTGCTGCCTCACCGGCACCTAATGCGCCTTCGGCTACCGCTTCACCTACGCGGTTGCCTACGCCCGTTCCCCTGCCCGCATCTGCGGCAGTTGCACCGGCCGTAAAAACCCCGGCCCCGGTGGTAAACGTACCTGTACTTGCGCCGCCCGTCACATCGCCGGCGCCTGCCCCCATACCGCCACAAGCAGCTGCACCAGCAAAACCAGCGCAAGTGCCCGCTACCGTGAATTCGTCCACCGCTTCCGCCGATAGCGCAAGTGTCACAGACAAGCATCCTGAGATTCTTTTTACGCCGCTTCACTTAAATAGCAGCAGCCTGATGTTTGATAAATCGCAAATGGAGCTTATCAATAAGTTCTACGAATCGTATGATAATCATGAACGCCCGGCACCTGCTCAGGATGAAAACAAGTCGCCCGAAGACTTAAGCTCGTTGCTCGATAAATTATCGGATCACGGCAATGATAGCAGCGACAGTAAAGCCGGACATCTCATCGCTCCCCTGCCGCCGCTCTATCTGGCCTCGATTCTCTATTACTCCCCGTCGCATTGGTCGGTATGGATCAATGATAAGAAACTGGTCAACACTCACAATAATCCCTCCAATGAATTCTATGTAAGCCGCCTATCCCGCAAAGAAGTTGAACTCGTCTGGAAGCCTTCTTCGCTTCAGAACATGCCGCTGCTCTGGGCACAATACACTGCCGGCGACAAACAGGCATTGCCAGGCATTGTGCTGGATGCGTCCAAAGGCACGGTGACCCTGCTGCTGCATCCCAACCAGACGTTCATTCCTACCAGCCTCAGTATCCATGAAGGGCTTATCAAGCCTAATATGAATTTAGTAGTTCCGATGGAAGTCAAGGACGCCGGGCCCCATAAATAGACGGACCCTTGCCAAAACGCCCCGATAAAAATAAAACTATGATTGCATGCCAGAACATGCAAAAAACAATACTCCTTTTACTTTTACCTTCTGCCGTTCTCTATGACCGCTATCGCTCCTCTTGAAGTCTCTCACGTTATTAAACGTTACGGCCAGAATCTGGTGCTTAACGACGTGTCCCTGACGCTTAAATCCGGCGAGCTCTTTGGTCTTATCGGCTTAAACGGCGTCGGCAAGACGACCCTGATAAAAATCATCCTCGACCTCACCACTGCCGATCAAGGCGAGGTGCGCTTGATGGGCGAGCCTTGCATTAATGCGTCTGCAAGGCGGCATATATCCTATCTTCCTGAGAAATTTCAGCCCTCCCGCTATCTGCGTGGCCGGGAATATCTTTCGCTTTCGCTATCCTATTTCGGTCGCAAACTCGACATAGATAAAGCCCGTAAAGAAGCCATCGCGCTTGATCTCGATCCGGATGCGCTTGAGCAAAAGGTGGGTTCTTATTCCAAAGGCATGGGCCAGAAACTGGGGTTAATGGGCGCGTTTCTTATTGATGCCCCATTTCTTATTCTCGATGAACCGATGAGCGGCCTTGACCCCAGAGCGCGTATCATGCTCAAGGAAAAACTGCTGGCCTGCAAGCGTGAAGGCAAGACCATATTTTTCAGCTCGCACATCCTCTCGGACATCGATGAAATCTGCGATCGCGTCGGCGTCATCAGTGATAGCAAGATGATATATCTGGGCTCGCCCAAAGATTTCAAACACACCTATCCTGAGGACACGCTTGAGAAATCTTTCCTCAAGGCAATTGCCTAGCGTGGCATTCTAGAAATTAGAACTAGCCGGTGGCGTTTTAAGAGTCAGGGCTGGCTCATTACGTAAAAGTGTAGGCTCTGCCGTACGCATACCCTTCAAAGACGTCTGATGCTGACGGATAAGCAGCCGCAGATTGGCAGGATTTTCGCATTCAGCCACCGCCACTTCCTCACTGATAATATTGTCGAAATAAAGCTGGTACAGCGCCTGATCAAGCGTCTGCATGCCTTCATTGCGGTTTTTGCCCATGACTTCGTGTATTTCTTTGATCTTATTTTCCTGGATAAGATTACGGATAAGACCGCGGTTGAGCATCACTTCCACCGCCACTGTGCGCATCGACGGGCTGGTGGCAGAAGGTTTCTGATTGGTGAGCACGAGGCGCTGAGTCAGAATACCCTTGAGGTTATGCGACAGACCATAACGCACCTGGCCATGTCTTTCCTCAGGAAAGAAATTCAGCATGCGTTCGAGGGCTTGGGATGTATTGCCGGCATGCATCGTAGCGACGCACAGATGGCCGGTTTCAGAGAAATGCAATGCATGCTCCATGGTTTCGCGATCGCGAACTTCGCCGATCAACACCACGTCAGGACGCTGGCGCAGCGCATTTTTCAGTGCCATGCCAAAGGAATAGGTATCAATGCCCACGTCGCGCTGGGTGACAATGCATCCGTTATGTTTGTGGATATATTCGATGGGATCTTCAACGGTGACGATATGGCCGTAGCCATGCCGGTTTCGATGACCAATCATTGCGGCAAGCGACGTGGATTTTCCTGAACCTGTGGGCCCTACCACCATGACCAGTCCGCGGTTTTCCATGATGAGATCGCTGTAGATTCTAGGCAGCTTGAGCGATTCCACGCTCGGAATATCCGTCTGGATACGGCGCACGACGATGCCTGTATGCTGCTGCTGGCGAAACACATTGATACGAAAACGCGCAAATTCATCCCATGCCATCGGGGTATTGAATTCCATCGTTGAATAAAATTCCTCGCGTTTTTCATCATCGAGCATTTCACTCAGAATCTTCTCGATATCTTCGTCGTTAAGCGGAGTTTCCGACAACGCGACAATACGGTCGGACACACGCACGCTCGGCGCACATCCCACGGTGAGATACAGGTCGGAGCCTTTGAGCTCGACAAACCGTGTCAGAAGGGGATCAAGAGTCGGCCGCGTCATGCTCATGCTGTGCCTGGAATTATCTTAGAAACTACTACCAAATTTGCCTGCCGGGGCTCCGGTGGCAGCACGTTTTCCGCCAGCCGTATCACCGCTTTCATTCGTCTCGTCTGATCCGCCGGCGCTCGTGGCAAGCAGTGTCCTGGCCGTTTCATGCGTAATCTGATTGTCGTTGAGCAGGGCATAGGTAGCGTCTTTCATTGTGCGCATGCCGTGCTTCGAGCCCACCTGCATCATCGAGGCGATTTGCGGAATCTTGTTTTCACGGATCAGGTTGCGGATGGCGTGCGAGCCCAGCAATATCTCATGCACGGCGATGCGCCCCGTGCCATCGGAGCGCTTCACCAGTGCCTGGGTGATGACGGCTTCAAGCGAGACCGAAAGCATGGCGCGCACCATTTCTTTGTCGTTGGCAGGGAACACGTCGATAATACGGTCGATGGTTTTGGGCGCCGAATTGGTATGCAAGGTACCCAGCACCAGATGGCCTGTCTCGGCCGCAGTCATGGCAAGCTGAATCGTCTCAAGATCGCGAAGCTCGCCCACCAGAATTACGTCAGGATCTTCACGCAACGCACTGCGCAGGGCTTTGGCAAAGGATTTCGTGCTTGCACCTACTTCGCGCTGATTGACCAGCGCCTTCTGCGATTTATGGACGAATTCGACCGGATCTTCGATGGTCAGGATATGTTTGGAATGCGTCTGGTTGATATGATTGACCATGGCCGCCAGCGTGGTGGATTTGCCGCTGCCGGTAGGACCGGTGACGAGAATAAGCCCCTTATGCAGCTCGGTAAGCTTTTTGAGCACTTCGGGCGCTTTGAGCTCATCGAGCGAAATGATGCGCGTGGGAATAGTGCGCAACACCGCCGCCGGACCGCCGATGGTATTGAAGCAATTGACGCGAAAACGCATGGATTCGCTGAAAGACAAGGCAAAGTCGATCTCGAAATCGCGTTCGTAATCGGCGCGCTGCTGTTCCGTCATAATCGAATAAAGCATGTGCCGCACTTCATCCGAAGACAGCGCATTCATTTTGAGCGGAATCATGTCGCCATGCACCCTCAGAAGAGGTGGGTTGCCCACCGATAAATGCAGATCGGATGCGCTATTTTTCTGAGACGCCAGCAGAAGGTCGGTGATTTCCATTCGTGCCCTGTTTTATGAAGAGGAACCCTTGGGTTTATTAGAGCGTATAAAAGTTAATCTTTCCTGAATTTCCTCGGCCTTAGCGGGTATTTTTTCACCGCGCTCGTTAGCCAGGAGCAGTTGCTGATAATAATCGCCCGCAGCATCCCAGGAGCCACGTTTGTCCAGGATAATTGCCATATTATACCTGTATTTCAGGTTCTCCGGCGATAACAGTATGGCGCGCTCCATCGACTCCGCCGCCCTGTCGTAATTACCCATTTTTTCATAAATCGTGGCTATTTGTGCCGGAAGCGGGCTGAAATTCGGATGGGTTTCTTGCAGCTTCTGCAATTCTTCCAGCGCCGCCTCGGGCGATTCGTCGGCCAGCAATACGAGGAAATTATTCAGCCCTTCGACATTCTTCGGATCGAGCTCCAGCAATCTTCCGTAGAGCGGGCGGGCCAGTTGAATCTGGCCAGCACGGTGATAGGTGGTCGCCAGTCCAAATAGCGCCAGTTTATCGTCCGGTCTTTCTTCAAGCACCTGCTTGTAGATGGTGATGGCATCTTCCTGATTGCCCGCGATCAATGCATCATAGGCCTGCTCAAGCATGTGGTTGACGTTCATCTGCTTGCGCTTGATGCTTATCGAGATGCCCACACCTTCATGCTGTTTGACATCGAGATTACGTTCCATGACGTTTTTGCGCGTATGGTGCATTTCCAGCGGCGGCGTATTCTCCGCTGTGCTGGTTTTTTTGTTTTTCGGCTGTTTTTCTTCCGGCAGTTCATGAATTATCTGCTTGGATTCCTGAGACAACTCCGGCGCGGGTGCGGCTGGCATTAAAGGCGTCGATGACAGAGGTGTGGGCGGTAGCGATGACGCGGCGGCAGGCGGCAGCGGCGTGGGCAGCGCCATTGGCGAAGCAGATGCCGGAGCAGGCGGCAGCGGCGTGGGCAGCACCGCTGGCAGTGGTGCAGCAGGAGCAGGTGGCAAAGCAGAAGCGCCGGGCAAAGGCAATAATACTTGCGAGTTGTCGCCGGCAGCGGGTGAGAGCTGTCCAAGCCCGGCGGCAGAAGCTGTCTGAGAAGTTGGGACAACGGACATATTCGCTTGCGCATGCGCCATCGGCAAGGCCGGAAGCACCGCAGCGGTGGATACAGGGGTACTGAGCGCAGGTGGGGCAGTTGCAACCGTGGCGACAGGCTGTGTCACCCGTTCATACACCACGGGAGGCATGAGCGGGATGGGTTGAATTTTTACGGCCGTGGCAGGCGCTGCCGGCAGCAGCGAGGGTTTGAGTGCCGAAGGCGCAGTGGTCACCGCAGGAGCTGCATTTGGCGAAGGCACGGCGGCGATACTATTGGCTCGTTTATGCAGCGGGGTATAGCTGAGATTTTTTTCCTCCTGCTGCATGTAATCAGGCGGATCCTGCGGCACGTCATACGAGTAACCGCCACGCGAAGTGCCCTGCTCGTCGGAATCGGGCTGAACGTAATGGTAGGATTGTGTAGTGGCGGCAGCGGCCGTGAAGGCAAAGCTATAGCACAGCAGCACGGCAGAGACGCGCGCTGCGAATCGCAGGTGCCGACCTATGCTTTCACGTGTTTTCATGTTTGTTTTATAGCCACCCATCCCCGCTATATCTAGTGGGTCCATTAATAAAACAAAACTATAGCTAGGTCATTAGGAAAGTTTAGTTATCCACAGCTAATTGGGGATAACAAATCAGGCGGAAAAATAATCCTGCAATGATCGTACGCCCAAGCCATCATTTTCTCTTACCGCAGCCAGAGCAAATACAAGGGCGCGCGATCCGGCAAGAGTCGTCGAATAGGGTATTTTTCCAAGCAACGCCGTACGACGTATGCTGAAGGAATCGGAGATGGACTGCACCCCTTCCGTGGTATTGATCACAAGCTGTATATGGCCGTCTTTCATCATGTCGACGATATGCGGGCGTCCCTCCCGCACCTTGTTGACGATCGAGACTTTGAGGCCTTTCTCGCCGAGATATTGGGCGGTGCCGTGTGTTGCCACCACTTCGAATCCGAGCTTGAGCAGTAATGCGACACTTTCCTCGATATGTTTCTTATCCGCTTCCTTGACCGATACGAACACTTTGCCCTTCTGCGGCAACGTTGTGCCGGCAGCAATCTGCGCTTTGGCAAAAGCGCGCGCGAAATCAGTATCGATGCCCATGCTCTCACCGGTTGATTTCATTTCCGGGCCCAAAATCACATCGACTCCGGGGAAACGCGCAAAGGGGAAAACCGCTTCTTTAACAGCGATATGACGGATAGCTTTGGGCACAAGATTAAAGCTCTTGAGCTTCTCTCCCGCCATCAGTCGCGAAGCAATTTTTGCCACCGGCAGACCGCTCGCCTTGGCGACAAACGGCACCGTGCGCGATGCGCGTGGATTGACCTCAAGAATATACACCACGTCGTCCTTGACCGCGAACTGTACATTCATGAGCCCCACCACATGCAGCTCTTTAGCCAGTGCAATGGTTTGTTTTTCAATCTCTTTCAGAATGACAGGCTTAAGCGAGTACGCAGGCAGCGAACAGGCTGAATCACCCGAATGGATGCCCGCTTCTTCAATATGCTCCATGATGCCCGCGACATGCACGTCTTTTCCGTCGCACAGCGCATCGACGTCCACCTCGATGGCATTGCTCAGATAACTGTCGATGAGAATCGGGCCGTCACCAAATGCAGCTGTGATCTCCTGCGTATATTTTTTGAGCGCTTCGCTGCCGTAGAGAATGGCCATGGCGCGCCCCCCCAGCACGTAGGACGGGCGCACCACCACCGGGAAGCCAATGGCTTCGGCTTTGGCGACGACTTCTTCCGCATCATGACATATCGCATTTGCCGGCTGTAGCAGCTTGAGTTTATGCAACAACTGCTGGAAACGCTCGCGATCTTCAGCCAGATCAATCGAATCGGGCGACGTGCCGATGATAGGAATTTTCTGCGCAGCAAGCGCATGGGCAAGCTTCAGCGGCGTCTGGCCGCCAAACTGCACAACGACACCCAGCAATGTGCCTTTTTCCTGCTCGCGCCTGACGATGGCAATCACATCCTCGGCGGTGAGCGGTTCGAAATAAAGCCGGTCGGAAGTGTCATAGTCGGTTGAGACTGTTTCCGGATTGCAGTTGATCATGATCGTCTCGTACCCCGCCTCTTTCAAGGCATAGGCCGCGTGTACGCAGCAATAATCGAACTCGATGCCCTGGCCGATGCGATTGGGGCCGCCGCCAAGAATGATGATTTTTTTGCGATCGCTGGGCGCCGATTCGCATTCGGGCGGAGCTACCCCGTCACCTTCATAACATGAATACATGTAAGGCGTAACCGACTCGAATTCCGCCGCACAGGTATCCACACGCTTGAACACCGGCTGCACTTTCCATTGTGCCCGCAATGCAGAGATATCAGCGGGTTTCTTGCCGGAAAGCTGCGCCAGGCGCGCATCGGAAAAACCGAGTTTCTTAAGGCTTAGCAGCTCATACGCCGTTGACGGGATGCCGGCAACGAGTATGTTTTTCTCCGCATCGATAATACGTTTTATCTGCGCGACAAACCACGGATCGAATTTGGTGATAGCGCAGACTTCCTCACTGCTCATGCCCATACGCAGGGCCTGACCAATCTGCAGCAGACGCTCAGGCGTGGGTACGGAAAGTTGCGAACGAATGACGTCAAGCGAACCCGGCTGATCATTAAGTCCGGTAAGTCCGGTCTCCAGTGAACGCAGTGCTTTCTGCAGCGATTCGGGGAATGAGCGTCCAATTGCCATCGCCTCACCTACCGATTTCATCGCGGTCGTAAGGGTGCGTTCGGTGCCCGGGAATTTTTCAAAGGTGAAACGCGGAATCTTGGTGACCACATAATCAATTGTCGGCTCAAAAGACGCGGGCGTGACCTTGGTCACATCGTTTAGAATTTCATCAAGGCTATAACCGACTGCGAGCTTGGCCGCCACTTTGGCAATGGGAAAGCCGGTGGCCTTGGAAGCCAGCGCCGAGGAACGCGACACGCGCGGATTCATCTCGATGACTACCATGCGCCCGGTCTGCGGATTGACAGCAAACTGCACATTACTGCCACCGGTATCCACCCCAATCTCACGCAGCACCGCAAGCGATGCATCACGCATGATCTGGTATTCCTTATCCGTAAGCGTCAGTGCGGGCGCCACCGTAATCGAGTCGCCGGTATGCACGCCCATCGGATCGACATTTTCAATCGAGCAGACGATGATGCAGTTGTCCGCCTTGTCGCGCACCACTTCCATCTCGAATTCTTTCCAGCCCAGCAGCGATTCGTCGATGAGCACTTCATGGGTCGGCGAGGCGTCAAGACCGCTAAGCACGATCTGCTCGAATTCTTCGCGGTTATAGGCGATACCACCGCCCGTGCCACCCATGGTAAAGGAGGGGCGGATGACTGCAGGCAAGCCGACAAATTCAAGGATGCCGCGCGCTTCCTCAATCGAATGCACCACCGCATTCTTGGCTACTTCCAGCCCGATGCGCGCCATCGCTTCGTTAAACAGCTGGCGATTCTCAGCTTTGTTGATCGATTCAAGGCGCGCACCGATCATCTCGACACTGAATTTCTCCAGCGTGCCGTTTTCCGCCAGCGCCTTGGCGCAATTAAGCGCCGTCTGCCCGCCCATGGTGGGCAGCAGCGCGTCGGGCCGCTCCTTCTCGATGATCTTGGCGACAAATTCCGGCGTGATGGGTTCGATATAGGTTGCATCCGCCAGATCCGGATCGGTCATGATCGTCGCCGGATTCGAGTTCACCAGAATGATGCGATAGCCTTCAGCTTTTAGCGTCTTGCAGGCTTGCGTACCGGAATAATCAAACTCGCAGGCCTGGCCGATGATAATGGGACCGGCGCCGATGATGAGGATAGACTTGATGTCGGTGCGTTTACCCATCAGGTAATGCCTCCGTGTCTTTTTTTGGTGTATTGGGCGCCCTGCGCGGCCAGTTTTTGCAGATTGGCGGCGGATTGGGCTTCGTTAAGAATTTCGCCTAATTGCAGTGTCTCGAAAAATTGTTTGATATGGCTGCGCCATGCGTTCTTTCCGCCGCCGTGAAGCGTATGAGTGCCGTCCTCGGGCAGCAAATGATATATCAGCGAATATAATTCACGCAACTCGCTCTTCTGTAACTGGGGAGTTGAAATCCGGCCAGTGCGTTCTGACGGCAAAAAACCAATGATGTGGGTATGATAGGCATTGAGAAATTTCACCCATTGTATCGCATCGAAATCCTTCAGCTGCTGTTTTTCGGCAAACGCGGAAAGCTTCTTTAACCTGGTTTGGTAATAGTCTCCATGTATGGCAAGTGAGCCGGTTTGCGTCGCATTGTCCCAATTGGTAGTGAATGTCGGGTGTGCGCACAAAGTTTTCCATTCTGCGCTGCTTATTGTGTCCTTGCCGTATTTCATGCGCGCTTCTCCATGCTATGTACGAATTCAAGAAATAAATAGAGCGAGTCGTGCGGCCCGGGAGATGCTTCCGGATGATACTGCACGGCAAACACCGGCTTATTCTTCATACGAATACCTGCCACGGTGCCGTCAAAAAGTGATGTATGCGTGACCATCACCTCTTTGGGCAGCGAGGCTTCACTCACCACGAAGCCGTGATTCTGGCTGGTGATTTCAACCTGTCCGGTTTTAAGATTCTTGATCGGATGATTGGCACCGCGATGCCCCTGATGCATCTTCTCGGTTTTGCCCCCCAGCGCGAGAGCAAGCATCTGGTGTCCCAGGCAGATGCCGAATATCGGCACACCAGAATCAATAAGTTTGCGGATGACCGGTACAGCGTACTTGCCGGTTGCTGCGGGATCACCCGGCCCGTTGGAGAGAAAAACGCCTTGCGGCCTGAGTTTTAGAATATCCTCAGCGGAAGTTTCACTGGGCACGACCGTTATTTTGCAGCCAAGCGACGCAAGCGAGCGCAGGATGTTGAGTTTTTCGCCGTAATCGATTGCCACCACGTGATAAAGCGGCTTGGCAAGATTCTCGTAGCCCACGCCAAGTTTCCAGCGCGCTATCTGCCAGTCATAGCTCTCAGGCGTGCTCACGCCTTTGGCAAGCTCCATACCCTCAAGATGGGGCACTTTGGCCAGCTGCTTTTGCAGGGCATGGATATCGAGCGTCTTGGCGGTGTCGGCAAAAAAGGCAATCAGGGCGTTCTGCGCACCTTTTTTGCGTATGTTGCGGGTAAGTGCGCGCGTGTCGATGCCGCAGATGCCGGTGACACCGCGATGGATGAGCCAGTCATTGAGATGCCTGGTTGCGCGAAAATTGGAAGGATCGGTGATGGGTTCGCGGATGACCAGACCAGAGGCACCGCGTGCCGGAATATCGAGCGATTCGATATCCTCATTGTTGCAGCCGACATTGCCGATATGCGGAAAGGTAAAGGCGATGATCTGGCCCTGGTAGGAAGGATCGGTCATCACTTCCTGATAGCCGGTCATCGCGGTATTGAAGCAGATTTCACCGACCGCGCTGCCATGCGCGCCTATGCCGGTGCCCCAAAACACCGTTCCGTCCGCAAGCAACAAGGCTGCGTTCAGAGGCGAAGGCAGGGCGTTTTTTTCGTCGGGCATGAAGGAAACTACGTCAGAATTTGCCGGACTTTATGGGTGCAAACTCAGACTGTCAAGCGCTTCAACCCACTTTTTTTATCGAGAGCTGGGAGAGCATCTCCTTGCCCTGTTTATTCTCGATAAAATTGATGAGTGCTACCACCACGCGACGGTCGAACTGGGTGTCGATATTGGCAAGCATCATCGTGGTCGCCTGCTCGATACTAATCGCGGCGCGGTAGGAGCGCGGGCTGATCATGCCGATGAAACTGTTGGACACCGCAATGATGCGTGCCGTAACCAGTATGTCTTCACCCTTAAGCTTAAGCGGGCCGGTGCCGTCATAACGCTCTGCGGCCTGTCTCAGCGTTTCGACCACCGGGCCGTCAAATTCGATGCCCTCAAGCAGCGTCACGCTGCGGCTGAGCGAATCGCGGATAGCCTGGATTTCATCCTCCGCCAGCGCATCGCGCTTGGTAAGGATTTTGCTCGGCACCACAATCTTGCCGATATTCATCAGCCGTCCTGCAGTCTCGGCGGTTTCAATAAGATTGCGCTCCAGTCCCATGCCGGTCGCCACTTCACGCGCCACCAGCGCCACGCTGGAAGAATGGTTGGCGGCGTATGGGTCACGCTCATCGACCATGCGCACGAGCGTTTCAATCAGCTGATTGAGCGTACGGGCACGGCGCTCGCGCTCGGCGACAATCTGGGTGATGTCCTGATCGACCACGAGTACGCCCGGCGAAGGAAATGGCAGGCTGTCGATGGGAATATGGGAAAGAGGAATATGCTCGGAACGTATGAGACGCTGATGCGTTTCTTCCCCTACGCGATGAGTATGGGCCAGCGACTTGCCAAAAGTGAGTGCCGATTTGCTGGCTTCACTGTATTCTGCCGCGGCCGCCTGCCCCAGAAGCGCCGTCAGGTCCTTGCCGACGACATCGGTCGCATGAATGTTAAACAGCTTGGCAGCCTTCTCGTTGGCAAAGCGCACGACATTCTTCTGGTCGGCGATGAAAATCGGCTCCGGCTGGTTATCGGTCACGAGTCTCAGCAGTTTTTCCTGCGCCACCGAATGGGCGGCAAGCCTTCCTGTCTGCAGGGAGAGTAGCATGGCACGACGCGACGTGCCATACCACCACGCTCCCCATACGCTCGCGATGATAGCGATCAACGCCAGCACCATGATAGAAACCATTTTGCTTCTTCGGCTGTCACTTTCGGCAAACGCCTGATCACGGTCGATATGCAGCAACAACACCCAAGGCGAGCCGGCAATGGCACGGCTGGTCATCAGTACACGGCGCGACTGCCGATCGATTTTGCTGGCAAACACACCCGGATTGCTAAGCGCATAGGCCGCATCGAGATCGGGGGTGGAAAGCAGGAAGCGCGTAGAAAGCGGAACGGCAGCGGCCTCTTTCTGGGTATCTTTCTGCTGTGAGAGATAAATGACGTTCTCACCTTCCTTGCGCACCAGCACCGCTTCAAGCGCCTTGTCGATCGTGCCCGGATGCTGCAGCAGTTTAAAGAAATCGTCGTTTACCGTCTTGATGCCCACGAGCTTGCCAATCTGCTGCGATGCCACGGAATCCCCCTGAATGGGATAGATCGGCAGCACAAAGCCGATATGGATTTCGCCTTCGGGCGAAGCGAACATATCAATGAGCGAGGCCTGGCCTTTGGGCGCCTGCTCCACCTTGACAGCAAGCGCTGCATCGAGTGCGGGCAAACCGTCGGTGGACACCAGCACCTTGCCGCTATTGTCGATAATCACCAGACCGGTGCCGGCGGGTTTATGGACATTGGCATGCACCGACTTGAGCGCATCGGAAGTTTTGTTTTCAAAGCCCAGGCGATCGGCAGTCACCAGCAGCAGGTTGCGCAGATAAACCGCCTGTGCCGGATCCTCTATGGCGGGCCCGTGCGACGTGGTCGTCGTTTTAGCGGTTTCGAGCTCGGTGAGATACAACTGCAATGACGGATTGGATGCAAGCTCGGTGAGATCGCGGAAATGGCCATTGAGCCACGCCTCGACATCCGCCGCACGGCTGTCGGCAATCAGATTGAGTTCGTTCTGCCAGATATTGCGCTCATGCGCCTCGTCGGAACTGGCAAAACTGGTGACCAGCATAATGCCGATAATCGCCAGCAGGACCAGCAACACTGCAAGCTTATACGGGCTTATCGAGGGTTGGGTCAGTTCAGGAAGTCCCGAAGAAGTGTGCGAAGACGAGGGCATAATCATCCTTTCATTCCGGTCGCAGCATCATAAGTGTTTTTTGCAAAAATGAAATCATTGAATCATGATATGGCGCCACCAGTGGGCCTCATTGATCGAATAAATCGGTTTATAGTGATAAATATCCACCGCCAGGATCACCTGCTTGATCTGGTTGTCGAGCACGTAGACCTGATCGCCGACAAACACGATGAGTATAGCGTGCAGAATGCCGCCCAGATTGAGATCCTGCACGACTTCGATACGCATGTCGTCATTGGGCACGCCGAGTGCGCGCAGGCTCATGAATTTGGCAATCGCATAATCCTCGCAGTCGCCGCTCTTGCGTTGGAATTCATAGACCGTGGCCCAGTAGTCTTCGACCCCCCAGTTGACGATGTCCTCGATGTAAGGGTAGCGGTTGACGAAGCGATTGATCTGATCCATCTGGTCAAGCCTGCGCTGACCGCGAAGACCTTCGACGAAGTCTTTCCATTCCTTGAGCTTGCAGGTGCTGTAACGTTCTTGTCCGCAGATACTATCAAGCGGATGCGACTCGGCGTTATAGCGCGCGATCATGTCCATCCATTTAGGGAACATGTCGATGTTGTCGGCTTTCACTTCGTTATTGATGAAATAGGATTGCAACGCAACGGCAGGCGGCGCGCCGCAAAAAATCATCGCGGGCAGCAACAGTGCCACAAGCCAAAACGGGCGCAAAATCTGCATCATGCCCGCCACTATAATAAAGTGCGCAGGAGGGCGCCAGCCTCTTTCGTTGGGCTTTGACAAACAAAAAAACCTATGTTACGCAAACGGCACCGGGCTCAAATAGCTACAAAAACCCGGAATTACTGGCTGCAGGCAATATTCGGAATCGAATTTTAAGCAGGGTTTTATGATGCTTTATTGTCTGTCGAAGCGCTCTTTTTCTGCGGTTTTCTTTTTTCTTCTGATCGCATGTATCGTGCTTATCTTTCCGCAGCTTGGGCTTGCACAAACGCCCGCCGCTGCCAAAATTGACTCGGGCGACACGGCATGGATGCTTATCTCCACTGCTATCGTCTTGCTCATGACCATTCCGGGTCTTGCGCTGTTTTACGGCGGCATGGTGAATAAAGAATGCGTACTGGGTGTGCTGGCGCAAAGTTTCGCCGTCTGCTGCCTCATCAGCGTGCTGTGGATTATTTACGGCTACAGTTTTGCCTTCACCCAAGGCGGCTCGCTGTATCTGGGCGGCGCTTCGCGCATCATGCTGTCGGGCATGGGGCTTAAGGCCATCTCGCCTCTGGCCACCACCATTCCCGAATCGGTCTATGTCATGTTCCAGCTGACCTTTGCCGTCATCACCGGCGCATTGATTCTGGGCGCAGTGGCAACGCGTATCCAATTTTCTTCCATGCTGGTGTTTATCGGATTGTGGTTCACGTTCGTCTATATCCCCATCGCCCATTGGGTCTGGGGTGATCACGGCTGGCTGGGCGGCACCAATATTGATAAATATCCGGGCCTCTTCGGACTGGGAACGACGCTTGATTTCGCCGGTGGCACCGTGGTGCATATCAATGCTGGTGTTGCAGGCATCGTCGCCGCCATCGTCATGGGCAAGGGCTTTGATTTCGACAAACGCCGCCGTAACACGCCGCCTTATAATATCGGCTTAAGCCTTACCGGCGCTTCGCTGCTGTGGGTCGGCTGGTTCGGCTTTAATGCCGGCTCTGCAGTGACCTCAGGCGATCGCGCCGGCATGGCCATGCTAGTGACCCATGTGGCAACGGCAGCGGCCGGTCTTGCATGGATGGCGGTGGAGTGGCTCAAATCGAAAAAACCGACCGTGCTGGGCATCATTTCCGGAGCCGTGGCAGGACTGGTTGCCATTACGCCGGCATCCGGCTTTGTCGATGTGCAGGGTGCGTTTTATATCGGCGTGGCTGCGGGCATCTGTTGCTACCTCGCTACCAGTCTTAAGTACAAGTTCGGCATTGACGATACGCTCGACGTGTTCGGCGTGCATTGCGTCGGCGGTATCATTGGCGCGATTCTGACCGGCGTATTTGCAGTCGAATCCATCGGCGGCACCAAGGGCGCGCTTGAGGGCAATATCAATCAGCTTTTTACTCAGATCCTTTCCGTGGGTATCACCATCGTCTATTGTGCGGTGGTGAGTTACATCCTCCTTAGAATCATCAAGGCGACGATGGGGCTTACATTGAGTGAGACCGACCAGCGCATCGGTCTTGACCAGAGCCAGCACGGTGAAATGATCCACGGGTAGTCTGGCAATGGTGGGCCCGGGACGAGTTGAACGTCCGACCTCACGCTTATCAGGCGTGCGCTCTAACCACCTGAGCTACGAGCCCCTTCTAGAGGAGTGCCGTTTGTAAGAGGCGCGTGTTCAAAAGTCAACGGTTTAGCGCAACGCCAGATCGTCGCGGTGAATCAGTGCGCTGCGGCCCTTAAAACCCAGAATCTTCTCAATATCCTGGCTTTTATGACCGAGGATGCGCTGGGCATCTTCAAACCCGTAGGCAATCAGGCCTTTGCCTAGTTCTCTGCCCTGCCGGTCGCGGATGGTAACCGCATCGCCGCGCTCGAATCTTCCCTCGGCTTTGGTCACGCCGGCAGGCAGCAAACTCTTGCCGCCCTTAAGCGCTTCGGCCGCGCCATCATCCACCGTAATCACTCCTGCGGGCGCAATGGCACCGCTGATCCAGTGCTTGCGCGCACTCTTGGGCGTAGACGATGAAATAAACCAGGTGCCATGCCCGGTCTCTTCCAGCGCCTTTAAGGGATGATTGATTTTTCCCGACGCGATCACCGTATTGCATCCGGCTGCGAGTGCGATTTTCGCCGCTATGATTTTGGTGATCATGCCGCCTGAGCCAACCTCGGAAGCCGATGCCCCCGCATAAGCCTCGATCTCGGGCGTGATCTCATGCACTTCGGCAATACGCGTGGCGTTTTTATCGTGATGGGGATTGCCTGTATAAAGCCCGTCGATGTCGCTCATCAGCACCAATTGATCAGCGCTCGCCATCTGCGCTACGCGCGCGGCAAGACGATCATTGTCGCCAAAGCGCAACTCGGCAGTGGCCACTGTGTCATTCTCGTTGATGACGGGGATGACGCCATGCTCAAGCAACGTCTCCAGCGTGCTGCGCGCGTTAAGATAGCGGCGGCGATCTTCCGAATCATCAATGGTAAGCAGCAACTGCGCGCAGGAAAGCTTGTGCTTGCCAAGGCATTCACGCCAGGCATCGGCCAGCAGTATCTGCCCGCAGGCCGCGGCCGCCTGTTTTTCTTCAAGCTTGAGCGGTCCCGCCGCAATGCCAAGCACCGAACGTCCCAGCGCCACCGCACCTGACGTTACTACGATTATCTGCGTGCCGCGTATGGCAAGAGCAGCGATGTCTGCGGCAAGAGAGTCAAACCAGTCGCGACGCACCGATCCTTTCTCGCCGATGAGAATCGAGGAGCCGACCTTAACGACCAGCCGTTTCGCTTTGGCTATCTGCATCGTGCCGCTCCCGTTTGCTCTCAATCACTTTCCACATTGCGCGCAGCAGCTCTTCTATCCCAATGCCAGCTGCCGCGGAAATGGCGTAGACTTTCTTTTTCTTGCTCGCTTTTTTCAGCTGCTTAAGTTTCTCTTTTATCACATCTTCTGTAAGCGCGTCACATTTATTGAGCGCAACGATTTCTTCTTTTTCTTCCAACTGCTCGCTGTATTGCCCAATCTCTGCGCGGATGGTTTTATAGGCACCCGCTACGTCATCAAGCGTGCCGTCGACCAGATGCAAGAGCACACCGCAACGCTCGACATGGGCGAGGAAGCGTAAGCCCAGTCCCACACCTTCATGCGCACCTTCGATGAGGCCAGGAATATCGGCCAGTACAAATTCGCGCTCGTCGATATAGACCACACCCAGCTGGGGAGTGAGCGTCGTGAAAGGGTAATCGGCAATTTTAGGTCGCGCACGCGACACCGCTGCCAGAAATGTCGATTTGCCGGCATTTGGCATGCCAAGCAATCCCGCATCGGAGAATAATTTCAGCCTGAGCCATATCCACATTTCCTGTCCGGGTTCGCCGGGCTGGGCGTAGGTAGGCGCGCGGTTGGTGGAGCTTTTAAAATGGGCATTGCCCATGCCGCCACGACCGCCTCGAAGCAGCACGACACTCTGGCCTACTTGCGTCATGTCGGCAATCACGGTTTCTTTATCTTCGGCTAAAATCTCGGTGCCCACAGGCACTTTGAGCACAATATTGTCCGCACCGAGTCCGCTGCGCAACGCACCCATGCCCTGCTGGCCTTTCTTGGCCTTGAAATGCTGCTGGTAGCGATAATCAATCAGCGTGTTAAGCGCATGCTCGGCTACCACGATGATATCGCCGCCGCGCCCGCCGTTGCCGCCGTCAGGCCCGCCCATGTCGATGAATTTTTCGCGACGAAAGCTTCGTGAGCCGGCACCGCCGTCTCCGCTTTTGAGATAGATTTTCGCTTCATCAAGAAATTTCATAACCGGATCATAAAAAATAGGGCCAAATAAAAAGGGGATAGTCACCTATCCCCTTTATGTATTCTTCTAAAGAAGAAGGTTAGGCTTGTGCCGCCTCCACCGAAACATAGGTGCGTCCCAGAGCTTTCTGGGCGAAGCTGACCTTGCCGGTAGCTTTGGCGAATAAGGTGTGATCTTTGCCTAAGCCGACATTCTTGCCCGGGTAGAACTTGGTGCCGCGCTGGCGAACCAGGATGTTGCCCGCAAGAACGATTTCGCCCTCGTAGCGCTTTACGCCGAGTCTGCGACCTGCTGAATCACGTCCGTTGCGTGAACTGCCGCCTGCTTTTTTATGTGCCATGAACGTCTCTCCGTTTTAAAGTGTAATGCCGGTGATTTTGATTGCCGTCAGCTGCTGGCGATGGCCATTCTTGCGACGGTAATTGTGACGGCGTTTCTTTTTGAAAATGAGCACCGTGTCGTTGCGCGTCTGTTCGACGATTTCAGCAGCGACGCTCGCACCTTTAAGCAAGGGCGCGCCGAGTTTGCCGTCGGCGGCAAGCACTTCGCCGATCGTGAGTTTGTCGCCGGCCTTGCCTTCAAGTTTTTCAACTTTGATGACGTCGCCCTGGGCAACCGTATATTGTTTTCCGCCGGTGCGGATGACTGCAAGCATGGGTGTCTCCTGATTTGGACGGTGGAATATAAAGACGCAGGTCCAATTGTCAATCGCTAACTTTGCCTCATTTAGCAAGAGGTTGGCCTTGAGTGCGGCCCTCTGGGAATTTGGCGCGAAAAAGACAGATATTCAGGTTGCTAGCGCGCTGTACTTGCGCTATTTTGCCCGCCTTCCACTGCGCCAGAACGTATTGTTCTCCTATAACAATTTGAATTCTGGAAATTTTTCGTGCACGGAGAGGTGCTAGAGTGGTTGAATAGGACGGTCTCGAAAACCGTTAAACCCGCAAGGGTTTCGAGAGTTCGAATCTCTCCCTCTCCGCCAAGCCTCATGCCCTGAAGCTCTTCATCACCAATGTTTGTGCCGCGATGGAAATCGCTGTATTGGACAACGCTGAGATAACGGCATTGGCCCCTGTCGTGTAGTACGTAAGACCGGCGATACCCAGCAGGACAATCACCGCCGCGAGGGCGCGGCCTTTGCTGATGTATAAGGTAATTTTCTTCATATGTCCCTCCCGGGTATCACTCGGTTCGTTGAATGTTGCTAGACTTGGGCAGTGCCGCCATCGACGGTGAGCTCGATGCCGGTGACGAAGCTGCTGTCGCTGGAAGCGAGGAACAATGCCGCCGTGGCTATTTCCTCAGCGGCGCCGATGCGGCCCATCGGTACGCGCCCCACGATGTCCGCACCGAATTGCTGCTGCTCCTGCTCGCTTAATCCCATCTTGCCGAAAATCGGCGTGGCGATGGGACCAGGGCTGATTGCATTCACACGGATATGACGGGCTTTAAGGTCTGTCGTCCAGCTGCGGGCAAACGATCGCACGGCAGCCTTAGTAGCTGAATAGACGCTGAAATTCTCCATGCCTTTGGAGGCCGCGATAGAGGCATTGAGGATAATCGAACTGCCGTCTTTGAGCAGCGGCAAGGCTTTCTGCACGGTAAACAGAAGTCCTTTGACGTTGACGTTGAACATCAGGTCGAAGCTCTCTTCGCTAATCTGGCCAAGGGGTGCAAGGTTACCCAGGCCGGCATTAGCGAACAGAATATCGATATGGCCGTGTTTGGCTTTTACGGTGGAATACAGGCGATCCAGATCGGCAAGTTTAGCCACATCGCCCTGTACGCCGGTAACTTTTGAATTACCGATTTCTTTCACCGCTTTATCGAGCTCGCTTTGGCGTCGCCCGGTGATGACGACGTAAGCACCCTCGGCGGCAAACAGTTTGGCGGTGGCCAAGCCCATTCCGCTATTGCCGCCAGTGATTACCGCTACTTTTCCTTCAAGTTTCTTAGTCATGGCACGTCTCCTTTTGTTTGGTGATTTTAGACTGATTAGTCACGCTTATATTTGACCGGTCGGTAAAGTCATATCCCCAAAAAAACCGCTCTTCTGCGGCTGTAGGTCATCACCTCACCGTGGGATAGGCACTCTTATTAAAGTGAGAATTTTTACGCGGCTTTCACAGACTTACTTTCGACACCCAGCGTCCTGAGCAGTCCTGCTTTCAGGTCGCGCTTGAGCGGCTCGAGATCGTTTTGTATGCGGGCCAGCATGACCTGGCCCAGAAGATAGGCACGCACTTCCTGTGCTTTGACTTTCACATCGGTATTTTCCGGCAGAATTCCCTGCACTACCATGTCGCGCAGCGCGTTCTGATAATAGCGATCCTGCAGCTGGCTGATATCCTCGAATTTGCGGCGCACGCCCCTTTCATGTGCTGCAATTTCTGAGGAAAGTGAGGCACATGGGCAACCGCACACATGGCCATATTTGGCCGCCGCCTGGGCCTGCACATTATACATGAAGTCCGCCAGGCGCTCAAAGCGTTCCACGGGCGGGGTGCCCGCGGAGAAAATATCATCATAGTAAGGTTTGCTGACGCGGGAGTTCTCTTCCATGACCGCAACGGTAAGATCGATTTTGGAAGGAAAAAAGTGATAGAAGCTTCCCTTCTTTACGTCCGCCGCTTTGCAAATATCGTCAACGCTGACTGAGCCATAGCTGTTGGTCCACAGAAGCTCCAGGGCGGTATCGATCAATTTTTGTTTAGTATCGTTTACATTGGCCATGGCCAAATGCCTTTCGTCAGTGAATTAGGCTCACTATACAAAATTTGACCAATCAGTCAAGTGTTGTTTTTGGGTCTGCAGACTACCCCATTACGCTATGGCCGCCGTCAATATAGGCGGTCTGACCGGTAATATGGCGTGCGTCATCGCTCACCAGAAAGGCCGCAAGCGCGCCGACTTCTTCTATCGTAAGCTGACGCTTAAGAATCGCGCGTGATCGCGTTTGGGCCGCCAGCACATCAAATTTGACGATCCCGCTGGCCGCACGCGTAGAAATCGGCCCCGGTGAGATCGAATTGACGCGGATGTTTTTCTGGCCCAATTCCGCTGCCAGATATTTCACTGTGCCATCCAGCGCTGCTTTGACCGGACCCATCACGTTGTAGCCTTCGATCACGCGCTGGCTGCCCAGATAGCCCACGGTAAGCAGAGTGCCTCCCTTTTTCATCAGCGGTTCGACAAGTTTCGCCATACGGATGAAGGAATGGCAGGAAATATCCATGGCGGTAAGAAATCCTTCGCGCGAGCAATCAATCGTACGGCCGCGCAGATCTTCATTGGGGCAGTACGCCACCGCATGCAGCAGGAAATCGAGCCTGCCCCATTTTTTTACAATAGCGGCAAACACCGCTTTCAACTGCGCATCGCTCTGCACGTTAAGCGGCAGGATAAGCGAGGCCCTCACTTTCTTCGCCAGAGGCGCTACAAAGACTTTTGCCTTGTCGTTAAGATAGGTAATGGCAAGTTCTGCACCCTGCTCACGAAATACTTTTGCGCAGCCCCAGGCAATGGACTTATCGTTGGCGATGCCGACGATCAATCCGCGTTTGCCTTTAAGTGATATGGTCATGATGCCTCCCTTGAGCGATCTATACAGCATTGCTAAGAGCCATGCAAAGCGCGTATGCTTGGCGCATGCATGTCCATAACACTGCCCCCCATGAGCATGATCACCGCTATGTTTCCGGCCATGAGCTGGAAAACGAGCGCCGTACCTGGTACGTGGTCGGCCTGACCGCGATCATGATGGCTGCAGAAATTCTCTGCGGCATGCGGTTTAATTCCATGGCGCTGCTGGCCGATGGCTGGCATATGGCAACGCATGTAGGCGCGCTGGGCATTGCCGGGCTGGCCTATTTTATGGCGCGCAAGCATGCGCAAAGCCGGTATTTTTCCTTTGGCACCGGCAAGATGAACGCGCTGGGCGGATTCACCAGCGCCACCATTCTTGCGCTTATCGCGGTGGGTGTGGCAGGGGAATCCGTCTGGCGACTTATACACCCATCGCCGATCGTCTTTAACGACGCGATCTTCGTCGCCTTGCTGGGTCTTGCCGTAAATATCGTCTGTGCACGCCTGCTCAAAGAGGAGCATTCGCATGCGCACGGGCATGATCATCCGCATCACGACCACAACATGCGCGCGGCCTACACCCATGTGCTGGCGGACGCCGTGACCTCCATTTTTGCTGTCGGTGCGTTGCTGCTGGGAAAATATTTCGGCTGGCACTGGGCCGACCCATTGATGGGAATCATCGGCAGTGTCGTCATCCTCAACTGGTCCTGGTCGCTGATGCGCAGGGCTAGTTTCATGCTGCTCGATTTCACGCCCGACCCCGCGTTGGAAGAGGCCGTGCGCGAAGCTATCGAACACGACAGTGACAATAAGGTAGCCGACTATCATTTGTGGCAAGTGGCACCGGGAAAAATCTCCGCCATCATTTCACTGGTAACACACGAGCCCAAACCACCAAAATATTACAAAGCGCTGCTGAAGGACTTTCCCCAGCTCGTGCATGTAACGGTCGAGGTCAATAAATGCGAATAATTACGCTGCCGCGGGCATAGGCGTGCGGTAACTTTCCAATTTCTGCGTGCGCCGCTGCATGATGCGCCACAATGCGCTGTCTACCGCACGGCGAATGACATTGAACGGCTTAAGACCCACGGCTTTGAATACCATCGATGTCATTTTTTCAATATGCCGCTTGTGATAAAGCGCATAGGCATTGGCGAGATAGCGGTTGCTGTAAAGTTTGTGATCATACACCAAGGTGCCATCGGTATTGTGCGCGGCAAAGAAAGCATAGGCGAGTTCGTCGTCCTCGCTTTCAGTGATGCGGCCCAGCGCCACAGACAGGCGTTTAACTGTGCCGATATTCTCAAGTTCGAGGTATTTTTTGAGCGTGGTGTAGAACAATTTGTAATGACGGTATTCATCGGCAGCAATATGGCCACAGATCGCTTTGAGCACAGGCTCATCGCTGCTTTCCTTGATGGCGGTGTAATAGGAGCTGGTGCCGGTTTCGACCACGCAGCGTGCAATCAGCTCGCCTGTGCGTGAGCCGCGCACCGATGCCTGCACATTCAGCGGCAACTTGTAGCCGGTGGTAAACATGGCAAAGCTTTTGTCGAAATCAAAGGCCGGGTCGGCAAGTTCGGCCCATTTGCGCAATGCCTGCCCGTGCTGCACTTCCTCTACTGCCCACTCATGCGCAAGCGCCAGAAATTCTTCGTCGCCTACAAACACTTCGCTTAAGTAGCGCGCGTAATCATAGCCGTTATGTTCGACCATACAGGCGGCTTTAACCAGCGAGATGAGGTCAGGACGCGCTTTGCTGGCGTCAAAATCGTTCCAGGAAATGTCGTTTAAAGTCCAGTGCGCCATGGGGATGAATACTCTATGAATGTTAAGCGTCAGTGTACGGATAAAAACCCATGGCACAACCAAGAAACCGTTTGCTCAACTAGAACCTGGCATTATATAAGAAAGCGGTATTTTGTTATTTAGCATGCAGATAAATTCATTTTTACATTATTTGCGCAGGGCGTTTGTCTTCACGGCAGTGCTGGCGCTTGGCCTGCGCAGCCTTATTCCTGCCGGCTACATGCCGGATTTTTCCGGCCATGGCATGCTCACGCTCTGCGACGGCGTGCATCACCATATGCAGACGGGCAAGGCGGGCGAGAGCCAGAACCACCACACAGATATCTGTCCCTTCAGCGTCGGGGCAACTTACGGCTTCAGCGGCATTGCCGCGCCTCTGCTTACCCCGCCGGTTTTCACACTTACACTGGCTTTCTTTGAGCCCCCAGCGCTAGCCACACAGGCCATACCTGCGAACACCCCCGCCCGCGCACCGCCACTATTCTCTTAAGACTGCACCATTTTTCTGTCGCAGCTTTATTGCTGCGTCCTGTTGCATTTTTAGTATGGAGAATCCCCATGCGATTGCGCATTTACTCGCTGACATTGTCATTTTTTATCTTATTGCCGGGACTTGCATCCGCCTGTGCCTGCGGTTGCGGCGTGTTTGACGTCGGCACCGGCTCGATGCTGCCCACGGGCCCCGGAGGAACAGCCTGGCTTGAATATGATTTCATGAACCAGGGCATGAACTGGAGCGGAGGCAATGTCGCGTCTGAAGCGAACAATCCTGACAAACGCATCCGTTCGGATTTCATCACGGCAGGGGCGCAGTATATGTTTAACCGCAGCTGGGGCGCCGAGCTGGAAGTGCCCTACAATGATCGTTATTTCAGGACATCGGATGATGCTGGCAGCGGCGCAGGAGTGCAGCATAGTGCACTCGGCGATATTCGCATCAGCGGCATTTATTCCGGATTCTCCGCAGATATGTCCACCGGTCTTACCTTCGGCGTCAAACTGCCGACAGGAGATTACACCTATACAGGCTTTGACCGCGACACCAGCCTGGGCACCGGCAGCACCGACTTGTTATTGGGCGGCTATCACATGGGAAGTCTCACCGCAAGGACGACATGGTTTGCCGACGGCCGCCTTGATCAGCCGGTCATCGTGCAGGGACAATACCGCCCCGGCGATGAGATCGATGCCGCGCTGGGTGCTTATTACAAGGCCGGATCGGTTTTCGGCATAGGCATTATTTCACCATTGCTTCAGGTCATCGGCTCGCAGCGCTGGCGCGATAGCGGCGCCAATGCCGATTCGGCCGACAGCGGCTATACGCGCCTGATGATTTCTCCTGGAGTTGAGTATCATATCAATCGCGTGAAGTTTTATGCCGACATTGAATTGCCGGTATATCAGACGGTCAACGGCAATCAATTGGTGGCACCGGTCTATTACAAGGCTCTCGTCGCTTACGATTTCTAGGACACGAAATACTTAAGCGAGTGAAATTATTGCCCGCACACCGAGGAAGGCAACGGGGTAATTATTGCCGTGCGAAAATAAGCGCAGCGCATTATTATCAGACAATACAGCTATTTGCCTGTTTGGCACGCAATATGCATTTACCCAAGGCAGACCATTACATCAATCCTTGAGGAGATTATATATGGGTTCCATCAGTTCACTGAGCAGCATACTTGCAAGTATCTTTGCCACTCCGACCTCATCCACCGGTCAGTCCTCGGGTACGTCGCAAACCGGCAGCTCAAGTGGCGGTGGAAATAGCTTCGGCAACGCGTTTGTGCTGGCGATAGGCGAAGAATCTTCTTCCGATGGCACGACCGATGAAGTGGCGTTTGGCGCTTATTCCTCGAGCGGTGCCTCGCAATGTTCTTCCGGATCGGGCAGCTCGCTTGGCAGCGCCTTTGAAGAACTGCTTGCCAGTCTCAATACTTCTTCATCAAGCACCGACACTACGCAGACCGCAGGCACTTCTTCTACGGGCAGCACGTCGGCTTCTTCTTCGACCGGCACCTCCGACAATAACTTCCTGCAACTCGTGGATCAGCTGCTCTCCAGCTTAGAAAGCACGCTCGAAAATGCCGCGGGCGGTTCCACCTCGAGCGATGGTTCTAGCAGCACTTCACAGACGGCGGATGCTTCGGGTACAAATGCCCCCGTGCATCACCATCACCATCATCACGCCGAGTCATCGTCGGATAGTTCTTCTTCGACCAATAGCAGCACAAGCACCGCTGGCACCGGCACAAGCACTACTACCTCCACGGATTCCACCACCGCCAGTAATGCAGTCACCGGCACGGCTTCGACCGCTGCTTCTACTGCAACTCCGTCGGCAACGGCAGCGGGTGCCTGAACTGTTTAGGACAAGTGTATGAACAGCGTAGCTATACCTTCGGGCGGATATTATCAGCTCTCCGGGCAACAGTCGGATTTATTGAGCAATGGCGGCAGCACCGCTGCTTCCAATCCGACGCAATCTCTGCTTGATGCGCTTGATTCGGTCACCACCAGCAGCGACTCATCGGGCAGCAACAATTCCTATACGTTGGATTTGAGCCCGGCGGCGCAAGAGCTGCTCAATGCCGGCAGCAGCACCAGTAGCACAGCCAGCAGTAGTTCAGGCAGCGACACATTCACGCTCACCACCGCACAGCAAAACACCATCACTGCCATCATCGAAAAATATAAGGATGCACCGCAAGACCAGGCTACATTTGATGAAATCCAGAACGACCTTAACGCTGCCGGCCTTTCCCCTGAACAATTGGCTGCGCAGGACCAGGTAACCTCCTTAAACCCGACCAGCATGCTTCTGGATGCTCTTAACGGCAATTATACCGACCCGGCTTCACAAAGCATTTCGCAGAGCAGCACTGAGCAGAGCAAGATGAGCCAGTATATGCAAAATATCATAACCTTCTGGCAAAACAGCAGTTCTGGCTCCTCTGTTAGCAGCTCATCTGCCTCCAAACCCAGCTCTTAACAAAAGTTAATAAAAAGTTAAGTATCGGGGTTGCAGCCAGGGGGGCAGCCGTGGTATAAATACGTCCTATGCTGGAGCATGTACTATCTGAAGTTTCACGCCTTTCACCCCACCGCCTGGTGGGTGAAGTCGCTGCCGTCAAAGGGCTGCTGGTCGAATGTATCGGCATCGAAAAGGCCTTAAATGTCGGCGCGCGCTGTGAAATCGAAGGGCTGACAGCGCAAAACGGCGTGGTGCCCAAAATCATCTGCGAAGTCGTGGGATTCCGTGAGAATCGCGTGTTGCTCATGCCGTTTTCTACGCTTGAGGGTATCGGCCTTGGCGCCAAAGTAACCGTGCTCGCTTCTGAATCCGCCATGTATCCGCATGACGCGTGGCTAGGTCGCGTGGTCAATGCATTGGGCCAGCCGATGGACAGCAAAGGCCTGCTGCCCAAGGGCGATGTCCCTTATCGCTTGCGTGCCGAACCGCCCGCAGCACACACGCGTCAGCGCGTTAAAGGTAAAATCGATCTGGGTATCCGCGCCATCAATACGTTTCTTACCTGTTGCCGCGGGCAGCGCATGGGCATTTTTGCCGGCTCGGGTATCGGCAAATCCATCCTGATGTCGATGCTTGCGCGTTACTCGCAGGCAGATGTCAACGTTATCGGCCTGGTGGGTGAGCGGGGCCGCGAAGTGCAGGAATTCATCGAGGATGATCTGGGCGAAGAAGGCCTCAAGCGCTCGGTCGTGGTGGTCGCCACTTCAAGCGATCCGGCGTTGCTGCGCCGCCAAGCCGCTTACGTCACATTATGCGTCGCCGAATATTTCCGTGATCAGGGCAAGAATGTGCTGCTCATCATGGATTCGGTTACCCGTTTTGCCACCGCACAGCGCGAGATAGGGCTTTCTGCCGGCGAGCCTCCTACCACCAAAGGTTTCACACCAACGGTGTTTTCCGAACTGCCGCAGTTGCTTGAGCGCGCAGGTCCAGGCAAACAGGGGCAAGGTTCCATCACCGGCATGTTCAGCGTACTGGTAGACGGCGACGATAATAACGAACCTATCTCCGATGCGGTGCGCAGCATTATCGACGGCCATATCGTCCTGGACCGCCCCATCGCAGAACGCGGGCGTTTCCCGGCGATCAATGTGCTCAAGAGCGTTTCGCGTACCATGCCGGACTGCAATTCGGAAAAAGAAAACGAACTGGTCGTCAACGCGCGCCGACTGCTATCCACCTACGAGGACATGGCTGAAATGATTCGCCTGGGCGCGTATCGCCGCGGCACCGATCCGGATGTCGATCGCGCCATCCAGTTTTATCCGGCCATCGAAAACTTCCTGCGCCAGCGCAAGGACGAGCATAGTGATCTGGCCACCGGATACGGTGAGCTTGCCAGCGTACTGGGGGTCCAATGGCCCTAAAAACCCTCAACACTCTTGTCAAATTGCACAAGCGCAAGGTCGACGTCATTCGCCGTGAGATGATCGCGCTTGAGGAAGAGCGCAAACAGCTTGAACTGCTTGCCCAGAAACTGCGCGAAGAACATGCGCATGAAGCGGAAATTGCCCTTCGCGATCCCAAAATGGCGGGATTCTTTGTGGCTTACTCCAAACGCATCAAGCAGCGCTTGCTGGGCATCGACAAAGAAATCAAACGCCTCGATGGCGCGATCGAGGAAAAAGCCGAAGCCATTCGCGCCGAATTCAGTGAGCAGAAAAAATACGAGGTCGCACGCGAGCACGCCAAAGCGCATCTTGCCGAGGAAGCCAAACGTCGCGTGCAGCAGCGTTTTGACGAAATCGGCGCACAACAATACACAAAAATAAGGGATAGCATCGTATGAAACTTCTAGCCCGCATGGTCTTCTGCCTTTCATTGCTCGCCGCTGTCAGCGCATGCTCAAGCAGCACGTCGCAGCGTCCCACCACGCAGCAAAGCTACATTGAAAGCCGCAATGACTGCCTGCAGCAGGCCGACAAAAAACTGGGGCTGTTTGATCGCCCTGACACCTATCCCATCAGCGACGAAGAAAGAAAAAATGCCCGCATGGCATTGTTCTCGGAATGCATGAACGGCCCCAATTCACAGGTAGCGGGAACCGCTCCTACCACGCAGGCGCCACAACAAATTGCCAGCAAAGATTTAGGTGCACTCAGTCCTGCTGCCGGTGGCAATAAGCCGCCGCAAATCCCGCCCACCGGCGCTGTGCAGAATGCCAATACGCCCGCCAACATTTACAGCACGCCGGGCGGCACCGTCATCGTATTGCAGTCACAGAACGCACAGGCAGCAAACCCTAACACCAAAGATGTCTCTGGCCTTGCCGCACTCAGCCCGTCTTCCGGGGGCAACAAGCCGCCGCAGACAGATAATCTGAACGCAAGCTATCCTGGTGCTACGGTAGTGGTTGTTCAAGGAGCCGCCGCGGCCACGCCCCAGCCTGCCTACAGACCGGCGCTGCCTGTGGCCATCCCCGTCCCCGCCCCGGCCTCTGCCGCTGCTGCGCCTGCAAATGCTCCTGCAGCTGCTGCTAAAACCGCAGCGGTGCGTCCTGCTAGCGCTCCTGCAAGCGCTCCCATGGCTGTTGCTTCTGCCGCGCCTGCCAAAACGAACGCGGCACGTCCCGCCCCGCCACAGACAAATGATCCGGCAACGCAGGAACTTGAGCGGATTCTCGCACAATGAAATTTCGCCTGGTGCTGCTCTGCTTAGCCTTATGTGCTGCCGGGTGCAGGGATATCACCAGCGTGCAGCTGGGCTATATCTCTGACCGCGATAAATGCCGGGCACGCTCGGAAGAGAATATGGCGGTCTATGCCCAACCCACTTCTTATCCGATGAGCGAGAAAGATAAAAACAGTACGTTGCTCGTCTTGTTCTGTGAATGCATGAAGGAACGTGACTGGAAAGTGGCAGGCTGCCCCAAACCTAAAGAAAAAGACAAAGACGTGGCGGCAAAACCCGTCAATCAGCCCAATGCGCCCACCGTGGTTATTGTGCAGGCGCCACCCGCTGCTACTGCCCCGCCGCCCGCCGATCCCGGCTCTTGCGTGGTGCCGCTCAATCTGCCCAAGGGCGCCAAGCCACATAAAGGCACCTGCGGTCCCACCGCCGCAAGCCCGGTGAACGCTGCACCTGCGCCCACACCGGCACCTGCTGCCACACCCAACAGTACCCCTGCGCAGAGCACAACGCCTTCATCGCAGACGGACACGGATGACGACCCGCAAACATCGACGTTAAAGAAAATTCTCAACAAAGAATAAAAAGTCGGCATACTGCGCGCATGATCACCTGTACCCGACGCATTGAATTCGACGCTGCTCACCGCGTCATGGAACATGAAAGCAAATGCAAGCATCTGCATGGCCACCGTTACGCGGTCGAAGCTACTTTTTCCGCCAATGATCTCGATGCGCTTGGCCGCGTGATTGATTTTGGCACTATCCGCGAATTGCTGGGCAACTGGATCGATGCCCATTGGGATCACGCCACCATCCTCAATGCAAAAGACAAAGCACTGGGCGAAGCCATCGCGGCCAAAACCGGACAGGTGATTTTCTATCTGCCGCAAAATCCCACCGCCGAAAACATGGCGAATTACCTGCTACGCGAAGTCTGTCCCACCCTTTTTAAAGGCAAGGGCGCCCATTGCATCACTCTCAGGCTCTATGAGACGCCCAATTGCTATGCCGAAGTTGTGGCATAAACAGTATATTTATCAATAATTTGGCAAACGGGCGTCAAATTTCACCAAACGGTCATTCGCCCTTCACCGTATTTTAACTCTGATTCGCTATAATTCGCAGAGCTATACCCAAAAGACCGTATTTATGCCCGACATGCAATTGCCCCTGCCACCTTCCTGCCTAGAAGCGCTGACGAATAGCAAGCTTCAACCAAACGATGCGATTATGACGGTGATGCAGGAGGTGCAGAAACTCGCCATTAATTCGGTAAGTACAGACCTCACGCAGAATGATACATTCAAGAAAGCTTTCAGCAGCACAGCCTACACCCAGTTTCATGAACCGCTGATGAATGCTCTGGCGGGCGCAATGGTCGCCGCTAAGATGACACCCGAGCTGAGCGTTGTCGAGAGTCTGGCCAACACCATGGTCGCGCGCACCTGGGATCATTTTGCAACGCAGGCGAAAGCCAGAGGCAAAGAAGGGGTAACACCAGATTCTACACCCTCATTACCTGCGCACCGTGAAACCAGAGTAATCGGCGGCACAACTGTTACTGTGAACGTTCTCGCCGGCCGCGCGCCTACAAAATCCTAGGGATAAAGCCGGCTCACTTCCCAGCCATCACCACGTTTTTCATACACTTTGCGTTCATGCAGGCGGAATCTGCCTTGCTGCCAGAATTCCATCATCTGCGGCACGATGCGCCAGCCCGACCAGTGCGCAGGCCGCGGTGGCGGATTGTTATCGGAATAGGTTTTCGTGAGCGCTGCTACTTTGCGCTCGAGCGTAGCCTGCGCATCGAGCGGACGCGACTGGTCGGATGCAATGGCCCCGATGCGGCTGGTAAGCGGGCGACTGGCGAAATAATCATCCGCTTCTTTCTCGCTGACTCTTGCAACCTTGCCTTCCACGCGCACCTGCTTGCCTACCACAATCCAGTTAAAGCATAACGCCGCATAAGGATTGGCCTGTAATTCCTGCGACTTGCGGCTCTGCATGTTGGTGTAAAACACGAAGCCGCGCGCATCGTGTGCCTTGAGCAACACCACGCGTGCCGAGGGCTTGCCGTCTTTGCTGACCGTGGCAAGCGTCATTGCCGTGGGTTCGGGATCGGTGGCCTTGGCACGTGCTTCCGCATACCACTCAGAGAATAAGGCGATGGGATCGGTCATGACGGTAACCTCAGAAATCCTTCTTTACTCCAGCGCGCGAAATAGCCCATGAGTGCGGCGGAGAAATGCTCGTCCTGAACATAGGACGCAAGGCGCTCATCTTCGATCACCTGAGCAAGCGGCATGCCCGCATCGCAGAGTGAAAGCAGCATATATTCCGCCGGTGCAAGCGCAAGTCGTTGCAGGTGGTTATGATGGCGCAACACCAATATGTGGCTCTGTTTCTTTTGCGGCCGCGATGGTTTCTCGCCCGCACGAAACGCATTGAAATAATCATTCACCGGATAGGAACACGCCAATATGCGTGCGGCTTTGCGCAGATGGAAAACCGCAGCGGCAAGCAAATCCGGTGTCTGTTTTTCAAGCCATTGAGCATTCAGCGGCGGCGTTTCTTCTTCCTGATACACTTCGCAGATGGCTGCTTCCAGCATTGCCAGTTCGCAGCCAAATACATCGTCGGTTTCTTTGGCAACAAAACCGGCAAACGCCACCGGATATTTGTCGAGATTGAAATGGCGCGATGGCGTCGACGCAATGAATCGCGTTGCAAGCAACGTAAATTCTTTTTTGCCAAGGACGTATAGCAGCGCCGGATAGGCGCCCTCGAGAACCTCGGCAAGCCTTAAACGATAACCTTCGACATAGACGGCCAGTTGTTCCTCAGGCGCAAAATCTTTTTTGTCGCGAAAAAGCGTTCGTGCAGGAGTGATATCGCGTTTTAGGATCGCATCCATCATCTCACCCAGCAATTGAGGATATGCGCTCATGAAGCTGCCTTTCTGAGTGCGCCCTGCGCCACCTGCTTTGCTTTGGCAAGTTCGGCAAGCAGCACATCAAAGCCGGGTAAATTGCCGTCCCATTCCACCAGCGTGGAAAGCGCGCCGAGCCTGCGCAGTGTATAGGCATACAACTCCCAGACGGCAGGAATGACGTGGTCGTCATGTGTATCGACAATATGCGTGCCGAGGTTGCGGTGCCCGGCAAGATGAACATAGGCAATACGCCCGGCAGGCATCGCATCAATGTAGCTCTTGGCATCATAACGATGATTGAATGCGCTCACATAGACGTTGTTTACATCCAGCAGCAGTCCGCAGTCCGTTTGCTCGGTGAGGCGCACGAGAAATTCCCATTCGCTCATCGTCGATTCCCTGAACTCGCCATAAGTCGAAGGATTCTCCAGCGCAATGGCCATACCCAGCGCATCCTGCACGCGTTTGACGCGATCGCTGATATGAACAAGCGCTTCCTGCGTATAAGGCACCGGCAACAGATCGTGCGAGTTCTTGCCATGCACGCCGGTAAAACACAGATGATCGGAGATGAGCGCCGGGCGCGTGGCAGCGGCTAGCGCCTTGAGCTTGGCGATGTAATCGCGATCAATGGAATCGGTGCTGCCGATATTGAGCCCGACGCCGTGCAGCACAAGTGCGAACTTCTTGCGCATATCACTGAGATATTCCAGGTGCCCCGGATGCGCCTCCATAAAATTTTCCGAGACGACCTCGAACCAGTCCACATCCTGCGCGCCCATCGCCTGCTCGTAATGCGGCTGGCGAAGGCCAAGACCATAGCCAAGAACGGGGGGGACAAAGCGAGATTGCGCCATAGGGGGCGAAGCATAAGGTTAATATCGCTTAACCGTCAAGACCTATGAAACCTGATGACAAGCCTCAAAATCACGGTATAAATGGGGCCATATTTTCACCCGCTTAAGGACATTTGAATGTTTGGACGTTTCTTTGGAATGATGTCATCCGACATGGCCATCGATTTGGGCACCGCCAACACACTGGTGTATGTAAAAAGCCGTGGCATCGTGCTCAATGAGCCTTCCGTGGTCGCCATGGTGCAGGAGCGCGGCGTCATGATCCCCTATGCGTTTGGCAACGAAGCCAAGCTGATGCTGGGCCGCACACCCGCCAAGATCGAAGCCATGCGCCCGCTGAAAGATGGCGTGATCGCCGATTTCAAAACTGCCGAGGAAATGATCAAGCATTTCATTTTCCGCGTCCATAACCGCCGCAGCTTCACCGGCCCGCTCATCATCATTTGCGTGCCTTCGGGCTCAACGCCGGTCGAACGCCGCGCCATTCAGGACGCAGCAGAACGCGCAGGCGCGCGCGAAGTATTTCTTATTGAAGAACCCATGGCGGCCGCCATCGGCGCTGGCCTTCCCGTCACCGAGCCGACCGGCTCGATGATCGTCGATATCGGCGGCGGCACCACCGAAGTGGCCGTGTTAAGCCTCGGCGGCATCGTCTATGCACGCTCGGTGCGCGTCGGCGGCGACAAGATGGACGAAGCCATCATCTCCTATATCCGCCGTCACCATAACCTGCTCATCGGCGAGACCACGGCCGAACGCATCAAGAAAGAAATCGGCGCCGCCTGCCCGCCGCAGGACGGCATCGGCAAAACCATCGAGATCAAGGGCCGCGACCTGATGAACGGCGTGCCCAAGGAACTGACGCTTAACGAATACCAGATCGCCGAAAGCCTGATTGAACCGGTAAGCCAGATCGTGGAAGCCGTGAAAGTCGCCCTCGAATGCACACCGCCCGAACTCTCGGCCGACATCGTCGACAAAGGCATTGTCATGAGCGGCGGCGGTTCGATGCTGCATAATCTCGACTATGTGCTCTCGCAAGCCACCGGCCTTCCTGTTTTTGTGGCCGAGGAGCCGCTCAACTGCGTGGCGCTGGGCACGGGTAAGGTGCTTGAGACCATGCATGTCTTCAAGCACGTGCTTTTCAAGCAAGATTAGTTGCCCCTACTTCAGGAAGATATTCCGGGTGGCAACGCAGCTGAAGATAGAACAATCCCATCAGCAGTGGTGTGATGATAAATCCCGTCAGACGGATGGACGTCATATGGATGACGGGAATAAAAAAGACCAGCAACAGTCCGACAACCAATCTTAGATCGAAATGTTTATTTTCCGGTGCAGCCAATACGAGGCCAAGTGCAGCACTTACCGCAAATACATAGTCGTAGAGATTGAAGTAAGGAATCGCCAGCAGGCTTAGCAAGCTGAAATAAACCGCAGCAACAAGCGGCTTTTGTGACCATCCATCCCGCTTCGCATTGCATATCTGATAAAAGCAATAGGCAAATACAAGTAACTGGACCAGCTTAGCAAGCGCAGCGGATACGCCAAACGAAAGCATCATTTTACCTACTGTTGGTATAGGAAAAATCCCCATGATATTTCCAATTCCGAGCGCTTTGGTAGAGCCTATAAAATTGTCCACCAGCATATGGCCATAGAGCAACCAGGGTGTTGTCCCATACAAAAACCATGACACTACTCCAAGTAAAACCGCCGTAAGACAAGCAGCCAGGCAAGATTTATAGTGACGACCGGCAAGAAGAAATACCGGCAACAATACTCCAAGATGTGGCTTAATCACACAACAGCCAAAGAAAAAGCCAGAAAGCAACGGACAGATCTTGAGAAATCGGAATGCGCCCAGATACAATATAGCCATAAGCACACCATTTTGCCCCCAGCCAAAGGCCATAAACATCACCGGCGAACTGAGTGCCAACGCTTCCAGAGGGCGTTTCCAGAGAAATCGGTATGTCACTGAAAGAAATAATGCCCATTGCAGGACTATGGAAACAAAATAGGCATTCTTTAACGAAAGCCATGACAACGGCTGCAGCACAAGTAAATAGGGTGGCGGGTAAAACCAGGCGAATATGCCTTCGTGCCCTAACTCCTGTGAGAGACGTTTAAGAAAAAGCGCAGGCTGATAAATATCCGCCGGTCTGCCGACATTGATTAATTCGGAAGCGATGTAGAAGACCCTAAAATCTTCGCGCGGGGTAAAAAAAGCCCGTTCGCCCTGAGCATAAAGAGGAGCGGAAACACTCAAAATACCTGCCGCCATCACAACCGATAACAGCGCAAATATAAAAACCACTGTCCGTTTGTTGAGCGTAAAAGAAGTCATGTGCATATTTTTTAAGGCGTACAAACCCTATCAGCCGTGAATCACGCAGGCAAGCCGACAACTAAAGATAGTATTTATCGCTTGCCAATCCGCAACAGATTGTAATAGTTATGTTTAGGGTTTTGTGATAAACTCCTAAGGTCGTATTAGGGAGTGTATTTTGAAACGACACACGCGTTCATCGGCCATTACCTTGGCCCTGCATTTAAGACCCCTGATTGCCCGCGTGGCGATACTGCTCCTGCTTTCCCTATCCCTTGGCATGGTTATCGTCAGTCGCACGCCTGACAATGCAAACCATACGTTGCGCACCGCCATTGCCGACGTATTTGTACCCGTCGTAGGTGTGCTTGCCAAACCGGCCGATGCTTTTTCTGCGCTCGGTGAATGGGTGCATGAAACCGTGATACTGCGCGAAGAAAATCGTGTGCTTAAAGATCAGAACACCCGTCTGCAGCAATGGCAGGCCGTAGCCACCGAGCTGCAGTCCGAGAATGGTAAACTGCGCGCGCTGCTCAAGTTCGCGCCTACCAATAAACAGGCTTATACCTCAGCACGTGTCGCCGTCGATTCCGCCAGCCCTTATTCACGCTCCGCGCTTATCACCTCAGGCGCCGATCAGGGTGTGGAGGATGATCTCGCGGTGATTAATGACAGTGGCCTGGTGGGACGTGTGGTCGAAGTGGGGAAGAAAACCTCGCGTATATTGTTGCTGACCGACATGAACTCGCGCATCCCGGTGCTCTCTGAGACCTCGCGTGAACGCTCGATTGCCGGCGGCAATAACAGCGATACGCTTACGCTGGTCTATCTGCCCGAAGACAGCAAACTTAAAGTCGGTGAGAAAATCGTCACTTCGGGTGACGGCGGGGTCCTGCCCCCCGGTCTGCCGGTAGGCGTGGTCACTAAAATCGAAAAAGGAATGGCCACCGTGAAACCTTTCGTGGACTGGTACCATCTGGAATATGTGAGCGTCGTCGATTTCTCGATGTAGTCCGGCGTATTGCCTGTATTTTCCCCTATAAAATGCCCTTTTGACATTGCGGCCCGCCCTGTGCAGAATGCGCCCCATTCCAACTCAGGGTATTATGACCGACCGCATCCTCATCCTCGATTTCGGCTCTCAGGTGACTCAACTCATTGCCAGGCGTGTGCGTGAGAACGGCGTCTATGCCGAAATTCTGCCCTGTACCACAGACGAAAGCGCCATTGCCGCTTTCAAACCCAAAGCCATCATCCTTTCGGGCGGGCCCAATTCGGTGCATGTTAATTTCTCACCCAAGGCTCCTGAAAGTGTATTTACGCTGGGCGTGCCGGTGCTGGGCATCTGCTACGGCGAACAGTTGCTCTGCCAGCAACTGGGGGGCAAGGTGGAAAGCTCCGAGGAGCGCGAATTCGGTCGCGCCGAAGTCAGTGTGATTCAGACAAGCCCATTGTTTGAGGGCGTATGGGAAAAAGGAAAGAATTATCCGGTATGGATGAGCCATGGCGACGCCGTGACCACACTGCCACCCGGCTTCAAGGTCATTGCCAAGACCGGCTCGGCGCCTTTTGCCGCCGTGGCCGATGAGTCGCGCCATTATTACGGCGTGCAGTTCCATCCCGAGGTCATGCACACGCCCGACGGCGGCAAACTGCTTAAGAACTTTACCCACCGCATCGCCGGCTGCAAAGGCAACTGGAGCATGAAATCCTTCCGCGAACAGGCCATTGAGGCGGTGCGCAAACAGGTCGGCAAGAAGCGTGTGCTCTGCGCGGTCTCAGGCGGCGTCGATTCCTCGGTGGTGGCAGCGCTGCTGCACCAGGCAATTGGCGATCAGCTCCTCTGCATCTTTGTCGATACCGGCTTATTGCGCGAAAATGAAGGCGCACAGGTAAACCTGCTGTTCCGTTCGCATTTCAATATTCCGCTGGTACATGTCGATGCCAGCAAGATGTTCCTTGAACGCCTGAAAGGCATCAGCGATCCGGAACGAAAACGCAAAATCATCGGCGAGACCTTCATCGAAGTGTTTGAGCGCGAGGCAGGCATTGCCGGCGGCGCCGATTTTCTGGCGCAGGGCACGCTTTATCCTGACGTCATCGAATCCATCTCTTTTGCCGGCGGCCCCTCTTCGACCATCAAATCCCATCACAATGTCGGCGGTCTGCCGGAACGCATGAACATGAAACTGGTGGAACCGGTGCGCGAATTGTTTAAGGACGAAGTGCGCAGGCTCGGTGTCGAATTGGGCATGCCGGCGGAAATGGTCGCACGCCATCCCTTCCCTGGCCCAGGCCTGGCCATACGCGTGCCCGGCGACCTCACCGAGGAAAAACTCGCCATCCTGCGCAAGGCCGATGCGATTTACATCGGCGAAATCCGCAAGGCCGATCTCTACGATAAAATCTGGCAGGCCTTTGCCGTGCTGCTACCGGTCAAGACCGTGGGCGTAATGGGCGATGCCCGCACTTACGAGTATGTCTGCGCCGTTCGCGCCGTCACCTCGACGGACGGCATGACCGCCGATTATTACCCCTTTGAACATAGTTTTCTCGCCCGGGTGGCCACCCGCATCATTAACGAGGTGCGCGGAATCAACCGGGTAGTGTATGATGTGACCAGCAAGCCTCCGGGCACGATAGAATGGGAGTGACACGATGGCCGATGATATAAGTTTCATGCAAGAGGTGGAAGAGTCGCTGCGCGTCGAAAAACTCGAACAGTTCTGGCAGCGTTTTGGCAATATGGTCATCGCCGGCTGTGTGGGTATCGTGGTGCTTACCAGCGCATCGGTAGTGTGGAAGAATCATATGCGCGAGATACACACGCTCCAGACTTCGGCGCTGATGCAGGCGGATACTTATCTTGGCCAGAACAAGACCAACGAGGCTATCGACGCATTGCAACCCATTGAAAATCAATCAGGTAACGTGGCCACACTTGCGAAACTCAAACATGCGGAAATACTGTTGGAACAGAAAGCACCGGATAAAGCATTGGCACTTTATAAGGAAATCGCGGCAGACCGTGGCAATGACGAGGCCCTGCGTTCGCTCGCAGCCGCGCAGGTCATTATCCTTGAAGCCAACGGGTCAGGAAACGTAGATACGTCCGCAACCGCCAGTCCCCCTTTTAACGGCATCTCCGACGAGATATTTGCCCTTCGCCTGATCAAGGAAGGTAAGACCAAAGAAGCGCGTGAGATACTCTTTCGCATCAGCGTTAATCGTATGCTGCCTTCCACCCAAAGAGCGCGTGCCCACGAAATACTGGATACCATTGGCGAGGATGCAAAATGAATCGCGCGCACGCCCTGATACCTCATATCCGCGCAGGGATGCTGTTGCTTCTGCTCCTTTCCGGCTGCTCTACTTTTGAAGATATCACTGACTGGATGGGTAGCAGCGAAAAGAAAACGCCGCTGCCCGGCGAGCGTATCGCCGTCTTAAGCGACGCCGCCCACCTCAAGCCGGATGATTCGCTTAAGGGCGTCGACGTCACCGTACCTGCCGCCACCGCGAATGGCGACTGGCCGCAGGCAGGCGGTGGCCCCCAAGGCATCACCGGCAACCTGGAGCTCTCGGGTTACAGTCATCACGACAGCGTGAAAATCGGCGATCATAACGGCTGGGAGCAGCCGCTTTACCCCAGCCCCGTCGTAGCGGGCGGTCTTGTATTTGCCATCGATGCCAAGGGATACATCACTGCGCATGAAACCACCGACATCGGCAAAGTGCGCTGGACAAACAAAAGCGCCGTCGAAGACAATGAACCCGATTTGATAGGCGGAGGCCTGGCATTTGAGGATGGACGCCTCTACGTCACCAGCGGCCGCGGCAAGGTCTATGCCATCGACGCCGCCAATGGCAAAGAAGTCTGGAAACAAGTTATCGGCCTGCCGCTGCGCGCCCCGCCCAAAGTGCATAAAGATAAACTGTATGTGCTCTCAATCGACAATCAGCTGTTCGCACTTAACAGCCTGACGGGCACGCCGCTGTGGAATCATCGCGGCATCAATGAAAATGCCGGATTTCTGGCCGATATATCACCGGCAGCCACCGAAAATATCGTGCTTGCGCCTTATTCTTCAGGCACGTTGCATGCGCTCGATACCAGCAGCGGCCAGGACGTGTGGAACGACTCGCTGCTGCTCTCTCGCCGTAACTCGGCCACGGCTGCATTTTCCGGTATCGGCGGCAATCCGGTGGTCGACAACAACATTGTCTATGCCACCGGCAGCAGCGGATTTTTCGCCACCATCGATCTGCTCAGCGGACGGCGCATCTGGGATCAGGATGTCTCTTCGCTCAACACTCCGTGGATTGCAGGCGATTTCATTTACCTGCTGAGCAGCGACTATGAACTGGTCTGCATGATGCGCGCCGACGGCCGCGTCAAATGGACAAAACAGCTGCAGCGTTACGCTAAAGAGGAAAAGCGCAAAGATCCGCTCGTCTGGCGTGGCCCCATCATGGCAGGCGGCCAACTGCTGATTGCCGGCACACATGGCCAGATGCTGGTACTATCGCCCAAGGACGGCAGCACGATCACCACCGCCGATATTCCTGAGAATATCACCGATATGCCTGTCGTCGCGGGCGGTAAGCTTTATGTGCTTACACAGGATGCCCGACTTCACGTATTGTACTAATCATGCTTACCCTAGCCATACTCGGCCGCCCCAACGTCGGCAAATCGACGTTATTTAATCGCCTGACCGGCACGCAGTTTGCGCTGGTCGACGATATGCCGGGCGTCACGCGCGACCGGCGCGAAGGCAAGGGTAACATTGGGCCCCTGACCTTCACCCTTTTTGACACGGCCGGCCTGGAGCAAGCGCCCAAAGGCTCGCTTTCACAACGTATGAGCGCACAGTCCGAACATGCGCTCAGGGAAGTCGATGTAGCGCTGTTGGTGATCGACGGACGCACCGGCATCACGCCCGATGACAGGCATTTTGCCAATCTCATTCGTAAGAGCGGCAAGCCGGTCGTGCTCGTCGTTAATAAATGCGAAGGTGGAAAAGCCAAAGAGACTCTGGGCGAAGCCTATGCGCTCGGTTTGGGTGAGCCGATTGCCATTTCCGCTGCGCATGGCGAAGGCTTAAGCGAACTCTATGAAGCATTGGCCCCGTTTGCCAGATTCACCGGCGAAGAAACGCAGGAAAAACGATCGCGCGGCAGGATAAAACGTGACCAGCAGAAGGAAGATGAGCTGCTTGCGCCAGAAGACATCACCTTGCAGGTCGCCATCGTCGGCCGTCCCAATGCCGGCAAATCGACTTTGTTTAACCGTCTGCTGGGCTACGAACGCACATTGACGGGTCCGGAGGCGGGCATTACGCGCGACGCTATCGCCGTCGATCTCAATTACGAAGGCAGGGCGCTCAAACTCGTCGACACCGCGGGTATGCGCCGGCGCAGCAACGTCACGGGCAAGGTAGAAAAACTCGCCGCCCAGGATTCCAGGCGAGCTATCCAATATGCCCATGTCATCATACTGATGCTCGATGCCGTAGGCGCACTCGAAAAACAGGATCTTACGCTTTGCGATCATATCGAAAAGGAAGGCCGAGCGCTGGTCGTGGCGATCAATAAATGGGATCTGGTGAAGGACAAACAGCAGTATCTCAAGGATCTGCATGACCGCCTTAAGGACGTCATGCCGCAAGTCACCGGCGTCATCGTGCAGCCTATTTCCGCCGAGTCCGGCCAGCATGTCGATAAGCTCATGGGCGCGGTCTTTAGGGTCTATGAAATCTGGAACAAGCGCATTTCTACAGGCAAGCTCAACCAATGGCTGGAGGAAGCGCTGGTGCGCCATTCCCCGCCAATCATGAACAGCAGACGCATCAAAATCCGCTACATGACGCAGATAAAAACCCGGCCACCCACCTTTGCGATGTTCGCGAGCAAGGCCGACAAATTACCCGAAAGCTATATCCGCTATCTCATCGGCAGCCTGCGCGACGTGTTTGACATGCCGGGCATCCCCATTCGCATACTGCTTAAGAGCAACAAAAACCCTTACGTCGAAAAAAGCTAGACCAGCGCTTTGCCGTTCATTTCCTTGGGCTGCGTCAACCCCATCAGCTTAAGCACCGTGGGCGCAATATCGGCAAGCTTACCCTCCTTGATGACAAGGCTTTTTCCTTTAAGCATTGCAGATGCCACAATGACCGGCACCAGATTGAGCGTATGTGCGGTGTGTGGCTGCCCTGTGGAGTCATCATGCATTTGCTCGGCATTGCCGTGATCGGCGGTGACGATGAACGCACCGTTCTTCTGCTTCACCGCTTCCCACACACGCCCTAACCCTGCGTCCACCGCTTCCACTGCTTTGGTGGCCGCCTCTAGATTGCCGGTATGCCCCACCATGTCGCAATTGGCATAATTCACCACGATGAAATCAAATGTATCGCTGATGATGGCCGCCACCAGTTTGTCGGTGACCTCGGCCGCCGACATTTCCGGCTGCAGATCGTAGGTCGCCACTTTCGGTGAGGCGACAAGTATGCGCTCTTCGCCGGTAAACGGCTCTTCACGCCCGCCATTAAAAAAGAATGTCACATGCGCGTATTTCTCGGTCTCGGCGATACGCAATTGCTTCAGGCCTTTTTCCGCCACAATTTCGCCCAGGATATGGCTGAGAGGCTCAGGCGTAAACAGTGCGGGCATGTAAGGATTCAGCTCGGTTGAATATTCGACCATGCCCAGCGTCGCTGCAAAATTGACTCTATGCTTGCGCGCGAACCCTGTGAACTGTGGCATCAGCAACGCCTGCAGGATCTCGCGGGCGCGATCAGCGCGGAAATTGGCCATGAGCAAGCCGTCACCGTCTTGCATGGACGTATAATCCCCAAGCGTCGTCGGAAGAACAAATTCGTCATTCTTGCTGGCAGCGTAACTGGCGTTCACTGCCTCTTCTATTGTTTTGGCACGCGGGCCAGTACTTTCGGCAACGGTCCGGTAGGCAAGTTCCACACGATCCCAGCGTTTGTCGCGGTCCATCGCATAATATCGACCGCTAACCGTGGCAAACTGCGCCTTAGGAAAATCTTTTTTGAATTGCGCCAGATATTCGAGCGCACTTTTGGGCGGGGTATCGCGTCCGTCGAGAAACGCATGCACCCATACTTTCACACCCGCAGCACTGATAAGGTTGGCAAGCGCCGCCATGTGACGCTGATGCGAATGCACCCCGCCGGGCGAGAGCAAGCCCATGAGATGGCAGGCCCCGCCGCTTTTCTTGAGCTTGGCGATAAAGGCAAGCAGCTCGTCGTTCCTGGCGAGCGCGCCGCTGGCCACTGCCTGGTCGACACGCGGTAATTCCTGCATGATTACGCGTCCGCTGCCGATATTCGTGTGGCCCACTTCTGAATTGCCCATCTGGCCCTCGGGCAGCCCTACATGCAACTCGGAGGCATTGATCGATCCATGGGGAAATTCTGCCTTAAGTGCCTTGAAATGAGGCATATGCGCGGACGCCACGGCGTTATTCTCGGTATCGGGGTTTTCACCGAATCCGTCGAGAACGGCAAGCACTACGGGGCGCGGGGTCTGGGCCATGCCTTACGCATTAGGCGAAGCGGGCCTCAGAGTCAATGCGGGTCTTCTTTGGCGGCTTTGAGCACTTCCTTGCCGGCCTGTTTGCCGGTGGTGACGTAATAGACCGTACGCGCAAGGCTGGTCGCATAATCAGCGATGCGCTCAAAATTCTTGGCAGCGAAGACGAAATGGGTCGCCGACTCGATGGCACCCGGGTTTTTCTGCATCTCCTCTTGCAGCGCCCGCAGGATTTCATGGTAATGATCGTCGACCTGCTTGTCGCGCTTCCAGACTTCGATGGCCTGTTCGGGATTGCGCAGTTCTATGGCAGTGAGCGCCTCGCCCAGCATGTAAAGCACGATACTCACCATCTTATTGAGCGATTCAATCACCAGCGTCGGTGTATAGTCGCCAAGCTTGAGCGAGCGCTTGGTGGTATTCTTCGCCAGATCGCCGGCGCGTTCCAAATCGCTTGCAATACCCAGTGCCGAAGTGACAAAACGCAGATCGTCACCCATGGGCGCACGCAATGCCAGCATCATGGTTGCCTGTTCGTTGATGCTGCGGTCAAGCGCGTTGACCTGACGATCAAGCTCGCGCACATGTTCTTTAAGCGCATCGTCCTTGGCGGTAAGCGATTTGACAGAAGCGCTTATCATTTCCTTCACCAGCCCTCCCATGGATAGAATGGAGCGCGTGAGCTGCTGGAGTTGTTCGTTATAGGACTGAAACGGTGCGTTATTCAATTTCTAGACCAGATCGTTTTACCAGATGTAGATGGGCCATGCGGTAAATTTTTACTAGATATAGTATACGCGCATGCAAAACAGTTGCAAGCACTACTCCCGATGATAGGGATGATGATTCAAAATGGAATATGCGCGGTAGAGTTGCTCAGCAAGTAATGGGCGCACAAGAAGATGCGGCCAGGTAAGCTTGCCAAACGATAATACGAGATGCGCTTTTTTGCGTACGCTTTCATCAAGCCCGTCCGCTCCGCCGATGACTATCCCAATCGCACCCACGCCATTGTCACGGCATTTGCCCAGATGCGCGGCGAAAGCCGCACTGGTCATATCTTTGCCGCGTTCATCCAGCGCGATCAAATGATCCGTATCTGCCACGGCGTGTAAGAGAAATTCCGCCTCCTGCGTTTTGCCGACATCACCCTTGAGCGACTTGCGCATGTCGAATTCTTTGACCGACACCTTCCATTTCAGGCGGGCGATATATTCATTATAGAGTGATTGCTCGGGACCGGATTTGAGTTTGCCGATAGCCGCGATGAGGATGTGCATTATTTTACCTCTCGAAGGTATACGGAAGAGTTTTTACACCGCGCAACTAGGTGGGCCGTAGCGGGCGGAACGTTCGCCTCAAAGATTACAACGCCACTTCCAATGCGGGCAGCGGAATCGCCCACATCTTCTCCAGGTTATAGTGGCGGCGGGCCTCCGGGCGGAAAAGATGGATGATAACATCACCCGCATCGACTACCACCCAGTCGCTGACATCTTTGCCTTCAACAGGCACGGGATCTTTGCCGACGGTTTTAAGTTTGTCGGAAAGATGGTCGGCAAGCGTGGAAATATGTTTAAGGGAAGTGCCGGAAGCTACGATCATGTAATCTGCTAAGGTGCTTTTCCCGGCGAGGTCGATGGTGACAACATCTAAGGCTTTGTCGGCATCGAGAGATTTCTCGATGAGGCGTTTCAGTTTAACCACTTGAGAGGTGGATTTTGCAGTGGCTATGGTTTTTCCTCCTTTGTACGGGTTTTTAACCTTGGTGGCAGCCTAAACCTGAACATTTACCCTGGTTTCATTATGCCTCAAAACGCGCCAGCTTCCAAGCATTTTCTTGCGTTGCACCATCGGATCCGCATGCTTTATTTATGCACGCCGTGACAAGCGCGTCCATTTGTGGCAAACATCGCTCATGCCCCTACTGGTTGTTTTCTTTTTCCTGATATGCTCTGCCTTCTGCGCCTACGCAGAAGAAGATGAAGATGCACGCTCAGAGCTGCAGGGAACGCTTTCCGAGCTCAAAAGCAGCTGCAGGAAAAACATGCTGCACTCGAGCATGAACTGGGGGGCTTGCAAGAGCAGATGGTGAAAATAGCAAGTGATCTGCAGGAACAGGAAGAAGATCTGGCATCTTACGAAGAAAAACGCAGCATTCTTGAGGAGCAGAAACAACAAAAAACCAAGGCGCTTGAAGCGCGCCAAGTGGAGCTTTCTTCTATGATATCCGCCATGGTGAAACTGCGTGAACTGCCGCCGGAGGCAGTCATCGCCATGCCCGGCAAGCTCGATGAGACACTGCAAACGGCCCGCGCACTGGGTGTGGTGACCCACGCGATTGAAGAAGAGGCGGAAAGCTTAAAACAGGAACTGCATGAGCTTGATGCGCTCGAAGCGCAAATCCAGAAAAACCGTGAAGCCATTGCCGCCAGAACGGCTGCACTGGAAAAACGCCAGAGCGAATTGGGCGGCAAAATAAAAGAGCGCAGCAAACTACAGACGGCATTGGGAAGCAAGGCGCGTGAAGAGAAAGAGCATATTGCCAAACTCACTGCCAAATCGGAAAATCTGCAGGATCTGGTGGATGCTATCGGCAAGTCCGAACACAACCATCTATGGGAACATGAAAGTGCGGCGGGCAGCTGGAAAAATCAGAAATCCGCCGGGCATCATTCTCAGCGTTCCTTTGCAAGCGCAGAGGGCCATTTGCGGTGCGTCCCCGGAAAGATCATCAGCCATTACGGCAACACGGCGATGGGCGCCGCCTTCTCCAAAGGTGTGGTAATAGAGACACGGCCGGAAACAGAAGTGCTGGCACCGTTTGACGGGGAAGTCGTGTTCGCCGGACCTTTCCGCGACTACGGACGTATGGTGATACTGCGTCACGGCAACGAGTATCATACCCTGCTTGCGGGCATGGATGAAATCAACTGCACCCCCGGGCAATTCCTGTTGGAAGGCGAGCCGATTGGTGCTATGGGTAGGCGCTCGGGCGCGAACCGCCTGTATGTAGAACTCAGAAAAGACGGAAAACCGGTGGATCCCCTTCCGTGGTTCAAGGGATGAAAATAACCTGATAAAGCCAGCCTGAGATCACTTGGGCTGTTAGACAAGGAGAGACTATGCGTCGCGCGTGGAAAATGGGATTGGTTGCCGCAAGTGCGTTTTCTGTGGGACTGGTATTGTCGCCGCTTGCATCATGGGCCGAGAAAAATGACGTCTATGACATGCTCAGTCTCTTCGGTGATGTTTTTCAGCGTGTGCGCACCGATTATGTCGAACCCGTCAAGGACACCGATCTCATCGAAGCAGCCATTAACGGGATGCTCTCTTCGCTCGATCCGCATTCGAGCTATCTCAACGAAAAGAATTTCAAGGAAATGCAGGTCCAGACCAAGGGCGAATTTGGCGGACTGGGCATCGAAGTGACCATGGAAAACGGTCTGGTGAAAGTCGTCTCGCCGATTGACGATACGCCAGCGTTTAAAGCAGGCATCCATGCCGGTGACTTCATCAGCGCGATTGACGACGAACCGGTCATGGGCATGACGCTGTCTGACGCCGTCGACAAAATGCGCGGCGCACCTGACACCAAAATCAAAATCACCGTACTGCGCGAAGGCGAGAACGAGCCAATCGACTTTACCCTCACGCGTGCCGTTATCCGCATTCAGTCGGTGCGCTCGCGCGCCGAGGGCGATGTCGTCTACATACGCATCACTCAGTTCAATGAACAGACCACCGAAAAGGTCAAGAGCGAGTGGGAAAAGCAGAAGAAAGCCATTCCCCAGGTCAAGGGTATCGTGCTCGATCTGCGCAATAACCCCGGCGGCCTGCTTGACCAGGCGGTAGGCGTTTCCGATGCATTCCTCGATGAAGGCGAGATCGTCTCCACCCGTGGCCGTGATCCGGAAAACACCAAGCGTTATGTGGCACATGGCGGCAACATTGCCAAAGGAATCCCGATTGTGGTGCTGATCAATAACGGTTCGGCTTCTGCTTCGGAAATTGTCGCAGGCGCCTTGCAGGATCACAAACGCGCCATCATCATGGGCACGAAATCCTTCGGCAAGGGATCGGTGCAAACCATCATCCCGCTGCCGGGCCATGGCGCTATGCGTCTGACGACGGCGCGTTACTACACCCCGTCGGGACATTCGATCCAGGCCAAGGGCATCTCACCGGATATCGTAGTGGAGCAGGCCAAGATTGAACCCATCAAGAAGAACGCCATGCAGCGCCTTGAGGCAAGCTTGCCCAGACGCCTGCGCGGTGAGGATGAGGGCAAGGACAAGTCTGAAAGCAAACTGCCCAAAGAGACCAAGAAAGACGCCAAAGACAAGGACAAGGGCGACTCCAAGCATGGCAAACCCGACGATATCACCGACCATACGTTGGAAGGCGATATTTCGGAGAGCGAGGACTTCCAGTTGTCGCGTGCGCTTGATCTGCTGCGGTCGCTTTCTGTGTACAAGACACTTAACTGACCTGAGCTGGGTACGCCGGTGGACGTTCGGACGCTAGTCAAACGATATCTGGCGCAACACACGCCCGGCTTCTGGGCATGGGCGGTCAGCACTACGGTGTTGGGCATTCTTGCTCTGCTGCTGATTACCAAGATCTTTCTTTCAGGCAATGACCTGAGTAAAGAAGCCATCGACGCCGGCCAGCGTGTGCTTGTGCATATAGCAGGCGACACAGTGGACGGCAATGCCCGTCATACGCGCCGCGCTGAAGCCAAAGCTCCCGACGTGTCCAGTTCTACCATTATCAGCAAAGATGGCCTTGCTCCGGCGCCGTTAGCAGCGATTTCCGAACAGTCCGACAAAGGACTCATTCCGATTGTCGGGCGCGATGGTACACAGCCATGGAAATATTACGCCCGTCCTTACACTGCTCAGGAAAAACGGCCAGTGGTGGCGATTGTTTTCACCAATCTGGGCTTAAGCAGACCGCTGACGCAGGACGTGCTCACACTGCCGCATAATTTTACCCTCTCGTTTTCCCCTTATGCGGGCGATGCAAAGGTCTGGGCACAGAAAGCCCGCGAGGAAGGATTTGAATCGCTGGTCGACCTGCCGATGCAGCCTGAGAATTATCCCCTCTCGGATCCGGGCCCTTACGGCCTGCTTGATGATCTAAGCCCCGCAGACAGCAGCGCACGTCTGCATTGGGTGCTCTCACGTTTTCCAGGATTTGTGGGGGTGCTCGCACCCGAGAATGAAAAACTGACAGCCAATGCAAGTGTGCTCAGGCCCACACTCGTAGAGCTCGCTGCGCGCGGCGTGCTTTTTGTCTATCTGAAGACACCGAAGAATGGCGGTGTCGAGGAACTCGCCAAATCGCGCTCACTGCATACACTGGCGGCCGACATGGTCATTGATGATGAAATTTCCAACGCCGCCATCGCCGCACAGTTGCAAAACCTCACCGACCTTGCCAAGAAACAGGGCTACGCCATCGGCATTGCCCATTCCTATCCGCCAACGACCGAGACCGTGGTTGAATGGGCACAAGGGCTGAGTGCGCAGGGCGTTGATCTGGTGCCTGTCTCCGCCGTCGCCACACGTATATTCCCATGACTTCCACTCACCACCTTCCCTACCGCCCGGGCGTAGGCATCATGCTGATGAATGCCAAGTCTGATATTTTCGTCGCCAAGCGCATCGATATGACCAGCGAGGCATGGCAGATGCCCCAAGGCGGTATCGATGAAGGTGAGACCCCGCTGGCCGCCGCATGGCGCGAGCTGGCCGAGGAAACCGGCACAGACAAAGCAGCCTTGGTGGCACAGAGCAAGCAATGGCATACCTACGATCTGCCCGAAGCATTAGTGCCAAGAATCTGGGGCGGCAAATTTCGCGGTCAACGCCAGAAATGGTTTCTCATGCGTTTTACCGGCAAGGATTCCGATATCAATATCCACACGCCAGAGCCGGAATTCT
>Ga0206878_10014_pt1 | contig 92127 bp, 95 predicted proteins | sample Alteio_BWOrgCont_8_FD_152621 | JGI IMG/M metagenome (GOLD analysis project Ga0206878, IMG submission 152621) | Enriched cells from forest soil in Barre Woods Harvard Forest LTER site, Petersham, Massachusetts, United States -... | ecosystem: Environmental > Terrestrial > Soil > Temperate forest >... | reverse complement strand
GTCCACGGGCTGCTGGTACTGCTGCTTTGCCACTGATAAACCGGGTTATTATCGCCCACTACCGTTGCTGTCAGCGTGAAATTAGCGGAACCGCCTTCACACAATGATTGTGTTTTCGGCCCGTTCACTGCTGATATGCCCGATTCGATTACCGGGCCACAAGCCCTGAAAGTAATATCATCTAAAATAAAGTCGTTGCCGTTGCCACCGGGGGCATTATTGGTTATTTTAACCACCACCGAAGTAACATTTGCCGGCGTAGTGAACGAAACGCCTAATGGTACCCAGCCCTTTCCTGCAAGGTAATCGTTATAGGTAGTAGGGTAAATTTCACCGGTTTTATAGGGTGGTATCAATGGTGTCCCATCGGGAGTCTCTATTGAAAAGGTAAGATCTGGCTGTGTGTAAGATGCGGTTATAAACCCCGGTATGCATAAATTAAATTCATAGGCCGAAAAAAAATAGGTGGTATTGGGGCAAAGGCCGTTCGCGTTTTCCACAAAAAATACGCTGGGTTCGTAGGATGCATTTATGATCATCATATACCCGTTCGGATTGCCGGTATGATCGGACTTAACATCGTACCAGGTCTCAGGGTGACAATTCCCGGCGCCCGTGAGGCTATTGGCTATGGTGTACTGGCCATCGTTAGGGCAGTTATTGGTGGTAAATTCCATATTTACACCGCCAAGCGCAGCGCCGGGGTTGGTTCCGGAGCCAAAATCCTGGTTAATTACCGGGTCGCCTAAACTTCCGGTACAAGTTTGTGCATTGCTTTTAATTGCAATACAAACTAAAAGTAAGAAAGCTGTTAGAAAAATCCGCCGCATCGATAGATCAAACTGTTTCAAAACAGTAATATTTCAAAAATAAATTATTTTGTTGTAGCGGGATGCACTTGTCGAATTATGTCTTCGACACACAATAATACAAATAATGTGCGTAAATATTGCAGGAAACAACTTTTTTGCTGCCAGCGTATGTTTTCCTGCTCCCGGGAAGCTCGACGGAACAATACGAACGGTTAGTTTTTAAATGGCAAACTAACTGCGGGAGTTGAATATCCAGTGATTATCAGGCAGAAATAAGCAGGACATTATTATTAAAAAAAGCTATTTTTGTTTCCCTGGTTGTGGCCTATGGTAAAAATATACTTATCCCTGCTGCTTATTTTTGTTGTTGAAGGCCTTAGCGGCCAAAACCGGGCTATACCCCAAAAAGACACTGCAAAACAACTGAAGCCGGTAACTATAAAAGCTTATTTATCAGAGCAGCCCGTATTGAATGTGCCTGCTTCGGTAAGCGTGATCAGCCAGCAGCAGTTAAACGTGCAACCTGAAAATTCGTTTATCTCAGTGTTGAACAGCGAGCCGGGCGTGCGGGCCGAGGAGCGCTCACCGGGAAGCTACCGTTTATCTATCAGGGGTAGTTTGCTGCGCTCGCCCTTCGGCATACGCGATGTGAAAGTATATTATGACGAGATCCCGTTGACGGATGCCGGCGGGAACACCTATTTAAACGCCATTGATTTTAACAGCATCCACAATATGGAGGTGTTGAAAGGGCCTGATGGGAGCTTGTTCGGCGCCAATTCCGGCGGAGTGGTTTTGCTAAGCCCGGTTAACCGCCATGCCGACAGCAGCTATTTATCGGCCGGCCTGAATGGCGGCTCGTATGGCCTGATTCACGAAAATACAGCCCTGCAAAACCGCAATGGTAATTACCAGTTGAATTTAAACCAGGCTTATGAAAGCTATGGCGGCTATCGCCAAAACAGCTATATGCAGCGGCATTATATCCAGATGGTAAATAACTGGACATACAACAAAAGAGATGATTTCCGGGTGCTTGGCTTTTATTCAGACTTAAGTTACGAAACCCCCGGTGGCCTAACGTTGGCACAATACGAAGCTGCGCCACAGGATGCAAGGCTATCAACGAAAACGATTCCCGGGTCTATCCAGCAAAAAGCCGGTATTTATCAAAAAATGTTGTTCGGTGGCGCCGTAAACGAGTATCATTTTAGTGATCATTTTAGGAATGTGCTGTCGGTTTTTGGCACCTACGTTAATTTTGCCAATCCCTTTATTACCGATTACGAACAGCGTTACGAAGGCACCTACGGCTTTCGTACTTACTTTGAATATACGGGCAACGACCGCAAAAATTATAAATGGAAAACCAATTTCGGCGTCGAGTGGCAGCAAACCAATGCCGATATTAATAATTACGGCAACCGTTCGGGTGTAAGGGATACTGCCCAAACATTGGATAAGATAAATACCAACCAGCATTTTTTCTTTGGCCGTTATGTGGCTGATATTTTTAAAAACCTGCATGTTGAAGCCGCATTAAGCCTGAACTTTTATGATTATAAATTCCTGAATGTTTACCCCAATGACGAGTCGGCATATACCGACAGGAATTTCACACCGCAGTTGATGCCAAGGATCGCCCTCGCCTATCAGCTCACTAACGATTTTGTTTGGCGGGCATCGGTTAGCCGGGGATATTCAACGCCAACAACTGCCGAGATACGCCCAACCGATCATACCATAAACCCCAGCCTGGAGGCAGAATATGGCTGGAACTACGAAACCGGCTTTCGCCTGCGCAATAAAGATGAAAGCATGTTTTTAGATGCCTCCGTATTTTATTATCACCTGCAAAATGCCATTGTACCACGTTTCAATACCGATGAAACCGAATACTATATCAATGCAGGGGGAACGAATCAGCCGGGCCTTGAAATATATTTTACCGATTGGATCATCCGCCAAAATAATTCAGGGTTTATTCGTGGTTTGCAATTCAACGAATCGCTCACGTTCGACCGGTTTACCTTCAGCAGCGATTATCATGATGCCACCACCAATTATGCAGGCAACCAGCTAACCGGCGTGCCCGAACAGGTTATTGTCACAAGCTTTCAAGTTAAATTCCCAAAAAACCTCTATCTTTTTGTGGAACATAACTATACCGCGCGTATCCCACTCAACGATGGCAATACCGCCTATGCCCCGCATTATAATTTGTTACAGTCAAAAGCAGGCTGGCAGCACAAAATTACGGCGAAAAGCCACTTTGATATTTATGCAGGGGTCGATAACCTGCTGAATGAAAAGTACAGCCTTGGCGACGACCTGAATGCTGTTGGTAACAGGTATTACAATGCCGCTGCACCGCGTAATTATTACCTCGGCTTTAATGTGGTATTTTAATGATCAGTGTTTCTTATTAAGCCGAATCCAAACAGGCACAAAATGTACACGGCAATTCACGTTGTTGCATATTCACGAGGCGTTCCCACGGAACGCTTAAGACCAATCTAATTCCCATGCTACCAACCAAACGTCCTTACAGGACGATGGTTGATTTTTTCGTCGTGTAAGGACGTTTGGTTGGTAGAAATATATATGAGATTGATTTCACGTTCCGGAGGAACGTTTGGTGATTGAATAATAATTTTAGTTGCGATCTAATGAGCTTAAGACTTGATACTAAGACGCCAGCGGCGCAATGCCGAATTTAGTTGCTAAGGTATTCAAATCATCCACAACAGCATCTATCAGGGGAATACCGTTTTTACTTCGTTCAGCCTGGCTTTCCAACTCGGGTTCGCCCGGAATGATAACCTTTTGGGACGGATCAATGGTTGATGCGGATTTAAACCGGGAAATCCAGTTGTCCATGTGTGCTTTAAATTCATTAACCGGGCGGAAGCCGTCAACCCTCATCGCCCCTAAAAAATGGCCGATGCCCAGGCCTACCGGATCGGTCGGCGGCTCCAAAAAGGCTACGAACGGCGGCACCCATGGCCCGTAATTAGCGCCGGATAGTACGGCAGAAAGAATATCGACAGTAGCGCTTAACCCGAAGCCTTTATGACTGCCATGCTCCCTATCACTGCCCAGCGGCAGGAGCGAGCCGCCATTTTTCAAGGCATGCGGATCGGTGGTGTAGTTGCCATTGGCATCCTGTATCCATCCTTCCGGAACCTGTTTGCCTAATCGCTGCGCAATTTCGAGCTTACCGTTTGCGGCAGCCGAGGTTGCCATATCCGCAATCACCGGCGGGTAGTTACCTGCCGGGAAGGCATAACACATGGGGTTTGTACCCAACAAACGTTCGTTGGAAAAAGTAGGCGCTACCAGCGGACTGGCATTCGTCATCGCAAAGCCGATCATGTCTTTTTCAACCGCCATAAGGGCATGATAGCCGGCAATACCGAAGTGATTAGAGTTCCTCACCGATACCCAGCCCGAGCCATATTGTTCCGCCTTTTGAATAGCCAGTTTCATGGCAAATGGGGCAACCACCAGGCCCAAACCCGCATCGCCATCAACTGTGGCGGTGGTTGGAGTTTCATGAACAATGGTGATATGCGGTGTAGCATTAATGCGCTTTTTCTCCCACAAGCGCACATAACCTGTTAGCCGCGCAACACCATGCGAATCGATACCCCGGAGATCGGAAAGCAATAGTACATCCGCAGCCAGGGCAGCATGCGCATCGCTGCAACCCATGGAAAGGAAGATATTTTGGGTGAAGGTGCGGAGAATTTGTTCGGGGACAAGCATGTCGCCAAACTTACGAAGTATCTCCCCGAAAACTTACGAAGTTTTAAAAACTTCGTAAGTTTAGTATATTTTTAATGAATGAAAATCTACGCAGACACCTATTACCACATCTATAACCGCGGCAATAACAAGGATTTAATTTTCTTTGAAGATGAGAACTATCGCTATTTTCTCAATCAGTTCAAAAAATATGTGGCGCCGTTTTGTAGCGTTTATGCTTATTGTCTTATGCCCAATCACTTCCATTTTTTTCTGAGCGTGGATGATGAACAATTATTTGAGAAAGGGATGAAAAATTTCATGATATCCTACTCAAAGGCGATAAATAAAAAATATAATAGGGTAGGTAGTTTGTTCCAGGGGAGATATAAAGTGTCGGAAATAGCATCTGAAAGTTATTTCACAAGAATAATCACTTACATCCATCAAAATCCTTTAGTTGCCGGACTTGTTAAAAATATGGAAGATTACAAATATTCATCTTTCGCCGCTTATTTGTCGAATAAAGAAACGTTGATAAGCAAACAAGGTGTGTTAGATTGGTTTGGCGGCTTGGATGGTTTTGTTAATGACCACAAAATGTCTGTAGAAGATTTGGAAATGGAGAAATATTTAAAGATTTGAGCGCTTTAGAGATCTAAACCATGTCGTCAAACTTACGAAGTTTTCAAAACTTCGTAAGTTTTAAGGTGATCGTTCTCTGCAACAATTAGTTGTAACTCCTCTATTGAGTAGCAGGGCTTCTTTCTTTGATGGAGCATGGCATGGCAATTTGGGCAAACAGGTCGTAAGTCCACAATGGGATCGATAGTATAGGTTTTTTTACGGCAGAAATTTCTTTCAAATGATGTACATGGATAAAGTCTTTCCCAATAACACCGTACATTTTTTCGAAATCCATGGTACAAACAGCGCATCTATAACCATAATGTTGTACACACTTTTTCCTTACTTGAAAGTTTCGCTCATAAGCATTAACAATAACCTGCTTTTTTGCTCCTTCAACAAATACGGAATCTTCTTCTTCAATGATTTCGGGAAAAAGATATACCGGATTTTCGATAAACTTCTCAGAAAAAGGACGACACGTTTTACACTCAGCAAACTCACCATTAAACTTGTCGTTGTTTTCCACGAACCAAACTTTTAGTTCATTTATGTCATTGGAAACAACTTTGATATAATTCCTTTCTGTATAAGCCCCGTTTTCGAGACCGGCTGTTGACGCGATATGAGTGCACCTCGCTTTGTGTAAAACAAATAAATTGTAGTTTTTCGTCCTTCCTGTATTTACAACGAAATGTGAAGGATGTGCTTCCATCCACTTTAGATATTCGTTATCATCGTTGTTAAATATCTGAAACATCTGCCAAACTTACGAAGTTTTCAAAACTTCGTAAGTTTTATAGAAGATTTTATCAGGAAACTTATTCCGTCAACACCGTAAATTTAAAATCCAGCGGTTCAAAATGTTTTATAAGCTCATCAATAAACGCCTGCCCCCACTTTACGTAAAACAGCCCAAAGTTCTCGCTCCGTTCCTGCAGGCTGCCGCCGGGGAAAAGGTCTGCTTTAATATGTTCCACCTGTTCCAGGCGTAGGTGGTAGTTTATCCTTTCTGCTTTTACCAGTTTTTTTTCCAGCCGGTCTATCGCATGTTTTAACCTGGCTTTTACGGCCTCGGCTGATGGGGCAAGTGTGTTATCAATTTTATAAGCCCTCAGCTTTAACTTCTCAAAAATGCCCGATAATTCGCGCCATTCGTCTGCCAGGCTAAGCGTATGCTCGCTGTGTTTTTTTACCCAATCGTTTTTTATAGCATCGGTGCTGTTAAATAGCTGGGCAGGTTCCAGCTCCATTTTGGCAATTTTTGCAGCCGTTTCCTTGCCGATAACCAGCCCCGAGTTACGCAATATCAGTATGGGAAAATCAACCTTATAGAAGTCGAAATTCGATTTTAGCTCCAGCCAGTAAACTACTTCGGCCCCGCCGCCTGTATAAGCAATATTGGGGAGTATGCATTCCTGGTATAACGGCCGCATCACCACATTGGGGCTAAACCGCTCCGGGAATTGGTTGACTTCCTGCTTTAACTCACTTTCCGAAAAGCTGATATCGGTGTTTAGTACTTTGTAATGGTCATCCTCAAATACAATGCGTTCCCTTAATCCATCCTGCAAATAAAAAAAATTGATCTCGCGTGGGTTAACCTGTATATGAACGCCTAAGGCCTCCAGTTCTTTGTTAGTTGCGCTGATGTTTTTAAAGCTGTTTTGTTCTATGATATCGCGCTCCATTATCGGTGCAAATTGTTGCTTAAACGCACGGTCATCAGCATCAATAATTACCAGTCCATATTCGCCAAACAAGGCATTCACCAGGTAACGGGTAGCATCGGCCAGTTTGTCAAACCCGGCGTAAGCTTGTTCCACAATCGCAGCAAGTTCATCGGCGTGGTGATCGATCCCGAGGGCGCCTTTATATTGGTTAAGCGCCTGGCGCATGGTGTCGGGATTTATACGCCCGGTTGCTCCCGACGCCTCGTACCACCAATGCACCTTTTTGCCGCCGATATTGGTGTAGTTTATCTCCGCAAAATCATGATCTTCGGATGCCATCCAATAAACCGGTACAAAATCTTTATCCGGAAACTGCTCTTTCAGCTGCCGTGCTAACTTTATAACCGTTACAATTTTAAAGATAAAATAAAGCGGACCGGCAAATATGTTTAACTGGTGACCGGTGGTGACGGTGTACGTATTCTCCGACCGGAGGAGGGAAATATTGTTGGTGAGTAGTGAATGGTGAGTAGTGAGGGGCGAGACTTTAGCGTATTGTTTGGTGAGAACAGTATATAATATCTCGCGGTCGGCAACAATCTTTTTATTTTCAAGCAATTCAGCAAAGCCGTCCATATCAGGCCGGTAGCTGTAAAACGGACGGAGTTCGGGGCGATTTTCCAGGTAATCAATAACCGTTGGGGAGAATGAACCGGTGTCTTTATAGTTTATACAAGCTGAGTCCATTTGATTTCGGATGTCGGAATTTCTATTTCGGATTTTATAAGCCCTGCCGAATTTAGATTTTTAAATTTCTAAAACAGAAATCCGCAAAGCAAAAACGGTTTATTTTACAATATGTCCATAAAGATCGAAGTCTTCTGCGGCATCTACCTTTACCTGTACAAAGCTGCCCACGGTAACATAATCAAGTTTTGCATCTATCAGCACTTCATTGTCCACTTCAGGAGAATCATATTCGGTGCGACCAACAAAGTAGTCGCCATCTTTTTTATCCACCAAAACTTTGTAAGTGTTGCCAATCTTTTCCTGGTTTTTATCGAACGAAATACCTTGCTGTATTTCCATTATGGCATCTGCACGTTCTTGTTTTACTTCTTCCGGCACATCATCAACAAGGGAATAGGCGCTTGTTTTTTCTTCGTGCGAATAGGTAAAGCAGCCCAACCTGTCGAATTGGGTTTCTTCAACCCATTGCTGCATTTCTTCAAAATCCTGTTCGGTTTCACCGGGGTAGCCGGTTATTAAGGTAGTGCGCATCGCAATGCCGGGTACTTTATCGCGGATGGTATTTACCAGGTCGATGGTTTTTTGTTTGGTGATACCTCGCCGCATAGATTTCAGCATATTATCGCTGATGTGCTGTAATGGCATATCCATGTATTTGCAAATGTTGTCACGTTCGTTCATCACCTCCAAAATCTCCATTGGGAAACCCGACGGATAAGCATATTGCAGCCTAATCCATTCAATGCCTTCAACATCCGATAAATTACGCAACAATTCATCCAGGTTACGCTTGCCGTACAGGTCGAGGCCATAATAAGTAAGGTCCTGGGCAATTAATATCAGTTCCTTAGTGCCGTTTTTGGCCAGGTTTTTCGCGTCCTTCACCAACTGCTCAATGGGTTGCGACAGGTGTTTGCCCCGCATTAACGGGATAGCACAAAATGAACAAGGGCGGTTACAGCCCTCGGCGATTTTAAAATAAGCAAAATGTTTTGGGGTAGTTAGCAGGCGCTCGCCTATTAATTCATGCTTGTAATTTGCGCCAACGTTACTTAGCAGGTTTTGCAGGTCGTTAGTGCCAAACCAGGCATCAACATTGCCTATCTCCGCTTCCAGTTCGGGTTTGTACCGTTCCGAGAGGCAACCGGTAACGATCACCTTTCCTACTTTACCCTGGTCCTTTAGTTCGCTGTATTGTAAAATGGTATCGATAGATTCCTGCTTGGCATTGTCAATAAAGCCGCAGGTGTTTATTACGATAATATCATCGCTGCCGACTTTATCCGCCTCGTGCACCACATCAAAATGGTTGCCTTTTAATTGGCCCATCAGGATCTCGGAGTCGTATATGTTTTTGGAACAGCCGAGAGTAACCACGTTGATATGGGGTTTACTCTTTATTGGCGGTTCGATTGTTGATTTTGTTTTCATTGTTTTTTTGGGATTTCACCGATTTTGGGGGCGATTTCACCGATTATTGTTTTTTGGGATTACACCGATTAAGGGGTGATTGCACCGATTTTATTTGATTTACTGGGTTATACTGATAAACGCTTTATTTCACAACTTGGGTTTCCAAAGTTAATAAGCAATCCCGTTTTAACTTTGCTGGCTTTTAAATAGGATAGCAACTGAATTTGAAAGAGTTTTGGGAGAATACCGGTTACAGCTTTTAATTCAACTATAACAGTGTTTTCTACAAAAATATCGCATCTAAAGTTGCCAACAAGCTGTTCTTTATAAAATACATTAAACTCTTTTTCCGCGACGAAATTAAAACTTTGAAGCTTTAACTGATGTTGTAATGCGTTAGAGTAAATTTTCTCAACAAACCCCAGCCCCAGTAAACGATGAACCTCGAAACAACAAGCAATTATCTTTTCGGTAAGTGGATCATGCTCAAAGCCTCCCATCATTAATCAACTTTAATCATCAAACTTTATAAATCCTTTTATAAAAAGCGGGGTGTAACCATGATAAATCCCTCTATAAATCTGTGAAATCACTTTTCAAATCGGTGAAATTCAAAAAAATAATAATCGGTGAAATCACTTTTCAAAAATCGGTGAAATCCAAAAAAATAAATCAACTCTTAAAAAGACTGTCGACGAAAGCTTGCCTATCAAACAACTGCAGATCATCTTTGCCTTCACCTACGCCAATATATTTAACCGGAATTTTAAACTGGTCCGATATGCCTATCACTACCCCGCCCTTCGCTGTGCCATCCAGCTTGGTTAAAGCCAATGCATTAACTGCTGTTGCTTCGGTAAACTGTTTGCATTGCTCAATTGCGTTTTGCCCGGTTGAGGCATCCAGCACCAGCAATATTTCGTGCGGCGCACCCGGGACTACCTTTTGCATTACGTTTTTTATCTTGGTAAGCTCGTTCATCAGGCCTACCTTGTTGTGTAACCTGCCGGCAGTATCAATAATGGCCACGTCGTCGCCATTTGCCACAGCAGACCGCAGGGTGTCATAAGCAACCGATGCCGGGTCAGAGCCCATGGCCTGGGCAACCACTTTTACACCAATGCGCTCACCCCACAACTGTATCTGCCCAACGGCAGCTGCACGAAAAGTATCTGCCGCGCCGATCACCACCTGGCTGCCCGCCTGTTTTAATTTATGGGCAAGTTTACCAATGGTGGTAGTTTTGCCAACCCCATTTACGCCGACAACCATAATTACATAAGGTTTGTGGCTGCCGTACTCAAAATTCGAAAAATCGTTGCTGTTGTTTTCGGCGAGCAGTTGCTGAATTTCATCCTTAAGCAGGGTGTTCAGTTCGGAGGTGCTAACATATTTGTCGCGGGCAACACGCGCCTGTATGCGCTCGATGATCTTCAGCGTGGTTTTTACGCCAACGTCCGATGTTACCAGCACTTCTTCCAGTTCATCCAGCACATCATCGTCTACAGTGGACTTACCGGCTATTACCTTGGTTATTTTTGAAAAAAAGTTATCCTTGGTTTTTTCCAAACCGGTATCCAGCGCCTGCTGTTCCTGCGGCGTGCTTTCCTTTTTTTTGAAAAAATCGAATAATCCCATGATTAATGTGCAAATGTGCAGATAATATTGATTTTGCTGAAACTGATTTTATTTATAAATTTTTTTACTGATCAATTTATCCTCTGTGTAGGTTTCGGTGGAAATGGTGTCGCCCTTCTTATCAAAATATACCCAAACACTATCTTTCTGTTCATCTTTCCAGTATTTTGTTATAGCTTGTTTCCCACTGTAGTAATTCCATTCTTCAAAACGTATAGTTGAGCCATTTTCTTGATTAGAACCACTGGCGGCCAGATAATATGGTGGCCTTAGCACTAATACTGTTAACGAAAGGGGAACTGGCGTACAAAAAAACAATGCAATTAAAGTTGACAATAACTGCTTTTTTTGAAACCATAGCTTTCTATTTTTGATCGACAAAACAATTACCAATATAATTGTGATCGCCCAAAAAAATGGAAAGATAAAGATATATACTATAGATGTGCCCCCATTTAAAGTTGTTGCATGCCAATAAAACAAAAGGTTTATAAGCAAATAAACTATCGCTATAACTGTAAGTGTACGCGTAATCTTCATAAGCTAAACCTTAAGGCAATTTATCGAAGACGCAAATTATATGCTTAACAAAAAAAGCCTTCCCGTAAAACAAGATGGCTTTTAAATTTTTTATGAAAAATTAACGCTTATAATTTTCCTGCGATCGCGTCCTTAACGCCGTCGTTCGGAACGATTTGTTCTTTAAACGAGTAGGCGCCGGTGCGGGGTGATTTTACCATTGTGATCACCTTCGAATATTCTTTGCCTTTACCTGCTACTTTCAGTGTTGCAACTACTTTCTTTGCCATGTCTTTTTAATTTGTGGTCTATCTTTTGATCTGTTTTAACTTAATCAACAATTCAACCCAATCAACAATTCAACCAATTATTTAATTTCCTTATGAACAGTTACTTTCCTTAATACAGGGTTGAATTTTTTCAACTCAAGCCTTTCGGTAGTGTTCTTCTTGTTCTTGGTAGTAATATAGCGCGACATACCAGGCATGCCGCTTGTTTTATGCTCGGTGCATTCTAAAATTACCTGAACCCTGTTGCCTTTCTTAGCCATAATATTTTTATTTTATGGTTGATGCTTAAATGGATGATGGTGTAACTACTCACAACTCACCATTCACAACTCACCAACTACTAAATGTAACCCTTTTTTACAAATTTATTGATACAGGCAGTGATACCATTTTTGCTGATAGTTTTAACTGCTGATGTGGAAACCTTTAAGGTTATCCATTTATCTTCTTCAGGAACGTAAAACTTCTTAAGCTTTAAGTTTGGATGAAATCTTCTTTTGGTTTTAACGTTCGAGTTTGATACGTTGTTTCCTACCAAAGATCCTTTACCTGTTAGATCACAAATTCTTGACATGACAAATCTTTTTAATCCCTTTTCTCAAAAGAGTTTGCAAATATCAGGATTTTATGTTGAAAAGGCAATAGTGATTTGAAAAATAATTTTAGAAATTTGCTAACTAACGCATCGTACGAATTATTTCAATATTATTAACCGCGTATTTATCTATGAAACACCAATTAACGCTATCCAAAAAGTCTAATTTCAGTATCCGGGAACACGATACCATTCTTGCGTCGGAAAAAGATCGTGAAATATTTTTTGATGCGTTGATGAACCCTCTTGGGCCGAATGAAAAATTGTGCAATGCGGCAGAACGTTATAAATTATTTATGCGGGAAAATAAATGAATGTTATTTATCATAAACAGTATCTGTATCATCGTAAAAATATTCCTGCCGATGGCGGATGTGGCGTTGTTGAGGTTGTGATTGAAAACAACATACCTTGCTTTACGAAGAACGTGGAATTGGTACATTATTTTTCTTTGATATTAAAGTGAGCAACGATTTCATCGATTGAATAGGTTTCGGTTTTGCCGGCTTCATACTCCCTGTCGCGCTCCAATATTTCCTTTTGCTGTGCTTCGGATAAAACAAAACTATCATCTTCCTGGCTGTAGTCGTACTTCATATTGTCCAGAAATAACAGTAATACCTGTTCTTCCCGTGGGTTATGGGAGTTAACTATGATAGTCATATAACAAATATAAGAAATTTATGAGGAGATGAAAAAGCTGCAATTGTTTTGTATTGTTCCTTTTGCTAAAGGAGTAGTGCCCCATAGGAAATTACTGACCGCGAGGTTTTTGAAAGAACGATCCTTACGACCGCTCCATCTCCTTTTTAAAATCATCCCAATCCAGCCCTTCGCCGTTTTCAATTTCATTTTGCGCTTGTTCTATTTTTTGTAAAAGCAATACCCGTTCAACCGGGTCATCAACCGAAAATGTATCAGGCATGTGTTCAACAAGCGCCGCAACTTTATTTTTTGTAAGCATCTTTAACTCCTTTGTTTATAAAAGTAATTATACAAATTTTTCAGAATGTTTATTGCAGGCATTGTCATAGAAAGCTTCCCCGCGACTGGGTTTCCATTTACAAAAATTTTATTTGTCCTGCCGTCCGATGATAGAAAGACGCACCTGCCGATGGCGGATGTGCGTGGTTGTGGTTTGTTGCAAATTGTTTAATCATTGGCTATGCCATTTAAACACGAATTCGCAAATCGAACATAGGCCATGATCATTATAAGTTGCAGTTTTAAAATTATGATAAGCAGGTGGTGATGATTGGCGCTAAGTTGTGGTCTCTAAAGTAAAACCGTTGGCCCCGATTACATTTACATAATTTTCGTCCAAGCCATTTTTTTTTATAAAATTCATAAGATCGGAATAAGGTAAATGGAAAAGCAATGTTGTAATCTTCTCTTGGGTTAAGTCTTTAATGAACCGAATAACATCACTTTTTTTAGAATGAAAATACCAATCTTCCGAATTTACGCATAAAATTGACCTTGGTAAGATTCTGGTTATTTTGTCAGTTTCTTTCTTTCCCCCAAATAATTCCTGTTGATAGGATTCTCGGGTGGCCATCTTCCCCGATATGATGAAGTCGGATTTATTAACAAGTGTCTTAAAATAGTTTTCTTTTAAATGCCATTTTTCTATGAAATAGATGCATTTTTCACTACTTGGAATCTCTTTAAGAACTTCTTCAGTGAGGGGATAAAGTCGATGCGTTTCAATGAAATTCATTTTAGTATCTCCAACAATTGAATTTGCTATTGGATCGCGATATCCCTCTGTCCCAAAAATCAAAGGCTCCAGTAAAGTCTGGATTAATTTATAAAGTTTTTCAGAAACTATGATTTTTACATGCTTTAATTCATTAAATTTTGATGATATACTAAAAGTCAACATATAAGAATAAATAAGATTTTCCGGTTGGTCACTGAGAATAATTATATTTCTCTTAGTACCCTCTTCAGAAATTCGTTTAAAAATAGTAGCCGGACTATCTTCAACGTCAAGTTCATCTTTTTTATTCACCATTGCACAGTCCATAAGAACATAATTTCGTTTACCCTTTTGACCGCAAATGCGTCTTAACACTTCATTATAAGCATCGTGAAAGCCGTTTTTTAGGCATACGTCGCCCAAAAAGGTTACGTAGGTGTCTTTACTGTCAACAATTCTTATACCGTAGGATCCCGGCGAATGATAAATGGGGAAAAATTCGTATTTACAGTTATCGTCAAAAAAAATGCTTTTAATTTTATCAGGTAATAAACCATTTGTTAAGAACTTATTTTTGACTGAAGAAGGCACAGACGTTCTCGAGCGGGCTTCTAAATATGCAAAACTAGTTCTGGAAGTTACGATAGGGATAGTAGGATTTCTTTCCACTGCGTTTTTTATCCCACCACTGTGGTCTGCATGATAATGTGAAAGAAAAATAAAAGAGTAACCATTTTTTTCAACGCCTTTTCCATGGTATCCCGAGTCAAGCATAATAGATCCCTTTGAGCCCTGAAGCTTAAAAGAAGTACCGGTTAGCTTCTTTTCTCCGTTTTCTATTATTTCCTCACTGTTTTCGAGTGGCAAAATTGAGATTAAATCACCTATTGACTTTAATTCTACATTAGAATGCCACTTCTTATTGTTAAGCAAAACCCTGCTCCCTGTTACAGAGGGATACCAAGAAGTTGCAATTGTAATGTTTTCCCGTTCTTTAAACAATAGATTCCTTGCAAGTGGGCTTGCTTTTAAATTTACAATTACTTGTCGAAACTTGAATTTTGGACGTTCTTTAAGTTTATAGGAATAATCGTGAAACTTTGCCCATTCTATCGCATTATAAATTAGAGGATAATTTTGTTGAATATGGTCAAAAAAATATTGTTCCGACTGTGGCTTAATTGTTACTTTAGAAAGTGCCGCATAGGCTCTTTCTTTATAACCGCCCCACTGCTGACTCGTTATTTGGTAGCAAAAAGATAGGTTTTTTTTATGACGATATTGTTTCATGATAAGATTTGTTTAGCGGTTAAATCTAAGATATAAATAATATCTGAATTCCTAAAAAATTCTATAATCAAACCGGAAGTACGCTTAACCAGCAATAAGTTTTTTCAGTAGTTAAAATATTGATAATAAGTTTTGTATCACTTTGTGGTAGCATGTGTAGCAACGCTACAAAAAATCTCTACTATTATTCCTGGTATTTCATAGGCTGAAAAGGCGAACAACGAAGAACTTTGGCCTATAGTTAATTACTCCGAATAGTTTTTGGCAGGATACGTGGAAATAAAACAAAACTTTTTAAAATATTTTAAAAAGTTTTGTTTTATTGTCCTGTTAACACAAAAATTACTAATTTTCGCTCACCAATTTTATAATCCATGAAGACCCCGTTAAAAGTTACCTCGTTTGAAGATTACCAGCAGGTTTACCGTAAAAGTGTTGAGCAGCCCGAAGAGTTTTGGGCAGGAATTGCCGAGAATTTTTTATGGCGCAGGAAATGGGACAAAGTACTGGAATGGAATTTTAAAGAACCCACGATAAAATGGTTCCAGGGGGCAAAGCTTAACATCACCGAAAACTGCCTCGACCGCAACCTTACCGCCCTGGGCGATAAACCGGCAATCATCTGGGAACCTAATGACCCGAATGAGGATCATCGCATATTAACGTACAGGCAGTTGTACGATAAGGTTTGCCAGTTTGCCAATGTGCTTAAAAATAACGGCGCCAAAAAAGGGGACCGAATATGTATTTATATGCCCATGGTACCCGAACTTGAAATTGCAGTTTTGGCCTGCGCCCGCATAGGGGCTATCCATTCGGTGGTATTCGGGGGCTTTTCGGCACAATCCATTGCCGACAGGATAAAAGATGCGGAATGCAATATTGTGATCACCGCCGACGGCGGTTTCCGTGGAAACAAAGAAATCCCATTAAAAAATATAATTGACGATGCGCTGGTGCAATGCCCATCCATAAAAAAATGTATTGTGCTTACCCGTAGTCGTACGCCGGTATCCATGATAAAAGGTCGTGATGTTTGGTGGGAAGATGAGGTTAAAAAGGTAGAAACCCAGGGAAACACGGATTGTCCGGCTGAAGAAATGGATGCCGAAGATATGTTGTTTATATTGTACACCTCGGGCTCAACCGGCAAGCCAAAGGGTGTGGTACACACTTGCGGCGGCTATATGGTTTATACAGGCTATACCTTTGCCAATGCTTTTCAGTACAACCAGGGCGAGGTATATTTTTGTACGGCTGATATCGGCTGGATAACCGGTCATTCTTATATTGCTTACGGTCCGCTTACCCAGGGGGCAACCACGGTATTGTTCGAGGGTATCCCTACCTATCCTTCGCCAGGCAGGTTTTGGGATATTGTGGAAAAATTCAAGGTGAATATATTATACACCGCGCCAACTGCTATCCGTTCGCTGATGAGTTTTGGGGATGAGGTGTTAAAAGGAAAAGACTTTAGTTCGATAAAAAAACTGGGGTCTGTGGGCGAACCCATAAACGAAGAGGCCTGGCACTGGTTTGATAAAAACATTGGCCAGGGAAAATGCCCCATTGTGGACACATGGTGGCAAACCGAAACCGGTGGTTTTATGATCTCGCCGATTGCCGGGATAACCAAAACCAAGCCAAGTTTCGCCAGTTTTCCGCTGCCCGGCGTTCAGCCAGTTTTGGTGGACGAAAGCGGTAAAATTATTGAAGGCAACGGCGTTAGCGGCAATTTATGTATCCGTTTCCCATGGCCGGGTATGCTGCGCACCACCTATGGCGACCACGAACGCTGCCGCACCACTTATTTTGCTACCTACCCCGACCTTTATTTTACCGGCGACGGCTGCCTCCGCGACGACGAAGGCTATTACCGCATTACTGGTCGTGTGGATGACGTGCTGAATGTATCGGGCCACCGCATCGGCACCGCCGAAGTGGAGAATGCCATTAATATGCACAGCAGCGTGGTGGAATCGGCTGTGGTAGGTTACCCGCACGATATAAAGGGCCAGGGCGTTTATGCCTATGTAGTTTGCCCCAACCAGCACGGCGATGAAGAACTTGCCCGTAAAGATATTATGGCAACAGTTACCCGGATTATAGGAGCAATTGCCAAACCGGATAAAATACAGTTTGTTACCGGCTTGCCCAAAACCCGCTCGGGGAAAATTATGCGACGGATATTAAGGAAGATTGCCGAAGGTGACACCAGTAATTTAGGGGATACTTCCACTTTACTTGATCCGGCGGTGGTGGAGGATATTAAGAAGGGGGCGTTGTAGGGAGGAGGTCCACAGGTGATGGTTCATAGCATTTTAATTGCGAGCCTGTTAATAACAAATAGAAATCGTAAATTTGTTATAGGATTAATACATAAATAGAAAATAATATGTCGATACTCACTGTACGCCCAAAAAATGAAGAACAGGAAACGGCTCTCAAAACGATTTTTGAGGCGTTTAAAATAGAGTATGAAAAAGAGCTTGACGAAACTGAATATTTAATGTCGAGCGAAGCTAATAGAAAATCACTCGATGAGAGCATAAAACAATTGGAAGACGGGAAGGGCATCAAAATCGCTTTAGAAGATTTATGGAAATAATTTTCGCTCCAATTGCTTTAGAACATTTGCAATATTGGAAAAGGAGTGGAAACAAAAAAGTAATGGGGAAGATCACAGCGTTGCTCGAAGAAATAAGGCACACACCATATCACGGCACTGGAAAACCCGAACCATTGAAACACGAATGGAATGGTTATTGGTCTCGGCGCATAACCATTGAACACCGTTTGGTTTATAAAGTAGAGAACGAAACTATTCTGATTGCTCAGTTAAGATATCATTATTAGCTCCATAATTAGTTGACTATATAAATTTCCCAAACCAAAATGATGTTCCGGATGTTATTACTACACATCTTAAATAAAAAACATCATGGACAAATTAGAATTAAAAGGCGGTTGGAACCAGGTGAAGGGGAAAATAAAACAAGCCTACGGAGACCTCACCGACGACGACCTGATACACGAAGAAGGCAAAGACGACGAAACGCTCGGCAAACTCCAGGCAAAAACGGGCAAATCCCGCGATGAACTGGTGAAATGGATAAACAGTTTATAAGATTTGAAAGCCCTGGCAAACGGGGCTTTTTTATTGGAAAAGATTTGAAAGGTCGATGCTGAAACCCGGCAGCAATTTTGAATTTAAAACCTCATTATTTTGTGCTTTTTGATCCTGGAAGTAAATGCCATCTTTCAATGCATATAATTCGGCGCTTTGCTCTATTGGATCAATGATGATGTATTCCTTCACACCATACTTTTCATAAATATTTTTCTTCTGACGGAGGTCATAATAGGCGGTTGAAGGTGAAAGTATCTCAATCACTAAATCCGGGGCACCTTCAATGCGTTCCTTTATCAACTCCGACTTTTTTTCTTCTGAAATATAGAGTATATCGGGTTGTAACACATTCCCCTCATCGAACTTAACATCAGCCGGAGCGTACATCCATTGTCCTTTTCTGCCAATTTTGATATTATATAGTACGATGATTTCTGAAAGTGCAAATACTATTTGGTTGTGAAATGGATTTGGTGAAGGTGACATAATGAGGTCGTTATTTATTAATTGAAAGGGCGCACCTTCCTCCAATTGCATATAATCATCAATGGTGTATTTCTTTTCAACTGTTAGCATAATCAATTATTTAAGAAACCTGGTCACGAACTTGTCGGCCTCTATTTAAACAGATAATTCAAATCAAAGTCAAAGCCAGCTAACACAACGGAATGTAGTAATTCATTTTGCTGGGCCTTTTGATGGAGATAATAAGCCCCATCCTTCAATACGTACAGACTGGCATTTTTGGCAATAGGATCGAAAATGATGTATTCTTTCACCCCATATTTTTCATACATTTCCTTTTTTTGGATCAAATCGTAATAGGCATTTGAGGGAGACAATATTTCTATCGCTATATCGGGCGCTCCCTCAATACGCCCCTTTACAAGTTCAGCGACCCTTTCTTCGGCAACATATAAAAGATCAGGTTGAAAAACATTGCCGTCATCAAATACAACATCCACCGATCCGGCGATATAGCCCCCCATTTCTTTATCCTCTAAAAAATTGAGCATTACTTTTGAAAGACGAACAACAATAAACTGGTGAAAAGGGTTTGGCGAGGGTGACATAATGAGGTCGTTATTTATTAATTGAAAAGGCGCACCCTCCTCCAATTGCATATAGTCATCAATGGTGTATTTCTTTTTCTTTTCAACCGTTAGCATAATCAAATATAACTAATTTTGCGCCAAATGAAAAAAACAGCACCTTCTATTCTTGTTGTTAATGATGATGGCATTACCGCCCCCGGCATAAAAGCGCTGATGCACGCTATGAAGGACCTCGGCAGGGTGGTAGTGGTGGCGCCCGATAGTCCGCAGTCGGGTATGGGGCATGCTATCACGGTGGGCAAACCGCTCCGTTTGGATAAAGTAGATATATACGAGGGGATTGAAATGTACAGTTGCTCCGGCACGCCGGTTGATTGTGTAAAACTGGCGGTAAATAAAATTTTCAAGGGCCAAAAGCCCGATCTGTGTGTTTCGGGCATTAACCACGGCTTAAATAATTCCGTCAATGTATTGTATTCCGGCACCATGTCGGCGGCCGTGGAGGGGGCGATAGAAAGCATCCCATCCATCGGCTTTTCGCTTGATGACTATACCTTACAGGCCGATTTTTCGCACTGTATTAAATATGTAAAGGAAATTGCCGCACAGGTTTTGCAAAATGGCCTTCCGGCAGGTACTTTGCTCAACGTTAATTTCCCCAATATCCAGCATATAAAAGGCATTAAAATAGCACGGCAGGCCAACGCCAAATGGGCCGAAGAATTTGATGAGCGGATGGACCCGCATAAACGGCCTTATTACTGGTTAACCGGCGTATTCCAGTTAAACGATAAAGGCGAAGATACCGACGTTTGGGCGTTGGAGAACGGTTACGCATCGGTGGTTCCGGTACAGTTTGATATGACGGCGCATCACGCTATTCCCTTGCTCAATAGCTGGAACTTTAATGTCTAGGGGCGGTTTAAAATGGAAAACTAATTCGTGAATTGAGAGAAACACGAATTTTCACTAATTGGAACGAATTTCACGAATTAAATTAAGTTTTATCCCAGGAATAATTTATGCTGAATAGAAATAGCATTGTAACCGGTATTTTAATTGCATTGGTATTCCCGGCAATAGCTGTTGCTGCGGCATACCTGTTGAAAGGCAACCTGTATATAATCAATAAACCGGCACTGCCTCATTTTATAGCCATTGCTTTTAACCTTGTTTTAATAAGGATTTGCGCTAAAAAAGGATTGCCCGATACCTCCAGGGGCATTATGATAACTACATTTGTATTTATGCTGCTGGTTTTGTTCACCATAGTTCACCCGCTGAAATGAGATATTACCTGGTAGCCGGCGAGGCCTCGGGCGATTTGCATGGGGCTAATTTGATGAAAGCCCTGAAAGCGCAGGATGAGCATGCTGAATTCCGTTTTTTTGGCGGCGACCTGATGCAGGCCGAGGGCGGCAAAGCTGTAAAGCATATTGCCGATATGGCTTTTATGGGCTTTATAGAGGTGGCGATAAACTTAAAAGAAATTTTAAATAACCTTAAATTTTGCAAAGCGGATATTGCGGCCTGGCAACCTGATGTGCTTATACTGATCGATTTCCCCGGATTTAATTTAAAGATTGCCGATTTCGCCAAAAAGAGCGGCTTGCTGGTTTGCTATTACATTTCCCCGAAGGTTTGGGCCTGGAACCAAAAACGGGTGCTGAAAATAAAACGCGTGGTCGATCACCTGTTTTGTATCCTGCCTTTCGAGGTCGATTTTTATCAAAAGTGGGATATGAAGGTCGATTATGTGGGCAACCCCTTGCTGGACGCTATTGATGCCTTTAAACCAGATGCGTCTTTTAACCAATTGAATAATCTACCAGGCAAAAAGATAATTGCACTGCTGCCCGGAAGTCGTCGGCAGGAAATAAGCCGCCTTTTACCCGTAATGATGAGCGTAACGGATCAATTTAAGGATTACCAGTTCGTCATCGCCGGGGCGCCATCCTTTAACAAAGAATACTACGACCAGTTTATTGGCGATAAAAAAATCCTGATAGTATTTAACGCAACATACGACCTGCTTAACAATGCAGAAGCAGCAATTGTCGCCTCGGGTACCGCAACGCTGGAAACCGCGCTGTTCCATGTGCCACAGGTAGTGGTTTACAGGGGGCACCCCATCTCCATCGGCGTTGCCAGGGCAGTTGTTAAAATAAAATTTATTTCGCTGGTTAACCTTGTAATGGATAAATTGGTGGTAAAGGAGCTGATCCAGGCCGATTGTTCTACCGAAAATGTCAGCGCCGAACTGGACAAGATCGTGAACGACAACCTTTACCGCCAAAAAATGCTGGAGAATTACGACCTCATCGATGAAAGGATGGGCAAACCCGGTGCATCGGCAAGAACGGCATCCCTTATCATCAAATACGCTTCGAAGAAATAAGCCGGTTTAACGGGCTGCGTTTTCCCCGAAGGATAACGAAGCCCGTCAAATATCAATTAAAACCCTAAGGTAAACCCGAAGGAGAAGTTCTTTAACCCGGCCTGTTCAGGGCTGTTCTCAAACATATCGTTAGCATAATATTTGGCAAAAATACCGAAGTCGCTATAACCGATCCTGACGAACCCGCCGTAGCGGAAGTCGGTAAAATGATAGGAGTCGTCAATTTTTTGCTTGCCATTTTCGGCGCTGATCTGTTTAACCATTCCATCCAGCAAAAATCCACCGTCGGGCCCGAAGACAAAGTGCCAGCGGTTACCACGTTGATCCTCCTTTGTCCGGAAATCAAATGATAAAGGAATCCGCAAATAACTGGAGGAGAAACGGTTTTTGCTGTAATCGATATTATCCTGGCGGTAGGTTAAAACCGGCTGGTTGGGCAAAATGGTAATATTGTCGCGCAGCCGGATCAGCGTCCAGTCAAAACCGCCTGAAAGGTATATCTTGAAGGTCTTGTTAACCTTTACACCCATCTGGAACACATCAAAGCCTACATTGCTGGTTTTCCATGAGCGGTACCGCAAAAACTGGTTTTGAGACGATAAAGTAAAGCTACCGTTATCAACCAGGGTAGCCAAACCCAGGTCGAACCGGGAAAAGGTTATACCCAAAAAAGCTTTTGGATAGGTGGCATGGCGTGTGCTATCACCTTTATGGTGCCCCCTGTAATGGATGGAAAAATTAAAATCGTGTTTATGCGTCGTATCAGTCGATTGTTTTGTCGAATCCGTCGGATTGTTTTGCCCGAAAGCCATTGCTGCAGCGGTTACCAGTAAGGAAGTAAAAATTAGTCGTTTCATATTTTTTATATTTCAATTCTATCAATTTGTTTTTGGGTAACAATGAGGCAATGTCGTTTCCTTAAAGATTCGCCTTCTCGCCTCACCTAAACGGCGAAGCCCCTCACCCATCCTCTCCAAAGGAGAGGACTTAAACTTCGCTCTTTTTTAGAACCCTCTCCTTTGGAGAGGGCAGGGTGAGGCTACCAGCAAATAATTTATTAATCGACGCCCATCAATCCCCTTTTTTTATCTTTATAATGCCCAGGTTAACTCCTGTAATGTTTGAATCACCGTCATCATCGGAAAATACAATGAATTTGTCCTGGCGTTTGTCAACCTTTGCCACCACTGTATTTATCAGATCGCCGAGGCTGTGTATCCTATGCTTTATTTTAACAGGCGTAGCGTCAGTTTTAACAGGCGGCAACTGGCCGGTGAGCAGCACCGGTTTTGCTATAAAAGCTGGTTCATCGGTACTTAATTTTGTAGTTAATTGTGTGCCCGCATCGGGTACTACTGCCTTAATAAGCCCTTCCTGTTTTTGAACGGTTGCAGTAATTAAGGTCTGATCAGCAGGATTACCGGCTATTTTATTTTGTGCCGTCGTATCTACCGGTTTAGCCTCGCCATTGACGGATCTCACATAAGCTGATCTCACAACAGGGCTATGTTTTACCCTCGGTGTATTTACCGATGCCAACTGAACGGGTCCCGGCGTATTAGTAACAGTTGCGGGTTTTACAGTGGGGCGAACCGTTTTAGCAAAGGTATGTTTAGCCGGGCCATTAACATTTACCGGTGCTTTTTTAGGAATAAACAATACCGCTATCCCAACCAAAACAATAATACTGGCGGCGATGCCTAACATTGGCACGACTGTTTTTTTTTGGCCGCCTGCGTTTATGCCGGCGGCAATTCCGGGCCAGGTATTAGCCGAAGGCTCGGCTTCGAAACTATCCAGCTTTGAGCGGAATAATTCGTCGAGTTCTTTATCCTGCATATCCATATTTTTTGCCCTCCAATTTTATTATTTGTTCCCGTAATACACTCCGCGCCCGCGATAACTGCGATTTCGAAGCACCTTCTGTTATCCCTGCTATTGCCGCAATTTCTTTATGCGAATACCCTTCAATGGCATACAGGTTAAATACTATCCGGTATCCCGGCGATAATTGCTGAATTAAAACCAGCAGGTCGTTCGCTTCTAATTTGGCGGTAGCCAGCGGATTTACCCAGGCCTCGCTGCCCGCTTCATCCAGTTCAACCAGTTGCATCATTTTATGGTGTTTGCGGTAGTGTTCAATGGAACTATGCACCATTATCCGCCTTATCCATCCCTCAAATGATCCTTCGCCGCGGTAATCAGCCAGTTTTTGAAAAACCTTTATAAAACCGTTTTGCAGCATATCCTCGGCCTCCATTTTATCGGTCGCATATCGTAAACAAACACCCAGCATTTTCGAAGCAAATTGTTTGTACAGCAATTCCTGGGACTTGCATTCCCCGGCTTTGCAGCGCTTTATCAGCTCATCAATTGTGTAAGTTTGCTCCAAAAACATCTTGTATTTATTAGTAAGATGGGAAGCAGGGGGCGATGGTTGCATCGACCGGAAAATAAATATAATTTTTATGTTTTAAAGGATGCACTATCTTTATCTCAAATGAAAAAGATAAAACTTTTCCTCCTGGGTATCATCCTCTTTTCCGCCCCGCTCATGGCGCAGCAGAAGCCGGATACAAGTTATACCCTTTTAAAACCCGACCGCGTTTTCGACGGTGAGCAAATGCATGCCGGCTGGTGGGTACTGGTAAAAGGCAACCGTATCGAGGCCGTTGGCGAAGGGACAAGCATAACTGTACCACCTCCGGCTAAAATAATTAATTTGAAAGGAACCACCTTAATGCCGGGTATGATAGAGGGTCACTCCCACTTATTCCTGCACCCGTATAACGAGACGAGTTGGGACGACCAGGTGCTCACCGAGAGCCGGGCCGAACGTACTGCCCGCGCTGTAACCCATGCAAAAGCTACCCTGCTGGCGGGTTTTACCACCGTACGTGATCTCGGAACCGAGGGCGCAGGCTATAATGACGTCGGTTTAAAAACGGCTATCGAAAAGGGGATTGTTCCCGGGCCAAGGATGATGGTGGCCACACGCGCCATTGTTGCTACCGGCAGTTATGGGCCAAAAGTTTTGGTCAACGAGACGGATAATCTGAAAGGTGGTGAAGAAGCCGACGGAATTGATGGTATTACCCATGCAGTACGTTCGCAGATAGGCCACGGTGCTGATGTGGTTAAAATTTATGTAGATTACCGCTGGGGGTTAAACGATGCTGCCGAGCCTACTTTTACTTTGGATGAATTAAAAACCGCCGTGGAAGTTGCCAAAAGCAGTGGACGGATAGTGGCCGTGCATTCGGGCACCACCGAAGGAATGCGCAGGGCGATATTAGCCGGGGTAACCACCATTGAACATGGCGATGGCGGCACTCCCGAACTTTTTGCCATGATGAAAGATAAAGGAATAGCTTTATGCCCAACCATTGCAGCCACAGAAGCCATTGCTACGTATCATGGATGGAAAAAGGGTATCGATGCCAACCCGGCAGGGGTGAACAAGAAGCATTATATTTTTACGGAGGCGATGAAGGCGGGCGTTACCATTTGCATGGGCGGCGATGTGGGCGTATTTCCGCATGGCGATAATTCCAGGGAGATGATTCTAATGGCCGAATACGGCATGAAACCCATCGATGTGCTGCGGTCTGCAACCTCTGTAAACGCCAGGGTGTTCGGATTAAAACAGCTCGGTAATGTTAAGGCAGGTTATTTGGCCGACCTGGTGGCTATTGACGGCGACCCCTCGGCGGATATTAAAGCTGTAAAACAGGTAAAGCTGGTGATGAAAGATGGGGTGATTTATACCAATTAATCTCATTTTGGGGAGATACATGGCGGAATTTGGCCCTACCCGTCGGTTAAAACCGACGGCAATGAATGTTAAAACAACTAGAATCATTGCCATTCGCTTCAGCGGACGGTTTTTGAAATAGTGTTCGGACAGCTTTAGCCAAAAATCTGGAAGCGACAATTTGATTGCACTCTATTACAACCCCTTTTGTATCGCCTGATAAATTACGTCCTGTATCCTGGGCCTGATGTTTAAGCTGGATAATTTGCTGCTAACCGTTGGATTTACCCGGTTGGATAAAAATATGTACACCAGGTTATATTTAGGGTCGACCCATACGCAAGTTCCGGTGAAACCGGTGTGCCCGTAAGTTTGGTCGGAGGCTAACTGCGATGGGTAATGATTAGTCAGGATTGGATCCCAGCGGTCGAAGCCTAAACCACGGCGACTTGCCGGCGATTGCCTGGCCGTAAAAAGGTCGACCGTTGCTGCTTTTATGTATTGCACTCCGCCGTAGGTGCCGCGGTTCAGCATCATCTGGTATAATATGGCTACATCATTGGCGCTTGCAAATAGGCCCGCATGCCCGGCTACACCACCCATCAGCGCAGCAGTCGGGTCGTGCACATAACCATCCAGCAGGGCACGGCGGTAAACGGGGTCGTTTTCTGTGGGGATTATTTGGTCGGGTTTAAAACGGTACAGCGGTAAAAAACCGGCTGTTTGCATGCCCAAAGGCGTATATAATTGCTGCTGCACATAAACGTTCTCCGGCGTGGAGGTAATGGTCTCAATGATCTGCTGCATAAAACACATGCTCAAATCGCTGTAAACATATTGCCCTCTTGTTTTTAACGGCGAATTCAGCATCTCGGGCCACATCACATCCTTAAAATAATCTTTCCGCAGGTAATAACCCTCATTTACTTTGGTTGGAAAAGCGGCGGAGGAATCTGCGCTATAATCAGCCGGCTTTACCGACTCAACAGCGGGAATATCAGGGATCAGCCCTGCCTGGTGTTCCAGTATCTCCCGCACCCTGATGTCGTTCTTATTGGTTTTCCGGGCTTGTGGCAGGTAGTTGCCGACGGTTGAATCCAGGCTTAGCTTATTCTGGTCAACAAGCTGCATGGTTTCCATGGTAGTGGCCGATATTTTGGTCATGGATGCCAGGTCGAATATGTCCGGCAGCTTATCCGGCAAGGTTTTATCATAGGTATGATAGCCGTATGCTTTATTAAATATCACCTTCCCGTCTTTTGCTACCAATACCACACATCCGGGTGTTGCCTGGCTTTGCATGGCCTCGGCGGCTATGTCGTCTATCCCTGTCAAATCACCTGAATTAACCCCGGCATCTTCGGGCACAGTATATTGTAAACGTATCTTTCCTGTGGTAAAGCCCATGCCTTTGCGGTATGTGGCAGATAAATTTCTGTCGAGCTTCTGCGTTATGGCAATACCGCCAAAAATGGACTGGGCAACACAGTATGCCGAAACCGGCGAAATCCTTGTACACCAGATAACCGGCACATTCAGCGTATTCAGCTTAACCAACGCATTGCTGCTGCCAAACAACGCAACAACCACAGTTCTTACTTTTTGATTCGAGCTGATAAAATCGGCGATCAGTGGGTTGTTCAGATCAGCCTCGTTCAATTGTAAAATGAGCGTGTTATAAAACTTCAGATCGGCAGATAAGTCATCGAGGCTTTTCGTGCCCGAGTAATCGTTGCCATTAAAGGAGGCTACCTTATCGTATTTATTTAAGAGACTATCGAAGCCTGCAGCATAAGGGTTTGAGAAATGAACGCTCGCAATTTTTTTCTGGTCGAGGTCTTGCAAAGGTATAAGGTACAACGCATTGTTTAATAAAACGGTCGACTTTTCAACCAGTTTTTCCTCGTCAACATAAGCCTTCCCGGTAAAAGGCGGATTTTGAGCACATGTTGAATTAAATAAAATGAAAACAGATAAAATTAAAGTGTAAGCACGCCAGCTACTTTTTCTCATAAACCTTTTCTCCGTTGATATACGTCTTTAACACTTTTACCTGGGGTAAGTTTGCACCATCGGTTTTCATAATATCGCTATCGAGTATCACAAAGTCAGCATATTTGCCCGGTTCTATGCTTCCTTTCTCCTTTTCTTCAAAATTTGCTTTGGCTGCCCAAATGGTCATACCTCGTAAGGCTTGTTCGCGGGTAAGGGCATTTTCGGGTTGAAAACCGCCATCGGGAAAGCCTTTCAAATCCTTGCGTTCAACTGCTGCATAAAAGGTGTACATCGGGTTAATGTTTTCCACCGGGAAATCAGTCCCCAACGGGATCCACCCGTTTTGCTCCAGCAGTTGTTTATAAACGTAGGCCGACTTCAGGCGTTTTTTACCAAGGCGTTCTGCCGCCCAATACATATCTGAAGTGGCGTGTGTAGGTTGAACAGAGGGAATAATGTTATAATCGCCAAAATATTTAATATCCTCCGGCGCTAAAACCTGCGAATGTTCAATACGCCATCTGCGGTCATTCTTTCCTTTCAACACGCTGGCATAAATTTTCAATATTACGCGGTTGGCCGAATCGCCAATGGCATGGGTACACATCTGGAACCCCTTGGCGGCCAGTTTTTGTGCAACATCTTCATAATGTTTCTGACTGCTCAGCAAAAATCCGCGCCAGTTTTTCTGGTCGCTGTAGGGCTGCAGCAAACAGGCGCCTCTTGAACCCAGGGCCCCGTCGGCATAAACCTTAAATGCACGAACATCCAAACCGGGCGTTTTGTAAACGCCTCTTTTAAACAAGTATTCAAAATTATCGGGGTTGTCCGACAGCATTACGTACATCCTCATTTTTAAGGCGCCTTTGTGCTGTAGCTGGGCAATGGTGTTCACCATGGTATAGGGCAGGCCGCAGTCATCAACCGTGGTTAAGCCTACGGCAAAACAATTATGCTGGGCGTCTAAAAATGCAGCCTGGGTTACCTGTTCGGTAGGTACCGGTATTTTGCGCCGCACCAATCCTTCGGCATTGTCTATCAGCATACCAGTGAGTTTGCCATTAACGGTTTCTATTTTGCCTCCGGTAATCATTTGACCTGGCTTTATCCCGGCAAGGTTCAGTGCCGCCTGGTTAACAATAATGGCATGGCCGTCTATCCGGGTGAGCATCACCGGCCTTATGGGAAACATCATGTCCAGCTTAGCCTTATCCGGGAATTGTTTTTCCTTCCATTTATTCTGGTCCCAGCCACGGCCAATTATCCAGCCTTCGGGGTTTTTGCGGGCGTAAACGTTCACCGAGTCCAGTACCTCCTGCCAGCTTTTGGTGTTTTCGAGCTTTGCGTCCTGCAAACTGAGGCCGTAACTGTAAAAGTGTGTATGGGCGTCAATAAAACCCGGGTACACCGGTTTGCCGCCGGCATCTATCACCTCGCGGGCATTATATTTTTGCTCCAGTGTATCCGCTTTCCCAACCGCTACTATTTTCCCCCCGGTTACAACAAAAGCGTCGGCGGTAGAAAAAGCGCTATCCACCGTGTAAATCAATGCGTTTTTGACCAGCAGGTCGGCGTTATGGTCTTTGTTTTTACAGGCAAACGCGAACAGGAGCAGTATGGGCAAAATTTTTTTCATAGGGGGTATCCGTAAAAAGTTCGTAAGCTACAAAACTATATACAAAATCAAATGCATAAAGTTATGCGGTAAAATAATTTAATTTAAGGATTGGGCGCATCGTATATCCTACAACCAGGGTGCCGCCGTAACTATCCCGATGGCGAAAGAAGAGGCGGTGTCAAAAAACAGTTTTTATAAAAGCAGACAACATCATATTCTTTCCTCGTGTGCTTCGTGCCTCCTCCCTTGTGAATCCCAGTGGTAAAATTTAAACCACGAGGGGCACTAAGATTGATGGTAAATAATAACTCAAAATATTATTCTGTTTGCATAAATTGAAAATTACTTTTAATACAACCTCGGACACTGTACTTGCTATTCGAAATTGATCAGACAGCTGGAAATACGAATCTGATTCTTTTATGGTAGTAATCAAATTGTTTCGACAATTCTAAATATTCATTGCCCCAGCCATTTGAAATCGATAACTCCTGATAAATACCTGTTGGACCGAATCCCACATAAACTTTTGACAATGCATAAGAATCACATAAGCCGAGCTTTTGAATATCAGATGTTAAGTCATTAATAAGTTGTTCAGGATTATTAAACCCGGTCCAAATAATGTCCGTTTTGGAATCAACCTTGTTCCGTATCGTAATAAGGATATCCGCGATTTTTTGAAAGTCATCAAAATAAGAAATTGAATCTGCCATTTGTTATTAACCTAACTATACTTATCAAACAATAAAGTTATGGTATCAAATAATTAATTTAGCACCGAAATTGAATCAGAAGGGAATTTTTACAGAATGCCAGATATTATACATCTTTTACCCGACGCCGTTGCCAACCAGATAGCGGCAGGCGAAGTAGTGCAGCGGCCTGCGTCGGCAGTGAAAGAATTGGTGGAAAATGCGTTGGATGCCGGTGCGGATAAGATACAGCTGATACTGAAAGACGGCGGCAAATCGCTTATCCAGGTGATCGACAATGGTTGCGGCATGAGCTTAACTGATGCCCGGATGAGCTTTGAGCGGCATGCCACCTCGAAAATACGCAAGGCCGAAGACCTTTTTGCCATACGCACCATGGGTTTTAGAGGCGAGGCCATGGCTTCGATAGCCGCTATTGCCCAGGTTGAATTAAAGACCCGCCGGCACGAGGATGAACTGGGCACCTGCATTTTTATTGAAGGGTCGGAAGTTTTAAGTCAGCAGGCCTGCTCGGCTAATACAGGAACATCTGTTTGCGTTAAAAATTTATTTTACAATACGCCTGCCCGCCGTAACTTTTTAAAAAGCAACCCGGTGGAGATGCGCCATATCATCGACGAATTTCAACGGGTGGCGCTGGCAAATCCACAGGTGTTTTTCAGCCTGCACCATGATGGTCAGGAGGTTTACCATTTGCCGGCGGCTTCGCTAAAACAGCGGATAGTGCATTTATTGGGAAATAACTATAACGAGCGCCTGGTACCGGTTGAAGAGGATACCAATGTGATAAAGCTGCGCGGGTTTGTCGGCAAACCGGAATATGCCCGCAGAACGCGCGGAGAGCAATTCTTTTTTGTGAACAACCGTTTTATCCGCGATGCTTATTTGAACCACGCCGTGCTGATGGCTTTTAAAGAACTTTTGCCAGAGGATACTTACCCGCTGTATGTGCTGTTTATTGAGATCGATCCTGCCAAAATTGATATCAATGTTCACCCGACAAAAACCGAGATAAAATACCAGGATGAACAAACCATTTATGCCATCGTCCGCTCGGCGGTAAAACGTTCATTGGGCAGGTACAATATTACGCCCAGTCTTGATTTTGACCAGGAAAACAGTATTGAGCACCTGGTTACGCCCAAGCCTTTCGAAGAAATTGTAGCCCCTACCATTTCTTTCAACCCTGATTTTAACCCTTTTAATACCGAAAAGAAAATTGAGCGGGAAATCCCGTTTTTACGCAGCACCGGCGAATACCGCAGCTCTCCCATACCGCAGAATTGGGATACATTATATGAGATCAGCAAAAAAGAGGTGATCATACAGCGGCAAATGCACGAGGAAGCAAGCATTGCGGTTGACGACCAGGAACTGAATAAGCCGAGTGAACAAATGCTGTTCCAGGTGCATAACCGGTATATCCTTTCGCAAATAAAATCGGGCTTTATGGTAATTAACCAGCAGGCGGCCCACGAGCGTATTTTGTACGAACGTTTTTTACAGCAACTGCAAAATCATTCGGGTGTAAGCCAGCAAAGCCTTTTTCCGCAATCAATTACATTAAACAGCAGCGATTTTGAACTATTAAAAGAACTTTTACCCGATATTCGTGCGCTTGGGTTTGATATCAGGGAGTTTGGCAAAAATACGGTGGTAGTGGAAGGTATCCCGGCAGAGTTGAACAATGTTGCCGAACATGAATTGCTGGAACAATTGCTGGAAGGCTATAAAAATAACCAATCGGTATTGAAACTGGATAAGCGCGACAGCCTGGCGAGATCTTTAGCAAGAAATGCTGCAACAAAAGCGGGCACAAAGATGTCATTGGAAGAAATGAATTTATTGATAGACCAGCTTTTTGCCTGCCAGATGCCGAATGTAGCTTTAAACGGTAAACTGGTAATTACTACTTTTACACTGAACGAACTTTTAGAACGATTTGAAAAATAATTTCGCAGCCGCGGAATGCACTAAATAATATGAACGGAAACAGGCAATCACCTTTCGCAAATCTTACACCGGTTGTAAAAAACCTGCTGATACTTAACATCATTTGCTTTATACCCTTTGTGGTATTAAGCCCCGACAGCTACCAGAAATTGGTGCATATCGTGGGTTTGTCTTACTTTAATTCGCCCTATTTCAGGCCCTGGCAGATCATTACCTACATGTTTTTTCACGGGGGATGGATGCACATTCTTTTCAACATGTTCGCCCTGTTTTCCTTTGGACCCATTGTGGAATATGCCATAGGGCCAAAACGGTTCTTCAACCTGTATTTTATCTGCGGGATAGGCGCTGTTGTCTTCCAGATGCTGGTACAGGCTTTGATGGTCTATCATTTTACCGGGGGCTTTACCCTATCGCAACCGTTAGACGAAGCCACCTATATGCAATACGGTGCGCACGCAGCCGACTTAGCGGGTATTTATCTTGTTCCGGTAGTGGGTGCTTCCGGTGCTATATTCGGGTTGCTGGTTGCCTTTGGAATGCTATATCCCGATCTGGAACTGATGATGCTTTTTATCCCGGTGCCCATAAAAGCAAAGTACATTGTTCCCGGATACGTGATCTTAGAAATATGGTCGAGTATTAACCCGGGGGTTGGCGATAACGTTGCACATTTGGCGCATTTGGGCGGTGCATTGCTCGGCTTTATTTTGATAAAAGTTTGGCGTTACCGGTAGCGTCAAAGTGTAATTATTTTCAGAAAAGCCGGTATTCTGTTAGTAAATTGTAAAATCAAAATGACGGTACAACTTTTTTAAAAAAATAGGGTTATCTTTAAGAAAGTATAAATTAAATCAGCACTAATTATCACGAAAAGATCGAATTTCACGAATTTTAAAACACGGTTACTTTAATTCGTGAAATTCGTCCCCCATTAGTGAAAATTCGTGTTCTCTCAACTCGATGAATGTTTTTATGAGTACGCTCTGGCAAGAAATTCAATACAAAATGCTCCGCTCCGGCAGTAAGCTAAACTTGCTGATCGGTATCAACATTTTTGTTTTTTTGCTGATAAATATCCCCGGGATATTTGAAACACTTTTATTTAATACAGCACACATAGCGCATTTTAGCGACGAATACCTTTTGCTCCCAGCGTCTTTGCACAAATTGCTCACCCATTTCTGGACGCCGCTCACCTATATGTTTATGCATGCAGGTATCTTTCATATCCTGTTCAACATGTTATGGTTTTATTGGTTCGGGCAAATATTTGAGGATTTCCTTGGCAAAAAACGCACCCTGGGCCTATATCTGATGGGCGGGCTTGCAGGTGCCACATTTTATGTGGTTTGTTACAACGTTTTCCCGTTTTACACACAAATTCATGCTGCTGACAGCAGTACGCTTGTTGGGGCCTCGGCCAGTGTAATGGCGGTAATGGCCGCAACAGCAACCCAATTGCCTGACTATACCATATCATTAATACTCATTGGCCCCGTAAGGTTAAAATGGCTGGTGCTGTTTTTTATCGTTATCGACTTTTTGGGGATCACCGGGCTTAACGCGGGCGGCGAATTATCACACCTGGGTGGTGCCTTAATTGGATTTTTGTACATTAAGCAATTGCAAAAAGGCAACGACTGGATAGCCATTATTGCCAAAGTGTTTAAGCCCAGGCCCAAAATGAAGGTTGTAGCCAATAATCCTTCAAAAAATGCTCCTTATTTTCCGCGACAAGAAGAAATTGATCTTATATTGGATAAAATTTCAAAGTCGGGCTATGACAGCCTGACAAAGCAGGAAAAGGAAGTTCTATTTCGCGCAAGCAAACAATAACAATGGCTAAAACCAAATTATCTTTTATTGATAAAGTTATTTTATGGTTAAATGTCATCTTGTGCCTTTCCTTACTCATCAGCTATCTTGCTCCTTTCACCGATCCTAAAACAGCCTGGGAATTTGCTTTTTTCGGGCTCGCGTACCCGATCCTGTTAACCGCCAATGTCATCATGACTATCTATTGGTTATTGCGGCGAAAAATATATTTCCTTCTTCCCGTAATTTGTATCCTTTGCGGCTGGACGGTTTTGAACAATACTGTAGGCTTCCGCGCTCCGGACAGTTATGAAAAAGGGAATGCCGTAAAACCCACGGATACAAATGCCATCAGGGTATTAACCTATAACGTGCACAACTTTAAACGCTACGGTTCAAAAAATGATATATCAACCAAACACGAAATACTGGATATCATCAGCCACGAACAGCCGGACGTGTTGGGGATACAAGAGTTTTATACCCGCAAACATGGCGAATACGATATGCGCGATTCCATTGTTAAAATGATGGGGCCGGGCAATTATTATTTTGAACCTGTTGTTTTCAACAGCACCGAAGCCATCGGGATCGCCATTTTTTCGAAGTTCCCCATAATGGGGCACGGGCTTATCCAGTTTACCAATAAGGCGAGCGAAAACGAGTGCATTTATATCGATATAAAAAAGGGGAGCCGTACTATCCGAATTTACAGTGTTCATTTACAGTCCATCCGCTTTGACCCGGAAGATTATAAATATATCAATAACATTACGCACGAAGGAACAACCGACGTTACGTCCGCCCGGCGCCTGGGAAGCAAATTAAAGCTCGCATTTTTAAAACGAAGCGACCAGGCCATCAAAATAAAAGAAAATGCGGCGCAGTGTCCCTACCCTTATATCATATCAGGCGATTTTAACGACACGCCCTCGTCCTTCGCGGTAAATTATGTAGCCAAAGGATTAAAGAACGCTTTCCACGAAAAAGGTTCCGGGTTTGGCCGTACCTATAACGGCAATTTCCCCAATTACCAGATAGATTATATTATGGCCAGCCCGCAATTTGATGTTATAAGCTATAACATAACCGGGAAGAAATTATCAGATCATTACCCGGTAAGGAGCGATTTGGTTTTAAGGTAGTCTATGATTGAGGTGTAGCGCGCCCGTTGCCTCACCCTGCCCTCTCCAAAGGAGAGGGTTCTAAAAGATTAATTCTAAACGAGCGAAGTTAAGGTCCTCTCCTTGCGCCACCGCTAAAGCTAAGGCGGCACGCGGTTGGAGAGGATGAGTGAAGGCTACGCCGTTTAGGTGAGGCGAAGCCATTACCCCCGCATTTCATCCAATATCGCCCGGTAAAATTCGTTAGCATGCTGGGAGCCTATAATATAAACCAACCCGTCGCGGTCGGTTAGAAATATAGCTTCGTTGCCCGATGCAAAAAAGCGGATAGTTCCTTTTGAGTGCAAGTTGTAAACCGGGTTATTAAACAAATACTTGCTGTATTCGCCCTTTTCTACCTTAACAATACTGTTCAGGTCTATCTTCACCAGTCGGGTGGTCCACAAACCGTCCAGCAAAATGCTCTTATTTAAAATACGGGTCCGAAAATGGAGCAGGAACCCCATAATGATAGAAATAATAATGATGGCAAAGCCTACCACTACCAGCAGGTCGCCATTGCGTTCGCGTTCGTCGGTAAAAAAATAAGCGGCGAAACAAAACATAGCTAAAACCAGGCGTATGGTTATGGGTATAAATTCGCGCCCGAGGTATTGCTTTTCAATAAAAACTGGTTTATCCATGGTTTCAATTTGAAACTTTTATAATTTTAAAATTTGAAGATTCGAAAAGCATTATTGTTAAATCCTTTTAAATTCCCCTCCTTGGAGGGGGCGGGTTTGGCTGTGTTGTGGCAGGGGTGGGTTTATGCCTGTGCATTTACGTTAGTGCATTCACGGAGAACCCCTCCCTACCCTCCCCAGGGAGGGAACTGCCTATTTCAAATCATCAAATTTTATACAATTCGAATATAGTTACTTTTTTAGTGTTATCACTTACTTTATAACGTTCGTCCGGCCGGTAGCCGCCAATCCATATGATCTCGCCGTTACCGTTAACCAGTAAAGGTATTTCATTCTTTTTATTGAGCGGGACTTTTTGCCCGATAAAAAAATCGCTGATCTTTTTAGACGATTGCATGCCCAGCGGGTAAAAATGATCTCCCTGCCGCCAACGGCGTAAAGTTAAAGGGTATAACAGTAAATCCGTATCAACCGATACGGCAAACGGGTTGTTTTTTACAATGAGCGCGCTCTCATCATGTAAAACATTTACTTTATAGCCGGCATAATTAACCAGCAAATCATCCCTGTCAATAAGCGTTTCTGAATACTCCGTTGCGCTGGTTTTTGATACGATGAGTTTACCGCGGTCGAGTGTCATGCAGTATCCCGGCGTTTCAAACACCCTGCCGGGGTGTTTGTCCAGTCCAGCGATCAAATCATCAACAATGGTTTCATTCACCCCAAAATCCTGCAGCAAATTAAAAAGCAGCAAACGTTTTGGCTCGAGGGCTTTTATTTCTGCAAGCGAAATAAGGATGGTGTCTTCCCGGTACAAAAACAGCTCTTTTTTTAGCGCGGCGGTCTTTTGTTCTAAAAGCAGTTCCAGGTCGCGGAAATGCTGCAGGTTTTTTTCAAAGGTATTCTCGAGGGCCGGGTTTAGCTCTTTTAGTTTTGGAATTATCTCCAGCCTTATTTTGTTGCGGGCATATTTTACCGATGCGTTGGAACTGTCTTCCCGGTAGGCCAGCCGGTTTTCATCAACCAGCGTGGCTATTTCCCCTCTTTGCAAAAACAACAAGGGGCGAACCAGTTTACCATTTTTCGGCAATATCCCATGCATGCCTGCAATACCGGTGCCCCGAGTAAGGTTTAACAATATTGTTTCAATTGCATCGTTTTGGTGATGCGCAAGCGCAATAACATCATAACCGGCTTGCTGACTGATCTGCTCAAACCATTGATACCTAAGCTGGCGCGCCGCCATTTGGGTTGATATTTTTTCATTTGCGGCGTATTCCAGGGTATTAAATGTAGTAACATGGAAAGGTACACGAAGTTGCTGAGCCAGGTTGTTACAAAATTCCTGGTCGCCTACCGATTCATCGCCGCGCAATTGAAAGTTACAATGGGCAATCCCAAAACTAAAACCTGCCGATTTAAATAAATGGGCCATCAACACCGAATCCATGCCGCCGCTTACTGCAAGCAGTACTTTGCTGTTGCTATTAAATAAGTTATGGAGTTGTATAAAATCAGTAAAACGTTTAACCGGCAGCATCTATCAAAATTATTAATTTAAAACCCCAACAAAAAACTAATTTTGTCATCGTGAGTAAATATGTGCTAATACTTTGTTTATTGCTGTGCACCGCATCTGTTATGGGCCAGCATAAATCAATCGTAAACCTGATAAAATCGAAAAGCAGTACCGGCATAAAAGTAAATGGCAGGGACCTTGTGAAGGTTTATGAAGGCACTTTTAAACAGGATTATTCAACACTTACATCAGACAGCGCTTATTTCTATCCTAAAGAAAACGCCTTCGACGCGTTCGGCCATGTTGTTATTAACCAGGGCGATACCTTAAATATTTATTCGGACAAGCTGAATTATAACGGCAATACCAAAATTGCTATTTTAACGGATAACGTAAAGATGGTGGATAAAGACGCCACTTTAACCACCAACCACCTTACCTATAATACGGCTACACGCATTGGTACTTATACCGACGGTGGCAAGCTGATAAATAAGGATAACACCCTGCTGAGCAAAAATGGCTACTATTTTGCCTTCACGCGCGATTCGTATTTCAGGTACGATGTTTCGCTTACCACGCCCGATGCATTGGTGAAAACGGATACCATGCGGTATAATACCGGTTCGCGGATCTCCTATTTTTACGGGCCTACGAATATTTACAGCACCAAAAACGAAAAAGACCGGGACACGCTATATACCGAAAACGGCAACTATAATACCCAGGTTGAACAGGCTGCATTCGGAAAAAACAATCTCTATCATTCGGGCACCAAATCGTTAAAAGGCGACAGTTTGTTTTACGATAAGGTAAAAGGCCATGGGCGTGCCGTTGGCCATGTTACGTTTGACGACAAAGAACAAAAAACCACCATCAAGGGTAATTTAGGTACCTATTTTAAAGCGGAAGAACGCACCATCGTTACTGAAGACCCCTACGTAATAATGGTTACCGAACAAAAGGATTCCACGAAAACGGATTCGGCAGCAAGGGCGGACTCGTTAAAGAAAATTGGTAAGGGCGACAAAAAGAATACGATCAATATGAACCAGCTGATCAAAAAAACCATCCCCGGTAAAACCGACAGTCTTACATTACTACAGAAACAAATATTACTAAAGGCAATACATGCCCAGGCCGATACGGTAAACAAATTAAAAAAGGCCGGGGGCTTAAAAGCGGATTCTGTAATTAAGCTAAAGAAAGTCGCTGGCTTAAAAGTCGATACGATAAACAAATTAAAGAAGCCTGGTGGTTTGAAAGCTGATTCAGTAATAAAGAAACTGGCTACGCCGAACAATCTCGCGAAAATTAAGGACGCTGTAGTTCCCAAAGTAAAACCGCCGGGCAATTCAAAACCCAAAATAACGGCCAAATCCGATAATAAGGATAAGACTCCGCTGAAGCCTGTTACTGTAAAAGACACCTCGAAAATGAAGACCGATTCTATTTATATGTCGGCCGATACGATTGAGACCCAGATAATGACGTATAAGGATCTCAAAATATATTTTGAGAAACAGCGGCTGGCGCACATTCGTGACACGTCTATAAAGGTTAAGAAAGTAAAAGAAAAAGAGTCGAAATTTTTAAAAGGCTACCAGGCGGGGATAAGGCCCGATACCAATTACCTGCAGCGCCTTATTTTTGGCAAGCCCAAACCGGTTATCGTAAAGAAAAAAGTGCTTACCAAAAAGCAGTTGCAGCAGGATAGTATCAACAAAAAAATTATTGCCGACTCTATTTTAAAAGCAAAACTGGCAGAGCCGAGCGATACGGCAAGGATAAGAATTATTATTGCGCATCATAATTTTAAGCTTTTTAAATCTGACCTGCAGTCTAAGTCCGATTCCATGTTTTACAGCAACAGCGATTCAACTATTCGCTGTTATGTTAACCCAATTATGTGGACGCAGGGCTCCCAGCTGTCGGGCGATACCATTTATTTGCAGATGAAGCATAAAAAGCTCGACAACATGACGATGTTTCCGCACGCGTTTATTGTGAATTTAGAGAAGGATGATTCCCTCCATTTTAACCAGGTTGGCGGCAAACGAATGCGGGGCTGGTTTAAGGACGACAAGTTAGACCACATGCTGATAGAGGGGAATGCCGAGAGTATTTATTTTGCCCGCGACAGTGGAAAAATGACCATCAGCGGGATGCAGCGATCGCTAAGCAGCAGCATACGCGCCAATTTTAAGGACAATAAGGTTACCAACATGGGTTTTTACACCAAACCCGAAAATAAGTACACCCCGATAGCTAAGGTTAAGGATGACGATAAGATACTGAAAGCCTTCATCTGGAAACCAAAAGAAAGGCCGGTATCAAAGGAGTCGATCATTCCATCCTATCATAAAAAGAAAGCGGCGGCAAAGACGGCGGCGGGAAAAACGACAAAGGATAAAACGCCGTTGAAAAAACTGCCTGGTGGCAAGACGGTAAAAGACACCACCCAAAAAACGCCGACTGGAAAGTTGCAGGGGTTAAAAGTGGGCAAGGATAGCACAACTAAAGCGGCGAAAGACACCGCAGTAAAGGCGCCGGTTTTAAAACCGGTTATCACAGCGCCGAAAGATAGCGTACCAAAAACACGGTTATTGAAACAGCCCGCCACAAAACCGGGACAGGATACCACAAAGGTTGAATAGCGGGTGAATGATCAGGCCTGATGTGTGCTCAAAAAGGCCACCAGCTGCTCCACGGCTTTTGCCCGGTGGCTGATGCTGTTTTTTTCGTCGAGGCTCATTTCCGCAAAGGTTATGCCGTAGCCTTCGGGCTCAAATATGGGGTCGTAGCCAAAGCCATGGCTGCCTGACCGTTCCCGGCGGATAACACCCTCAACCGTTCCTTCAAAAAAATACTCCTCATCGTTCCATATCAACGAGATCACTGTACGAAACCGGGCTGCCCTGTTTTCGTGGCTCCCTAATTTCTCCAGCACTTTGTTTATGTTAGGCCCGTGATCGCCATGCTTCCCCGAATAACGCGCCGAAAAAACCCCCGGTTCGCCGTTCAGGGCATCTATCTCCAGGCCGCTGTCATCAGCAAAGCAATTAATTTTGAATTTATTGTGAACATGGTGGCTTTTTATCGATGCATTATCTTTAAAGGTTCGGCCAATCTCGGCTATATCATCATAGCAGCCAATATCGTCGAGGCTTAATAGTTCCAGTTGTCCTTTAATTTTTGCTGCAACCTCTTCCAGTTTATGCTGGTTATTGGTTGCAAAAACTAGTTGTTGCATCGTGTTACAGTTGTTTCATTTGCTCCCAAAAGGCCTTTTTATTTTCGGTACTGCTCATCATTGCGCCAAAACTGTAGGTGAACAGGGTATTGCAATTGTTTAGTTTTTCAATCTTGTTTAACTCCAGCGTTTCCATTCCATTGGGCAAAGCCTCTTTCCCAAGTATCAGCAGCGTTTTTGGGTTAAAAAAATCCCAGAGCGGATTAAAGGCAACACCGGGATAGGCAGCCAGGTTAAAAATAGCGACATCATCCAAACTAAATTCAAGCCGTATCAGGGTATTCTCCAGGGCCTTTAAGTGGCCACTGTCCATAAATTCTGACTCCGGGTAGTGAGTGATAACAAGAAACTGCTTTTTGTGTTTGCCGAGGTACTTAAAATCAGCCTTTGGCGTTTCTGGTACAGGTGCTTGCACTGGTTCGGAAATGGTATCAACGCTGTAAAAAGTTTTATCGTTGTTCAGCAGGTAAATTTCGTCCTGCATAATAAAACTAAAAGCAACGGGGTTTTCTATTTTCATCATGATGCATCGCCTTTACCCGGCGTTTTCACTGCCATCAATATACCACGAATAAGGTAACAGGACAGCGAAAAACAGGTACTTTAACAAATTTTAACAAAAGTAGCTAAACAGTTTGACGCATTATCAGCATATTCGCACAATTATAGCTGCGGGTAGCCAAATCGGTTGAAGCGTAGCTATATTATCGTGTTTAGTGATTGAAGATTTAAAACAACAGTATAACAACTGGTTGAAGATACGGGCGTTATGACAACTCCCCTTTCGAGGGGGGGTGCGCCGGACAGTGTTGTGGCGGGGGTGTGTTATCCGGGATGCTGGTTAACACACCCCTCCACCCCTCTCATCCCGATAGCTATCGGGAGGGGAACCGCACGGGCCCGGCTCTAAAATCCGCCCCTTATGCTCTTTTCAATTACTAAAAACGTTGTTATTAATAAATTTTACCGAAATTCGGAACTTTTTAAGCCCAGGTGATACCGGGCTATTTAAATTAGTAAAAGATACATGAGAAAGTTTGGGTCAGCCATTTTAAGTTTTACATTATTCGTTTCGGTTGCCATGGCGCAGCCAAAACATACGCTTGATAAGATAGCAGCAGTTGTGGGCAGCAGTGTGGTGTTGCAATCGGACATTGAATTGAAATATGCTACTTACCTGGCCCAGGGTAATCCGCCTAACCCGGATATCAAGTGCCAGATTGCGCAAAACTTTATCACTCAAAAATTACTGGCTGCGCAGGCTATTATTGATAGCGTTGAGGTAAAAGACGATGAGGTAGATGCTGATATTGACCGCAGGATGCGCGGGATGATACAAAGAGCTGGTAGCCAGGACAGGCTGGAGCAATTTTTAGGCAGGTCGGTTATACAATATAAGGACGAAATACGGCCCGATATTAAGGAAGAGCTGGTAGCGCAGAAAATGCAGCAGAAGATCACTGCCGATATTAATACCACGCCTGAAGACGTTAAAAAGTTTTTTGATAAAATACCCAAGGATAGCATCCCTACCTTTAATAAAGAAGTTGAAGTGGGAGAAATACAATTTGATGCCAAACTGAACAATGCCGAAAAGGAAGCTTACCGCCAAAAAGCGGAAGAACTGTATAAAAGGGTGAAAAACGGCGAAGATTTTGGCGCATTGGCGCGCCTGTATTCGCAGGATCCCGGTTCTTCATTGCAAGGTGGCGACCTGGGCTTTGCCGACAGAAGTACCTTTGTGAAGGAGTTTGCCGCCTGGGCATTCCGGTTGAAAGCCGGCGAAATTTCCCCGGTATTTGAAACAGACTTTGGTTTTCACTTTTTACAGGTTATTGAACGCCGTGGCGAGCAGGTTCACGTACGCCACATATTAATTATACCGGCAGTTACCGGGGCAGCTTTGGAGAGGGCTAAGGCTAAAGCCGATAGTGTTTACGATTTTACGCAGAAAAATAAAAAGATCGACTTTTCAACCCTGGCCGCCTTTTATTCGGACGATAAGGAAACAAAATATAATGGTGGCATGATGCTGAATGCCGATAACGTAGAAACCCGTACCACCTATATCCCTACCGACAGGCTGGACCCGCAGGTGGCTTTGGTGACCGACACCATGAAAGTTGGCACTGTTTCGAAACCGATATTATTTACCGGGGCCGACGGGAAAAAGAACTACAAGATATTGTACCTGAAATCGAGCACCAACGCGCATAAAGCAAACCTGTTGCAGGATTATCCTAAAATAAAGGGTTACGCAACCAACAACAAAATTGACCGCAAGGTGAGCGAATGGTTCCAGAAAAAAAGGAAGCAGACTTTTATAAAAATCGACCCCGAGTACCAGGTATGTCCGTCGTTAAAAGGCTGGGCAACCCCGGTTGAAACCACCGCAGCAGTTAAACCATAATAATATATATGCAACACCGCTCGGATGTGGAAGCTGCTGACGCGTTGCGGCAGGCCTATAAGGAGATAAGCGCCGAAATTGGTAAAGTGATCATCGGCCAGGAGGAGGTGCTTAAATTTGTGCTCATTTCTATTTTTAGCAATGGGCATTGTTTACTGGTCGGCGTGCCGGGCCTGGCGAAAACGCTATTGGTGCAAACCGTAGCGCAAGTGCTCGATCTTGATTTTAAACGCATACAATTTACTCCCGACCTGATGCCATCGGACATTATAGGCTCCGAGATTTTAGGCGAGGACCGCAACTTTAAATTTATTCCCGGCCCCGTTTTTGCAAATATTATCCTGGCCGACGAAATAAACCGTACCCCGCCAAAAACGCAGGCCGCCCTGTTGGAGGCCATGCAGGAAAAAGCAGTAACCGCCGCTGGCTTTACCCATAAATTAGCCCAGCCATTTTTTGTTTTGGCTACGCAAAATCCCATTGAACAGGAAGGCACCTACCCATTGCCTGAAGCACAGCTCGATAGGTTTATGTTTAACATAGCGCTTGATTACCCTTCGTTTAAAGAGGAACTCCAGGTGGTTAAAAACACTACCAGCACGCTGAAACCCGAAGTAAAAAAATTGTTGAACGCCGACCAGATCATTTATTTTCAGCAACTGGTGCGCAATATACCGGTAACGGATAATGTATTGGAATATGCGGTTAGGCTGGTGGCAAAAACCCGTCCCAACGGCGAAATGGCTGCGCCGCAGGTTAAACGCTTACTTAACTGGGGTGCAGGCCCCCGCGCATCGCAATTCCTCATCCTGGGCGCCAAGTGCCACGCTGTGATCAGCGGGAAATACTCACCAGATATTGAAGACGTAAAGGCTATTGCAAAACCCATATTGCGTCACCGCATTATCCGCAGCTACCATGCCGAAGCGGAAGGGTTATCAACTGATGATATAATTGAGCAGCTGTTTTAATTTGCGCCGTCGCTAAAGCTAAGGCGCACGCGGTCGGAAGTCGGAATTTTGTTCCGATAACTATCGGGATCGGAATTATTTAAGGAATTGATCGGAAGCGAACTGCTTAAATTCTAAAGACTTACGAAGTTTTGAAAACTTCGTAAGTCTGGCCTCGCCAGTGCCCTCTCTAAAGCTCCTTTAGCTTAAAACCATTCCCTCCAGCGCATCTATCCACGTAGGCGAATCGTTCAAACTTTCCACCAATTGAACGTGTTCGCCGCCCAGGGCTTTAAATTCGGCGCCGTATTCCTCGGTTACTTCGTAAACAGTTTCCAGGCAATCAGCAACAAAGGCCGGGCAAAATACCAGGAGGCGCTTTTTACCTTCGTTAGCCAGTTTGGCCACGATCTCGCTGGTATAGGGCTGCACCCAGGGATCTTTACCAAGGCGGGATTGAAAGCAAATAGTATATTTTTCTTTAGGGATATTTAACTTTTCAGCTATCAGGAGCGCTGTATGATGGCATTGCGCCGAATAGCAATACTTGTTGGTGTCGTTCAAAATATTGCAGCAGCCGTCAACCTTCAGGCAATAGCTGCCGGTATGGTCGCATTTCATTAACTGGCGTTGCGGCAGGCCGTGAAAACTGAATAAAATATGATCGTATGTTTCCGGCTGGTGCTTTTTGCCGTTATTGGCAAAAGTTTCTATCATCAGTTCGTTATCATGGAACGAATTGGCGAAAGAAACAGAGGGTATAGTAGGCCATTGCCGCAGTAACTCCATCACTTTATCGTAAACGGATCCCGTACTGGCCGATGCATATTGCGGGAACAGGGCAATTACGTGGATGCTCTCTACCAAAGCAGCTTTAAGCCGGTTTAAGGCCGATTCGATAGAGGGGTTTTGGTAGCGCATGGCCAGTTCAACCTGGTAACCGTCGCCCAGGCGCTCCTGCAATAATTTATGCTGCAGCTTGCTATAATGTAACAAAGGCGAACCGGTTTCGCTGCTCCAAATTTCTTTGTAAAGTTTGGCTGTTTTAGGGCTTCTGAAAGGAACGATAATCCCTTTAACCAATAGCGCCCTTGATAAGGGGCTGATATCGATCACCCGCGGGTCCATCAAAAATTCATCCAGGTAGCGCCGCACATCCCTCGTATCAGGGCTATCGGGCGTACCCAGGTTAACCAGTAAAATTCCTTTTTTCGACATAAAATTTTGCGTGGCAAAAATAGCGATTAGTTTTTAGTCGGGAAGCCGGCAAATAGAGCAAGTCCGGGCGAAAGAGCCTGGTATTTATCCGCTAAGTGTAAATTTAACAGGAAAAACGGTTTGGCAAACCGCAAACTAAAAGCATCGGCTCTTAAAATTGCTCCAGCGCCGCTTTTACTTCCTGCATCAGCCACATGGGGGTTGATGTTGCACCGGCTATGCCCACCTTATCGCCCGGCGAGAACATGGCAAGTTCCAGCTCGCTGGCGGATGATATAAAATGCGTATTGGGATTGTGTTTTTTGCAGACTTCAAATAAAACCTTGCCGTTTGACGATTTCCGGCCCGATACAAAAACTATTTTATCAAATTTACTTACAAATTTAGGCAGGTCCTGGTCGCGGTTAGATACTTGGCGACAAATAGTATCATTGGCCTTCAGCGCATAACCCCTTTCCAAAAGCTGGTCTTTTACATGGTAAAATTTTTCCATGCTTTTAGTGGTCTGGCTGTAAAGGGTAATGTTATGCGGCAATTCCACATTGTCCAGTTCCGCAATATCCTGGAACACCAATGCTTCATCATTGGTTTGGCCCGACAGGCCCACAACTTCCGCATGGCCGTGCTTGCCGAATATCAATATCTTTTCGTTTGCATCGTACGAGGTTTTGATGCGGTTTTGCAGCTTCAACACCACCGGGCACGATGCATCGATAAGGGTGATATTATTTTCGAGTGCTATGCGGTAAGTATCGGGCGCTTCGCCGTGCGCACGGATCAGCACTTTTTCGTTAGAAAGATTTACGAGGTCGGCGTGTTCAATAATCCTGAGGCCTTTTGATTTCAGCCGCTCCACTTCTTCATCATTATGCACAATATCGCCCAGGCAATACAGGTAACCGTCTTCGGCCAGTATCTCTTCGGCCATATCAATGGCATACACCACCCCAAAGCAAAACCCCGAATCCTGGTCAATAGTAACCTGTAAATGATAATCTCCCATGGTGGTACAAAATTAGCGCGTTTAGCGACCGAAAACACAAGAGGAGCGAATAGTATTTAGTTGAAGATGTGGCACATTATCACAACTCCCCTCTTGAGAGGGGGTGCGCCGGGACGTGTTGTGGCGGGGGTGTGTTAGCCAATATGTCGGGTAACACACCCCTGCCCCCTCTCAAGAGAGGGGAACCGCATAGTCCGGCGCCTCAAATCCGCTTCTGATTTTTGATAGCTGAACGCGTACAAAATTAACTAAAATTTATTGGTCATTAGCGACTAAGCCATTAATCAATTTTTACAGAATCTCCCTATCAAACAACTCTTCCTTTCCATACAACACTGTTGGTAAGGTATTTTTGAATGGATGAAAATGCGATAATGGTGAGGCTGGTCATTTGAAGGGGATGCAGCAATATATTGGAAAGCACATTTTGCCCGGCAGATAAAGAAATCATTATCCGGGTTAACACGATCAGCCCCGCCATAAAAAATATCAGCGGGAAATCCAGCGTCATCATCACTATCATGGGTCCGGCAATCAGGAGCAAAACGTAGGCAAGCAGCCCGGCAATGCTGTAGTTGAAAGCCCCAAGAGCATTTTTGCTGAAGCCGTTTATGGCCTCGCGGTAATTTTTGTACATGCGGCAACTGATCATTCCATTGGCCAATAGCGCCTCGCCGTTATAACCGGCGGACTTTACCAGTTTCATGATGGCTGCATCTTCAACAACTTTGTCTTTTACCTGTTGGTGCCAAAGGTTTTCCCGGTAATTGGCAGCATCAAACAGCATAAACTGGCCGCAGGCAGTAGCAAATACGGGGTTCTTTGTTAAAAACACGAGGCGCAAAGGGAATAAATTCAATAGTAAAAAATGCAATAAAGGGACGGTGGCTTTTTCGCCTGCGGTTTGCATCAGCTGGTTACTAAACAAACTTAGCAAGCCCAGCTTATAGGTTTTCATGCGGTGGACCGCACCGTTGATCAGTCCGTTGGCTATCACTTCGTCGGCATCCAAAAATAGCAGGTAATCTCCTTTTGCCTGTTTGGCTAACTGGTGGCAGGCATGGTTTTTACCAAGCCAGCCATTGGGCAATTTTCCTCCCTTAATAACGCTGAACGACTTATGCCCCGTTGCAAACGCCATGCAAAGGGAATAAGTATTGTCGGTCGACTGGTCGTCATAAATCAAAACTTCGTAGTCTTTGTAATCCTGCCGGCTGATCGATTGCAGCAGCAGCACAATATTATCGGCCTCGTTGCGGGCGGGGATCAGTATGGATACCAGGTCGGTATAGCGGCGGGTTACCCGCGTCAGTTTCGGGTTCGAAATAAAATTAAAAAGCGTTACCGTGAAGCGCAGAATGATAAAGAATAAAGTAATATAAATAATAATGATCACTTTTTTTGCGCTGTCGGGTTAACATGTTGCCAATACTTTCAAATATATAAATCACCGGCCGCATTTTTTTTAAAAACCTTTTCTTATCTGCCCGGCTGCCACATTTAGCGTTAACAGGCTGCATAAATGACGCTGCATAAGGTAAAAATACTTAAAAAAGATGCGTGTTTTTTCGTGAATAAAATCGGGTGCAGGCACGTACCAGATTGCGTAATGCCCCTGATAGCTTTCCAGGCCCGTTTTTTCAATTTTGAGCCGTGAAACAGCCGTTGTTAAACGGCCTTGAAAGGCAGAGGCGGTTATTCATTAAACAGTACTCCAGAAATTTAAAAACTAGTCTTATGAAAAAAATCAACAATTTGTTAATGCTGCTCACGGCCGTGACGCTGTTAGCAACATCATGTGGTAAAAATGGTGCCGTGGGTCCCCAGGGCCCCGCAGGCCCCACTGGCCCAACAGGGGCAGCAGGCACTAACGGTACAACCGGCGCAACAGGCCCGGCTGGCCCTACCGGTGCTACAGGCACCGCCAACGTAATTTATTCGGCCTGGACCACGCCAGCAACCTACACTAAAGATACCGTATTTAGTGTCTTTCATTTTTATGCCAATATCGCTGCGACTAAAATTACCCAGACCATTTTGGATAAGGGAACCGTTTTAGTTTATGGTAAGCTGGATGGTTATAACCCTACTATATGGCCTGCTGACCAGGTGAGCCCTTTGCCTATTTCGCTCACTTACCAGCAGGGCTCCACAACTTATACCGACACCTGGTCTGCACTGGTGACTTTGGGCAATGTGCAAATCGATTTTGTGAATGACAGAAATTTATACAATGGTATAGCTAATTCACACCAGTTCAGATATGTGATCATACCGGGAGCTGTGTTAACTGCTTCGGTTAACAAACATATCAATTTCAACAATTACAACGAGGTAAAGCAGGCATTCAATTTGAAGGACTGATCTTACCATGCCGCGATTATACAGGAGCAAAACGCCGGGGTATCATCTCCGGCGTTTTTGTTTATTTACAATACCATTTCCGTTTGAAGCTTTTTTGCCGCGTTATAATGCTGCTGGTAAGCATCCTTTAATTCATCGGTACTTTTGCCGGGGTAATAGCCGGTTTCGTTTTTCAAATAAACGTTTATGCTTTGCTTTTTATGTTTATAATATTGAATAAATGTAGCGGCGAAAATCAGCTGGAATTTACCATCGGCCTTATTCATAACCCGTGATATGCCTTTTCCGAATTTAATATCCTCCACAAGATTTGAATATAGTTTTCCCTGCGGGAACAGCAGTACCATATTTTGCGGGTCGTTTAACAATCTGGCTGCATAATCTAATGATTCCAGCATTTTTCGGGAGTTTTTATTGATGGAGAAAGCGCCGCCAAACCGCAGGTAGTTTAATTTGTAGGTGGTTTCTTCATTTACCATAACGTAAAAATTCTTCCTGAATAGCTTTTCATTAACACAATGCAGTACCAGGCCGTCCCAAAAACTAAAATGGTTTGCCAGGAACAGGATAGACTTATTTTTATCGAATTCGATAGTATTAAATATAAGTTCGTGAAACTTGCGGCTAACGAGCCATCGCGTATACGTGCCCATCAACCAATGAATGGTTTTATTTTTTCGGGGATAAACCATATTCAGGCGATCAGGGTGCGATTTGTTTGAGGATAGTTTCCGTTGCCCCGGTGTGTGCCCTTGCATACTCCCTGGCTTTGTGGCCGGCGTCAGCCAAAAAATGTTCGTTATTTATTAAACTCTCCGTTACCAGCATTAACTCGTCTTCATTACTAACCGTAAAGCCCGCTTTTAAATCTACCAGGTCGTTCGCCTCGATAAACTTTGCATAGTTAGGCCCAAAAATTACCGGCAGACCAAAAGCCGCAGCCTCCAGCGTGTTGTGGATACCAGCCCCAAAACCACCGCCTACGTAAGCAATGTCTCCGTATTGATAAAGGGACGACAACATGCCGATATTATCGATAACCAGCACCCGCAGGTTTGTAAAATGGCCTTCGAGGTGCGAAATAACGGAATAGCGTGCCGACGATTCCGAAGGAAGCAGCTCCATCAGTTTCTCAATCTTTTCAACACCGATCTCGTGCGGCGCAATGATGAATTTCCAGTCGGGGTATTGGTCAATTATATGCAGGATCAGTTGTTCGTCGGGTGGCCAGGTGCTCCCGGCAATAAAAACCTTATGCCCGGTGCTGAACTCCTTAATAGCAGGTACCGGCATTGGCTTGGCCGCGTTTGCCCAAACCCGGTCGAAACGGGTATCGCCGCTCACGGTAACGTTGTTTACGCCAATGCCCACCAGCAATTGCAATGAGCGTTCATCCTGCACAAAAAAATGATTTACAAACCCCAGTATTTCCCGGTGCAGGCCACCATACCATTTAAAAAAAACCTGCCCCGGCCTGAAAATAGCCGAAATAACATATAAGGGAATGCCGCGTTTATGCGTCTCGTTAAAAAAATGATACCAGTATTCGTACTTGGTAAATATGGCCATTTGCGGCTGTACGGCGTCAATAAAATCGCGGGCATTTTTGGCGGTGTCTAAAGGCAAATAGTAAACGGCATCGGCAAGGGGCGTGTTTTTCCTTATTTCATATCCCGATGGTGAAAAAAAGGTAATGACGATTTTTTTTTTGGGGTCGAGGCTTTTTATTTGTTCCAAAACAGGCCTTCCTTGTTCAAATTCGCCTAATGACGCAAAGTGGAACCATATTGCCCCCGGACAACTTGTAAATGCACGGCTTTTACGGCCATCGAGCCATAGTTTTGCTTTTTTGTTGAAAAGCGATGCAAATTTGATAATAATCAAATATATCCGTATGCCAATATTATATAACAAGTGCATTTTGAGTTGGAATTTGTTAACTTCGCAGGGCGTAAAAGTAATCACAATAAAAATAAATTATCTATGAAAATTGCAGTAGTGGGCACAGGATACGTAGGACTTGTCACGGGAACCTGCCTGGCAGAAACTGGAAACCATGTGATCTGCGTTGATATAAATAAAGAAAAAGTTAATAAAATGCAAGCGGGGCAACTGCCCATTTACGAACCCGGGCTCGATCTGTTATTTCATCGCAACATTAGCCAAAACCGCCTCCAATTTACGGCAAACCTGGCCGAAGGAATTGCTGACGCTAAAATAATCTTCCTGGCATTGCCAACTCCGCCGGGTGGCGATGGATCAGCCGATTTAAGTTATGTATTGGGCGCCGCTAAAGATATTGCAGGTCTGCTAACTGACTATAAGGTTATTGTAACCAAATCAACCGTGCCGGTTGGCACTGCAGACAAAGTAACCGCTGTAATGAAAGCGAATACCAATGTTGATTTCGCAGTAGTATCGAACCCTGAATTTTTACGGGAAGGTGTGGCAGTTGAAGATTTTATGAAGCCCGACCGCGTAGTTGTAGGCACTAAAGACGAACGCGCGCGCAAATTAATGGGCGAATTGTACGGCCCTTACGTACGCCAGGGAAACCCGGTTATTTTTATGGATGAGCGTTCATCGGAACTGACCAAATACGCCGCTAATTCGTTTTTAGCTACCAAAATCTCGTTCATGAACGAGATCGCCAACCTTTGCGAACTGGTTGGCGCCGATGTGGATATGGTAAGGCGCGGCATAGGAGCGGATAACCGCATTGGCAAAAGGTTCCTGTTTTCGGGAATTGGCTATGGCGGCAGCTGTTTCCCAAAAGATGTGCAAGCATTGGCTAAGTCGGCCGAAGAAAACAGTTACGATTTCAAGATATTGAATTCGGTAATGGAAGTTAACGAGATTCAAAAAAAGATTCTGGTCGAAAAAATAAAAAAATATTACAAAGGCCAATTAAAAGGCAAAAAATTCGCGATGTGGGGGCTGGCATTCAAGCCGGAAACGGATGATATTCGCGAAGCGCCATCGTTATACATTATAGATGAGCTGGTGGCAGCAGGCGCGGAAATAGTTGCGTTTGACCCCGAAGCAATGAAAAATGTAGAGAATTTGTTAGGAGATAAAATAAAATACGCAAATGACCCTTATGCGGCCCTGGACGGTGCGGATGCATTGCTGATAGTAACCGAATGGTCGTTGTTCAGGACCCCTGATTTCGACCAGGTAGAATCATTATTAAAAGAGAAGGTTATTTTTGATGGGCGTAACCTGTACGACCTGGAGAAGATGGTAGACTGTGGATTTTATTACAATAGTATAGGAAGAAAAGTAATCAGCTAATGGCAGAAAGGAAGCGGATTTTAATAACCGGGGCCGCCGGATTTTTAGGCTCGCATTTATGCGACAGGTTTATCGGCGAAGGTTACCAGGTTATTGGGATGGATAACCTGATCACCGGCGATTTGCGGAACATAGAGCATTTATTTAAACTGGAGAACTTTGAGTTTTATAACCACGATGTTTCCAAATTTGTATATGTTCCCGGCGAACTGCATTATATCCTTCATTTTGCATCGCCTGCAAGCCCGATCGATTATTTAAAGATCCCGATCCAGACATTAAAGGTAGGCTCGCTGGGCACCCATAACCTGTTAGGCCTGGCGAGGAATAAAAAGGCCAGGATGCTGATCGCTTCCACCTCCGAAGTTTATGGCGATCCGAGCGTTAACCCGCAGCCCGAAGAATACTGGGGCAATGTTAACCCTGTTGGCCCGCGGGGGGTTTACGACGAGGCTAAACGCTTCCAGGAGGCAATCACCATGGCTTACCATACATTTCATGGTTTAGAAACCCGGATAGTAAGGATATTTAATACCTATGGCCCGCGGATGCGGCTGAACGACGGGCGCGTACTGCCTGCCTTTATTGGCCAGGCGCTGCGGGGGGAATCGTTAACGATGTTTGGCGACGGCTCGCAAACCCGCTCTTTTTGCTATGTTGACGACCTTGTAGAAGGAATTTTCCGTTTGTTGTTCAGTGATTATGCCCAGCCGATGAACATTGGTAACCCCGACGAAATAACGATCCGCGAGTTTGGCGAAGAGATCATTAAATTAACCGGTACCGATCAGAAACTGATCAGTCTGCCACTGCCTACCGACGATCCGAAACAGCGTCGTCCTGATATTACCAAGGCAAAAAACATTTTAGGGTGGGAGCCGAAAGTGTCGCGAAGCGAAGGCTTAAAGATCACCTTTGAGTATTTTAAATCGCTCCCCGAAAAGGAAATTCAGCATAAAGATTTTACGTATTTCAATAAAAATTAATGTCGAAAATATTAGTAACAGGTGGTTTGGGATTTATCGGCTCGCACACGGTGGTTGAACTGGTAAACGCCGGGTATGAACCTATAATAGTTGATGATCTCTCCAATTCGCAGCCCCAGATATTAGACCAGCTGAGCAAGATCATTGGATTTAAACCTGCCTTTCACCAGTTTGACCTGTGTGACGAAGAAAAACTGAAAGCATTTGCGGCTGCTGAACCCGACCTTACCGGGATCATACATTTTGCCGCCTTTAAGGCAGTTGGAGAGTCGGTTAAGAATCCATTAAAATATTATCATAACAATTTAGTGTCGCTTTTAAATTTGTTGAAGGTTTATAGCGGCAGCGATGTTAATTTTGTTTTCTCATCGAGCTGTACGGTTTACGGGCAGCCGGACGTTTTACCGGTAACCGAAAATGCGCCTGTAAAACCGGCACAATCGCCCTACGGTAATACCAAACAGATTGCCGAGGAGATCTTAACGGATGCTGTTGCCTCCGGCGATGCTAAGAAAGTGATCTCCTTACGCTATTTTAATCCTGTGGGTGCACATGAAACGGCACTGATAGGCGAGTTACCCATCGGCGTACCACAGAACCTGGTGCCTTTCATCACACAAACTGCAATAGGTAAACGGGAAAAAATAACCGTTTTCGGCAATGATTATAACACCAGGGATGGCAGTTGCGTGCGTGATTATATCCACGTGGTAGATTTGGCAAAGGCCCATGTGGCTGCATTAAAACTGATGGAGGGCAACCAATTCAAAGGTTACGACGTATTTAACTTGGGCACAGGAAACGGCAATACCGTATTAGAGATTATATTTGCTTTTGAACGCGCTACGGGTGTAAAATTAAATTACGAAATTGGCCCCCGGCGCAGCGGAGACGTTGAGCAGGTTTGGGGAGATGTAACCAAATCGGCCAAAGAATTACATTGGCAGGCGCTGTTAAGCATTGATACGATGATGTCATCGGCATGGGCCTGGGAACAATATCTATCACAAAGCCCTTTATAAACCAATTACCAGTTTTTGGCTGCGCGCCCCGGCAGTCAGAAAAATAAAGAAGAATTCTTGAAATGAAAAAGGTTGCAATTACCGGGTGGGCAGGCTTTATCAGGTGGTACGCAATACGCCAGTTTGCTAAAATCCATCCTTTTTACCTCATTGTCAGTCCTCTTAGTTTAGCTTTCGACAACTATTCTGCCATTTTTAGAGCTGGTAAAGTTGGTTTTGGCTATAAATTTGATGAACGTATTAGGACGCTGCCTCTTGCCGCCGAATTGCTTACATTTGCAGCTAGCCGGACGGGACGTAATAGGCTATGCGGAATTAATATAACCTAAAGTAAAATGAGTTAATAAGCCCCCTCAATTACCTTAAAAAAAGGATTGGAAGGGCTGTTCAAAGAGTATCAGGATAATGGGGAACGACTGGATGGTGTTAATGGATCATTATCAGCGCTATTATAGCGAACAATATAATTACTGTTAAAAAAATGTTTGGATTATTTAAGAAAAAGGAAAGAAAAAGGGAAATAACCTTTGATTATAGTTCAATAATGGTTGACATGCACTCGCATGTTCTTCCCGGGATTGACGATGGCGCTAAAACACCCGAAGAGTCCATTACTCTTGTAAGAAAGATGATGGATCTTGGGATAAAAAAAATAATCGCTACGCCGCATATCATGGCTGATTACTATAGAAATACGCCTGAAACCATTAATAATGCACTTGCAATACTAAAAGCTGAACTTGTAAAAGAAAAAATTGATATAGTTGTTGAGGCCGCCGCCGAACATTACTTTGACGAAACATTTGAAACTCGCGTAAATAACCGCGAGTTAATGATATTGGGCGACAATTATGTGCTTTTTGAATTTTCTTTTATTAACCAGCCGCCAAATGTGGTGCCCGTGGTGCAAAAATTGAAAGACCTTGGTTACAAACCAATACTTGCGCACCCCGAAAGATACCCGTACCTGGAGATCGACCAATTCAAAACCCTGCATGATTGGGGCTGCTTTTTCCAGCTAAACACCATCTCGCTCACTGGCTATTATGGCAGGGAGGCCAAAAAACTTGCGGAAAGCCTGATTGATGCGCAACTAGTCGATTTTATATCGAGTGACATGCACCATGTACGGCACGCGGAAGCACTGCAACACGCATTGAGAATGCCATATCTTGAAAAGCTGATGTTTGAGATGCCCCTTCGGAATAAAATGCTGATATAGCTTGATGGGATGCCGGTAAAATCCGTTTACCTGTTATTCATACCTCAACGCTTCAACCGGATCGAGCCGGGAAGCCTTTTTAGCGGGATAGTAGCCGGAAACCAGCCCTATAAACGTACATAATATAATGGCTGCCAAAAGCCAGCCCCATGGCGCAACAAACGCCCCGCTGATGCTCACCGCTATAAGGTTACCTACAGCCATACCCAGTATAATACCCGCCACCCCGCCAATAAGGCAAATTACAATAGCTTCTATTAAAAACTGTTTGCGGATGATGGCAGGAGTTGCACCCAGCGATTTCCTAAGGCCTATTTCGCGTGTACGCTCGGTTACCGAAACCAGCATAATATTCATTAACCCGATAGCCGCACCTATCAACGTAATCGCCCCTATGGCAATGCCTGCAATCGTCATCCCGGTTAACTGGCCCGATAATTCCTGCTGAATGGAGTCGCTTCTTTCTATATCGAAATTATTGTCCTGCGTTACATTAAGGTCTCTCACGTTACGGAAGAGCGATGTGGCTTCTCCAATGGTAGCGTCAAGCGCGGCTGGGCTATTTACCATTATGGTAATGGTAAACGATGGGTTGGTGTTAGCGTTTATCTGTTTGGCTTTAAAAACCGGGATAACGCAAAACTTATCTCCGCCAAAGCCTGCACTGGAACCCTTTGATGCGAATATGCCTATGACCCGGAATTTATTGCTGCCTATAAAAATTGATTTATTGATAGGATCCTCATTTTTAAAAAGGCGTTTTTTTATCTCGTTGCCTATCATCACCACGCTTTCCCCGTGCTCCAGTTCGGCCGATGAAAAATTACGGCCAAATGCAAGTTTGTACCCGCCGGTAGCTAAATAGTTTTCGTTTGAGCCGGTTACCGAGATATTGGGATTGGTTTTCTGGCTGCCGTATTTTGCAACCGCCGTGCCCGATATGGGTAAATTTACCGAAACAATAACCGGTAAGGTAAATTTCTTTTTAAACCGGTCGGCTTCGTCATAATTGATAGGTGGATATTCTTTCTGATGCCCGCCGTTTCCAAAATTTAAACCCGAGCCCCTGTTTTGTATAGTGAACGAGTTGGCGCCAAGGCCTGCAAAAGCATTGTTCACCGATGTTTTAACCCCTTCGATAGCCGTTAGAATACCTACCAGGGCCATAATGCCAATGGCTATAATTAACGAAGTTAACGCGGTGCGTAATTTGTTGCCACCTATTGATTGCAGTGCGATAGAAATATTTTCCCTGTAGGTGGTTTTTACGGGCATAAGTTAAAATTAACAAAAGTTGGAGATAAGACTATAGGCACCACCGCTTTGTTACATCGGGGTGGCAAGTTAATTTAAAGGGCCCATCATTTGTAAAGAACTTATTATAAACTTGATTAAGCGATGCACAAATTCTAATTTCCGTAAAATTAAATGGCTGTGTTTATGAAAATGTTCCCCTTACTTTTTACAGTGATACTGGCGCTCAATCTTGCCGCAAATGCACAAACAAACAGCGGAAAGCCTAAACGGCATTTAACAGAAAGCACGATTGTTAAAGATTCCTCGGGAATGGTGTATCCATATGTAGTTTGGAAAAAATTGGTTTCAAGCGGCGACTACAGGGTTAAGGCCATCGATCCGGGCAACGACAGCACCGGGTATCTCATCATAAAACTTGATTCGGCCCAAAAGGATAAGCGGATGAGCCGGCTGCCCAAGCCAAAAGAAAGCATTTTTTTTACCGACGGCGAAAAGATAGCCTCATTTACTGCACGGGATATTAACGGGAATAAAATTAAGTTAAAAGACCTGGAAGGCAAGGTGGTGGTGCTAAATTTTTGGTTTATCGGCTGTCCGCCCTGCCGAAAAGAAATCCCTGAGTTAAATGAGATAGCTTTAAATTACGCCGGTGATGCGAACGTAGTATTTATTGCAGTAGCGCTTGACGGCAAGGACGATATAGAACAGTTTATAAAAACCAATCCATTTGGCTATCATATTATTGATGATGGGAGGTCGTACGCCAATATATACGGGATACATTTATATCCTACAAACGTGATTTTGGATAAGGAGGGCAAGGTGAGGTTTCATGCATCGGGTTACACAGTGAATACCCCTTATTGGATAAAAAAGACAATCGACGAACTAAAATGAAATAAAAAAAGCAGCCTTTAGGACTGCTTTTCTTTATAAACACTAATTATTTCTTTATCTATACAGAAAACGACGTTCCACAACCGCAAGTGCTGGCAGCATTGGGGTTGTTGAAAGTAAAGCCCCGGGCATTCAAGCCGTCCTGGAAATCTATCTGCATACCCACAAGGTATAAACCATGGGCTTTATGCATATACACCTTAATCCCGTCGATCACATACTCCTGGTCGCCGTCCTTTTTCTGGTCGAAGCCCAAAACATAGTTCATTCCCGAGCATCCGCCGCCTTCAACGCCTACGCGCAAGCCAAAATCATCGCCTATCTCTTGCTGGTCTTTTAATTTGTATAATTCTTTTACGGCGCCGGTGGTAAAAGTTACCGGGCCGGGTGCGGTTTCAACAGCAGTACTCATCTTATTTTTATTTAGCAATACAAATATAAGTTAAAATGCAGATTTTTGTTGCACCCGGTTTATTTATGACCTCATTTTAACATTATAGCATGAACACCAATCTTGTTTCGTTTTTAATGGATGTATTTAAATTTACACTTGCCGGAACCGGTGTGGTGTCCATTGCCTTTTATTTGATAAAACCATACCTGGAAAGGGACGAGAAAATACAGTTGCTGGAATTCAGGAAAACCATCAGCAATCAAACGCTGCCCTTGCGCCTGCAGGCTTATGAGCGGCTGGTTTTGTTTATTGAACGGGTAAACCCTTCCAACTTACTGGTAAGGCTCCATGCGACGGAGTATAGCGCCGCCGAGTTGCACGCTTTAGTAGTTGAGGAGGTGCGTAATGAATACCAGCACAATATTACCCAGCAAATTTATGTGAGCACCAGGGCATGGGGCGTAGTAAAGCGGGTTAAGGATGATACGATGAATATGGTGAACAATGCTGTAAAATCGCTGCCGGAAACGGCAACGGGACTGGAACTGAGTAAAACCATATTGGTATATTTAAGCCAGCTGGAAGATAATCCTTATGAAATAGGAGCGGGTTTGATGCGAAAGGATTTGGAGGAGTTGTTTTAATTTGATGATTTGAAAATTTGAAGATTTGAAAATTGCCCGTCCCTTTCAAATCTTTACCCATTTTCAAATTAACACATCTTCAAATTTTCAAATTAACGACATGAAATTTACAACCACTTCTGCTATCGAGATAAAGGAAGTTTATACCGGGCCATCGGCGATGAATGAACTTCCGGGTGAATTTCCGTTTACCAGGGGCATACAAAAAGATATGTACCGGGGCAAGCCATGGACCATGCGCCAATACGCCGGTTTTTCAACCGCCGAAGAATCGAACAAACGCTACCACTATTTACTCAGCCAGGGCACTATGGGCCTGTCTGTCGCTTTTGACCTGCCGACACAAATAGGTTACGATTCGGACCATGAACTGGCCGAAGGCGAGGTAGGAAAAGTGGGCGTGGCTATCGACTCCTTAAAAGACATCGAAATATTGTTTGACGGCATCGAGCTAAAAAACATTACTACGTCCATGACCATTAATGCCACCGCATCAATTTTGTTGGCCATGTATATCGCCCTCGCAAAAAAACAGGGCGCTGATCTGAAACAACTTTCGGGCACTGTACAAAATGATATATTAAAGGAGTACGCCGCTCGCGGCACCTATATATATCCCCCCGAAGCATCCATGCGGCTGATAACCGATGTTTTTGAGTACTGCAGCAAGGAGGTACCCAAATGGAATACGATATCCATTTCGGGATACCACATCCGGGAGGCAGGCTCAACCGCAGTACAGGAGCTGGCATTTACTTTGGCAAATGGCAAGGCCTATTTAAAGGCAGCGCTCCAAAAAGGCCTCGATATAAATGTTTTTGCCAAAAGGCTGTCCTTCTTTTTTAATTGCCACAACAATTTTTTTGAAGAGATAGCCAAATTCAGGGCGGCACGCAGGATGTGGGCGCATATTACCAGGGAGTTGGGCGCAACAGATGCGGGCGCTCAAAAATTACGCTTTCATACCCAAACCGGCGGTTCAACGCTTACTGCCCAGCAACCAATGAACAATATTGTGCGGGTAAGTAACCAGGCACTGGCGGCAGTGCTGGGTGGAACCCAGTCGCTGCACACCAACGGGTACGACGAGGCCATTTCCCTACCAACCGAAGCTGCAGCCAAGATTGCTTTGCGTACCCAGCAGATCATTGCTTTTGAAAGCGGGGTGACCGATACGGTTGACCCTTTGGCGGGATCGTATTTTATAGAAGCGCTGACCGACGAACTGGAAAAGGCCGCACAGGAGTATATTGATAAGATTGATGCGATGGGCGGTTCAGTTAAAGCGATAGAACAGGATTATATCCAGCAGGAGATAGCGCAGTCGGCTTACACCTATCAAAAAGATATAGAAAGCGGTGAAAAAATACTGGTTGGGGTAAATCGTTTTACGGAACCTGGCGAAACCGCGATGAACGTTTTCCGGGTAGATGATTCCATCCGTAAAATGCAAACTGATAAGATCAATCACCTTAAGAACAGCAGGGACTCCGATGCGGTTGCTGAATCGCTCAAACAACTTGCAGAAGCTGCCAGGGGGGCCAAAAACCTGATGCCTTACATACTCGAAGCTGTTGAAAATTACGCCACTTTGGGTGAGATTGCCGATACCATGCGCAGTGTTTTTGGCGAGTACTAAGTATGAAAATACCTGGCGATTTAGGTAACGATGGTTCGCCACTGTTTAAAAAAGGCTGCAGTTTTTAGCAGGAAATTTTTATCATTTGGTAAAACTAAAACAGCCAATTTTGGTTGTGCGTAGGAGCTTAGCAAATACCCTTTTTAAGTGTTGTTACAACGAATAAATAAATAATTAAATAAATATAGGAATAATTAAACAGCAGATTTTTAGGTGTTTTGGAACAGCGAAATATAATATTTTATGTGACTTTACTACTATAAAAGGCTTTATTATTACATAAATTTATTTCGTTAAAAAGTTGAAATTAAATTTTTTTATCCGCTTTTTTTTAGAATATTCGATGTTCCGTAACAGTCCGAAATTTAGTTTGCTGGGGAGTTGTAAATCAATATTTTAATAAAAAGCATATGGAAAAAACTTGTACTAACGTTTGGAATAGCTGCCTTCAGATCATTAAAGACAACATACCGGCCCAGAGTTTTAAAACCTGGTTCGAGCCGATAAAAGCTTTAAGGATGGAAGGAAGCGTTTTAACGATACAGGTACCAAGTTTATTTTTTTATGAATGGCTTGAGGAACACTACGTTGGTTTGTTACGCAAAACAATTAAAAAACAATTAGGCGACGACGGGCGTTTGGAGTACAATATAGTTGTAGAACAATCATCATCCAGCAAACCATACACCACTAATTTGCCATCGAACGGGAATGGAGCTGAATCAAAAAATCAGTCGATGCCGATACCCATTTCAATAAATAAGGACATAAAGAACCCATTTGTAATTCCCGGGTTAAAAAAACTGAATGTTGATCCGCAATTGAACAGGAATTACACCTTTAGTAATTTTGTTGAAGGCGATTGTAACCGTTTAGCACGTTCGGCGGGTTATGCCGTGGCAGCAAAGCCGGGCGGCACCTCATTTAACCCTTTAATGATATATGGTGGCGTAGGTTTGGGCAAAACACACCTGGCACAGGCGATCGGCAACGAAATAAAACAAACATTGCCCGATAAGCTGGTATTGTATGTGTCGTGCGAAAAATTTACCCAGCAATTTGTTGACGCGCTGAAACACAATAACATTAACGACTTTGTGAATTTTTACCAGGCAATTGACGTACTGATAATGGACGATGTACACAATTTTGCCGGTAAAGAAAAAACACAGGATTTCTTCTTCCATATATTCAACCACCTGCACCAATCGGGCAAACAAGTGATCATCACCTCGGATAAAGCGCCAAAAGACCTTGCCGGTTTAGAAGAACGCCTGCTTTCGAGGTTTAAATGGGGACTTTCAGCCGATCTGCAGATCCCCGACCTGGAAACCCGCATGGCTATCCTGAAAAACAAAACCTACCAGGACGGCATTGAATTATCAAACGACGTAATAGAATACGTTGCACACAATATTGATAATAATGTGCGCGAACTGGAAGGCGCAATGGTTTCCCTGCTGGCGCAATCAACACTGAACCGTAAAGAGATAGATTTGGCGCTTGCCAAGCAAATGCTGAAGAATTTTGTAAAAAATTCATCCAAAGAAATATCGATGGAGTATATCCAGAACCTGGTTTGCGAATATTTTGAGGTGCCGATAGAGATGGTGAAATCGCAAACACGCAAACGCGAAATTGTACAGGCCCGCCAAATATCCATGTACCTGGCCAAGGCGCATACCAAAAGTTCATTAAAATCAATAGGGCATTTCTTCGGCGGCCGCGACCACTCTACCGTTATATATGCCTGCCAGACCGTTGAGGATTTAATTGATACGGATAAAAAATTCAAAGGCTATGTAGCCGATATCCAGAAAAAGTTAAAGATGTCTTAACCGATCTTATTATAAAACTAAATGGAGCCCTGTATTTTTATGCGGGGCTTTTTTATAGATAGATTTCGTACACACCAAGTGTATCGTCTAGCAGGAATTCATCGATTTTACTTTTGAATTTTAATAACAGGGTGGCGACCTCTGCGGTACGAACATTACCCGTTCTGAGCCAGATTATTTTTGGTGGATAGGAAAAAAGGTTTTGCAACTCAGAAAAGTCTTCATCAAAAGTTAAAATGGTATAATTATTTTCTTTAGCAAAGTTCCATATCGATAAATCAGTTAACCTCATGGCACGGTTTATCTCATTTGCCGGCAAAATGTCCCATTGCGGAATAATCTTTTTTAGTCGCCATGAGATATTTTCATCCGTGATTAACCGCATGTCAGGCAACTTTTACAATACGCTCTTTGTTGGCTGCATAAGCCAGGCAGGCCAGTATTTGCTGCTGGGTTAATTGTGGAAAATCTTCAAGTATTTCCTGATAGGTCATGCCTGATGCAAGCCATTGCAAAACGTCATACACAGTGATCCTGGTGCCTTTTATAACAGGTTTATTAAACCTCACTTCGGGGTTTACTTCTATAAATTCTTTATAATTTACATATTGCATATACAAAAATAATGAAATTTTAGCTGCAAAGTATATTTACAACAGGCAGGCTACTAATTGAGTGTTTCTTTGTTATCGTTATTTTCGTAGAATCTACCGTGATCCACGTCTGCCAAACGGCGGAACACTTAATTAATACTGATAAAAATTTAAAGGCTATACAACCTATATGCGGAAAAGCTAAAGATGTCTTAACCGATCTTATTATAAAACTAAATGGAGCCCTGTATTTTTTATGCAGGGCTTTTTTTATATTTATTGAATTCTTCCGGCGTCTTCAACAATAGGACATACACCAAATGAGCAAAAAGTTAAACAATTGGCAAACCTGGGTGCTTTTCCTGTCATTCATTGCCGGCATCGTTATCATGAACTTGCCACAGGCAGACTTTTATGCCTATCAAACGAATTTCGCAATAGCTAATTTGTTATTCATTCTCAATATCTTTTTAGCAATTGGTTATCAAACTTACCTGGTAATAAATTTTACTGCAAAAGCGAATTTTAAATCGGCATTGTTTAAATGCAATGCACTTATTCCATTGATATTCAGTTTTGTTTATTTGGTTTACGTTGCTTACGCTATGTTTGCGAGGTATGCTGTGCATAGTGCTAACAATATCCGCGGACCTATGCCAGTCGCAAACTATAATCTTACGGCCTGGATCACTTTAGCACTATTGATCCACGCATTTATTACCTTTTATTTTGTGAATCCCCGGTTCGTTTGGGGCAGGATCAGAGTTGAATTAGATATTGCCAGGCAGGAGCAATTAACTTCTCAATTTTTAGTTCCAATTAAAAGGCTTGTAAGAGTTTCATTATGGGTTTATGCAATTCTTTTCGTGGCTAGTATTTTGGGAGATTTGGTCTCATTTTTCAGGAAATAAGGGCGATTAAATAACAAATGGCAACAAATCCAAATAAACAAGCCCCGAAAGCCGTCGCCGACAGGGAATTAGGGATGGTCATAGCGACCTCAGATATACTGGCCACGCCTGCATGTATTTATAAGGCGCTGATCACCGATGAAGTAGAAACCTGGTGGGGTGCACCAAATGTTTATACCATAAGAGATTGGAAAGCCGATCTTAAAGTCGGCGGCCAGTGGAGTTTAAGCGTTGTAAATCCGGAAGGCATTGGCGTGCCTGCGGGCGGCGAATTCCTGGTATTGGATGAGCCGGGTAAAATAGTGATCACCCGGCGTTATGATTTTGATTACCCTGTTTTGGGCCGCCGGGTTACAAAGGTTACTTACCTGATGGATGCTTTAGCGGCCGGAACGCGCGTGACCGTGCGCCATGAAGGGTTTGGGGAATGTACCCAGGCTGCTTATGACCATGCGGGGGGCTGGGAGCGGTACCTGGGATGGCTGGGTGATTATTTGGGCAGTTGAACCGATATTATTGCAGTTTCACCAGGTATTTGTAATTACCGTTTTCTTTCGCCAGCACTTTTTCGTTCCAAAAGGCATTGTCATCAAGCGTTTTGTATGAGTAATCCCAGCTTGTTAACGCTCCTATTGTTTTGATTACCAAATCATTCGTGTAATCATCCTTTTTTATGATAGAAGGAGTGACCAACGTCCACTCAAATACCTCACGGGTTTTAACGATGAAAACAAAATATCTGATACGAATAATCCCCTTTTCATCTGTAACTCTCAATGCATTCAGTATAACATACTTGTCTTTAGGGTATATCAGGTTTTCTGCTTCAGCAGTGTCAACGCTGGCGAAGTTGTTCAATTTTAATTTGGTCTCCCTGGTGTAGAACGGCAATAGTAGCGTATCTGCCGCCTGTTTGCGAAATTCATTGTCAGCAAGTTCATTTTCTTTTTTTAATTTATCAGCTACAATCGTAAATAAGCCAATATAATCGCGGTTTTCGCGCTCCTCCATTTCCCACATATCCTTATATTTTTCCCAATCGGAGTCTTTGCGTTTATCGGTCACTTTTTCAAAAAGCTCCCCGTCCCAAAATCCAACACCCGGCTCGGCAGTATCTTCGTTAAAGAAGCTCCATTTTTGGAGATTGTTTAAATACACCATTTCGCCTTCCTTCAAATTAGCTGCATCAAAGTACGTCACTTCCGATTTCTCGATATACCATTTATTTTGATATTGTACCCCTCTCACAATAAATGCATAGGTCCCGGGAGCCTGATCAAGATACCCCGGGTCTTTTATATCTTTCGAGGTAAGCACCGTTACATTCACATCGCTCTTTGCATCCAATAACTTTTTTTTGTCTTTAGGATCAAGTGTTTTAATAAAAAACGCAACAAATTTCGAGTTATCGGGGCTATAAAAGCACTGATAAAGATTGTTCAGATCAATACTTTTATCATTTGCAGAAACAACCTGGTTTACTAAATCACTATTAAATTTTTGAGGAAAAATAGTGTTTGCAACAACCTCCGACCGTTTAATTGCTAAAGCCTTTTCCTTTATTAAAGTTGGATTATTTGACGCAACCTGGAATATCACATCAGGCATCACAAATGATAAAGCATTGTTAAGGGTACAGCCTATTGAACCCTGATCGCAGGAGAATTCAAAACCGGGATTGTTCCAGTCGCCCGTATATTCTTTATCAATGAGCAGTTTATTTGATTGCTGTTCGAAAAGCTGCACTTTTATTTTACAATATGTTTCACCGTTTTGTTTATACAGCGACATGGCTGAAAAGTTAAGAAGATAAGGCATGTTTTCGGCCGCCGCGATTTTTTGAAGGCTTTCAATATTTCCGGCTGCTGTTTCATCTTTCACCAGTATTAAACAGTTTGGAAATTTTTCAAAAAATTGGTAAGCAAGGTATTGTTGTGCGAAAACGGAGATTTGTTTAGCGAAATCCATCGTTTTGACGAAACCGACAGTACTTTGTTGCATGAGCCTGGCATTGGCCGGCGCATCATTTTCTTTATCTTTTTGGGTGGATGAGTTCTGTTGGGCTTGCGTAGCTTGCATTTTTAATTCGGCATTCTTGAGTTCAACTTCCTTTTTTAGTCCGGGGTCAAAAGTGAAATTACCGGGTGCAAGTATAAGTATCTTAGGGTCGTACGCTGTTTGCGCCCTGCTTTGCAGGCAGGTTAACGCCATGATCAAATAAAAAGCTAACGATAAGTACTTCATGGAAATAGATTTTATTTGATGAATATAAATTGAATATATTTAAATTCTCTATTAAAGCCCTGATATAATGAAAAAGATGATCCTTTTAAATTTGATCCTATTTTTTACCTTCAAATTATTCGCCCAGCAAACCGCAACCGATGCGGTTAAACAAACGGTAAATACCATGTTTGATGCGATGCGGAAAGGCGACAGTACCTTGTTAAAGTCCACCTTTGCAAAGGGAATGCTGTTGCAAAGCGTTTCCAACAGCAAGGATGGAAAGGCAAATCTGTCGACTGACAGCGCTGATGATTTTGCGAAGGCAATCGGAACGCCCCACAATGGAGTTTATGATGAGCGTATTGTTTTTGGCGATGTTAAAGTTGATGGCGACCTGGCTAGTGTTTGGGCGCCGTATAAGTTCTATCTCGGCGACAAATTCAGCCATTGTGGCGTTGATGTTTTTCAACTGATGAAAACCGCCGATGGCTGGAAGATCATTTATATTGTAGATACCCGGCGTAAAGACAATTGCATTGAATAGCTGAACGGAACACCCAATTTTAAACAGGCGTGAATAAATGCCGGTTACAATGTATCCGATAAAGGCACTAATTTGGCTTTCAGGTCCGGCTCGGGCATATTTTTATCAAACGGGAACATCGGGCGTTCAATCCTTTTATAAGGGAGGTGCTCAATATCCTGGTCCACCCCGCCAACGGTAAGGGCCATTATCCAGTCGGCGCGCATAGCGTATAGTTCCGGCTCCAGGTACCCTATCTTCACTACCACAATATCCGTTTTACGCGGGTTAAGCCCCAGGTCGGTAAAATCATGTTCATGGTGGTATGGCTTGCGTTTTTGGGTGACAATAACATGCACGCTGCCAACTTTTATGGCTACTTCAACTTCGGCATCTACGTCGCCATATTTTATCGATTCAACTGTTCCGGCTATTTTTACGGGCGGCGCAAAGCGGAAATCAACCTTCGCACCGGCAACACCTTCTACGTGGTTGCCGACTCCTGCCGCGATGGCGCTTTTCACCAATTCAGGACCGGGAATGGAGGCATAGATGAGCGAGGGACCGTTATCCTGTTTAAATTCCGGCCGCGCCAAAATTTGTTGCAACGTCCAGGTTACATCGCCGGCACCGCCGGCGGTAGGGTTATCGCCCGAATCGCTGATGAAAAAAGGATGGTTAGTGCTGGCTATCGCTTTATTCAAACATTGCTCCAGGCTTCCAACAGGCGATACAAATGCAAACCCGGCGCGTGCATTCCAAAAACCGCGTGCCAAAGCTTCTGCCGAACCGGTTACTTTTTCCTTATCATCGCCGGTAACCATTACCACCGCATGGTTACGCGGTTCATCGGCCCAGGCATAACCCACCCAAATGGCAGCATCAACCACACCCGGCTGTACCGAGGCCGGCGCAACTGCAGCATACACGCTTTTTGCGGGCTCAATACGGGTACTTGTTTTTTCGCCGGGGAGCAAAATGGGGACGTTGATATAAGCCTTGTAAGCCGGTTTGCCCTTGCCGCTCTCTATCCGCTCAATTAAATTTTCAATTGCGCGTTTCTTTGTCGCCATTGCATCTTCGTGCGGAGCCAGGCGATAACAGGTAATCAGGTCGGTATTCTCAGCCAGCCGCCAGGATACATTTCCGTGCAGGTCCATTGATGTGGATATCAAGGTTTTTGTCCCCACAACTTTGCGTATCCTCACAATAAAATCGCCTTCCGGGTCGTCGAGGCCAACCACGCTCATGGCGCCATGAATATCAAAATACAAGCCATCATAGGGCAGGCCCTGTTTCAGCATCGTTAGTGTTTTATTCACCAGCGATTCGTATGCTTCCCTGGTAACCGTGCCTCCCGGCAGCGCGTGCCCTACGATGGTGGGCAGCCAGGTAACCCTGTTCCGAAGCGGCGAATCGATAGATAAAAACGGGTACGTGGAAAAAACATCCGCATTGTATTTTGCATGAAATGCGGCTTCTTCGGTAAGTGCCGGGGAGAAGGTACTCGATTCGATCCCCAATCCGGCAATGGCGATCCTCGGCAGCGGCTTTGTTTTGATCTGGACCTTTTTTATCGGCACAGAACCCGCATTGGCTGTTGCAGAAACTGCTAATAGACTGGCGGAAAGGAGAATCAAAACAATGCGTTTCATCGGTATTTATTTTAGGAATTAATGTAGAATGCCTGCCCGGGCAACAATCCGGATATAAATATAAAGGATATGGCGTTTTAAAACTAATTAAAGCATCTTACGGTAAACCAGGAACCCTGATTTGTCGGCCATTTTATCGTACAGTAACATGGCGGTATGGTTTGTTTCATGCGTTTGCCAGTAAACCCTTGGCGAGCCTGCAATTTTAGCCTGTTCGTACACACCGTTTATTAAGGCCCTTGCTACGCCTTTTCCACGGGCGGCTTCATCGGTAAACAGGTCCTGCAGGTAACAAATAGGCGCTATCATGATGGTGCTTCGGTGGTACAGATAATGCGTGAGGCCAAGCAGTTTGCCGTCGCTTTCGGCCACCCAAGCATGAACAGGTTCATAAGCATCGAAGAATCGCGACCAGGTCATAGCGGTAATTTCGGGTGGAAGCGCCGTATCGCCCGAGCGTCCGTAAAATTTATTGTAGCCTTCCCATAGAGGAAGCCATTGGTCATAGTCCTGCAAGGTAACAGGCCGAATAATAAGGTTAATTGACATAGCAATACAAATGTAAACGATTACATGTAAAAAGGAGGTTGTGTCTTGTCCTTTGGTGTTGTTGGTGACAAAAAAGCGATAAAAGCGGGAATGCTTGATTGTCAGCTAATTGCATTAAGTGTTCCAAAAAACCTTATTTCTGGAACGCTTGATTATCAGTCATTTATGGAAGGGTCGAAATTGAAAATACCTGATAATCAACGTGTTTCACAAAACAGTGGGTGTTCCTGAAAAAATGGAACACTTGAGGTTTGCGTCTGTTTTTAGTGCTCTTTTGGTTAAAAAAATATACTTTAAATGCCCCGGCTTCTCTGCTTCAACCTCAATACGCCTAAAACTATTTTCCGGGTAGTGCGGTCCCGATAATGCGTACCGGTAAATTAATTGATCAAAATCCTATTTTTGCGCTTTAAACTTTTTAAGTGGGAAAAGATAAATTAAGGCGTTTTGCCGAAGTAGGTAATTTTGAAAACGTATTGCAGCTGGATGCAGGCAAGCCATTGAAAGGGCAGTGGGGCAGCGGTTTTTTTAAAAACGATAATCCCGTAGTGTTGGAGCTGGCCTGCGGCAAAGGCGAATACACCGTTAATTTGGCAAGGTTGTTTCCCGGCAAAAATTTTATCGGGATAGACTATAAAGGCAACCGCATATGGCGGGGAGCCAAAACCGCGCTGGAAGACGGCGTTGAAAATGTGGCCTTTTTACGCATACAAATAGAAAACCTGCTGGATTATTTCGGTCCGGGCGAGGTGGATGAAATATGGATAACCTTCCCCGACCCGCAGCCCCAGGTAAGTCGCGAAAAGAAAAGGCTTACTTCGTCCCGTTTTTTGAACAAATACAAACTGGTTTTAAAACCGGGCGGCTTCATCAACTTAAAAACGGATAACGATGCCTTGCATGTCTATACCGCCGAAAAAATAGCCGAAACCGGCATGAACCTGCACATTAAAACGGAAGACCTTTATCATTCCGAATTTGCAGACGAGGTGCTTTCCATAAAAACCTATTACGAAAAAAAATACCTGCTTAGTAATAAAAACATTAACTACCTTAAGTTTTCATTTGTATAACGATGAGGGAAGATAATTTTTATGACCGGGTTTATGAAGTAGTGCGGCTGATCCCCGCAGGGCGGGTAACATCTTATGGCGCCATTGCCAATTTCCTCGGCACAAAAGGGTCGTCGCGGATGGTGGGTTACGCTATGCTGGCCTGCGGGAAGGCTATGCCGCCTGTACCGGCGCACCGGGTTGTAAACAGGCAGGGATTATTGACCGCAAAATTTCATTTCGGCGGCAACTTAATGCAGCAATTATTGGAGAGTGAAGGCGTAAAAGTGGAGGACGACCAGGTACAGGATTTTAAAACCCTGTTTTGGGACCCATCTGTGGAACTTGCCTTATGAAGTAGCGGGCTTAGGCAAAGCACCCTTATAATCGGTCACCAGCCAGGTTAATAGTACAACAGTCCCAAAAATCACGTAAAAAAGCTTGCCGTCGGTATTATCTTTAAAAAGGGTGTATGCCAAAATGATAAGTACAATGCCAACCAGCGCTTCGATGGAAGCGTGATAGGTTGCCGGAATAATTTTAACCACGCCCAGGGGGTAGTTGGTGAAAACGGTAAGCAGCAAATGAACAGCACCCAGCGCATAGGTAAACACGGCAAGCAGGCCCGTGAAGCCAAAACAAGTGGGCGAGGCTAAAAGAAATATCACTACCAGGTAATCTATAATTCCGTGAACTTTAGGGGATATAAATTTCATAAGCCGTGTTTGTTAAAAAATTATTGGCTTAAATTTAAAAAATAAAATCCTATTAATCAATCATCTGCAATAATTCAATTTTATTCCCGAAAGGATCAATAAAGGCAAATCTTATCCTGCCGGGGATGTCGGGTTCCTCCACTATCTTCACCTTTTTCTCTAAAAGCGCTCGGGCGGCAGGTACATCGGCAATTTCAAATGCGGGGTGGCGCCTGGTTATTATTTCAGGCTCAACGCCTAAATGCAGTTCAATATCGGCCAGCTGGTACCAAAGGCCGCCATTTGCCGCAAGTGATGCAGGCTTGGGGATTTCTTTTAACCCAATAACATCTGTATAAAATGCCCTTGCTTCATTTTCTTTACCTTTCGGGATGCAGATCTGCACGTGGTCGATTCTTTTAAAATTTATCATGGTTATGGTTTAAAGGGACACGAACATCGTCCGCTTTTAAATTTTTATTCATCCTCCGCAAAGGTTAATACATAGCGGTTATTGTCGAGTATGGAGAACTCGGTTGCACCGTAGAAGGTAGTTTCCAGGCCCTTCAGCACCGTAACTTTATCTTTTATCAGCTCAAAAAATTCCCTGATCTTTTTTAATTTGATATAAAAAAGCAGCGATCCCCCGTTTGTGCGACTAATCTCCGGCAACTCATCGCCCAGGCTGGCAAACGTTTGAAACATAAAAGTAACATCGCCATTGCTCATCATTGCCCAAACCGGTTCGGCGCCGGCCTCGGGCACGGTCATTACCAATTGAAAGCCTATCGACTCGTAAAAGCCGATGGTTTTGTTGATGTCTTCAACAAAAATGTTGGGTGACATGGAATCCATATGTTAGTTGATTAAGTTGATTGGGTTGGATTGAGTTGATTAAGTTATTTTTGATCGTTCAATATTAATAACAAAAATAATCAATCACTAATTCAATAATTAATTAATGTCACTGATAGAAGAATTTGAATCCTATCGTACCAAAATGAACGACAGGATAATGGAAACCGCCAATACCAATATCAAGCGCTTTTTTGCACTGGATACCACCACTTACGCCGATGGCGCACTGAATGTAAAAACCAAGGAAATGCTCGGCCTGGTAGCGTCGATGGTATTACGCTGCGATGATTGCATTAAGTACCATCTCGGCAAATGCCACGAAGCGGGTGTAAACCACGACGAACTAAACGAGGTTTTCATGATCGCCAATTTGGTTGGCGGGTCAATTGTAATTCCGCATTACCGCAGAGCCGTAGAATACTGGGACGAGTTGAATGCCGTTGCCAATTGAGTGTTTGCTTCTTGCAGATAATATGGAAATACTTTCCTAAATTTATTGTTTAAACCGAACCCATGTACAAGATGAAAGCTCACCCCCAAAATCTGGCGATAGATATGACGGCAATGTGCGACGTAGCCTTCCTGCTATTGGTGTTTTTTGTTTTAGCCTCCAAACCTAAAGGCTGGAGTCCGGTTAAAATTAATGTGCCTTTTGCTACTTCACAGGAAGTTTGTAGTATGCGCGACCTCGACCAGGCTGAAATACTTTTAGGGCAAGGTAAAGTAATGTATGTTATCCCTGATCCCGCCGTTCGCGAGCAAACTTTGGCGCAAATGAACGCCAGGTACCATCTTTCATTCTCGCCTGGCGAAATTTCAAAATTCAGTAAAGTCACCGTTATAGGAACCCCCGTTTCAGGCTTAAAACAGTATATTGATGGCTATTACAACGAGCGATCTTTTTTCGGTCAAGCGGGTATTCCATCGGATTCGGCCAACAACGAATTAGCCAATTGGATCTACGAATCGCGCCTGGCTTTCAGGTCTGTTCGTGACAAGGACCTGGGTTTTATAATAAGCGCGGACGCAAAAACAAAATATCCGCAAATTGCAGCTGTTATTGATGTTTTGCAAAGTCAGCACATTAATAATTTTACCTTACATACCAATTTAAAAGAGAATAAAAATGAGTGAAATACAGGAGCTAAAACGCTGCACCTGGTGCGGAACCGACCCGCTGTATATGGACTACCACGACAACGAATGGGGTAAAGAGGTTCATGATGATAAAAAGCTATTCGAGTTCCTTATACTGGAATCGGCGCAGGCAGGGTTGAGCTGGATCACCATTTTACGCCGCCGCGAAGGATACCGCAAGGCTTATGCTGATTTTGATGTGGAGAAAGTGGCAGCTTTTAATGAAGAAGATGTAGTCCGCTTATTAAACGACGAAGGCATTATCCGCAACCGCTTAAAAGTGAAGTCGTCCATTAATAACGCGAAGCTGTTTATAGGGGTTCAAAAAAAGTTTGGCTCGTTCGATAAATACCTGTACAGCTTTATGCCGGATGGCAAGCCAATTGTTAATTACCCAGGCAGTATCCCGGCCAGCACCCCGATATCCGATGCTATTGCGAAAGATATGAAAAAAAGAGGCTTCACCTTTTTCGGCACCACCATCTGCTACGCCCACATGCAGGCCACCGGGATGGTGAATGATCATTTGGCTGATTGTTCGTTTAAATAGACCTCCACCGATTGATTTTTTTTCTGCGATTTCACCGATTGGGGGTTGATTTCACCGATTGATTTTTTTTGGTGATTTCGCCGATTAGGGTGTGATTTCACCGATCACTATTTGAGTGGTTTACGATTTGACTAATGGATTTTTGATTTGATGAATCATACATCAACATAAATTGTATTTTTGAAACACGTTTTTTATGATTGTGAACTAATCGGTGTAATCACCCCAAGATAATCGGTGAAATCACAGAAAACAATAATCGGTGAAATCACCAAGTAAAATCGGTGTAATCCCAGAAATATAATCGGTGTAGTCACAAAAAATAAAATCGGTGTAATCACAGAAAACAATTATGAAGAAACTATTTCTTTTGGATGGCATGGCCCTTATTTACCGGGCGCATTTTGCTTTGAGTAAAACACCGCGGTTTACTTCGGGCGGGTTAAATACTTCGGCGGTTATGGGTTTTACCAATACCCTGCTGGAGGTTTTACGGAAAGAAAAGCCAACGCACATGGCCGTGGTATTTGATACCGAAGCGCCTACCGAACGCCACATTGATTTTGCCGACTATAAAGCCCACCGTGAGGCCATGCCCGAAGACCTTTCGACGGCACTCCCCTATATTTTTAAAGTGATACTCGGGTTTAATATCCCTGTTATTACTTCGGATGGTTACGAGGCCGATGATATCATCGGCACATTGGCAAAAAAAGCGGAAGCAAAGGGATATACCGTTTATTGCATGACGCCGGACAAGGATTTTGCGCAGCTGGTATCGGATAGTATTTTTATTTACAAACCTGCCCGCCTCGGTAACGAGATGGAAATATTAGGTGTAAAAGAGGTGCTGGAGAAATGGGAGATAGAACGGCCGGAGCAGGTGATCGATATTTTGGGTTTATGGGGCGATGCGGTCGATAATATCCCCGGCATTCCTGGCATAGGCGAAAAGACAGCCAAAGCGCTCATTAAACAATATGGTTCGATGGAGGAGATCATCGCCCATAGTCACGAATTGAAGGGCAAACAGCGGGAAAATGTAGAGCAGTTTGCCGCGCAGGGTTTGATGTCGAAAAAACTGGCGACCATTAACCTGAACGTCCCGGTTGAACTGGACGAAGCCGGGTTGGAAATGTGTGCGCCAAGCAAGGACCTGCTGGAGCCGCTTTTTGCCGAGCTGGAATTCCGTACCCTGGGCAAACGTGTTTTCGGCGATGATTTCAGCATTACCGAAACGCGTGCCGTCAGCATTCAAACGGACTTATTTGGCCAGCCTGTCGACGATGGGCGGACAACGCTTACGGTTGATGTGCAGGACATTTACGAAGCGCCCGAGCGGCCCGATGCAAAAAACATCAATAATGTTCCCCACGAATATAACCTGGCCGATACGCCTGAAAAACGTCAGGCGCTGATCGATATACTGGCGCAGCAAAAAAGCTTTTGCTTTGATACTGAAACCACCGGAACCGATGCTAATTTTTGCGAACTGGTAGGCCTCTCGTTTGCGGTAAAACCCGGCGAGGCCTGGTACGTGCCGGTGCCCGACGACCAGGAAGGGGCTAAAAAGATTGCTCACGAATTTAAGAGCGTGCTGGAAAACCCTGCCATAGGTAAGATAGGCCAGAATATAAAGTTTGACATCCTGACCTTGAAATGGTATGATATCCAGGTACAGGGCGAGCTGTTCGATACCATGATGGCGCATTACGTGATAGACCCCGACACCCGCCATGGTATGGATGTGCTTTCGGAAAATTATCTTAACTATAAGCCAGTTTCCATTACCGAACTGATCGGCGCCAAAGGCAAAAACCAGGGCAGCATGCGCGATGTGGAGATTGAAAAAATAAAGGAATACGCTGCGGAGGACGCCGATATCACTCTGCAGTTGAAACACATATTCGCGCCAAAGATAAAAGAGGTTGAAAGCGAAAAACTGATCCACGAAATTGAAAACCCGCTGATTTATGTTTTGGCCGATATGGAGTACGAAGGCGTACTGATAGACCACGAAACGCTGAAGGAGTTTTCGAAAGAGCTGGAAGTGGATATCAGCAAACTGGAAAAGGTGGTTTATGAAAAAGCCGGTGTAAGGTTCAATATTGCATCACCGAAACAACTGGGCGAGGTGCTTTTTGAAAAACTGATGCTGGATCCTAAAGCAAAAAAAACCAAAACCGGTCAGTACCAAACCGGCGAAGATGTTTTATTATCGCTTGCCGCCAAAAGCGATATTGTGCGTGATATTTTGGATTTCCGCCAGTTACAAAAGCTAAAATCAACCTATGTTGATGCCCTGCCGCTGATGGTGAACAAAAAAACGGGCCGGGTGCACACTTCTTATAACCAGGCGGTGGCGGCTACCGGGCGTTTAAGTTCTAATAACCCCAACCTGCAGAATATCCCTATCCGCACCGAGCGGGGCCGCGAAGTTAGGAAAGCATTTATCCCCCGCGATAGCGGCCATACCATTGTATCTGCGGATTATTCGCAAATAGAATTGCGTATTATTGCCGAGATCAGCAAGGACGCCAACATGATGGATGCCTTTGTAAACAACCTCGATATCCACACAGCAACAGCCGCCAAAGTTTACAACATACCGCTGGAAGAAGTGACCGGCACACAGCGCCGCAATGCCAAAGCAGTAAACTTTGGTATTATTTATGGGCAGTCGGCATTTGGGTTGTCGCAGAGCTTGGGTATCCCGCGTAAGGAAGCGGCCGAAATTATCGATAACTATTTTGCGCAATACCCCGGCATAAAGGGTTACATGAGCGATACCATGAACTTTGCCCGCGAAAACGGCTTTGTTTGCACCCTGATGGGCCGGCGCCGGTACCTGCGAGATATTAATTCGGCCAATCAAACCGTACGCGGTTTCGCCGAGCGAAACGCCATCAACGCCCCGATACAAGGTTCGGCGGCAGATATGATAAAGATAGCGATGATCAATATCCACAAAGAGTTTAAAGCCCTAAACCTGGATGCCCGCATGACCATGCAGGTACATGATGAGTTGGTTTTTGACGTGCCGCACCACGAGGTGGAAATTGTGAAACCCATTATCATGGATAAAATGAAAACCGCTATCAAAACCACTGTACCCATTATGGTTGAAATTGGCACTGGGGTGAACTGGCTGGAAGCACATTGATTGGGGGATTTCACCGTCCGATAACTATCGGGATTTGGGTGATTTCACCGATTGGTTAATTGATTGTATTATCAATTTTTGTTGCCGACGTGAAAGGTTTTGATATTAGAAGCTTTCCCTTTGAAAACATTTTCACGATCATAACCGCCGTCTGGTGAAGTTCGTTCATTACCGATATGGACGTCATCAATGTTGTCAAGATCGGCTTCAACGATGTTTATTTCTCTTATACCCGCCTTCTTCAGTTCTTCAATATGCTGCTTTAGTTCTTCCATGAATTGAGCATTGTTTGACAACTCTTCCAACTTTGCTTTAGTTTTTTTATGCGTCGCTGCTTTTCCGGGCTTGGTTTCTATTTCAGGTACATCTTTAATCATATGCGGCCTTAACCATTTCCAAAACCCACCCACCAACTCATTTTCAGCCGTTTTCGCTGTTTTTGTTTGGGCAACGGCCTTAAATATATAGCCTAAAGCTGAGGTTACTATGCTGATTGGTTCCATAAATATATTCTTACTTCATTTAATTTTACTTTTTATCAATTCATTCCACCATAGTACCGTTTCTATCGAAGGATGGCCAGCAGGCAAAGTTTTTTTAAAGATAATTAATGCTTTATTTGATAATGTTAATGCTGAATTATACTCCTCAAGTTCGTAAAGAACGCCTGCTAAATTATGATAACGAGTTGCTGTCCTAGGATGATTGACCCCAAAAGTCTTTTCATTAGAAACCGTCGCTTTTTCAAGTAACACCCTTGCCCCCTGGTAATCCCCCAAGTGTTGAAGTACCAAGGCTAGGTTGGAATACCTTATTGCTGTTGTTGGGTGATCAACGCCAAAATTATTTACAGTAGATACGACAGCCTTTTCTGACAATATCTTTGCACTCACGTAGTCCTCCATGATATCAAGCGTCACAGCTAGGTTGGAATAGCCGGTTGCTGTTGTTGGATGATCTGGACCAAAATTCTTTTCGTCTGATAGATTAACTTTTTCCAGCAATACCTTTGCGCCTTGTAGATCGCCTAAATCTTGCAAAACCAGAGCTAGGTTGGAATATCGTTTTGTTGTAGTTGGATGTTCTTTGCCAAATGTTTTCTCGTCAGACACAATGGCTTTTTCCAACAAGGACTTTGCCCCCTGAAAATCGCCGAGATCTTGGAGTATCGAAGCTAAAATGGAATATCTGATGGCCGTTATCGGGTGATCCGAACCGAGACTTTTTTCAGCATGTGCCACCGCTTTTTCCTGCATATTTTTTGCGCCTCGGTAATCGCCTAGTTCTTGAAGTACTGTGGCCAAGTTGGAATAGCCGGTCGATATGTCGGGGTGATCCGGGCTAAGGTACTTTTCGTCTGATGCGAGAAATTTTTCTAACATCAACTTTGAGCCTAAATAGTCGCCTAAGTCTATTAGTCGCAAGGCTAGGTTATTTTGAAGTAATTTAAGTTCAGTGTAAGTTTCCTCGCCAAAATTCGCCAGCAATGCTTTGCCAAACGGCACCCAAATAAACTTATCTGTTGGATTGTCGCGGGTGTCATCCACATTTAATCTCGCCTCAATCGCTTCCACGAGTATTTCAACATCAGCGACAGTTATAATTTGCTGCTTTTTGGTTACATCCGCAATTATTCGATGCATTTTGTAGCTATCGGTTTCTTTTTTTTGCAGCAGCCAGCCTTTTCGTACAAGATTGTTTAAAGATTCTGCAAAGACAATTCCGTCTGGATCATTATCTTTAATCAATATCTCTTCCAGTAATTCATACTTATGAAATTCAGATGGCAGGCACACAAACTGTTTCATTAGCCAAATTTCCGCTTCATTTAAGTTACTCAAATTAAATACAGTTCCCAGATAGGATGATATTTTTTCTATCTGGGAATGTTTCCTGTTATGCGCAACATTCAAATTAGCCTTTAAGTCATTTTTAATCGCATTTTGCAGTTTATCAATATCGTAGCGTAGCTCTTCTGCTGTTTTAGCCAATATTTCTACAGTGAGTGTATGGCGGTCAACCATTTTAACCACTTCTTTAATATGACTGTCACTCAGTTTCTTGTGTGTATAATGTTTTTTAAAAAGTTTAATCGTCTCATCTTGGCTCAAAAAATCAAGTTCTTTAATAAAGAGGCCGATTATCTTTTGGCGTGAGGTTACTAATAAATGCCAGTGTGGCTGTGAGGGTAACATATCCAAACATAAACTCAGAGATTGCCCAACATTGTCGATGATCAAGAGATTTGGTTTATCCGAGATGTTTTTCATTTGCCGAATCACTTCGGCAAATAATTGCTGTGGCTCAAATGCTGTTTGATCAATAGCGAGATTGTCGATTAGGCCTGCTGTATTAACAAAGTCATTCGCAATGTTATCGGAATCCTGCACTATCCATGCAATGTGGTTATAATCGTCATAATATTTGTGTATGTACGTTTGGGCCAATGTAGTTTTACCAATGCCACCCAGCCCGTTTACCAGTACCACGTGCTTTTCGGTACATAAAAGTTGGTGCAACTCATCAAGGTCATTTTCACGCCCTATTATATCATTTGGGTGGGTTTTGGGAAGATTGAGTGTAAGTTCTTTGGGGAAAGTTCTGATATGCGCTTGATAGTAGTTATTTTCGTCACCGATTTTTACGACATCGGCGTTTATTTCGCCTTTGTTGAAATTCTTTTGTGTATCGCCTGACATCGCTTAGTAATTTATCGGGAAACCCCGCTTACCGGGTTGATAGTGAAAGGTTTCTTAAACGCTAATGTAAATATTAAATGCGGAATAGTTGAACGTGTTGGAAACGAATTAAAATTGCTTTTTAACAGTAACACTCTTTTTACTCCGCCCTATTCGAGAATATCAACCCAAAATTGAAAATCTCAAACCCTTAACCTAAATTGCATCTCAAACAGCATTAACTAATAAATCTCTACTCCTGCCTTATGAAAAAATTATATTGCCTCATTTTATTTATTACATTATTTAATGTACGCACCTCTTTGGCCCAGATTGATACCGTCGCCAACCTTTCTGCGGCTGACAAGCTGTATGGCTTGAGTAAGTTCTGGTCGGAGGTGAGTTATAATTTTGCTTATTTCGATCATGCTAAAATTAACTGGGACAGTACTTACCGCGCGTATATTCCCAAAGTTTTGGCTACCAAAAACACCTGGGAGTATTACCGGTTGATGCAGAAGTTTTGCGCGCTGTTAGAAGACGGGCATACCGACCTGGGTTTCCCGGAGAGTTTGCTTACGCATAAGTCGCGATATAAATGGATCTATTTCGAGAATTTCAACAAGAAATTTATTGTTACCGATATTCCGGTTCAGTTTAAAGACCAGGTGCCGCTTGGGTCGGAACTGGTGAGTGTGGATGGTGTTCCGGCTACAGAATATGCCGAAAAGGAACTCCTGCCTTATATCAGTGCCTCAACCGATTATGTTCGCTGGAACAACGCCGCCAGTGCAATGTTTTACGGCACCGACTCCACCCGCGTGTGGCATTTAAAACTACGCACACCCAAAGGCGACATCATCCCTTATAATTACCAGTTCCATACGGTTGGCACCAAATGGGTGAGGCGCCAGATGAACACGCCTTACAAAGTGATGGATTTTAAAATTATCGATGGCATTGGATTTGTTAAACTGAATACCTTTGGCGATGATACCTTGATAAAAGAGTTTAAGGCCATACTGCCGCAGCTATATACCTGCAAAGGGGTAATATTGGATATCAGGAGCAATGGCGGCGGCGATACCGGCATAGGCGCCGAAATTTTAAAATACTTTACCGATCAGAAGTTGCTGGTGGGTTCGGCATGGAAAACACGCGATAATGTTTCGGCCTACCGTGCCTGGGGGACTTACCAAATGAAGGACACCACTAAATTTGAGCATTTAAGCGACTGGGGGAAGAAGGTGACATTATCTGCTAAAGGCGAGTATTGGTACCAGGGCGATACGATGAGATTCGCAAACGATATTAAAGACCCTAAAATAAATACCCCGCTCATTGTGTTAACCAGCAATAACACCGCATCGGCTGCCGAAGACTTTTTAATTATACTCGACGGTTTAAAGGGCAGGGCAACTACCATTGGTCAGCGTACTTATGGCAGCACCGGTCAGCCGCTGCCCATCAAATTGCCTGGTTTCGACGGGCGGATATGCACCAAGCGCGATACCTACCCGGACGGCCGCGATTTTGTCGGCGTAGGCATAAAACCTGATATCGAAATTCCACGGAATGTAAACGATGTGCTAAACGGCACCGATACCGAGTTGCAGGTGGCTTTAACGGAGATGAAAAAGAAAATTAAATGATTTGGCCGCAATTAATATTGTGATTTCATTAAAAAAGATGTCGAAAACGCGCTGAAAAATGCTAATATTTCAAAAAAACAAACCGATAGGTTGTAATTTATAAACGAATAGGATAAAGGCCTGAACAAATAGTAAAAGTTATTTTTTAAAACATATTATCTGCCTGCGGTTGTTTATTTAAATATTTCTTTGCTTAAATTGAGCCAATAATAATACCAATGAGAGTTTTTCACTTAAGTGCCGAATGTTACCCCGTAGCTAAAGTCGGGGGGCTTGCTGATGTTGTTGGGGCGCTGCCAAAATACCAATGCCAGGCCGGTTTACAGGCTGCGGTGGTAATGCCGTTTTATAACCGCAAGTTTGTAAAGGAAAATACGTTTGATATTGTTTTCCAGGCATCAACCTTGCTGGGAACCCGCCGGCTTTATTTTGAAATACTCAAAGAGCAAACCGATAAACTGGGTTTTGAATTGTACCTGGTAAAAATACCGGGGTTAATCGATAGGGAAGAAGTTTACCAATACCCAGATGAAACCGACCAGTTTATTGCTTACCAGATCGCTTTTTTAGATTGGATAAGTTATTCGCAGCAAACACCGGATATTATCCATTGTCATGATCATCATTCGGGCCTGGTGCCATTTTTACTGCAATATTCAAAATTATATACCCGGCTGGCTAAAACACCCACGGTATTAACTATTCATAACGGGCAATATCATGGCGCATTTGGCTGGGATAAACTCTCGTATTTGCCCGAGATCGATCTTTCAAAGACCGGGCTGCTGGATTGGGCAGGGATGATAAACCCTTTGGCAGCCGCTGTAAAATGTTGCTGGCGGTTCACTACCGTATCGCCCACCTATTTGCAGGAGCTATCCATCAGTTCTAACGGGCTGGAGTATTTATTTTACCTTGAACAGGCCAAGGGCCAGGGCATACTCAATGGGATAGATACGGATGTTTGGGACCCGCAAACCGACTCCATGATACCCGAGAAGTTTTCGATAAAACAAATAACAAAAGGCAAAAACGCCGATAAAGAGGCAATATGCAAAAGGTTTGGTTTTTCGCCCGAGCGGCCATTGATCTCGTTTATAGGCCGCCTGGTATTTGAAAAAGGCGCCGACCTGCTGCCCGCCGCTTTGGAAAGAAGTTTTAACGAGCACAAGGGGCAGTTTAATATGCTGATACTGGGCGCTGGCGAAAAAGACCTGGAGGTAAGGCTGAACCAGCTTAGACACAGTTATGCGGATCAGTGCAACGTTTTTATAGGTTACGACGAAGCCCTGGCTCACCTTATCTATGCCGGGTCGGACTTTTTGCTAATGCCGTCGAGGGTGGAACCATGCGGGCTTAACCAAATGTATGCCCTGCGTTACGGCACCTTGCCTATGGTAAGGAATACCGGCGGCTTGCGGGATACTGTAATTGATTTTGGCGATGCGGGAGGATACGGTATACGGTATAATAATGCCAGTGTTGATGATATCAGCGGCGCCATCAGCCGTGCCTTAACCCTGTACGAAAATTCCAAACATTTCCAGCTTTTGCGAAAATTAATGATGGCGCTCGATTTCTCGTGGGATCGTTCGGCGAAAGAATATATAAATCTTTATGAAAGTTTAAATCCAATAATATGACCGAGAAAGTAATTTGCATTGTGCTTGGCGGTGGCCAGGGAAGCCGGTTGTCGCCGCTAACCGCAACACGTTCAAAACCGGCTGTGCCTATTGCTGGTAAATATCGCCTGGTTGATATACCGATTTCCAATTGCCTTAATTCTGGCATACACCGGATATATGTATTAACGCAATTCAATTCGGCATCGCTAAATAAGCACATCAAAAACACCTATCATTTCAGCAGCTTCAGCGAGGCTTTTGTTGATATTCTTGCTGCCGAGCAAACGCCTTCAAGCGTTGCCTGGTACCAGGGAACTGCCGATGCGGTAAGGCAAAGCTTGCACCATTTGGCAGTCCACGAGTTTGAATACGTGCTTATCCTTTCGGGCGACCAGTTATACCAGATGGACTTTGAGGATATGATAGACAAGCACATTAAATCGGCGGCTGACATATCTATCGCAACCATACCGGTGCATGTTAACGACGTACCCGGGTTTGGCATCATGAAAACAGATGAAACCAACCTCATTACTTCGTTTATTGAAAAACCTAAAAGCGGGTTTGAAAACTGGGTGTCGGAAGTTAGCCCGCAAATGAAGGCTGAAGGACGGATTTACCTGGCATCGATGGGGATTTATATTTTTAACCGCAAACTTTTGTACGATTTGTTGGAGGGAAATGAACGCACCGATTTCGGTAAGGAAATAATCCCGCAGTCGATTGTTGAACATAAGGTGGTTAGCTACCAGTATGAAGGCTACTGGACCGATATAGGTACCATCCCTTCGTTTTTTGATGCCAACCTGGGCTTAACCGACGATATTCCGCAGTTTAACCTGTTCGATAAACATCCCATCTACACCAGGGCACGCATGTTGCCGCCTTCGAAACTGTCGGGCACGCATATCGACAAGGGAATTATTGCCGATGGCTGTATCATTAACGCCAGCCATATAACGCGTTCCATCATTGGCATTCGTACCCGTATCGGTTTTGAGTCGGTAATTGAGAACTGCTATGTAATGGGCAGCGATAATTATCAAAACCTGGAGCAGATAGAAGAATCGCACCAGAGCCAAACGCCCTTAATGGGTATTGGCGACAGGTGCCATATCAAGAATGCCATTATCGACAAAAATACCTACATCGGCGATGATGTTAAAATTAACGTTGGCGAAAAACTAGAGAATGGCGACTATGGGCCATACGTTGTGCAGGATGGTATCGTGATCGTTAAAAAACGGGCGGTAATACCAAACGGCACCGTCATATAAGTTTTTTTATAGATTGGATCCGGGTATTTTACCGCAAAGGGGGCCTTTTCACCCCCCGGTAAAGTGCCCGGATCTTTCTTTTTCGCTGTTTTTATTAAATAGCGAATGAAATTATTCCTACTCATTCCTAACACTTTAGCTTTTTTGTTGAATTTTTTCTAAAAGAGAAATAAAACATTCTCTTTTAGAAACCGTTCTGTTTATTGATTATTAAAATTAATCAACAGTTAATCAACATTAGTTAAATCAAATTTAAAAGAAATGAAAAAACTATTTTGTATGATTGCTTTGGCAGCGATCACATTCGGAAGCGTTTACGCACATGGTGTCAACCCAACGGTTAAACCTTCTATGCAGCAGGACACTACCAAGAAGAAGAAAACGAAACCAGCGAAGGATTCGACCAGCAAAAAGAAAAAAGACACCACAGCGGTGAAACCATTAAAACTGCAATAATATTGCAGCAAAACAAAAAAACCCGGAAACGCCGGGTTTTTTTGTTTTATAGCGTAATGCTTTCGCCTATCTCCATCAATTTTAAATTGATCCCGGCCTTCGCAAATTTCTCCTTTACTTCTTCTTTATCTATAACGATAACAGGGAAGGTATCGTAATGCATCCCGATAACATTTTTGCAGTTGATAAAGCCGCATGCTTTTATAGCATCGTCGGCGCCCATGGTGTAATTATCGCCGATAGGTAAAATTGCGAGGTCCAGGTTTTCATCGGCAAGCAATTGCATATCAAGAGTAAGTGCGGTGTCGCCGGCATAGTATATTTTTTTACCTTCTATGCTAAGCACAAAGCCTGCCGGGTTGCCCCCATAGGCGCCATCGGGCATGGAACTGGAGTGCAGTGCATAAACCATTTTTACCCTGCCGAAATCAAAATTGAAACCTCCTCCAAAATTCATAGCGTGCACATTGCTGACGCCTTTGTTATTTAGCCAGCCGGCAATATCGGCAATACAGATCACCTTGGCGCCGCTGTTTTTTTGGATCGATTCCAGGTCGGCCATGTGGTCGCCGTGGCCATGTGAAAGCAAAATATAATCGGGTTTTAAACTGTTTACATCGATGGCTGCTGCCAATGGGTTTGGTGAAATAAACGGATCGAACAATAATTTTTTTCCGCCGGTTTCTATTTCGAAAGAGGCGTGGCCATAAAAAGTGATTTTCATAGAGGTGTTTTTTTGATGGTTTACAATATCAGGTAATAAATGCCGAACTGAATAACAGCGTATTAATGATTGAATACGAAGTAATCCAAAATTCGATATTCAGCTCCCAATATTCAAAAAACTTATCTGTAATTATTTCAGCGGAATGTCATACCTTAAAATAACCCGCCCAGTCCGCCAAGCATATCTTTGGTCATGGCGGCCATTTCGCTTTGGCTTATATTATCGGCCTGCTCCATGGTTTTGTTTATGGCGATAACCAAAAGCTCCTCCAGTTGTTCCCGGTCAGCCTCTTTAAAAAGATCATCGGCAATACTTACCGACTGAATTACTTTATTGGCATTAGCCTGTATGGTAATTTTGCCGCCCTCGGCAGTACCGGTTACGGTTATGGCATCAAGCCTTTTCTTTACCTCGCCAGCTTTTTGCTGGGCTTGCATTAGTTTATCGAACATGGTTTTTATGTTGATTGGTTGATTGGGTTGAATAAGTTGATTAAAATAAGACTTTAACTTAATCAACCACTCACTTAATCAACTTAATCAACCAAAAGCTAATCATCGCTGGTATCCCCGTTCCCTTTATAGGCACTTTTACGAACAACGGGCATCCCGGTTATTTCAAACAGGCCGTCGAGTTTTAGCAAGCTGCCGTTTGAAAGGTTTGATAGCAATACGATGGTAATATCATCGTGTATGTCTCTTAAATAAATATGCCTGAAACCGTGCCACCAGCCGGTGTGGTAAATAACCTGTTTGCCGGGAGCCTCAAATATACGCCAGCCATAGCCATAACTAAAGTGGCCATGCAGCATAGGGTTTCGCGGCACATAGGCCGAATCCATCGTAGCTTGTTTTAATAAACGCCCCTCGCGCAACGCCCTGTCGAAGAGGTAAAGATCGCCAACGGTGCTGTAAACGCCTTTGTCGCCAACCGGCCCATCCAAAAAGTTTTGGGCTACCGAATAACGCCATTGACCCCTGTCGTGCCCAACTACGTCAACCGGTATTTTATCATAAACCGCTTTTGAATAAACCGCAGTACGCGCCATGCCCGAAGGAATGAAAATATGTGTTTTCACAAAATCAGCATAGGATTGGCCCGTCACCTTTTCTATAATCGATCCCAGCACCATAAAATTGCTGTTGTTATACAGGAAACGTTTATCGGGCTGGTTAAAAGGATGTGGTTTATATTGTGCTATTAATGCCATTTCCTGGGCATTGCTTAATCCTTTGCGCTCGTCGCGGTGTTCGGCGCGATATAGGTCATCGGTAAAATAAACATAGTTCATCATCCCCGAGCGGTGCGTGAGCAACAGGCGGATAGTCACTCCATCATAAGGAAAATCAGGAAAAAACTTTTTAACATCGTCATTAAGCGAAAGCTTTCCTTGTTCCATCAGCATCAGAACGGCTGTCGAAGTGATAGTTTTGGTAACCGAAGCCAGCTCAAATTGCGAATTAATGTTTAATGGAATCTTATGCAGGTAGTCGGCCCATCCTATAGCATTCTCATATATAATTTTACCATGTTTGGCCACCAGTACATTGCCGTTAAAGCTTCGTGTACGGTGCAATTCCTGCATAAATTCGTCAATCCGTTTATCGGCATTTTTAGGATCGTAGGCCAATAATTCTTTGGGGTTGAAGGGGCGGCCCGATGATGCAGGCTTTTTTTTGCCATTGTTACTCGCGCTCGATGAGCAGGAGGATAAAAAAAGCAGGGAAATAGTAAACGAAAAAAGAACCTTATACACAAATCTCATAGACAAACAATCACAAGTAAATCAAAACGCGAAAATCAGAAATATTACAATAGGTATAAAGTATTGTTTTAAATATTTTTTCTTTTAGTTAACGCCTTTCATAAATTTAGAGGATGAAAGTATTACAAAACCTGCTTTGTTCCTTTGTTCTTTTAATGATCTGTGTTACCGCTGCTGCGCAGGACACACCGGATGCACAATCCTTGATTAAAGAGGCTGTTCAATTTAATAAAGACGGAAAATATACCGATGCGATTGATAAATATACCCAGGCACTGAAGCTAGAACCGGATAATGTGTATGCCAATTATGGTATAGCATTTTCATTATTGCAGTCGGGCAAGGGGATGGATGGCATTCCTTATCTTGAAAAGGTAGTTAAAGGTAATACCACCCTGGTTGTCTATGCGTACGACCTTTTGGGGACCATCTATGATAAAGGCCATGAATCTGCCAAAGCCATTGAAGCATTTAACAATGGCATAAAGGCCGATCCTAAGTATCAGCTGATACACTATAATTTAGGGCTGGTTTATTTCAGGGATAAAAACTACGCCGAGGCCGAAAAGTGTGCCATACAAGCCATTAAGCTCGACCCAAAACATGCCAACAGCCAGCGGATGTATGCTTTGGTGTGTTTTCATCAAAATAAAAGGGCAAACGCATTGCTGGGTTTATGCAGCTTTCTATTACTGGAGCCGCAAACTTCGCGCAGCGCCGAAGCTTACGGTAACATATTGCATATTTTATTAGGCGGTACGCTAAAGGCCGAAGCGGGGGTAGCTGCGTCTGTAGCGGACGCGAATACTACAGCACTTAACCAGGCAATAACCGGCGCAATTAACGAAGCCGGCAAAAAGAAATATGTAGCACAAGGTGATCTGCTTGCCGCGCAGCTCACTGCAATATTTATTGCAATTGAACCGCTGGCCGACAAACAAAGCCCGGCAGACTTTTTTACAAAATACTATGCCGATTATTTTTATAAGCTGGCACAATCGCCCCACATGCCTGCTTTTGCCCATCTTGTTAGCCAAAGCATTCCTGAAAACGCCGCATGGGTGAAAAATAACCAGTCGTTAATGACCGATCTGGATAATTGGATAAAAATGAACGATAGGAATTTTTGAAATGGTCTTCTTTTTTACTTTTAGTTTAACCAAATCATACCATTAACTAAATAAAACATAATGAATAAAAAATTACTTCTGGAGCTAAGCCTTCTAATTATCTTTCTTTTAGCGGGGGTGTGTACCTTGCTAAAAGTACCTTATGCTGCCGTATTTACTGTAACAAGCGGAGGGCTGCTGAGTATGCTGTATTTTTATGGCTCCTATTGGTTGTATGCACAATCGGAAATGCACCCCATAGTAAGAACCGCAGTGGGATTTTCATATAGCGCAGTTGTGATCTTCTTTATGTTTAGCTTGCTGCATTGGTCATTTTGGCACATCTATGGAATTGTTGCCGGTGCAGGACTTGTAGCAATAACAGCAATATGTTTATGGAATTATAAACTACCAACTTACAAAACACAATTGTACCGGTGTGTTTTCTTCCTGATAACAGGAGCGATGTTATATAGCTATAGATATTTCGTAGCTTAACCCAGAAATAAAATGCAGTTTGAATTCCGCGATGAAAATAGCCCCAAAATTTGTCCCGTTATTCGTATTGATTTGTACGACAACAGTTGCCCTTTCGCAAGATGCAAACGACACCGCTAAAATCAATTTTATAAAAACGCAGTTTGCCGCCATCAATAACAACTTAAGTTCTTTTAAAAAAGTTACTGTTGAGGACACTGCCGAAAGTACCGAAGGCAACGAAGTGGTGAAATATTTTAGCGGAAACGAGATTAAAAAGATAAAAGCCATTTACCTTGGCGAGACCGGCAAGGCAACAGACGAGTATTATTTTTTCAACAACAAGCTTATTTTTTATTACCGGGCTGTCTACCGGTACGACGTGCCGATATATGCAAATAACGGGAAGGTGAAGGCGAAATTAGCGGAGGAGACCAGGTATTATTTTAATGGAGATAGAATATTCCTGGCGAGGCTCAACCCCAAACGGGAAGTTGCCCCTGCCGAATACCAGAAGCTGTCGGTGGAGACACAAAAAGAGGCCAGGAGGATGGTGAAGTTGTAACGGGTATAATGCGGTAAAAGACCCGGACGATGTAAATAAAAGCAGCAAATATGCCGGGTTAGACCTGCCGTTGAACAATGCCAAAAGGCTGGATATTTGGCTATACCGTAGTTGAGTTGTCGTATATTCCGCGTAAAAATGATACGCTTCTAAACCATTTTGCTTTCCTCAAAATAGACTATCACTTTATCACGAATTTTTGAATCATCGCCTTCAACAAACCCAAGTGCTATACGCAAATGGCTGCCATGGTCGGTATCCCATTTAAAAGTAATGTATAGTGACGATGACGTTCTACCCCGTCTCAGTTCTATTTCCTTTATTTCTTCCCATTTTATTACAACGCTCTTAACGTAGGAGGTAATGCCGGTTTCGTCAATTTCAAAGGCTATTTTGCCCTGTAAGGCCGGGACTAATTGTTTGACAATTACATATGCAGCAAGAAGAAGAAAGCATAAATCGAACGACAATATTAACAACCAATTAGTTGTATCCCGCTCATGTATAAACCTAAGTAAGTTAGGAATCGACATCGCGATTATCCCCAAAAGCCCAATGGCAAATAACGAACTACTAATTCTGTTATACCGAAACGATATTCTTTTCACTGCAACAATAATAAACAAAATGGTACGATTTGTTGATTAATGCTTGACATTGAACAATCGTGAAAAATTCAATTACTACGGCGAAAAAGGCAAGGCCCCAAACGGGTGGCTGCCCAGGCTGAATGTCAAAAGCTACCGGTAGAAACACAAAAGGAGGCAAGGATAATGGTGAAATTGTAAACCTAAAACTAACGGGAGAAATGATTCAATTATCAGCACTATTTTTTACTAATTTCGTTTTTTAGCCATTTATCACATGAAGAGAAACGACCTGTTATGGAAAGGTGTATTAGAAGATCTGTTCGACGATTTTCTGCGGTTCTTTTACCCGGACGCCGAAGATATCTTTGATTTTAACAGGGTTTTTGAATACCTTGATAAAGAACTTGATCAACTTTTTCCGCCGGAAGCAGTCGGGCCGTCTGCCCGTTATGTAGATAAATTGGTTAAAGTATTTACCCGCGATGGCAACGAAGAATGGATATTGGTGCACGTAGAAGTACAGGGCTACACCGACCGGGATTTTGCTAAACGTATGTTCCAATACTATAGCCGCATATTTGACCAATATGACCGGCCTATAACCGCCTTTGCCATATTTGCAGATTCCAATAAAAGCTTCCACCCTAAGCATTACGAAAGAGCGTTTTTAGGAACGAGGGTACATTATAGCTACAATACTTATAAAATTATTGACCAAAACGATGCAGAACTGGATGCCAGCAACAATCCTTTCGCTATGGCAGTGCTTTCGGCCAAATTATCATTATCGCGCCCGGGGCTGAAAGACCAGCAGTTGTTTGAATTAGCGTATGATCTTGCCAAACGTTTGTTAGGCAAACAGTTTTCAAAAGAGAAAATAAGAACCGTGATGAATTTTTTACGATATTATATCCGGTTTGATAAGCCGGAAATGATTAGTAAATTTGTGAGGGAGTTAACGATTTTAACCGAAAGGAGTACCACCATGGGAATTGAAGAATTATTATTAGATCAGGCCAAAAAAGAAGGCATGGAATTAGGGATAGAAAGAGGCTTGGAAAAGGGCCTGGAGAAAGGGAAACTCGAAGAAGCAAAGACTATAGCCTTAACCATGAGGAATGAAGATATTCCCCTTACTCAAATAGCGAAGTTTACCCGGCTTTCGATTGAGGAAATTGAGAAACTATAACAGCATTTCAAAATTAAATACAGCAGAAAGGAAATCCGGCTCGTACCAGGTTTCCTTTTTTATTATAGCAGGTTTCTATATTCGCCAATTAAACATTGGTAAGCCGCCCTAAAACTTTATTCAATCTCATTTAGCTATCCCAGTTAAAACCCTAACTTTGCCCTGCAAAAAATACAATTTCCATGAGTTTCAGAACTGAACACGACACCATGGGCGAGGTACAGGTACCTGCCGATAAATATTGGGGAGCACAAACAGAACGATCGCGTAATAACTTTAAAATAGGCCCGGAAGGATCTATGCCGAAGGAAATTATAGCTGCGTTTGCTTATTTAAAAAAGGCTGCAGCCTATACCAATACCGATTGCGGCGTATTGCCGGCTGAAAAACGCGACCTGATCACACAGGTCTGTGAGGAAATTTTGGCAGGCGGTTTAGCCGGGGAATTTCCGCTTGTAATATGGCAAACGGGCTCGGGTACCCAGTCGAACATGAATGTGAACGAGGTCATCGCAAACCGTTCGCACGTGCTGCAGGGGAATAAATTAGGCGAAGGTAAAACGTTTATCCATCCTAACGATGATGTAAATAAATCGCAGTCATCGAACGATACTTACCCAACGGCGATGCACATTGCCGCCTATAAAATGGTGACAGAAGTAACCATTCCGGGTATTGAAAAACTGCGGGACACGCTGAAGGTGAAATCGGAGGCGTTTAAGAGCGTTGTAAAAATTGGCCGTACCCACTTGATGGATGCCACACCGCTCACCCTTGGCCAGGAGTTTTCCGGCTATGTCTCGCAACTGGATCACGGACTTAAGGCTTTAAAAAACACGCTCGACCACTTGTCGGAATTAGCTTTAGGAGGAACCGCAGTTGGTACCGGTATTAATACCCCGCAAGGGTACGATGTAAAAGTTGCCGGCTATATTGCACAGTTTACCGGTCTGCCGTTCCGTACTGCCGAAAATAAGTTTGAAGCATTAGCCGCGCACGACGCCATTGTGGAAACGCACGGCGCATTAAAGCAAATAGCGGTATCATTAATGAAGATAGCCAATGATATCCGTATGCTGGCCTCGGGGCCTCGCTCGGGTATCGGCGAAATACATATTCCTGATAATGAACCGGGATCGTCCATTATGCCGGGCAAAGTAAACCCAACCCAAAACGAAGCGGTTACCATGGTTGCGGCACAGGTTATGGGTAACGATGTAGCTATTTCTATAGGCGGTGCAAGCGGGCATTACGAACTCAATGTTTTTAAGCCGGTTATGGCGGCTAATTTTTTACAGTCGGCCCGGTTAATCGGCGATGCCTGTGTATCGTTCAATGATCATTGTGCCAACGGTATCGAACCAAACTATGCAGGGATTAAAAAGCACCTCGAAAACTCCCTGATGCTGGTTACCGCTTTAAATCCGCATATAGGCTATGAAAATGCCGCAAAAATCGCTAAAAAAGCCCTGAAAGAAAATCTTTCGCTTCGCGAAGCAGCCCTGGGACTTGGTTTATTAACCAATGAACAGTTTGACGAGTGGGTTCGGCCCGAAGATATGATAGGAAGTTTACCCCCTAGCCCCCTGAAGGGGGAACAATAGAAGTTAAAGGTTAAGTGACCATGCAAAAACCTTTCGCCCTTCGCCTTTTAGCTTTCACCTTTTTGCTTTCAGCTTTTAGCTTCGGCTGTTGGTTCAATCCCAATATGCAAACGCCCGGAGAAAGCTATTTGCAGGGCGAGTGGCAGCAGGATTCTGTAACAAATCAAAAGCAATTGCTTAGTTATTCGTTATATCACCTTAAATTTAGCTGCGATTCATTTTTTTTGGAGATCCATTCTTTCAGTAAAGTAAATACAGGGGCCGATACCTGCATGAATGCAGGTAACTGGAGAGAATTTTGTAAAGGTATCTACGAGCAAAAGCACGACACTTTGCATTTAAAAGGTCAGTTTTGCAATGCCGATTACACGATAAAGGACGAAAATAGCTGCTTCCGGTCGGGCGATTATGAAGAGTTTTTTAAAGTTCATAAAACATCCGATTCTGTGGCGCAGTTCGCCAGCACAACAAATGTTATCCCAATAAATGCGCATTTAACAAAAAAAACATCTTGTCATCCAAAACCATTGTAGCATGAAAAACAACTTTTCAAAGAGATTATTTTTAGTAATAGCAGTATTTTATATTCCCCTGCAAACCATGGCCTGGGGAGCCCAGGGGCACCGCATTTGCGGACAAATAGCCAGCACTTATTTAACCCCGCAGGCCCGCAAAGCCATTGAATCCATTTTAGGGAACGAATCAATAGCGATGGCCAGCAACTGGGCCGATTTTATCAAGTCGGATCCCGATTACAACTACTTATCGCCATGGCATTATATCGATTTTGATAAAGCTTATTCTTACCCGGAAATGGTTGAGTATTTGAACCATGATACAAATGTGGATGCCTATACCAAACTGCAGTTCCTGATTAGCGAATTGAAGAAGAAAGACCTCGACGCTAAAGATAAATTGCTCTACCTGCGTATGCTCATCCATATTGTAGAAGACGTACACCAGCCTATGCACGTGGCCCATGCCGACGATAAAGGCGGTAACGATTTCAAGGTAAACTGGTTTAGCACGCCAACAAACCTGCATTCGGTTTGGGATTCACAATTGATAGATTTTCAGCAGTTGGGTTATACCGAGTATGCCATGGCTATTAACCATACCACTTCAGCCCAGCGTGCAGCATGGCAAAAAGCGCCGATCAGCGAATGGCTTTTTGAATCGAACCAGATCGCCGAAAAACTATACACCGAAATAAAACCGGGCGATACGCTAAATTATAAATACAATTTCACCCATATCGAAACCCTGAACCAACGGCTGCTGATGGCCGGCG
>Ga0206878_10012_pt1 | contig 95565 bp, 98 predicted proteins | sample Alteio_BWOrgCont_8_FD_152621 | JGI IMG/M metagenome (GOLD analysis project Ga0206878, IMG submission 152621) | Enriched cells from forest soil in Barre Woods Harvard Forest LTER site, Petersham, Massachusetts, United States -... | ecosystem: Environmental > Terrestrial > Soil > Temperate forest >... | reverse complement strand
TTGCGGCTGAGGCGTCTGATTGGCAGGCAGCGGAATCTCTTCCGTTGCCGAAGCAGCTGTCGGTGCAGGCTGTGCGCTATTGCCGGAAGTGCCGGCATTCTGCTCTCCATCACCCGGCACATTCTGCTGGGGTTGTGGTGCGAGCAGGCGCGTGACGGTTTCCGGCGTGGCCTCGCTTGCCTGCGCATTGGCAGCAAGCGCGGTTTGCGCATTATTATCGGCAGAAGCAGCGGCCTGTGACGCTGAAGGCACATGAATGACGACCTGCGTACCGCTGGCTAATTGCGGCGCGGCATTAGCGGTGCCCGTCTGCGTTACTGCCTGTGCGGTTTGTGTCTGCGGTGCGCTGATCACCACGGCATTGATCTGGCTGCCTGCGGAAGTGGGAATATTCAGCTCAGCCAGTTGCTGCGTGCTCACCACGTCAGTGCCTTGCGGATCGGGCGCGGCGAATTCGTCAAAAGGCTGGCCGTTGACAGTGAGAATGCGCGCGCTGGTGCTGGCGGCATTGGACTGATCGATGCGGATGGTGACGTCGCTGTTATAGGTAAGCGGTGTCGAACTCTTAAGCGAGAACGTGCCCTGATCGGTCTTGAGCAGGAAATTACCGGCGGTGTCCTTGCCGATAATAGTGCCCGACACCACGCTGCCCGGCGGCAGGCTGGGGGAAGGCGCACGCGCTTCGGTGGCGTTGGGTGCCTGCTGGCCGCCCGGTGGTACGCCCTGCACCTGTGCGGAGGGTGGAAGAATGATTACATTGGCCATGGGCCTGTCACGCTATTTCTGCATCAGCTTGATGGCGATAGTAGCGGCATCGGTGGCGGCTGTACAGTGCGGTGCGAGCGTAATCAGCGAGGTCTGGGTCTTGATCGACTCCTTGACCTTGCCGTCCTTGCGGATGACGCCCAGGCAGGGCAGGGAAAGCTTGAGGAAATTGACGCAGGCCTTGTGCAGCGAATTATAGGTTTTTTCGCCTTCCTTGAGCGAGGCCGACTGGTTGATGACCACGTCCATCGCCGGCACCAGCTTTGCCGTGGCACAGAGTTTGATGAAAGCGTAAGCATCGGTGAGTGAGGTCGGCTCGTCGGTCGCCACCACGATGCAGCGCGTGGCAATGGTTGCAAGCGTGCGCACATGCTCTTCCACGCCCGCGCCCAGATCAATGAACAGGAAGTCGTAATTGCGCGCCGTCTGGGTGAGCTGCTCTTTCAGCGAGGTGAGCATGCCTTCGGGCAGGGTGGCGAGATTGCCCGAGCCCGAACGGCCCGCCACAATATCAAAGTTCGGCGCGTAATTGGTGATGACGTCTTTGAGCGTCGCCTTGGCATAGAACATCTCGCTTACATCATGCTCCGGCGTAAGGCCCAATTGCACATCGACATTGGCGAGGCCTATATCGCCGTCAAACAGCAGCACCTTGCGGCCGGTGCGTGCAATGAGGTGGGCAAGCGTGATCGCAAGCCATGTCTTGCCGACACCTCCCTTGCCTGACGCAATCGCGATGATGTTGCCGGCTTGCCGTGCGTTCATACGATATCTTTCTGCGGCGTCTGGTAACGCAGCAGCAGTTCGGTAAGCAATGCCGGATTAAGCGTGGAAAACTCGCCGATGATGCGTGAGGAATTGCTCGCATGGCAGAAGGCGAACTTGCCGCTATAGGCAGCGGTAAGCACACTGCCGTAACGTCGTGCGGCGTCGATGCGCGTAATCAGCACACGGCGCACACCCATCGGCAAGAACGTACGTGCCATGTCGTCGGCCTCGGCAGAATCGGAACCGGCGGCGCTTACCAGCACCGGCTCGATGCTGCGGTCGAGCTTGATATATTCGGCGAGCTCGCGCACGTCGGTGGCATTGTAGGGATTGACGCCGCCTGTGTCGATGAGGATGCGGCTGTGCGGCGCATGTTCTTTGAGCAACCGCCAGAGCTCGCCGCGATTATCGGCGATATGCAGCGGAAGGCCTAGGATAGTGGTGAAGGCCGAGAGCTGCTCGACGCCGCCGGCGCGTTTGTTATCGGTGGTGATCACCACCGGTTTTTTCTTTTCCATCACCGCCTGCGAGGCCATCTTGGCGACGGTCATGGTTTTGCCCGTGCCTGGCGGCCCTACGAGCATCAGCGTATAGGAATCTTGATCGAGCGGCAGCGGTGCGTATTGAAATGATGCGGCCATGAGTCGCGTCATATCGGTGCGGATGGAACTGCCCCTGAGCGCCAGCATTTTCGCGGTGGCGAGCAGCTGGCTGACCACATGGTCCTGCGTCGAATGAAAGCGCAGCATGGCCTCGATCTTATCGAGCACGGTTTCCTGCGTCATCGAGGCATCGGGCAGGGTGGGCAGGCGATCGGTATCCTGGCCGTCCGTCTGTTCGGCGGCAGCGGTGACGGTGACGCCCTTGCCGCTGGCAGCGCGTGTGCTGGCGATGATGATGGCCTCCGAGCCCAGCGTTTCACGGATCATCTGCATCGCCGCGTTCATGTCAGGTGCTGAGAATGTGCGAAGTCTCATAACTGCCCCAGCGTTTTAATTTTGGCGCGTGGATGAATTTCGTTTTGCGAGAGAATGGTGGTGGTGGGGCGGAAACGTTCGACGATTGAGCGCACATAGGGGCGGATGGACGGGCTGGTCAGCAGCACCGGGCTTTCCCCCTGCATGGCGAAGTTGTCGTAGCGCTTGCGCACGATGGTGATGAACTCCTGGATTTTGCTGGGCTGCAGGCTCAGCATGCGTTCTTCATTGCCGGTGCCCGAAAGGGCCTCGCTGAAGGTCTGTTCCCACGGCGCTGAGAGCGCCACGATGGGGATGTAACCTTCGTCCACGGTGTTGGCATGACTGATCTGGCGGGCAAGACGTGTGCGCACATGCTCGGTGATCATGGTGATGTTCTGGTTGGCGCGCGAGCCCTCGGCGATGGCTTCGATGATGGTCGAGAGATCGCGTATGCTCACATGCTCGGCGAGCAGGCTTTGCAGCACACGCTGAATGCCGCTGATGGTGATCTGCGACGGAATCACCTCGCTGATGAGTTTCTGCTGTGCCTTGGGCAATTCGTCGATAAGTTTCTGCGTCTCTACATAGGAGAGCATCTCAGGCATGTTGTCCTTGACGATCTCGGTCAGGTGCGTGGTGACGACGGTCGGCGGATCCACCACGGTGTAATTCTTAAACAAAGCTTCCTCGCGGTAGGTGTCGCCCACCCACATGGCGGGCAGGCCGAAGGTCGGCTCGGTGGTTTCTTCGCCGGGCAAGGCAATCTTGGCGCCGCTCGGGTTCATCACCAGCAGCATGTCGGGCTTCACCTGACCACGGCCGGTCTCGACTTCCTTGACCTTGATGACATAGGTGTTGGGCGGAAGCTGCATGTTATCCTGAATGCGCACGGGCGGAATGATGAAGCCCAGATCGCGCGCCATCTGTTTGCGCAGCGCTTTGATTTGCTCGGTAAGACGATGGCCTTTCTGGTAATTAATCAGCGGTAACAGGCCGTAGCCGAGTTCCAGGCGCAGCACGTCGATATGCAGCGAATCCGTCACCTGCTCTTCGGCCTTGCCATCTGCAGCAGGGGCGCCGGGAACGGCCACGCCGGGTTTGACCTGCTGGCCGGGCATACCGGGGCCGGCGGGTGCCCCTTCTTTTTTGCGCAGTTGCATCATGGTCCAGGCGACATAGCCGGTGATGCTGGAGAGTACGAGGAACGGCAGGGCGGGAAGACCGGGCATGACACCCATCATGAACAGCAGGCCGCTGGTGATGCCCATCGCCGAGGGCGAGCGCGTAAGCTGGCCCAGCACCGCTTTTTCCGCTGTGCCGCCTACGCCTGCTTTGGTGACGAGCAGACCGGCGGCGGTGGAGACAATGAGTGCGGGAATCTGCGAGACGAGACCGTCACCGATGGTGAGCACCGTGTAGGTCTCGAGTGCCTGTCCGAAGGTCAGATTTTTCTGCACCGTACCGATGATGATACCGCCGATGAAGTTGATGAAAGTAATGAGCAGGCCGGCGATGGCGTCGCCGCGGACGAATTTGCTGGCACCGTCCATGGCGCCGTAGAACGAGCTTTCGTCTTCGAGTTCCTTGCGCCGGGCTTTGGCGACTTTTTCATCGATGAGGCCGGCGGAAAGATCGGCATCAATCGCCATCTGCTTGCCGGGCATGGCATCCAGTGAGAAGCGCGCGCCGACTTCGGCGATACGGCCCGAACCCTTGGTGATCACGACGAAGTTGATGATGGTGAGAATGGCGAAGATGATAATGCCGATGAGCACCGAGCCCGCCATCACCATCGAGCCGAAGGCCTGAATCACGTGGCCGGCGGCATCAGTGCCCAGATGACCGCGCGAGAGAATCAGGCGCACCGAGGCAATGTTAAGCGACAGGCGCAGCATGGTGGCAATCAGCAGGATGGTGGGGAACGAACTGAGCTGCAGCGGCTTTTCAACGAACAGCACCGTCATCAGGATCAGCACCGAGACGGTGATCGAGATCGACAGCAGCAGATCGAGCAACTGCTTGGGAATGGGCACCAGCAACACCATCAGAATGGCCATGATGCCCAGCGCGAAGAAGATATCGCTTCTGCGCGACACCTCCTTGGCACCCCATTGCAGGGTCGGCATGTTCATGCCTATGGGTTGTGCGTCGGCCATCGGTTTTTACGTCACCTTATCCGGTCTTTGTCTTGGTTTCGGGTTTGTCGTCGCCGTATTGCTTGAGCTTGTTGCGCAGCGTGCGGATCGAAATGCCAAGGATATTGGCGGCATGCGTGCGGTTGCCCAGGCAGTAATTGAGCGTGTCGAGAATCAGCTCGCGCTCGACACTCTCGACCGTGCGGCCCACCAATTCGTTCTTGTTGGCTTCCGATTCCGCGGCCGCGGCGCCGGGCGCGAGCAGAGGGCCAGGTTCCTGCGCCGAGGCAGAAAGCGTGATGGCATCGGCCCCGATATCGGCACCCGTAGCCAGCAGCACTGAACGGTGGATGATGTTCTCGAGCTCGCGCACGTTGCCGGGCCAGCTGTAGCGCATCAGCTTGTCAAGCGCAGCAGCAGAGAGTTTGCGCTCAGGCACGCCGTTGGCCTTGGAATATTTGGCGACGAAATGCTTGGCGATGGGTTCGATGTCCTCGCGGCGCTCGCGCAGCGGCGGCAGATGGATGCTGATGACGTTGAGGCGGAAATACAGATCCTCGCGGAAGGTGCCCTTCTTGGTCTCCTGCTGCAGGTCGCGGTTGGAGGTCGCAATCACGCGGATGTTGATTTTCACCGGGCGGGTGGAACCAACGCGATCGATTTCATGTTCCTGCAGCGCGCGTAGAAGCTTGGCCTGCAGGCGGCTGTCCATCTCGCTGATTTCATCCAGCAGCATGGTGCCGTTATTGGCCTCCTCGAACTTGCCGATGCGGCGTGCAACAGCGCCAGTGAAGGCACCTTTCTCATGGCCGAACAATTCTGATTCGAGCAATGCTTCGGGAATGGCCGCACAGTTGACCGAGATAAAATTATTGCCCGCACGTTTGCTTTTGCGGTGAATGTAGCGGGCGATGACTTCCTTGCCCGTGCCTGATTCGCCCGTAATCAGCACCGAAGCTTCCGAGCCCGCGACCTGATCGGCAAGCTCCAGCAGACGTTTCATCTGCGATGAGGCGTGGATGACGGCGTGGGTTTCTTCGGTGATGGCTTCAAGCACCGCGGCGATGAGTTCTTCGTCCGGCGGCAGGGGTAAATATTCTTTGGCGCCGGCACGGATGGCCTTGACGGCCGCAGCGGAATCCGACTGCACACCGCAGGCGATCACCGGCACGATGATGCGCTCAGCCGTGAGGCTGTTGATGAGTGATTCGACATCGGCCTTGGCTTCGATCATCACGAGATCGGCGCCCTGGCCGTTTCTCAGTGAGGCGAGCGCCGCTTCGATGCTGCCCGCCTGCGTGACCTTGGCGCCGCGTGAACGTGCGATCTTGCTGGCTGCACCGATCTGGCCTTCGAGTTCTCCTATAATGAGCAAGCGCATGCGACGTCCTTCAGTTTTAGTTTTTTATACTTTTTCCGGCTTGATGATTTCCGTCATGGTGACACCGATGCGGTCTTCCACCACCACCACTTCACCGCGTGCGATGAGGCGGTTATTGACAAAAATATCGATGGGTTCCCCGACCTTGCGGTCAAGCTCGATGACTGCGCCACGGCCCAGCTTAAGCAGGTGACTCACCTGCATCGAGGTTTTGCCCAGCACCACCGAGAGCTGCACGGGGACGTCATACACCGCCTCCAGCGTGACGTTACTGGCATCGCCATCGGGCGCAGCGGGTGGGGGAGTGTCGGCCATGGGTCTCTCCTTTAAGAGTTAACGTTTTTCTGTGTTACAAGTGATTCGATATCGCTCCAGATTTTGGCAGCGTTGTGCTCGCCGTAGCCGCCCGTCCAGTTGACGCGGCAATCCTGTTCGCCAAGCGCACTGTCTTCTTCCACCACCATACTACCTTCAAATCCGGGCAGCAGCGGGCGCAGCGTGTCCACGCGCTGTTTGAGTCCTTCGACACGTGCGGGTGCTACGCTGATAATGATTTTCGGCTGGCCGGTGATCAGCACCACGCATTCTTTGAGCAACGCTTCGACATTGCTATAAGGCTCGCGCTTGAGTGCCTCGCCTGACACTTTGCGTGCAATCATCATCGTAAGCTTGCCCAGTGCCGCTTCCTGGCCCTTGATGGCGCGTGCATGCGATTCTGCGGCGATGGTGATGCGGTTGGCAATGACATCGAGCAGGCTGCGTATGGCGTCTTCACGCTCGCCCGCCTCTTTCTTGAATTTTTCCTCAGTGGCGGCAACGCCTTCGCGGTAACCTTTATCCTGCGCTTCCTTTTTCGCCGTTTCCAGATCGAGCGCCGTAATAGCGGGCGCTGCAGGAGTGGCGGGTGCCTGCGCAGCAGGTTCGGGCTTGCTCATGAGCGCCTGCGTGCCGCGTTTCACCTGTTCGCGCACCGGCTCCACCGGGCGCGGTGCGGTTACGTCCTTAGCTTTGCTTTCCTTGGTAAGCTGGGCAAAGCGGAAGCGTTCTACGCGTGAAGGGGTCGTCGCTGCTGTCATGTCTTCGCTCATTTATCCAATCATCTCATCTTTGCCGCCCGGAGCGGTGATAATAATTTCGCCTTTGGCCGCGAGGTCCTTGGCGGTGGTGACGATGAGCATCTGCGCCTCGTCGACATCGCGGATACGCACCGGCCCCTTGGCTTCCATGTCTTCCTTGAGAATTTTGGCGGCGCGTTCCGACATGTTGTCGAAGAACAGGCTCTTGATGGCTTCCGACGCGCCTTTGAGCGCGATGGCGAGCTTGTCCTTGTCGATGGTGCGCATCATCGCCTGGATGCCGGCGCCGTCGATGCGCTTGAGATCCTCGAACGTGAACATCAGCGAACGGATACGATCCGAGGACACCTTGTCGCGTTCTTCGAGTGTTTTCATGAAACGTGATTCGGTAGCGCGGTCGAAATTATTGAAAATGTCGGCCATGATCTCGTAGGAATCGCGCTTCTGTGTCTTGGCGAGATTGCTCATGAACTCGACGCGCAGCGTCTTCTCGATGCCTTCCAGCACTTCCTTGCGCACCGATTCCATGGTCAGCATGCGCATGATGACTTCGAGTGCCAGTTCTTCCGGCAGCACACCCAGTACGCGCGCGGCGTGATCGGGTTTGATTTTGGAGAGTACGAGCGCGACGGTCTGCGGATATTCATTCTTCAGGTAGCTTGCCAGCACTTCTTCACTGACGTTGCCGAGTTTATCCCAGGTGGTCTTGCCTGCCGGGCCGCGGATGTCTTCCATGATGGAGTCGACACGCTCTTTGCCCAGCGCCTTCACCAGCAGGCGTTCGGCGGTGTCATACGTGCCGACGACAGCGCCGCTGGCCGACATCTGATCGGCAAATTCCACATACAGCCGTTCAACGGTGTCGGAGCTGACTTCGCCCAGTGTTGCCATGGTGGCGGAAATTTCACGTATTTCATCGTCGTCCATCATGGCGAAAAGCTTGCCCGCGCTTTCCTCGCCAATCGACATCATGAAGATAGCGATTTTCTGCGGACCGGTGAGTTTGCGGTATTCTTCCTTCTGGGGTGCTGCCATGCAGTCTATGCCTTCCTAGCCGCCCATTGGCGCAGCACACCCAGCGCCTCGCCCGGATTCTTCTCGACCAGTTCATTGAGCTTGCTCACGGTGGAGGACTTGACCCTTCCGGTCACGCGGCTGATATCCACCGAGGGTTCTTCAACACCAGGCTCCGCTGCCCCTGTTGTTGCTGCAGGAGCGGCGTCATCGCCGCCAAAGGCGGGCGCACCGCCTGCGGCTGCCAGTACCGGGCCGCCGGTCTGTATGGCGCCGCCGCCAGCAGACAGCAAGCCGCCTTCCAGCAGGCGCGTCATGACCGGACGCAGAATCATGAGAATAAAGAGTATGCCCACGGCGCCGAACACTACGGTTTGAATCAGCATGCGCGCATTTTCTTTGAACCAGATGAAATGATCGGCGGGTTCTTCCTCTGGCGCGATGAAGCGCATATTGACGATATCCACCTTATCGCCGCGTTTCTCATCGTATCCGATGGCGGATTTCACCAGCGTGTCGATTTGCTTGCGCTCATCATCACTTCGGGGCGCATAGGTCTGCTTACCGTCCTTGTCGGCGGTATAGGTACCGTCCACCAGCACTGCCACAGTCACCTTGTTGACCTTGCCGGTTTCCTTGATGTGATTTTCCACCGTCTTGGAAATTTCGTAATTGGTGGTTTCATCGGTCTTATCGACGATGCGGTTGGAGCCGTTGCCTGTGGAGTTTGCCTGTGCGTTAGGCAGGTTGTTGGCAGCGCTGGTGTTCTCGCGGCCTTCACGTTCGTTAGACTGCTCCTTTTCTTCGCCGGTCTGCACGGAGCGTGCCACCTGACCGTTGGGATCATAGGTTTCCGAGTTGGTCACCACGCGATCGAAATCGATGTCGGCATTGACAGTAACCTTCACCTTGCCGGCGCCGACCGATTTTTCCACCAGGTTTTCCAGCACGCTTTTTAAATGCATTTCATAGGCGAGTTTCTGCTCGGCAGCGGAAGCAGCAAGAGAGGAGCTGTCGTTATCTTCACCGCCGCCACCCGCCAGCATGCGGCCGCGTGTGTCGACCAGCGTGATGCTTGCGGCCTTAAGCCCTGGCACAGCCGTGGCAACCAAATGGGTGATAGCGCCGATTTCTTCCTTGGAAAGCTCGGCAGAACCGCGCAGCTTGAGAACGACCGAGGCGGTCGGTTCCTGTTTGTCGCGGCTGAACAGTTCCTGCTTGGGGATCACCAGATGCACGCGCGCGCTTTCCACCTGGGTGAGCGAAGCGATAGTGCGGGAGAGCTCACCCTCTAACGCCCTCAGCATGTTAATGTTCAACACCGAGGTCGAGGTGCCGAGTGTCTCGCTGCGATCAAAAATTTCATATCCCACCATCGATCCGCCCGTGGGCAGCCCCGCTTGTGCGAGTGAAAGCCTCAGGCGCAACACCTGATCGGAAGGCACCAGCACTTCGGTGCCGTTGGCGCGCAGCTCATATTGCGTGCCGCTTTTATCGAGTTCGGACACAATCTTGGCGCTGTCATCCAGCGAGAGGTCTGTATAGACGGGAACCATGCTGGGCGCGGTCAGATGCGCCGTCACCAGGAAGAGAACGATCATCAGGATGATGCCGGTGAAGGCCAGTGCCGCAAGCTTTGCCGGCCCCATGCCCCGCAATGTTTGTAAAATGGATTCCATTTTCCCCCGTTTTGCGTTTTTATTGTTCCCGTTGGTGGGCATTGTATATGGCTCTCAGACTCGGGTCAAAGCAATTTTCCGCGTAAACTAGGCAATTTTTGCCTAGTGGTAAAATTGCACTATCTCTCCCTCTCAGCGATAAAAAAATAGAACTTCCGACACTCCCTTGCGGTGCTACTGAGAAAAAATTGCCCGGCGGCAATGCCTCTGTGCTTTGCATTGACAATACCGGCAATGCCTCTATTTTTTTTCCACACATCGCATTCAGGACATCATGAAAAAATCCACTTCCGCCCCCGGTCGCGCCGCATTGCTGAATATCAAGATTCTCGTGCTGGATAACGATCCGCGCATGCTGGGTCTGGTGCAGGGTATTCTTTCCGATCTGGGATTCAAGCATGTGTTCACAGGAAGCGACGGTAAAGAGGGCCTTAGCATCTTGGACAAAGAACAGGTGCATCTCATCATCACCGACTGGACGATGCAGCCGATGGACGGTATCGATTTTGTCAAGCGCGTGCGCAGTTTGCCGGATGCGTTCTACCGCGTGATACCTATCATATTGCTCACCGCGCGCGCTGAAGAAGAAGATGTGATCGCTGCGCGCGATGCCGGTGTTACCGAATTCATCGCCAAGCCTTTTACGGTAAAACGCCTGGTCGACCGCATTATTGCCGTAGTCGATAATCCGCGCAATTTCGTGCTCGCCCCCAATTTCCGCGGCCATGACCGCCGCCGGCGTGATGATAATTCGCAAGGCGGCATCGAAAAAAGAAAAAGGCGCAAGGCCTAACGGTTGCGGCCAAAAGGGAGAGACATGAAAGACAACACACCGACGCCAGTGACGCCGTTATTACAGGACGAAGAAGTCACTATCCTGCCGCCCGATTACACGCTGAAGAAAGCCATCGGCAATGTCGAGATGTCCAAGATGCTCGACGAAGCGGTGGTGGCTCAGGCGCAGCAGAATGTCGACAGCAAACAGGAAGATTTTCTTCAATGGATCGGCGAGGATATCGCGAAACTCGAAAGAGCCTTCACCGATCTTACCGTCAAGCTCAAGCCCGGAAATCTTCATCTGGAGGAGCTGCGCCGCATCGCCATCTCGATCAAATCGCAGGCGGGAACGTTTGGCTTCACACTTGCCTCAAGCGTCGCGCGTTCGCTCTATACGTTTTGTGACAATTTCGGATTCACCGAAGCGCAGGCATTGGTGCTGCGCAAACATATCGATGCCATCAAGCTTATTTTGCAGAAGCGCATTACCGGCGACGGCGGCCCGGTAGGTCAGGAGCTACTCAAGGACATGGCCAAGCTGGTGAGCAAGTTCAGGTAATAGTTATTTGGTCTTGAGCAGCCATTCAATCGTCGGTTTGAAACTGGCTGCCTGCCAGTCGATGGGGCCTTCGATGCGTTGCAGCGCTGCCTGGCCGGAGCGGGTAATGAGAAGGGACGTGGGCAGGCCGCGCGCGGCAAGCGCCGTCATCACCGCATGGTCTTTATCAAAATACGGCGCAAGGCCGGTGATAGCGTGGGCGCTGTAAAACTTGCTGGCGATTTCAGGGCTGTCGTCTTCCGAAAGTGCGATGACCACGAGGCCTTTGTCTTTATATTGCTGCTGCAGTCTGGCGAGTGACGGCATTTCCTGCACGCAGGGGCCACACCAGCTCGCCCAGAGATTGACAATCACCGCCTTGCCTTTGAAGTCGTGCAGGAAGAGCATGTTGCCTTTCATGTCCTGAAAGCCGACGACGGCAGTTATCAATTGACCTTCCGAGGCACTGGGAACAGGAGTTGCGGTGGGCGCTGCTTCAGGTGCGGGCGCGGCGGCGGATGCAGGCGCAGGCGCTGGAGTCACAACGGGCGTGCGCACGGGGGCGGCAAGATTTTTTACTGTCGGCGAGGCTTGCGGCGTGGGCGCCATATTCGGGTCTTCCTCGGCCACTGCGTCTGGTGCATAGGCCACCAGCACGCCAAGAACGGCTAAGCCCATAGCAATGCTTGTGAAAAACCGGGCAATCGGGTAAGAAACAGGGCGGAGCATAAGGTTTCCTTTATTTATGGCGGACAAGATAGTGAAACGTGAAGACAAGCACAAGATGACAAAAGGCGCCAATCCGATGTGGGGGGGCCAGTTCAAGGCCGGCCCGGCGCAGAGCATGGCGAAAATCAACGCTTCCATCGCGTTTGACCGTGCGCTTTTCGCGCAGGATATCGCGGGTTCGGTGGCGCATTGCCAGATGCTTGCCAAGGTCGGCATCCTGACCGATGCGGAAGCAAAGACCATCGTGGGCGGACTCGAGAAGATCAAAAAAGAAATTCTCGCCGGTGCCTTTGAATTCAAGGAAAGCCTTGAAGACATCCATATGAATATCGAGTCGCGTCTTGCCGAACTGGTGGGCGACGTGGCGGGCAAGCTGCATACTGCGCGCTCGCGCAATGATCAGGTGGCGCTTGATCTGAGACTTTACGTGCGTGACGCGTTGCACGGTATCGACGAATTACTGCGCGCGTTGCAGGCGGCGTTGCTGGGGCGCGCCAGCGAACATGCTGAGACCATCATGCCCGGTTTCACTCACCTGCAACCGGCCCAGCCTGTTACGCTTGGCCATCACCTGCTGGCCTATGTTGAAATGTTTGGCCGTGATCGGGGCAGGGTGAACGATCTGCTGGCAAGGCTGGATGAATGCCCGCTGGGTGCGGCGGCGCTGGCCGGAACATCTTTTCCCATCGACCGCCATATGACCGCCAAGGCCCTTGGCTTTACCAGGCCGATGAGCAATTCGCTCGATGCGGTGTCGGATCGCGACTTCGCGCTCGAATTTTTAAGCGCTGCTTCGATCAGTGCCATGCATCTGTCGCGTTTTGCTGAGGAATGCATCTTGTGGTCGACACCGCCCTTCGGTTTCATTGCTTTTTCCGATTTGTTCACCAGTGGCAGTTCGATCATGCCGCAAAAGCGCAACCCGGATGCCGCCGAGCTGATTCGCGGCAAGACCGGCCGCATGGCGGGCGCGTTCATTTCGCTGCTTACCACCATGAAAGGCCTGCCGCTGGCCTATAACAAGGACATGCAGGAAGACAAGGAACCGCTGTTTGACGCGGCGACCCAATGGCAGCTGGTGTTAAGCGCCGCCACCGGGCTGGTGGGCGATTTCACCGCCGACAAAAAACGCATGCAGGCACTGGCAGCATCGGGCTATTCCACGGCGACCGATCTGGCCGACTGGCTCGTACGCACGCTGACAATGCCGTTTCGCAAAGCCCATCATGTCACGGCAAAAATCGTGGCCGTCGCCATCGCAGCGAAATGCGATCTGGCGCAATTGCCGCTGGCGCAGATGCAGAAGATCGAGCCTGGCATCACCAAGGATGTGTTTAATGTGCTCAGCCTTGCCCATTCGCTGCAGAGCCGCACAAGTTTCGGCGGCACGGCGCCCGCCCTGGTGAAAGAGGCTGTCAAGGCGGCGAAGGCAAAGTATTTATGAAACGCGCACTGCTCTGCCTGATAATGCTAAGCATGCTCAGCGCCTGTGGACTCAAGCGCAATCTCGAATTGCCGAATCAGGAAAAGTACAAACATAACTGCAAGCTCGATGATCAGGGCAACAAGATCGATCCGAACTGCAAATCCGGCCCCGCTGCCAAACAAAACACGCCGCCGCCTGATGTGACGAGTCCTGCGACCAATGCTACGCCGCCATCGTCGCTCTCCAACCCGGCGATTGTGCCGCCCATATCGAACTCGGGTCAGTAGCTGTGGATCATTTTATTTATAAAAACGGCATGCTGCATGCGGAAGACGTCGCGCTCAGCGCACTCGCTGAAAAAACCGGCACGCCTTTCTACTGTTATTCAAGCGCGACACTCAAGCGCCACTTCACCGTGTTTCGTGATGCGTTGCCCGCCAAGGCGCTCATCTGCTACGCGGTCAAAGCCAATGACATGCTGGCGGTTATTAAAACGCTTGCGGGCGAAGGCAGTGGTGCGGACGTGGTGTCGGGCGGGGAGATACGTGTGGCGCTTGCCGCCGGAATCGCGCCGCAGAAAATCGTGTTTTCCGGTGTCGGCAAGACGCGTGATGAAATAGCGTTTGCGCTTGCGCAGGGGATTTTTCAGTTCAATGTCGAATCCAGGCCCGAGCTGGAGCTGCTTTCCGAGCAGGCCGCATCTGCCAGGAAAACGGCGTGCATCGCGCTGCGCGTCAATCCCGATATCGTGTCGGACACGCATGCCAAGATTTCCACCGGCCACAAGGAAAGCAAATTCGGCGTGCCAATTAAAGAGGCGGGCGCGCTGTATGCAGCAGCGGCGAAGCTGCCCGGCCTTACGGTGCAGGGTGTTTCCATGCATATCGGTTCACAGCTCACCAACCTCACGCCGTTTAGGCATGCATTTGCACGCGCAGTCGAACTCGTGCATGCGCTGCGCAAGGCGGGGCATGCGATCACGACGCTCGATCTGGGCGGAGGGCTGGGCATTCCTTACGGCAATAACCAGGACCCGCCGCCGCTGCCCGCCGCCTACGGCGAAGTGGTGAAGGAAGCGACCCAAGGGCTTGATTGCCAGCTCATCTTTGAGCCTGGCCGCTTGCTCACGGGCAATGCCGGGCTGCTGGTGACGCGCGTGATTTACGTCAAGCGCAGCGCCGATCGCATTTTTGTCATCGTCGATGCCGGCATGAACGATCTCATTCGCCCGACATTGTATGATGCCTATCATGACATCGTGCCGGTGGTGGTGGATGCCAATGCCAAGACCGAACTGGTCGATGTGGTGGGGCCGGTCTGCGAAACCGGCGATATTTTTGCCGCCTCTCGTCTGCTCAAAGTTCCAAACGCCGGTGATCTGCTGGCATTTCGCACGACCGGAGCATACGGCGCCTCCATGGCCTCAACCTACAACGCCCGCCCGCTGCTGGCCGAAGTGATGGTAAGCGGGGCGCAACATGCCGTGGTGCGCAGGCGTCAGACCTACGAAGAATTGCTTGCGCGCGATAGCCTGCCGAAGTGGCTGTGATAGCCAATTTTAGCGTAAACGATTTGTTAAATACTCCATGCTAAACTTAAGGCATGGCAAGAGACAGCATTCACCAGCTCATTCTTGATTCTGCTTCGCAGCCCATGCTTGGCGAAGGTAAGGGTGCGTGGGTATTTCCTGTAAGCGATCCGCGCTTTAACAGCTATGTGTTGTGCGCCTTGCGTTCTGACGAGGAGCGCCGGCAAGCGCCACGCGACGTTCTTGAAAAAAGGCTGCTTGCAAGCACCGTGCTCACTCCGGTCGATTATGGATATGGCGGCACAACGCTTGCGCCCGTAGTGCTGCAGGGCGAGGCGGGCATCAGTTTGCGCATACGCCAGCCGGGCATGTCGCTGCACCGGTTGTGGCGTAAACTGGCCAGCGAATCCACGCTTATTGGCGTTAATGCGGAACATGAGGCGTATGCGCAGGTGCTCGAACGCATTGCCAACGTCCCTCAATCTTCCTATGAGGATCTGCTGCGCAACATGAATCTGCTTACGAAAAAAGGCCATTTAATTGATCCCATCGGCGATAACCTGACGCTTTCCGATAATGCGTTGCGCTGGATCGATACGGAAGTGCCATCAATTGATTACAGAGGCTGCTTCGGTGGAGTTTCTCCCAATCACCTCAGAAGCGTGCACCAGATGTTGTCGACATTTACCACGCCGTTCTTCCAGATACCGTCGGGCCCGGAGTCGGCAGTGCTTATATTGCGCGTAAGCACGGCGCAACGCCGCATTTCCGAAAAACTCGAAAATGCCGCACGCATGGTGCCCACGCCTTTTGACGACGCTGAGCTCAGGCGACCCATCACTGGCCAGCCGGTGGCGTTTGACAAAGTGAGGACGGTCGATGAATTTTCACGCCTGCCGCTTTCGCAGACGACCCGGAAACTACGCACGCACCTCGATAAACTTGAGCAACATCTTCGTATCTCGCCCCGCGATTTTCATTAAAAGCAAAGCAGTACGCGTCGCATACTTTTAATGAATGTCGAGTACGCCTACATAGGGAAGTTCACGGTAGTAATTGGCGTAATCAAGACCGTAGCCGACGACGAATTTGTCCGGGATGGTGAACCCGACGAAATCGGCACTCACCGGTGTCTCGCGCTTACCGGGCTTTTCCAGCAGCACGACGATTTTCAGCGACGCTGCCCCGCGCTCGGTGAGCAGGTTGCGGGCAAACTGCAATGAACGGCCGGATTCAAGGATATCATCGAGAATCAGCACGTGGCGATCCTTGACCTCCTCGCTTAAATCGCGATTGACCGTGATGGTCTTTTTGGTCGCGGTGCCGCCGCCGTAACTTGAGATGGTAAGAAAATCGATCTGCGGATGCAATCCCACCTGGTGCAGCGCACGAATGAGATCGGCGGTAAAAACGAAGCTGCCCTTAAGCAGTGAGACGATCATCAGGTCGGGCGGCAATTTCAACGATATCTCGCGTGCCAGTTGCTTGACGCGTTCTTCGATCTCTTCGGCGGAGTAGAGTATGGGGATTTCACGTGAGGGCATCGGGATTCCTTATTTGCTGCGCAATGCGAGGTCGAAGGGGTCGGCCAGGTCGATGCGTGCGCTGTCGATGTCATCGCTGGCTTCAAACGTAAAGGGTTTGCAGTGCGTCAGATCGCCGCTGACCATGTTCTTGCCGCTCTCGACGATATTGCCGCTGCTGCCCGCCGCCCTTCCGTCGGTGCCAATCAGCGTCACGCTTAACTGCGGCAGGGTACGGCTGCCCTTGGCTTCGTTGATGACGTTGCAATCAATAGTAACATTGACTTTCTGATTAAGCCCCTCGCTCTTGCTGATGCCGACATCGGCGAGCGAAAGCCCGTCCGTGTAATAGATACCGAACGGCTCGAACAGGAACGACAGTTCGGGGTGGTTATGGATGATGGTCTTGCGATAGGCAAAAGGCGACAGGATGATGATGAGCGGAATCAGCGCCACGCAGAGCAAGCGCATCCAGCGGGGGGCGCTGTGGGTGACGACCACGACAGGCAGGTTGGAGCCCGGCGGGATGGGACGCTTGCGTACCGCAGCAAAGACCGGATGCGGAGTGAGCTTTTCCCTCACTTTTTCTACTATCTTATCGCTTTGCGGCTGAGGCTGCGCAATCGGGCCGTCCTTGGTTTGCAGCCAGGTATTGCCGCAATTGGCACAGCGCACGGTTCTGCCGGTGTGTCCGATAGCGGCATCGGGCACCATGTAGCGCGTGCTGCATTTCTCGCAAGTCAGAATCATGTAAAACCCGGTGGATTTTTCACCACAGTGGATTATAACGACGGGATGCATTTAGGCGAGCAAATAATAAGCGAGGGTGAGCCGGCCGCGTCACCGGCGGAAGAAATAATCCGGCTGGATAAAGTCTCGATGGGGTATCTCACCGGGCAGGAAGTGCTGCGCGACATCACGCTCAGCATTGAGCGCGGCGGGTTTTATTTTCTCTCTGGCGTCAGCGGTGCCGGTAAATCCTCACTGCTCAATGTTATGTCGCTCGCCGTAAAGCCGACGCGTGGCAGCGTCAAGCTGTTTGGCAAAGAGACCACCATGCTCATGCGCAGCGCCCTTCCACCGCTGCGCCGCCGCGTAGGTACGGTATTTCAGGATTACCGTCTTATCGATCATCTGACGATTGAAGAAAATGTCGGCCTGCCGCTTAAAATCGCGGGCGAATCCAAGAAACAGATCGCGCAGAAAGTCGGCGAGATGCTTGACTGGGTAGGGCTCTCCGCCTATCACCGCGCGCGTCCTGAAATACTCTCAGGTGGGCAGAAGCAGCGCGCGGCCATTGCGCGTGCGGTCATCACCAACCCGGACGTGGTGTTTGCCGATGAACCGAGCGGCAATCTCGACGCTGCGCTGCGTTTCAAATTCATGTATCTTTTTGAAACCCTGCATAAGAGTGGCACGACTATCGTGTTTGCCACACATGACGAGAGCCTGATCTCCATGTTTAATTATCCGGTGATCCGTATTAAAGAAGGCCGGGTGCTGAAGTAATTCAGGGGACGCCGCCCTCCGATTTCGCTCCGCAAAATCTCCTGCGAGGTCGTCTATAGAACTCCTGCGCGTACCCATGCAAAAATTATAACGCGATCAGCTCTGCCGCTTTATTCTCGATGCTGTCCTGCAACTGCTTAAGAAACTCGCGGCTTTTGAGCCCTGACGCAATCGGCGGCAGAAATTCAATCGTGATTTTCCCCGGCGTTTTCACAAAGGCATTTTTCGACCAGAACTTTCCCGAATTCAGCGCCACGGGCACTACGGGCACGTCCAGATGCTGGTAGAGCGCGGCGACGCCCGGCTGATAGCTGCTTGGCGCGCCCACAGCGATGCGCGTGCCTTCCGGGAAGATGACGATAGAACTGCCGCGCGTCACGCGGTCCTGCGCTTCGCGCAATATGCGCTTGAGTGCAGAGGCTCCCGCCTTGCGATCGATATAGATGCTGCGTAGCAGCAAAAGGTACCAGCCGAACACAGGGAACCAGAGCAGCTCGCGCTTGAGCACATAGGCCGGGCGCTTGAGCAGCGTCCAGAAGATAACCGTATCCCATGCTGACTGATGCTTGGAGGCGATGATGGCTGCCGTCGCCGGAATATATTCGTGGCCGCGTATTTCATGCGTGATGCCGCAAAGTACGCGCAGCATCGACAGCGTGCCCAGCGCCCAGATGCGCGAGATGACAAAAGAGAAGGGCGGGTACACAAGACATATCGGCAGGCCCGCAAGACCCAGCACGACGATCCAGATCCAGAAGAGCGCGTTGAAAATTGCCGAGCGTATTACCATGTGAATGCCAGCAGCCTGTGGCCTATCACGCTCGCCACATACTTATGATATTCAAGCAGCACGAGGCGCACGCTGTCGCCGGAGCGCCACCAGCCGTTATGCTCGAAATGGCCCGGAAATACCGGATCGGCGACGATGATCAGATCCGGCACCGTCTGGTGCAGCTCGAAGACGCTACGTGGGATATGGTAGTTGCCCGTGACGAGGCGGATGCTTTTAATATGCTCGCGCGCGATCCATTCGGCGGTTTCTTCGGCATTGCCCAGCGTGCTGCGCGCCTTATAGCCCAGCGTGATGCTGGCGGCGTTGATGCGGTCTTCAAACGCATGATATTCTTTTTTCTTGAGCAGCGAGGGCAGGCTTACACCGTCTTCCACGCCGGAGATGAACATCCTGTCCGCACGCTGCGCCGCCAGCAGCTCAAAGCCGTGTTCCAGCCGCAATGCGCCGCCAGTGAGCACAACGATGGCGTCGGTATGTTCCGTATTGTCTGATGGCTGCATGGGAATCTGTATCACGAACCAGCCAAGCCCGATTGCCCAAAGAAGGGCAAGCAGCACAAGAAAACGCAACAATGTAATTAAGGCGCGTCCCATATCATTTACGCTCCGCAATTTTGCGCGCGGCATCGAGCAGATCCTTTGCGCGCACCACCGGTTCCAGGTGAGCGGACAGGGCACGCGCCGATGCCTCGCCTTTGCCGGTCATGACGAGATAGCGCCCGCAGCCTGCGGCAAGCGCAGCTTCCATATCCGTCAGCGCATCGCCGATGAAATACGTGTCCTCTGGCGTTGTTTTGAATTTTTCCATCGCCTCGATAAGCATGCCGGGCTTGGGTTTGCGCCGGTAAGTGGCGCGCTCCGGTGTGTCGGTGCAAGTGAAAATATCGTCTACACGCCCGCCTTTCATGCGGATTTCCTCGCACATGAAAAGATGGATAGCGGCGAGATCGCTTTCGCTGATAATGCTGCGCCCTACCACTGACTGGTTGGTGACCACCACGCAGGTGAAGCCATGTTTTCTGAGCAATGCAAAGGCTTCAAGCGCCTGCGGATAGATTTTTAATTCGCTCACGTTTTTGACGTAGCCGGGAATTTCCTTGTTGATGACGCCGTCGCGGTCAATGAGGACCAGTGTCATGGCATTTTTTTAAGCGTGGCCAAGACGGAGCTACGCGCGCTGACGAGCGCAAGTGCGCTCATGAGCAGCGGGAGGGCGAACAGAATGCCCCAGTGCTGAAGCGTAAGCGCAATCGAGGGGAAAAGCGGCGAGTCGATATGGCGCGCCATCAGATGCAGGATAAGCAACGTGCCCGCCGCAAAACCGCTGCCGACAAATGCCCCTTTGAGTGCGAGCAATGCAGCATGCTGCTGGAACTGTTTGGCGATATAGCTGTCAAATGCGCCCAGGCGGTGCAGCAGGCTCACCGTGCCTTTATGGATCTTAAGCGAAGTCTTGCAGGCGAATATGACCACGGCAGCAGTGGCGGCGATAATGAAAAGGGCGATGGCGAGCAGTACCCATTGCACCAGATGCACGAAGCCCGAAAACTGTGCGATCCATAATTTATGATCATCGATGTCGGAGCCGGGAGCGAGCACGCCCAGTTTCATTTTAAGCTCGGTGAAATCCACCGCTGCGCCCGGCGCAATCTTGGCTTCAATGATCATGGGCAGCGGAAGGGTTTCAAGCGCCCCGCTTTTGCCCAGCCACGGCTCGACCATTTCCTTGATATGCCCGGCGCTCACCAGCGTCGCCTCGGCAACGCCCTGCGTGTTTTGCATAAGGGTGAGCGCCTTCTGCGCGGTTTCTGAGGCTTTGTCGTTCATATGCGGAAGATCGACCGAGAAGGACGCGACCTGCGCGTTGTGCCCTGCCATGACCGTGTGGTGCAGCGTGAAGCTGCCCGTCAGCGTGAGTGCGGCAAGATACACCATGAGAGCGATGATCCAGGGCAGGAAGCGGCTGGCTTCGTCGCGCGACAATGGAATGTCGGGGCGAAAATGCTCTAGCAGCCACAGGCGTCGTATGCGGGTAAATACGCTCATGCGCTTTTATCCATCGGTGCAGCTTCGCCGGATTTGGCTTCAATGGCAACATTGACCATGGCAGGGCGCAGCAGGCGGTCATGCAGAATATAGCCGGCCTGCAAGACCTGCACCACGGTGCCGGGCGCAGCATCGGCAGTCGGCACCTGTGCCACCGCCTGATGGAAATTATGATCGAATTTTTCACCCAGCGGGCTTACGCGCTTGATGCCGTGACGCTCGAACATGCTCAGCAATTCCTGCATCGTCATGTCGATGCCATCGCCCACCTGTTTGATGATGGGATTGCCCGCACGCGCTTCAGCGGTGACGCTCTGCGAAGCACGACCGAGATTCTCGATAAGGCCGACCATGTCGCGCGCGAATTTGGTGGCGGCATATTTGCCGGTATCTTCAATGTCGCGGCGTGCACGCGTGCGTACATTTTCGGTTTCGGCGACAGCGCGCAGATACTGATCTTTCAGGCGCGCGATTTCCTCCTCCTGCTTTTTAACCTGCTCGGCGAGCAAGACCAGTTCGTCTGCCTGCGTTGGCGCGATTGCTTCCTGCGATGCGCTCTCAGCCAGCACGGGTTCGTCAGAGGTGTCGTTCTTGGGAGGCGTATCCGTCATATATTCAATGCGTTGTTATTATTGCGTATTATTAGATAGTGCGTCGCGTCGGAATTTCAAGGTGCCGCATTATACGTTGCAGGCGCAATAAATCAAATTTTCTTGGCAAATTTCTTGCGCAGGGTGGCGAAATATGTGAAGAGGTGGCCTCATTACTTTACGAGGTTCTATGCCACGTCCCCTAGGCCGCCGACCCGACGCCCTGCGCAAAATCACCCTCACGCCCGGTATCAGCCGCTACGCCGAAGGTTCCTGCCTTGTGGAATTTGGCGCCACCAAGGTACTGTGCACCGCCTCGCTCGACTCCAGCGTGCCGCATTTCCTGCGCAATACCGGCAAGGGCTGGGTGACAGCGGAATACGGCATGTTGCCGCGCGCCACGCATACGCGCAGCCCGCGCGAAGCGGCGAAGGGCAAACAGTCCGGCCGCACGCAGGAGATCCAACGTCTCATCGGCCGCTCGCTGCGTTCAGTGACGGATCTGGCAGCGCTCGGCGAACAGCAGATCACGATCGACTGCGATGTGATCGAAGCCGATGGCGGCACGCGCACTGCAGCTATCACCGGCGGTTACGTGGCGCTGTATCAGGCGTTATTCAAGCTCAGGCGTGAAGCCAAGATCAAAACCATTCCGCTTACTGCTTCGGTGGCGGCGATTTCCTGCGGCATTGTCGATGGCACGCCGGTGCTCGATCTTGAATACACCGAAGACAGCGCGGCGCAGGTGGATGCCAATTTCGTGCTCACCGGCGAAGGCAATCTCGTGGAAATTCAGAGCACGGCCGAAGAAAAACCGTTCAGCGAGGAAGAGTTCCACACACTGCTGGTGTTGGCAAAAAAAGGCATTGCCGAGCTGACGCAATTACAAAAAACGGCATTGGGAATTGCATGAGCCCGCTGGTGATCGCAAGCCACAATGAAGGCAAGGTGAGAGAGATACGCGCGCTTCTGGCGCCGATGAGCATCACCGTGCTCTCCGCCGGCGCGCTCAAGCTGCCCGAACCCGAAGAAACGGGCGCCACCTTTGAGGAAAACGCGATGATAAAGTCGCAAAGCGCACAGCGACTCTCAGGCCATAGCAGCCTTGCCGATGATTCGGGCCTCTGCGTGGCTGGTCTTGACGGAGCGCCCGGCATTTATTCGGCGCGCTGGGCCGGCGGGCGCGATTTTAGCACAGCGTTTGCGCGCATCGAACAGGAATGCGAAGCGAAAAACATTGAAGCCAGTGGCCAGCCCGCCTATTTTATCTCGGTGCTGTCCTTAACCGATTCCGAAGGATATACCAAAACCTTTGAAGGCATTGTGCACGGACGTCTTGTATTTCCGGCGCGGGGCACAAAAGGTTTCGGTTACGATCCGATTTTTGTTCCCGAAGGTCATCAGGAGACGTTCGCGCAGATGGAGCCCGCAGCAAAATACGCTATCAGTCACCGCACGCGCGCGTTTGAGAAATTCATGGAATATGTGCGCAATGGCAGGGAAGGCAAAGTATTGTGAAACTACTCGTGTTTGCCGCATCACATCGCAAGGCCTCGGTCAACCGCAAGCTGGCAAAGCTGGCAGCGGATCTTGCGGCCAGGCAGGGCGCGAAAATTGATTTCTGCGAATATGCATCGCTGGATATGCCGCTGTATGATGATGAGACCTATCACGATCAACCGATGCCAGAAGCGGCGAAGCTTTTCGTCTCCAAGCTCGCGGCCGTAAACGGAATCATCATCGCCTCGCCGGAATATAACTGGTCGTTCCCCGGATCGCTTAAGAACATCATCGACTGGGCCTCGACTGCCACGCCTAACCCGCTTTTCGGCAAAACGGTATTGCTGCTCTCCGCGTCGCCGTCGCTCAGGGGCGGGGCGCAAGGGCTCATCCATCTTAAAGTGCCGCTGCAGGCGCTCGGCGCCTTTGTGTTCCCGCGGCTGTTCACGCTGTCGCGTGCGCTGGAGATGTTTGACGGCCATGCGCTGAAGGATGCCAAACTGAACGATGAGCTTGTTGCGCTGGTGAGCGATTTTATCAAGATGGCTTCGGCGCTTAAACCCGCATAAAACCCCTTCTCACTTGCCTTGAACTAGGCTAGATTCCGGGTTCTCAAAGAGGGCCCTTCTTCATGCGTAGAATTATTCTTTCGCTTCTGCCGTTTGTGCTGGCCGCTCCGGCATTTGCCTGGCCCGAGCATTACGACATCGATAAGAAACACACCCATGTCATGTTTTCGGTGAGCCACGAAGGATTTTCCCACACCATCGGGCGCATCAAATCGTTTGACGGGTTTTTCACGTTTGATGAAAAAGAACCCGAAAAAAGCACGCTGGATGTGACGCTGAATTCCGCCGGCATCGATACCAGTATCCCAGAGCTCGATAAGGCGCTGGCGGGAAGCTGGTTCCTCAATACCGAAAAATTCCCCACCATGCGTTTCAAGAGCACGAAGATCGTCGCAACCAGTGCAAAAACCGGCGACATCACCGGCGATTTCACTCTGCTGGGCGTCACCCGGCCGCTGACGTTGCATGTGACGTATAATCGCTCGGGCATCGATCCGTTTGGTCATGCCTCGGGTGCTGGCTCAAGTTATGTCTGCGGCTTTTCGGCGGACGGCGTAATCAAGCGTTCGGATTTCGGCATGACTGCCTTTGCCAAGGATGTGGGTGACGAGGTAGCCATCCATATTGAAGTCGAAGGCAGCAGGAATGCGGCCGATAACGGTAAAATTTTCCACTGAGGTGTAGCATGCGTTTTCTCATCGGTTCACTGCTGATTTCATTTCTGGCGTTTGCCGGCGGTGCACAAGCCAACATGGTGAGCACGGAGCGCACCGAGACATCGCTGATTGCCGATGTGCGCGCCATCCATGCCGGGCAGAAATTCTGGACGGTACTGCATATCAAGATGCAGCCGGGCTGGCACACCTACTGGAAGAATCCCGGTGATTCAGGCACGTCGCCGATATTGACATGGACGCTGCCTAACGGCTTTGTGGCCGGGGAGATTCAATACCTGGCGCCGGATCGTGAGGCGGTCGGCCCGCTGGTCGATTATGCGTACAGCAATGATGCCTATTATCTGGTCGCCATCACGCCGCCGCCGGTGCTCAGCGACAAGACCACCGCCATCCTTGCGCTTAAGGCAAACTGGCTGGTGTGCAAGGATATCTGCATCCCTGAATCGGGCGATCTTTCGCTGCCGCTGCCCGCGACGATGGACCCGGCCGTGGCGCCCAGCGCGGATGCGGATCTGGTGAAAAGTCTTGCGGAAAAACTGCCCAAGCCGCTTGCGCGTCCTGTACATTATGAGGAATCAAACGGCGAAGTGCATTTCACGCTCGATGGCGGTGATCTGCCCTATGCCAAAACCAAGACCGCGCTGTTTTTTCCGGCCAGTGATGGCGTCATTGCCAATGCCGCCGAGCAGCTGACTAAAATCAAGCCGGATGGTATTGCCTTTGCCATCCATCGCGGCAACGCCAAATTTCCGCCCTCGACGATGGGGCTCATCTCGCTTTTCCTCAACGACAGTTCACGCATCGATTACGAAGTGCAGCTGCAGACAGGGGCCAGCGCGGCGGCAGCCAGCGGGCAGCACATGGCGAATGCAGGCAATCTCAGCGATTTGCCGCTGACCATGGTGTTTGCTTTCCTGGGCGGGCTTATTCTTAATTTCATGCCCTGCGTGTTTCCCATTCTTTCACTCAAGGCGCTGGCGATTGCCAAGAAATCCGCACAGCATCCGGAAATCGTGCGCGCACAGGGCCTGGCCTATACCGCAGGCGTGGTGCTCAGTTTTCTGGCACTGGCCGGCATATTGATTGCCATTGAAACCAGCGGACAGGCCATCGGCTGGGGCTACCAGATGCAATCGCCGGTATTTGTCGCCGGGCTTGCCATTCTGTTATTCGCGGTCGGGCTTAATCTTTCGGGCTATTTCGAATTGCCGGTGCTGTTTGGCAATGTCGGCGGCGCAGCAGCGGGCAAGGACAGTCCGGTGGGCAGCTTCGTCACCGGTGCGCTGGCGGTGCTCGTAGCCACGCCTTGCACTGCGCCGTTCATGGCGCCCGCGATCGGCTATGCGCTCACGCAGGGCATCGCCATCATCCTCGTGGTGTTCACCTCGCTGGGGCTCGGTCTTGCATCGCCCTTTCTGGTGATCAGCTTTTTTCCGCGACTGATGAACATGCTGCCTAAGCCCGGCGCATGGATGAATACGTTCAAGCAGTTTCTTGCCTTCCCGATGTATCTCACCGTGGTCTGGCTTCTGTGGGTGCTGGCGCGCGAAGCCGGTGCGGATACGGCCTGCGCCGTGCTGCTGTTCATGGTGCTGGTGACATTCTGCATGTGGCTGTGGCGGCGCGACTCCACCTGGATGCGTTGCATAGCGATGGTGATGGCGGTAGCCGGCGCAGTGATGGTGGCGGGTGCCACGCAGATGTCGGTGGAGCAGGGCAACACGCTGCATGAGCGCGCCGAGCATTTCTCATTCGCGCGGCTTGATGAATTGCGCAAAGGCGGCCAGGCGGTGCTTGTCGATGCGACGGCCGACTGGTGCCTGACCTGCAAGGTCAATGAAACGGTGGCGCTTTCTTCCGCCGTTATCCTCAAGGCATTTTCTGAAAAGCATGTGACCTATATGATTGCCGACTGGACGCATGGCGACATGGACATCACCCGTTATCTCGAATCGTTCGGCCGCCGCGGCGTGCCGATTTACGTGTACTATCCGGCGGACGGCGGAACGCCCGTGGTGCTGCCGCAGATTCTCACCGAGTCGACCGTACTGAGCACCATACGATGAGCAGCGCACAATTTGGTTTCCGCACGGTAGAGGCGGAGGAAAAGACGTCGCTGGTCAAAGGTGTATTTGATGCGGTGGCATCGCGCTACGACCTCATGAACGACGCGATGAGTTTCGGGCTGCACCGGCTGTGGAAGCGCGCATTCATCAGCGAAGCGGCGGTGCGCAACAGCATGCGCTGCCTTGATGTGGCGGGCGGCACCGGCGACATCGCCTTTGCGTTGCTAAAAGCGGGCGCGGCGCATGTGACCATCAGCGATATCAACAACGCCATGCTGAACGAAGGCAGAAAACGCGCCGATGATCGCGGCATACTGCAGAAAGTCGAATGGCTGTGCGCCAATGCAGAGTCGCTGCCGCTGCCGGATAATGGATATCATCTCTACACTATCGCTTTCGGCATCCGCAATGTGACGCATATCGACAAAGCCTTGGCCGAAGCCCACCGCGTGCTGGCGCCGGGCGGCCGGTTTCTCTGCCTTGAATTCAGCAAAGTGAATATGGAATTGCTTGCCAGGGCGTATGACAGTTATTCATTCAACGTCATTCCCAAGCTCGGCAAATGGATCGCGGGTGACGGCGCGCCTTATCAGTATCTCGTCGAGTCGATCCGCACCTTCCCTGCGCAGGAGAAATTCTCGGCGATGATTGAGAAGGCGGGGTTCAAGCAGGTGCGCCACATCAATATGAGCGGCGGTGTCGTGGCTATCCATTCGGGATACAAAATCTGATGCTGCGCTCCCTGAGAAATAGTGCGCGTCTCATCCGCATCGCGATTATCCTCGCGCGCAACGACGTGCTGTTTTTCTGGAGCAGCGAGAATGCGGGCAAAGGTAAAAGGCTCGCGCGCGCGCTCGAGCAGATGGGGCCGACATTTATCAAGCTGGGGCAGGCGTTCTCGACGCGCGCCGATCTCATCGGCCAGGACGTCGCGCTCGAACTTGCAGGCCTGCAAGACAGGCTGCCGCCCTTTCCGGCGGGCACGGCCAGAAGCATCATCGCGCGCCAGCTGGGCAAACCGGTGGATGAGATTTTTGCGACATTTGAAAACAAGGCGGCTGCAGCGGCTTCCATCGCGCAGGTGCATTTTGCCACGCTCAAAGATGGCCGCGAAGTCGCGGTGAAAATCCTGCGCCCGCATATTGAGGAAGCATTCGCGCGTGATATACGCCTGTTTTACTGGCTTGCCGACATCGCACAGTACTGGAAACCGGAATGGCATCGTCTCAAACTCAGGGAAGTGGTAAAAACGTTCGAGGAGATGATCCGCTTCGAACTCGATTTGCGCTTTGAGGCCTCCGCCGCGGTGGAATTAAAAAATAATCTCAAGCACGACACCGGATTTTACGTGCCGGAGGTCTATTGGGATTACACCGCTGCACGCGTGCTCACGCTTGAGCGCATTCGTGGCATTCCCATCAGCGACGTGGCGGCGCTGCGCGGGGCGGGCCATGACCCGGCGAAGCTGGTGGATCTGGCGGCGGTGGGCTTTTTCACGCAGGTATTCCGCGACGGGTTTTTCCATGCCGACCTGCATCCGGGCAATCTGTTCGTGTTACCCAACGGCTGGATTGCAGCGGTGGATTTCGGCATCATGGGCCGCCTGGATAAAAAGACGCGTATGTATCTCGCGCAGATCCTGCATGATTTCCTCAAGGAAGATTATTACAGCCTTGCCAAGGTGCATTTTGACGTAGGCCTCGTGCCTGCGCATAAATCGGTGGAGAATTTTGCCCTTGCGCTCATGGCGATTGCCAAGCCGATCATCGGCCGTAGGCTCAACGAGATTTCCGTGGCAAAACTTTTAGGCCAGCTGTTTGCCACCGCCGAGGCGTTTGAAATGGAAGTGCAGCCGCATCTTCTGCTGCTGCAGAAGAACATGATGATCACCGAAGGGGTGGGGCGCATGCTCAACCCGCAAGTCAATATGTGGCAGGTGGCCGAGCCGTTGATTGAAGACTGGGCGCGTGAGAATCTGGGCGCTGCGGCGCAGTTGAAAGACCATGCACGCGAGACGATTGCATTGGTCAAAGGCCTGCCCGGATTGCTGCGCGATGCCGAAATGGTGCTCTCACGCGTCAGCGGCGGGGGAATCAAGCTGCATCCGGAGACGACGTCGACCATGGAAGCCGCCCGCCAACGGCTGCAGCGCCAATGGCTTATCTTGGGCTGGGCGGCTCTGGCGGTCTTCGTGCTTGCGTATATCACACATTAAGCTAGTATATTATTCCTTATTTACATATGAAATATGAAAAAATCCGTTTTACTTATCGTAACCGGCAGTATCGCTGCCTATAAATCGCTCGATGTGATTCGCCGCCTGCGCGAGCGCGGACTCAACGTGAACTGCATTCTGACCAGGAGTGGCGCGGAATTTATCACGCCTCTGTCCATTGCCTCGCTTTCGGGCAATCCGGTGTATAGCGAATTATTTTCGCTCAAGGATGAAACGGAAATGGGGCATATCCGCCTGTCGCGCGAAGCCGATCTCATTGCGGTGGTGCCTGCGAGCGCCGATATTCTGGCCAAGATGGCGTCGGGCAGAACCGATGATCTTGCGACCGCGACATTGCTCGCCAGCGACAAGCCCATTCTTGCGGCTCCGGCAATGAACACCAAAATGTGGGAAAATCCGGCGACGAGGCGCAATATCGCGCAGCTTACCAAAGACGGCGTGATCTTTGTCGCTCCTGATGCGGGGGAACTGGCCTGCGGTGAAATCGGTGAAGGCAAGCTCGCAAGCGTGGAGCATATAGTAGAGGCCATCTGCGAGCATGCGCTCGGTGCGCAGCCGCTTAAAGGACTTTCGGTGCTGATTACCAGCGGGCCGACCTTTGAGCCCATCGATCCGGTGCGCTTCATCGGCAACCGTTCGTCGGGCAAGCAGGGCCATGCCATCGCGTCTGCGCTAGCCGATGCGGGGGCGAAGGTAACATTGGTGAGCGGGCCCACCTCCGAGCCTGCGCCGCAGGATGTTAAAGTCACGCGGGTGGAAACGGCGGAAGAAATGCTGGCTGCCTGCACATCCCAATGGCCCGTTGATGTGGTTATATGCTCTGCTGCCGTCTCCGACTGGCGGGCAGCTAACCCGCTGGATCACAAATTGAAGAAGCGCGCGGGCGGCAGTCCGCCAAAAATTGAACTGGCGTTCAACCCCGACATACTGCAGACGCTGGCCACACGCAAAGAAAAACGGGCAAAGCTGGTCATCGGTTTTGCCGCCGAAACCGAGAACGTGAAGAAAAATGCCGAGGAAAAACGCAAAGCCAAAAGCTGCGACTGGATCGTCGCCAATGACGTCTCGGGCGGCAAAGTATTCGGTGCAGATGAGACAAGCGCCACGATTCTCACTGCGCAGGGCGCCGAGGACTGGAAAAACATCAGCAAGCAGGAGCTCGCCCTGAGGCTTACTGCAAAAATTGTGAAGCATTTCGGCAAATCGCCCGCAACCCGGGCATCACTGGTCGTTAAACGTTAGCACAAGAAGGACACCCATGGTTAAAATCGCACTTACTTTACTTCCCCACGCCGCCGACCTTCCGCTTCCGGCCTATGCCACTGAACATAGCGCGGGGATGGATCTGCTCGCCGCCGTGAAGGAAAATCTGACGATTGCACCGCACACGCATGCGCTGGTGCCCGTTGGCATTGCCATCGCCCTGCCTGAAGGCTATGAGGCGCAGGTGCGCCCGCGCTCGGGTCTTGCTTTTAAGTTCGCTGTCACCGTGCTCAACGCACCTGGCACCATTGACGCGGATTATCGCGGCGAAGTAGGTGTGCTGCTCATTAATCACGGCGACAAGCCGTTCGTGGTCGAGCGCGGCATGCGCATCGCCCAGATGATCATCGCGCCCTATACGCGCGCCGTCTGGCAGAAAGTCGAATCGCTTGAAGAAAGCGCGCGCGGGGCAGGCGGGTTTGGCTCCACCGGCACAAAGAGCAAGAAAACCGCATGATCTCGTTTTCCAAAAAATTGTTCTACGCCATCGAAGCGGTGCTCTACATCGCCTATAATGCTACGACCGAGCCGATGAGCAGCAAGGAGATCGCAGCCAGACAGGGTATGCCGCCGCGCTATCTTGAACAGATGATGCAGCGGCTCGTGCGTGCGGGTGTGCTGCGCGGCGTGCGCGGGCCGCACGGCGGGTACCTGCTCGCCAAAGAAAAGCGCCGCATTACGCTGGCCGATATCAGCGGCGCGCTGGGTGATGAAGAAACCGAACCCCAGTCTACGCCGCTGGGCAACCAGATTGTGCTGCCCGTGATACGCAAATGCCAGTCGTCGATTGCACAGCAGATGCAGGAGACGACGATCGCCGAACTGTACGAACAGGCCAATGCCCGCCACATCCGCAAGGCTGCCGGCGAGCGCAATGATTTTACCATTTAACCAAAGGAGACCATTTTATGACTGCCACTGCACTTAAATTCGAACCCGCCCAGCTCGACGAACCGGGCCGCGGGCGCATCTACGACAATATCATCGAGACCATCGGCAACACGCCGCTGGTGCGCCTCAACCGCATCGCCAAGGAAGCGGGCTGTGTGGCCGATATTGCGGTAAAACTCGAGTTCTTCAATCCACTTTCCTCGGTGAAGGATCGCATCGCGCTGGGCATGATCGAGGCGGCGGAAGCTTCGGGCAAACTCAATGCCAACTCGGTGCTGGTCGAAGCGACGTCGGGCAATACCGGCATCGCGCTTGCGTTTGTGTGCGCTGCCAAGGGATACAGGCTCATTCTCACCATGCCTGAAAGCATGTCGCTCGAGCGCCGCAAGATGCTCAAGATTCTCGGCGCCGAACTCGAACTCACGCCTGCTCCCAAGGGCATGCGCGGTGCCATCGAGCGTGCGGAAGAAATCGTGGCGGGCAATCCTAATGCCTTGCTCGTGCAGCAATTTAAGAATCCGGCCAATCCGGACATTCACCGCCGCACCAGCGGCCCGGAAGTCTGGAACGACACCGGCGGCAAGGTCGATGTGTTCATTACCGGTGTAGGCACGGGTGGCACGATCACCGGCACCGCACAGGTGCTCAAATCGAAGAAGCCGGGCGTGAAGATCATCGCGGTCGAACCCGAGGACAGCCCTGTGCTCTCCGGCGGCAAGCCCGGCCCGCATAAGATTCAGGGACTGGGTGCAGGGTTCATTCCCGACATTCTTGATCGCTCGCTGATCGATGAAGTCATCACCATCGGCAATGAAACGTCCTTTACCACTGCCCGCAAGGTCGCCAAGCTCGATGGCATTCCCGTCGGCATCTCTTCGGGTGCGACGATCGCCGCCGCGCTTGAAGTGGGCAAACGTCCGGAGATGAAGGGCAAGCTCATCGTTGTCGTCGCCGCTTCCTCTGCGGAGCGTTACCTGTCGACCGACTTATTTGCAGAGGTTTAATAATAAAAATGGGATGCTGCGAGGTGATTCGCCTCGTTTTAACTCGGCTCACCCTGGCGGGCGCCGGTGGCGTCCCATGTTGTCTAAGCGCAAAATGGTCGTCATAAAAAATTCCTCCATGACTACGGCACCATAATGCTTACGGATGAGCAACGTCGTCGTTACGCCCGCAACATCTCGCTTGCGGGCGTAGGCGTGGCGGGGCAAGAGCGTTTGCTTGCCAGCGGCGTACTCGTCATCGGTGCGGGCGGGCTGGGCTCGCCCGCGATTTCTTATCTTGCGGCAACGGGCGTGGGGCATTTGGGTATTGCCGATTTCGACCGCGTTGAACTCTCCAATCTCCAGCGCCAGACTTTGCATGAGAATGCCGATATCGGGCGACCCAAAACGCACAGCGCCCGTGACCGGGTGCAGGAGCTCAACCCTGACGTAAAAATAAGCCTGTATGAGGAAAAAATAACCGTGGGCAATGCCGCCGCGATTATCAGGCCCTATGACCTGGTGCTCGACGGCAGCGATAATTTCGCCACGCGCTTTGCACTGAACGATGCCTGCCACAAGGAAAAAAAGACGCTGGTATCCGGTGCGGTGCGTGCCTTCGCCGGCCAGCTTGCGGTGTTCAAATCCTATCTCGGCGCGCCGCAGCCCTGCTATCGCTGTTTTGTTTCAGCGCATCCCGAAGATGAGCGCGGCTGTGCGGATGTGGGCGTGCTGGGGGCACTCACGGGTGTGGTGGGCTCGCTGATGGCGCTTGAGGCCACCAAGGAATTGCTGGGCGGCTATGCGTCGCTTGGCGGAAAATTATTGCTGCTGGAAGGGGAGACATTACGCCAGCGCATCGTCACGCTGACGCGCGATCCGCATTGCGAGTGCTGCGGGCGGTAAAATTATTGCGCTTTACCGTGCGTGGCCACTTCTTTCATCTTTCCGCTGTTATCTACCGGCGATGAAACGTTAGTTGCGGCGGCATCATGTTTGACGCCGATGCTGGCGAGCTTGCTGCCGAAGCCGCGCACTTTATCGGCCAGTGTTGCCACCGTATCCGCGCCGTAGGCCATGGTATTGCCGGCAACATGCACCGGTAGCAGCACCGCGGCTTTGCCCACTTCGGCCATTTCATTGCCAACGGCCTTGGCGCCTTTGATGCCCAGATTGCCCAGGGCTTTCATTTCCCGGCCGGTTTTGGCCAGATCGTCTTTCATGAACTGGGTAAAACTTCTTTCAAACTGGCTGGCCAGTTTCTTTTCACCTTTTTCCGTCACGTTGTCCTTGACGATCTTGCTGTAATTGATGTTGTCAGCCGAAAATTCCATCGCAGTGGTGCCGTATTTCTCGGTAAGGCCCTTGAATTCCGCATTGAGTTTTTTCTCATGCTGATCGGCCAAGACGAGCATTTGTGAAGCCTGGGCAGGATTGCTGTCCATCAGCTTGTCGCCGCCTGTGCGCAGCATCTGAACGGTTGCCTGACGCTTGGCGAGCGCAGTCATGGCGTTATCGAGCGTCTGCATTTCCTGCGCGTTAAGCGGCTCGCGCACCGCTTCGGCAGATTTTACGTCAGCAGCGGGGGCCGACTTTGCGGCAGCTGTAGCCGTGACTACTTGCGGCGCGGCTGTTTTGGCAGCCGTCGGGCTGAAATCGCCGTTATCATATTGCTGTACGGCTTTTTGCTCGCCTGCAACGTTTAGGCCGTCCCTGGCAATCTTGCCGGTATCGATGCGAGCGATGGACTCATTAAACGCTTTTTCGCCGTGCTTATCCCACATCGCGTTGATCTGGGCGATGAGTTTATTGTCGAGCTCTTCGGCCGTTCTAAACATCGCGGAGCCTTTGGCCAGATCGCCATTTTCCATGATCTTGACAGCCGCATTGCGCAGATTAATGGCGGCGGTATCGCGTTCGGTGATCGCGCGCATCTCTTTGTCGAGGGCGGTTTCTTGCGGAGTAAGGGATGATTTTGCCGCCTGCGGTTCAGCCTGCGCCTGCGCTGCGGGAGCCTTGTCCTGCACCGGTTGCTGCACTTTGCCTTTCTGGGCGTGCTTTTCCATCGTGATGACGGCGTTGGCGGTGGTGGCATCGACGCCGATAATCACATCGACAGCTCGGCCGTCTTTGGACATGCGTCTTTCAAATTTTGCCTCGGGGAAATGTTTCTTGATGGCAGCGTGTTCTTCCTCGATTTGAGCCTCGCTCAGACCGCCCTTGCCGCCGACATAGGCGAGTGCCAGATTCTGGCCTTCAAGACCCTTCATGTCTTTAAGATTGATGCCGGTGCCCTGTGATTTCTGCGGGAAGGCGGTTTTAACGAGGGCGATTTCTTCCGGGCTGAGCGCGCCTTTGGCTGCATACTGCAATACGCTCTGGAGAGTTTTATCGAGTTCATTCTGTGTCTCGGGCGCAATAGCTGGAGCTGCGGCTTCTTTTGTCTTGAGCTCCGCTTCCATCTGGAAGGTGCCCATGCGTTTGGGGGCGGCTTCCTCTTGCGCCTGGACAGCGGGTCGCGAATTGAGGAAATTGTCCAGAGCAGTTTGGATCGCGGGATCCCTTCGGGCCATCTGCGCAACGCGGTTTGTGCCACCGAATTCGTCCAATGTGTCTAACGTACCCATAATGCTCTCCCTGGCGAAATAACCCGATCTTCAGGTAATTATAAGTGCAAGGTATGAAAGAAGTGTTAATCTTTTGTGACATTTGCGCGTCATTTGTGTAACAGAAACAGTATATTATGCACCGTCTTGCATCGTAACGGCGTGGAAACTGCGCCATGATAATGAGGGAACACTCCATACGGATGCATGCACCAGCTAGGAACACGGCGATGGTAGAAATGTCACGTGTGCAACTCTTGCGCGATTGCAAGAGCTATTATTGTGATGCAAAAAGCAAAACAAGTTGCTGAGCGCGCAGAAAGTCGTTAAATCCCTTAGGTCTCACTCAATAGAATAAGAATAGTTAAAAACAAAAGCAAGAAATGGGGAACTATGCGCCGCGTTGTTATAGCGGGTATGATCGGGAATGGGCTTGAGTGGTACGATTTCGCACTCTACGGATATTTCGCCACCACGATCGGTAAACTTTTCACGGACACGCAGGATCACTACGTTCAGTTGATCTCCGCCTACATCATTTTTGCTGCCGGCTTCATCAGCCGCCCGCTAGGCGGTGTGCTGTTTGGCTATCTGGGCGATAAGTTCGGGCGTAAATGCTCGCTCACCGTTTCCCTGCTCATGATGGCGGTGCCCACCGCCTGCATCGGCCTGCTACCCACCTACGCCATGATCGGCTTCTGGGCGCCGATATTGCTTGCGGTCGTGCGCCTGCTGCAGGGCTTATCGCTTGCCGGGCAATTCAGCGGTTCCATTACTTTCATCGTCGAGCACGCACCCGTGGGAAAACGCGGACTCGCCGGCAGCGCGGCGATTCTAAGCCTGTGCGGCGGCATGCTGCTGGGTTCTGCAGTGGCGACACTTTTTGCCCATCACCTTACGCAGGAAGCGCTGGAGCAATGGGGATGGCGCGTGCCGTTCATTCTGGGCGGTGCCATTGCCTATGTCGGCTTTTATATCCGCGAATACACCGAAGAAAGCCCGCATTATGTGAAGGCCAAAGCCCAGGGGACGTTATCGCAAAAGCCGGTGCGTGAAGCTTTCGCGCATCACTATGTTGAACTGTTGCGCGGCATCGGAATTTATATGGCGGTCACCGTGCCGTTTTATACCCTTACCGTCTTTCTCAACGGGTTTCTGCATGTGCTCGGACATTCGATGAAGGACGCGTTGCTCATGGGCACGATCAGCATGGTGGTGCTCATGGTGCTGGCACCCTTTACTGGCTGGCTTACCGATAAACTCGGCCGCAAGCCCGTGCTGATGACGACGGCGGTGGTGTTTTTCCTCGCGGCCTATCCGATTTTCGTGCTGATGACCGCGCCGGGTTTTGCCTCAGCGCTCACCGGTGAGTTGCTGTTTGCAGTGATTGTGGCGTTCTTCATCGGTGCGGCCCCGGCGATATTCGTCGAGCTGTTCCCCACCAGCGTGCGCTATACCGGCATGTCCATCTCCTATAATATCTGTGCGGCGCTCTTTGGCGGCACCACACCCGCGGTGGAGACCTGGCTGGTTGAAAATACCCATATGCAGGCGGTGCCTGCATTTTACATTATGTTCTGTGCCGTGGTATCGTTCTTTGCCTTATGGGGCTATCATGATCGCTACAAGGAAGAATTGCATTAAATGGCCTATGCTGCAGCACAATGCTGCCGCTGTGCGCTTATGGCTCTGCGCCTGCGTGGTTTTTGCGCTGAGCTTTCCCGATCATTGCTTTGCCGAAGATGAAGAAGCGGCAGGCCTGCCGCTGCCGCGGTTTGCATCGCTGAAATCAGGCGAGGTCAATATGCGTGTCGGGCCCGGCACACGTTACAGCATCACCTGGGTCTATAAACGTGAGGGATTGCCGGTCGAAATCTTGCAGGAATTCGATCAGTGGCGCGAGATACGCGACCCCGATGGCACCAAGGGATGGGTGCATAAGCAAATGCTGCAAGGCAAACGCACGGCGGCTATTCGTCGCGAAACCGGCGTGCTGCGCCGTTCACCCGAAGAGCGGGGAACACCGATACTTCGCGCCGAGTCCGGCGTCATCGGTCGCGTGCTCGAATGCGAAAAAGACTGGTGCCGACTGCAGATTTCCGGCCGCAAGGGATGGATTGAAAAATCCCGGATCTGGGGCGTGTACCCCAAAGAGGAATTTTAGGCGGCCTGCTGCAGGTCTTTGTCGTTGGCTTTGAGCTTGACGTCGACATTGCCCTGAATCGCTTTGGAATAGGGGCAGACCTTGTGCGCGGCACGGATGAGCTGCTCGGCCTTGGCGCCGTCGACTCCCGGAATGGTGACGCTGAGTGTGACGCTCAGAGAAAAACCCGCCTCATCCTGATTGAGGCTGACTTCCGCGCGCACCTGCGTGCCCTCGGCTTTTATATTCTGCTGTTTGGCCACATGCTCGACGGCGCTGCCAAAACAGGCGGCATATCCTGAAGCAAATAATTGTTCCGGATTGGTGGTATTGGGTTTGCTGTCCGGCGCGCCGGGGGTGGAGAGATCGAACGAGACGCGTTTGTCATCGGTTTCGGTATGGCCTTTTCTGCCGCCCAGTGCGGTGGCGCGTGCGGTATAGAGTGTTTTCATGGTGATCCTCCATTTTTAGCGGTTAATTAGGAGAAACCATACTAACCAAGTCACATCAGTTTTCCATAAGAAATGTAAGCATAAGAATTTAATAACCGGTAAACTTTAATCGCTCCCTGTCGCCGTTTTATTAAGTTTCATTAACATAAGAAGACTGGTTTTTCGCGCTGACAGGCGTAGAATTTATATTCTGCTTACGGCAAAAGCCGCAGCCCATACCGCAAAATTATAATGCGGCACTTATAAATACTTCTGCAATCGATTTACTTTCCAGGAGGTGCCTATGCTGCTTGGCTGGATCATAAATTTCTTTGCACTGACGGTGGTGGCATCATTGTTCGGGTTTTATGCCCTGGATGGTTTGCTTGCGACTATCGCGCAGTTTCTTGCGGTGGTGTTCTTTTCGCTGTTGTCCATCAGTCTTCTTTACGGGCTGGTCAGCGTGCGCAAGTCTCGCCATCGCGCACATTTATAATCCTTCTGTATCACCCAAGGAGAAACCGTATGAAGAAACTATTGCTCACCTCCGCATTGGTCTGTGCTTTTTCGGGCATGGCATTTGCGCACAATACCGCTTTCGATAAAAGCGACAATACGCCGGCGCTGGTACATGCGACCTCCGGCTTGCCGCAGGCCAAGGCTCAGGAGTTCAAGGATTCGCTGCGCGATGCACAGGAAGAAAACAAACAGATCTATGACCAGCTCAGGCAGAAACGCGCTGAACTCTATGGTATCCTGACGGCACCACAGTTTGACCGCAGGGCGTTTATCGCCAAGGGCAAGGAAATCCGTGATCTGAGAAAAGAAGCCGAGGAAAATCGCGCAGAGGCTTTCTCGCTTGCCGCCAGTGATCTGACGCAGCAGGAGCGTATGCGCGTGGCAAGAAATCTGGAAGGTGCGCATGCTATGACAAAACATAAGCATATGAACCACCACGCGTCGAAGTCCGATACTCCCGATCGTCCGTCCGGCCAGATGAATCAGGCGCAGTAGAATTTACTTTCTTTCTGCGGCAGCGCGCGCATGGCCCGCCGGGGTGGTTTCAGGCGGAAGCCAGACGCGTGCAAGGGTTGCGGTGACTACCAATGCCATCGTGCTGCCCAGCAGTACTTCCATGGTGCGCTGCAGGGGAATCGCAAGCAAATGATGTGCGGCAGGATCGGCCAGTGCAGCGGACACGACCAGCGCGGTAGTGACCGGTGCAATGCGCCAGCCCTGCTGCCCGCGGCTCAGATAGCTTGAGATCAATGCGCTGACTGTGAGTGCCGGGGTAAGCAGCCAGATCTGCGGCCCCAGCATCAGCAGGAACACCAGCCCGATGGCAGAGCCGATGAGCGTGTTGATGATGCGCGCGCGGAAGGCGAGCCATGCCGGGCGCATCTGCGGTTCGGTGACAACGATGAGCGAAACAAGCGCCCAGACCGGGTTGTTTACATGCAGATATTGCAGCAGGGGCCAGAGGATGGTGGTGCCGATGCAAATGCGCGCCGCATAATGGATGCCCGCAATATGATCAGTAAAATATCGGTTTAATCGACTCTTCACCATGGCGCCATTAGAGTCCTGCTTTTTTATACGGTCAATGCGTATTCAGGCTTATACGTGCAGGGCGGGGATGTAGGTCACGACATTTTGTTCCTGCGAACCCAGCCCGGCAATGCTGACGCGCACCACGTCGCCGGGTTTTAAGAAACGCGGCGGCACAGCGCCCATGCCGACACCGGCGGGCGTGCCCGTCAGGATGATGTCGCCCGGCATCAGCGTCATGAACTGGCTGATGTAACTTACCAGCTCATAGACCGGAAAGATCATTTCAGAGGTATTGCTGTCCTGCACACGCACACCGTTAACTTCACAGAACAGATGCAGCGCCTGGGGATGGGGTACTTCCTCGGCAGTGACCAGATAAGGGCCGATAGGCGCGAAGGAATCAGCGCTCTTGCCTTTGGACCAGTTGCCGCCGCGTTCCATCTGGAATTCACGTTCGGAGACATCGTTGGCCACGCAATAACCGGCGATGTAAATGGGTGCGTTCTGTACACTGACATAGCTTGCCTTGGTGCCGATGACGACGGCGAGCTCCACTTCGTGATCGGTTTTATGTGACGCCTGCGGGATGACGATATCGTCATTGGGGCCTGAGATGGCACTCACGGCTTTGAGAAACAGCACAGGTTCCTTGGGAGTCTTGGCGCCGGTTTCTTTAGCGTGATCGCTGTAATTGAGGCCCACGCCGACAAGCTTGGGCACGCCGCTCACGCAAGGGCCGATGCGGGGTTTGCCGTCGACCAGCGGAAGGCTGAGGGGATCAGCAAGCGCGATTTTCTGCAACGCCACAGGGCTGAGCGTTGCCGGGGTGATATCCCTGATAATGCCCGAGAGATCGCGGATCTGCCCGCTCACATCGAGCAGCCCGGGTTTTTCATTGCCTATGTCGCCATAGCGTAAAAGTTTCATGCGATTGTAGTGGCATTAATTTTATCAGGAATCAAGTAGTAGTCCTGCGCACATGTCTCCTGACAGGGGCAGACAATTTTTATTGCAGTTGCCGGTATAACGCCTATCCTCACTTCCACTATTAATCTTAAGGAATCAAACACATGTCTGGAATCGCCGTTATTATCGTTGCTGTGATCATTTCCGGCTTCAGGATCGCACAGGAATACGAACGCAGCGTCGTTTTCCGGTTGGGCCGCTATCAGTCGCTTAAGGGCCCCGGACTCTATTGGATTATTCCGCTGGTGGAGAAAAAAGTGACGGTTGACCTGCGTACGGTTACCGTCTCGGTCGAGCAGCAGGAAACCATTACCAAAGACAGTGTGTCCGCCAAAGTGAGCGCGGTGCTGTGGTATAAAATAGTCGATCCCAAAAAAGCCATTATCGCCGTGGAGAATTATGAGGCAGCAGTCTATCAGGTAGCGCTGACGACGCTGCGCAACATCATCGGCCAGCATGTGCTCGATGAAGTGCTCAAGGCGCGCGACACCATCAATGAAACGCTGCGCACCATTGTCGATGAGACCACGGAAGCATGGGGTATCAAGATTGAAATGGTGGAGATGAAGGATGTCGAGATTCCCACCTCGATGCAGCGCGTCATGGCGATGGAAGCCGAAGCGGTGCGCGAAAAGCGTGCGCGCATCATCAAGGCGGAAGCGGAATCTGAAGCCGCACAAAAGCTGACCGATGCCGCCAAGATGATTGCCGCCAATCCGCTGGCGCTTGAGCTTCGCCGCATGCAGATGGTAACGGAAGTCGGCGCCGATCATAACACCACGACTATTGTGCTGCTGCCTTCGGATATGGTCACCCTGGCCGGCAGTCTTTCTAATTATCTTAATAATAAACCGGGCAAGTAGAGTCATCACTATGCCCGGGCAAAGCCAGCAGGACGTGCTCAGCTTATCGGGTGTAAGCAAGATTTACGGCGGTACGCCTGCGGTTGACCATATCTCCTTCACCGTTAAACGCGGCGAGATCGTAGGGCTGCTTGGGCCCAATGGTGCCGGCAAGACCACGACCATCAGCATGATTCTGGGCGTGCTCGAGGCGAGTGCGGGCAGCATTACTATCGAAGGTTTCAACGTCGCCCGCCAGCGCGTAAAGGCGCTGGAGCGTGCCAATTTTGCGGCAGTATATGCGGCGTTGCCCGGCAATCTTACGGTGTGGCGCAATCTGCGCGTTTTCGGCTTGATGTATGGTGTGAAGGACTTGCGTGCCCGCATCGAAGCGTTGCTCGTGCAGTTTGATCTCGCGCGTTTTCGCGACACTAATTGCGGCGTACTTTCCTCCGGCGAACAGACGCGTGTGGGTCTCGCCAAGGCGCTGCTCAATCACCCGAGCCTGCTGCTGCTTGACGAGCCCACTGCTTCGCTCGACCCGGCGACGGCCAGTGATATACGCACGCAGATCAAAGACATCGCGGCAAAGGAATCCTGCGGTATTCTGTGGACCTCGCATAACATGTACGAAGTCGAGACGGTGTGCGACCGGGTGCTGTTCCTGTCGCATGGGGAAATCCTGCTCTCTGGCAATCCGCGTACGATGCCCGCTGAACATGGCAAGGCCTCGCTTGAGGAATTATTCATCGCGGTGGCGCGTGAGCCGCTTACGCTCAGGGAGAAATAACCATGCGATCAGGACGGGTTTTTGCTATAGTGCTGCGCGTTTTTTATCTCATGTGCGGAAGCGCTACGCGTATAGTGCCGCTGTTTGCGTGGGTGACGGTGGATATCTTGCTGTGGGGATTCATCACGCGTTATCTCAACAGCGTTGCCATGACCGGCTTCAGCTTTGTGCCCGCCATGCTGGGCGCAGTGTTGATGTGGGACTTTTTCATCCGCGTGATGCAGGGCGTCACCATGGCGTTCTTTGAGGATGTGTGGTCGCGCAATTTCCTCAATATTTTTGCGGCACCTATTTCCATCGCTGAATATGTGGCAGGGCATGTTGTCTCCAGCATTTTTACGAGTGCCGTGGGGCTGGTGGTGATGCTGCTGCTGGCTACGTTCGCATTCGGTCTTTCGATCTTTGCCTACGGCGCGCTGATCGTGCCGTTTCTGCTGGTATTGTTTCTCTTTGCCATCGGTCTGGGTATTTTCGGCAGTGCCGTGGTGCTGCGCCTGGGGCCGGCAGCGGAATGGTTCGTCTGGCCGATTCCTGCACTGATTTCGCCCTTTGTCGGCGTATTCTATCCGCTCGCCACACTACCGCACTGGATGCAGTGCGTGGCGTATCTGCTTCCGCCCTCTTACGTGTTTGAGGGCATTCGCAGCATCGTCAAAGGCGGCGGCGTTTCTTCCGGCTCATTGCTTATCGGCGCCGCACTTGCCGTTGGCTACATCATTCTCGCCTGTGGATTCTTTAACTGGATGTACCGCGTGGCCGTACGCACCGGGCTTATCGCCCGCTACAGCGCTGAAAGCGTAAGCTGATCTGCGGTGACGTCTACTCGCGGCCGTGTGGCGAAGGAGTAGGTGCGCCGTTGTCGCCACCCGGAGACGGAGGCGGAGCTGCACCGCCATTATCGTCACGCGGCGGCGGCGGTGCACCATTCATATCCTGATCGCTCCCGAGGGGCGGAGGCGGCGGTGCATCTTCCCGTGGCGGTGGGGGCATATCGCCAGCAGGAGGCGGGGGAGGGGCATCACCACGCGGTGGCGGAGGCATGTCGCCACCTGGAGGTGGAGGAGGCGCATCGCCACGCTGCGGCGGCTTATCGCTATCGTCACCACCTGGCGCACCGTCCATATCCTGCGGGCCGCCCGGGGGCATTTGCGCATCGCCACCCGGTGTCGGGTGCGCGGCATTGGGCGCGCCGTTCATGCCCGGAGGCATGGGCATGCCATAGCCGTCATCTGCCTGCGCTGCAGACGCGAACGCCATGATGCAACTGGTGGTCGCAAGTACGAGAACCAATGAATGTTTTCGCATGATTCCTCCCGATATTTTTATGTGGTAACTAGGATGCTTGTCGTTGATTCTAACGGCTTTTCGCGTTTCTGGGAAGCGCAATTGCAGCGCATTATTTTATCCAGGCGGATTGGGTCCGGCGGATTGATTGGGGCGCTCATCAACGCGTGCGGGATCGATGGGGCGCGCTTGGGTTTTTTTGCGTAAGTCCGGATCCGTCCAGGCTTTTGCGCTGCTGCTTTTTTCTTCCACCCGCGGCGCGGTTTCTGCGATGGATTTATTCACACCCGACCTGATGATGTCGCTAATCTTGTGTGCGGGTTGTTGTTTTGGACTCGCATGTCTGCCGCTCGTGGAATAGGGGCGCAGTATACGTTGCAGTATACGTTCATCATCGTTGTGTTGTACCCAATATTCTTTAATCTCATCGATAACTCGTGACAAAGTGAGCGCCTCTTTCTCTCCAAGGCTGCTGCGTAAATCAGGCGCGTGTGCGGCAAACTCGGCCTCAAGATAGCTTGTGGTGCTGGCATGCCCGATAGGCATGCCTTTATCCGTAGTGTGTGGTGCGTGGTGTTGAAAATAATCGAAGTCATCGGAAATAATTATCGCGCCGACATTCGCTGGCAGTGCCTGAGCAAGCTCGGTGAGCGCATTATCTCCGTGATGATGGCCTTGTGACACTTCCTGCGTGCGTTGCGTCTGAAGATGTTTCGGGGATTGATGGATCTGATGCAGCGTATCGTATAGTTCGCGGCGATCGCCAGGCAAATCTATGACAATGAGATTCGGGTTGATGGTCTTGTCGGTACGCGGCTCCATGATGAAATGCCCGTCCGGCGTGAGCCTCGCGCGTGCTGCGGTTTTAAGGAGCTGACGTACAGGCATATGGCTGGCATACAGGGGATGAGCATCGTCATCAAAACGCTCATCAATCTGCTCAAACCCTTTGCGTTTGCCGCTGGCATCAAATACGGGAATGCGTCCCTGCATTTCCCAGTCAGCAATGCGCGAGGGAACCATCACCATCACATTGGGCAGTGATGAGCTGCACTCAATAAGATCGAGCCAGTTGTTGCCGGGCATTCTTTTGCGCGTGGCAGAAAGGTTTTTTAGCGTCGTGCTGTCATAGAGCAGCATCGTCTGCCCGGGCTCAGGCGTCCAGATGGTGCCCGGCACGGTTTTGGACTTCGCGGGCAGATTTCTGGCGGGCGCGGCAGATGTTTGTGCGGATTGCTTTGCTATGATGCGGTTAAGCAGTTGTTGCGTGCTGGCGAAGTCTTCTTCACGGAAATAGCCTCGCTGCGCCACCTGGACGCTGCCAAATTCCGGATGACGCAGTGTGAACTGGCCGCCATGCGGGGTGTTGGAGCTTTCGATGACGATACCGGTGCGCCGGATACTGCCCATCATCGCTTCCTGTTTAAATGCTTCGGCTTCAAATCGCTCTCTGGCTTTGCACAAAGCCTGGGGAAGGTTGACATCTTCCACGCTCGAAATTTCGATGCCGTATTCCGGGTGGCAGAGCGTCTTGGCGGCATCATTTTCTATAAAACCACACTCATTCACCAGCTCATTGCTAAGCTTAACATTGGGTTCGTGTTGGCTGGAAAGAATGCGCAGTGTGGAGAGTCCTCTGTTAAAACCCTCCGCGTCACTGTTCTTGATGTCGAAGTGAAGGTGAGGGTATGCAATGCTGCAAACACGGAAAAATTTGCGGTGTGGTGTCGCTTCCGCCCGAAATCCCTCTTCCTTAAGGGTCGATAGCCATCCCGGCTGCAGCGTGTCAGTCCCTGCTTCGATTATAGGTAAGGCCGCACTTGCAGCAGGTTCATGGCCTTGCAAGACCTGCCGGATTTCAGCTTCCAGGTCTTTCCTGGCGCGCTTGGTTTGACGTATTTTTGTTGCCAGGTTATTTCGCGCGGTTTTAAAATTAACGACTTCGGTGTCTTCGGCAAAATCTTTGAGAGTCTCCTCACGCGTAAGCCCATGGAGCGCTGCTGCTTTGGTATCCACGTCTTGCCGCAATGCTGTAAGAGCAGGCCGGCTTTGCATTCTGTATGCCGCGTAATTTTTACTGCGTTGCTCGTCACGCAAGAGTGTGGCCAGCAGGAGTATACCGTCATCCTGCTGCATCAGCGTATCCACAATATGTCTTACTTCCGGCGAGCTTTTGTAGAGATTGCTCAGAACGATGCTCTGGCTACCGACGATGAACGCGTGATCGCTTCTGAAATTCTTTGCCTGTTTTTCAAGGCCGAATGCTTTTGCAGCCGTGGTGAGGTTGTAAGTAGAAAAAAGGATGTCGCCAAGCTCTTGTACCTTGCTGTCACGCACATCCAGCATACCGTGTGCGTCTCGTACGATATCTAGCAGCCGGGCAGCATTTTTACTATTGCTGGCAGTGGTTTGTGAATGAAGCGATAGCTGCCCCAGAATATCGAGACTTTCATTGCTGTAGTTGTGAGGTTGCGGATTGGCAATAAGCTCAGCCTGACGCTTCAACGCGAGTTCCTTCTGTTTCTCGGCAAGGTCTCTGGCAGCTTTTGCCTGCGCATCTGCATTTACCTGCCGATCGGCTTCCATTTTCCATAATTCCTGTTCACGCGCGAGCAGGCGCTCAAACAACTTGGTGCCCGCAGTCCGCATGTGTGCCTTCAGATCGTGCGTGTAGGGGGACGGAAAATACGAGAACAGCCGGTAAGTCATCTTGGCGCAAAATACCGTGAGTTCCTCTCTGTTTTTAAAGACGGAAGGTTTGTAGGTAAATTCTCCCCGCGCCCATTGCTCCATAAATTTCATATCGCAGATTTCGATCGCTTGCCGGCAGTAACGCAGGCTTTCTTCCATGCCGCCGGTTTTTAGGGCATTGAGCGCATATTCTTTTGCCGCATCCGATATATCCAGCGCGTTGATAAATTGTGTGCTTGTCTCTTCTGCCTTGGCCGCGCTCAGATCAAAGAATGGCCCCGTACGAGAGGGGTTTCTCGGATCGTAGGCCTGCACGAATGCCTGCATTGCCGGGGAAACAGAGATTTTAAGAAACTCTTCGTATATCGCAGGGCTGATATGCCCCTCTGTTTTATCATCGAACGCCTTGGCTTTTAGATAATGCCCAAAAATATCGGGATAGAGCGCCAAATTAAGCAGCACCATTTTTTCGCGTACATACTGTTTCTGTGCAGCATCAAAAGGCGGGTGCTTACGCGAATAGAACCATGCCATCCTCTCAAACACGCGTATTTCGGGAACGGTGAGATGTTTATCAGCAGTTCTGTAGAGCGTGGGAGAGAACGCCGATGCCATGGGACTAGCGCACCCTTCCTACGGCTATTTGAATCCTGACGCGCAGCGCTGTCATGGGCATTTTATTCCCTGCCAAAAATCCTAAAAATTCAGCTACCAGTGTAGTGGAGCTTGATTAATTCTTTGCTAATTTTTTTAAAGGGCGGACGGGCCCATTGCCCGAATTAACTGAACGAATATTCAGTTAATAAATGATATATAACAATATAATAAAATGGATATAAAGTGTAGAAATATGCTTGTCAGGAGGGCGGGCGATGGCGGGTTTTACTGCCGATAATGCCCTATTTCATCGTTAGGGTCATTTCCTGCGGATTACTCTTGAGCAACTGCTCCAGACGGGTAATGACGCCGTCGACACCCTGCTGAGCAGCGAGTTGTGTGAATTCTGCGCGATGCGTGTTGATCAGGCTGACATTCTCAATCACGATATCACGCACACGATAATGCCCGCCATTGTCGTTGACGAGATAGTCGACTTTGAGATCCGACTGGTTCATCAGCTGCATGCGGGTATGTGCGACAAAATCGTTCTGCGGTTCATCGACGATGCTCAGGACCTTGATGTCATAGATAGTCTTGGCGGGGCTTTCCGCGAAATTAGTGACATAGGTTTCTGTCAGGAATTTGCCATACAGCGCGGTGTAGCGCGCGCGTTGATCGTCAGTAGCATCCCGCCATGCGCGGCCGAGCACGAATTTTGCAATCCAGTCGGTATCGACAGAATTGACGAATGCGCGCCTTAGCGTGTTCTGGCGGTTGGTGTATTGGGTCTTGGGGTCGTGCAAAATGGTCACGACCGACTGGGCGAATTCATGCGCGTAGGCTTCGCGTTCCTGATGGGACGTGGCGCCAGGCTGGGGTGCATCGGCCGCTTGCAAAGGCATTGCAGCAGAAGTTGCGATGAGGAACAGAACAGTAAGAAGCGGGAAACGGGAGTGAAGCATGCGCGTCTTCCTTATAAGGACTGAAGGGGTCATTATAAGAAACAGCGGTTAATATCCGGTAAAAGATACTTTGCTTTTTATCTATTTATCCCGCTGAGCCTGCGGAATATTTCAGGCCGCATTCTCGCACTGGCCATATTCCAGGCCGCTTATGATACGCTCAAGGATGCTTTCGGCCTCCGAGCGCGCAACGCCGTGCTTACGGCGCACCGCCATGAAAAACACGTCGCGCATTTCTTCATGTGCGGCGATTTCCTCTTCTGTCAGATGGCTCCAGAGCTGTTTGATGCAGGCCTTGAAATGATTTTGTTGTACTGACATGGCGGTTTCCCTGAAATGGTTATTGTTAAAATTTGCAGTATTTTTTTGTTCTGGCGTTGATGCAATCTAGGGTGAAGCGAATAAAGTTACTAATCGTAGCGCTTCGGTGATTTATAAAGATTCTATAAAACCTTTCATGCTGTTGTCATGCAGCCTGTTGCAGCAGGCGACGCACTTTCTCCTTGAGTAGCTGCGGATCGAAGGGCTTGATCACATAATCAGCAGCGCCCGCCGCTGCTGCACGCGCAAAATCCTGCGGACGATCGCTCGACGTCAACATGATCACCGCCACATGCACAAGATCTGCCTGCGCTTTCATGATTTCGAGCATTTTCATCCCGGTCATCTGCGGCATCGTGTCATCCAATAGACGCAGACGTTGCTGGTCAGCGTCACTGCGCCTTCACCCACGTTCCAGTTGGAGAGCGTCATGTCGCTGAGATCGCTGATTTGCGCCTGCACCGACTTGGTGATGCTGATATTGGCCGTGCCGGTCGAGGTCGATCCCAGAGAGCCCTGGGTGGCTGCTTCGGCTGCGTAGGAAACTCCTAGGAATAGCGCCGAAACGGCTATATATACTACCTTAGAATGACGCAACATAACTTCTCCCCTTGGTTGATTGAACTGCTATGAAAAGCAACTCCTACGAGCAGGATACGTTATGTGTGTTAAAAAATTATGAGAGAGAATTTAAGATGGCGTTAAGCCAGAATTCTATTATGGGACAGATTTATTTGAGCTAAAAAAATAGAAACGGAAATTCAATATTCAAAAAAATCTTTGTCCCGAAATGAATCATTACTGCGAGTAGAAGTAGAAATTTTTTTCGCATGCTTATTGAAAAATTATACCAAGTTCCCTCTTTTCTGTGGAGCAAATTCCCTAAGGGATCCACTGCGCCTTTCTGCCCTTCCGAGGTGCGCCAGACTATCCCCGTACCTCTGATAGCCCCGTTTCTGACGCGCTTTAGGCGTTATGCGGGCATCGGCTTTCTGATTTCCGTCGGCTATATGGATCCAGGAAACTGGGCGACCGATCTTGAGGCCGGTTCACGTTTTGGTTATGCGCTGCTCAGCGTGGTATTGCTGTCGAGCCTTATTGCCATCCTGCTGCAGACGCTTTGCGTACGGCTTGGCATGGCCTCAGGCAGGGACCTTGCCCAGCTCTGCGCCGAGCGTTTTTCCGCGCGATGGAATATCCTGCTCTGGGCGTTTGCGCAAATCGCCATCATCGCATGCGACTTTGCCGAGGTGCTGGGCACTGCGCTTGCACTTAAACTGCTGCTGGGACTGCCACTGAGTGTGGGCATCGTGCTTACCGCCTTTGATACATTTATCGTGCTGCTGCTTCAGGGCAGGGGGCTGCTTAAGATAGAGGCGATTGTTACTGCGCTCGTGGCCATCATCGCCATTTCCTTTGCAGCCGAGATATTCATGAGCAAACCTGACTGGGTGGAAGTGGCGCGGGGACTTCTGCCCCATGCGGCACCGTTTAGAACCATCGAAGGATGGGTAGTAGCGATAGGTATTCTCGGCGCCACCGTGATGCCGCATAATCTTTATCTTCATTCCTCGCTGGTCGGCAGCCGCAAAATTGCGCCGGGGCAGGCTGCAAAGGAAGATGCCATCCGGCTGCTTACACTCGATACGCTGGTGACGCTGTCGCTCGCCTTGCTCGTCAATGCCGCCATACTCATTGTGGCCGCAAGTGTGTTTCATTTTAGCGGCCATGGCGATGTGATTGCCATCAATGACGCCTATCATTTGCTTACTCCGTTGCTGGGCGCGACGGCAGCGAGCACCCTCTTTGCGCTGGCGCTGCTGGCTTCAGGACAGAGCTCGACGCTGACGGGCACGATTGCCGGTCAGGTCATTCTACAGGGGTTTCTTAAACTGCGCATTCCCTGCTGGCAGCAGCGCTTCCTCACGCGTGTCACCGCAGTGCTGCCTGCCTGGTTTGCCATAGCGATCTGGGGCGAAAGCAGCTTGGAGAAACTGCTTATCGTAAGCCAGATAGTGCTCAGTATGCAGTTGCCATTCGCCGTGGTGCCGCTGATTCTGTTTAACAATGATCAGGCGATCATGGGCCCGTGGAAGATGTCGGCCTGGCTGCGCAACCTGTGCTGGCTGATTTGCATCGCGATTATCGCCGCCAATATTTTCCTGCTCTACCGGATGTGCGTGGCGTAAGTTACAAGCGCGAAGGCGCAGCACCTTTAGCCATTTCAGAAAATTGCTGCCGGCGTAATGACGCCAGTTTCTTATGCAGGTCGGTGCCGAGAATTTCATTGGCGATGGCGTTATGCTCCCAGCCTTCAATGTATTTTTTATAGTCGGCCAGTTCCTTTGGAATAGCGGTTAATTTTTTATCCTCGGCCGGCACGGCAAATCGCTGCACCTGCAGGGTTGCTTCGCATTGCTGCGCGGTGAGTATTTTTATATGGTTTTCTTCAGGAGCTTTCTGAGGTTCGGCAAGCTTGCAGGAACGCTTAAGCGCCAGATACGCGCCGCCCACAGACATCAAGGTCGCAAGAATAGGATCGCAATCGGCGCCCGGCAGACGGTTTTCCAGGTAAAAAGTGGCATCGTAATCTTGCGAACGCCTGCGCAAACTGCTGTCACAGCCGCTTAGTTCTGGATTCCAAGAATATCGGGTATCGCCGAAATATTTTGGTGCATCCATTCCGTTCTTAAAACGTTTCAGGGAATCAGAAGATTCGACGATAAGAGGAAACAATGCTTTCTGCACGGTGGTGCTTGCCTGATCGAGAATGAGGCAGAGGAGCTTATGGTCATTGGTAAGAAGATTGCCCATCACCGGCGGCTTTTTGTCCGAATCCTCCGCCGGTATGCCCCACAGGCTGAGAGTGACCTGGGTGGAGGCTGCAATATTCGGCCGATGCGGATCGTGTGCCCATAATTTTATCCTGTCATTGCTTGCGGGATGCCTTTGCCATGTCGCCATCTGATGCTGCAGTGCATGGGCAGCACACGCTATCACGGAAGGTGACATACGGTTGATGTCCCGAGATTTGGCATTGGCGTGCCTGCCCAATTGCACTTCATGGATATCGCTAGACACATGGCTGGTGACGCCCTCCACTATATTTGAGCGGTCAAAAGTGCCTTCGCGCGGTATGGCGCCCGGTGTGGTGTTGCGTCTGTAATATACGGGATCGAAGACCTCTGAAGGTTCTTCGCGCGCATTATGCTGGTTGCGCAGCAGCCACTCCAGTTCCATGCCGCAGCGCAGTTTTAGCCCAAAATTCTGGTAGATTTCCTGTTCCATCTCGCGAATGCGCGCCAGCGCCATTTCCTGAATTTCTGACAGGTGCACGGGCGCCCGTGGGGCAATATCGCTATTATTTCCCATAGACCTCCATGGTAGTGCAGATCGCTTAATTTACAGTTAATACGTGTGAGGCTGAAGGCAGATGACCGCGATTCCTCATGGCTTTTTTATTCGCAGTCATCAACAATAGCATTGAATACTGGCAAATTAGCCTAGGTTGGCGTTAAAATAGATAGGTAGACATATAATGGCTCAGGCCCAGAGAAAAATCGCTTTACATGAAATGGGAGATCACATTTTGCGCGTGATGATTGTCGACGATGATCCGGCGCTTGCCAGGACGCTGGGTTGGATGGTCGAGTTGATTGGCCATGACGTCAAAGTAGTGAACGATGCGGAAAAAGCGCTGGAACTGGCAAAGACTTTTCTTCCTGAGGTGGCGCTGCTTGATATCGGACTTTCCGGCATGAACGGCTATGATCTGGCGCATTTGCTGCGCGAAGATCCGGCGCTTGCTTCCTGCATACTGATTGCGCAGACCGGCTGGGGGCAGGAAGAGCACCGCATGCGCTCAAAGGCATCAGGTTTCGCGCATCATCTGGTTAAGCCTGTGACGATGGAAACGCTAGAAGAGCTGTTTGCCACACTGGCATAATGACTCTCCGTTGCGTCCATTGTTCAGCGCTTTTTTTAAAACCCACTGTTAACGCAAATGATTTAAAACTACAGGTGATAGGAATGCAGTTGCCGCGCCACGCGCTTTTCCTTGGCGGGTAGCCATTGCATGAGGATGCTGCGCAATGCGGTCTTGCGCAATGGCTTGCTGATGTAGTCGTTCATGCCCGACTCCAGGCATCGTTCGCGGTCGCCCTTCATGGCATTGGCGGTAAGCGCGATGATCGGCATATCGGGAATTTTTTCCTGCTTTTTCATTTTGTCGAGAATCTGGCTGGCTTCAAATCCATCCATCTCCGGCATCTGGCAATCCATTAAAATGAGATCAAAGGATCGTTTCTCCGTCACCTCAATGGCTTCTTCACCGTTGCGCGCGGTCGTCGGATTGCAGCCGAAATTCTCCAGGATCCGCACCACCAGCTCGCGATTGGCGCGGTTGTCTTCCACCAGCAGTATTTCTGCGCCTTCGAGGAAGCCGTTATCGTCGCTGGCATTGCGCGGGATGCTGCCTTTGCGAAAGAGCGTGAGCGGGGTGAGCATGCTTAACTGCTTGCCCGATTGCTTGGCGGCAAAAATCATCGACAGCATGTCGAGTAACTGCTCTGCGCGCATAGGTTTGGTGAGATAGGCATCACAGCCGGCACTGGCAAAAAGCTGGGCATAGCCCTTCTCGGCCAGCGCGGTGACCATCACCACAGCAATATCCGGATACTCGCGTTTGACGAACTGCGTGAAGGGCTCGCTGGTCATCTCCGGCAGCATATAATCAGTGACAAGCATATCAAAAGGTTCACCCTTTGCCTGCGCTTTTGCCAGCATGATAACGGCGCTTTTAGCGTCTTTTGTCGCTGCGCAACGTATGCCGGCGCCAGTAAGCTGGACGGTCAGCACCATGCGGCCGGGCTCAAAATCATCCACAATCAGGGCGCACTTGCCTTTAAGCAGCTGGCGATCGGTATAGGCAGAATTATCGACGGGTGGTTGCGGATCGCGTCCCAGCAACAAATTGACGCTGAATGTTGAGCCTTCACCGGGCGTGCTTTTGGCAGTGACATCGCCCTGCATCATTTTTGCGAGCTGACGGCAGATGGCGAGCCCCAGTCCGGTGCCGCCGAATTTACGCGTGGTCGAAATATCGGCCTGAGAGAATTTGTCAAAAATGATCTGCAGCTTGTCGGCGGCAATGCCAATGCCGCTGTCGCGTATATCGATCTGTATGGCCACCTTGTCATCGCTAGTCTGTGCGGGCCCTTTGGCGATGGTGATGAGAATATAGCCCTGCTGGGTGAATTTGATGGCGTTGGACAGCAGGTTGGAGAGAATCTGGCGCAGGCGCAGCGGATCGCCCATTACATAACGCGGCGCATCGGGCATGAAATGCACCAGTAGCTCGACATGATCGTCTTTTTCGCGCGCTTTGGGCGCAAACAGTTCAACGGTATCTTCAATCGCCACTCTGAGGTCAAAACGGATAGTGGAAAGTTCGAGCTTGCCGGCTTCGATTTTGGAGAAATCGAGCAGGTCGTTGATGATTTCAATCAACGTTTCCGCCGAAGCCAGTACGGTGCGGATATTGCTTTCCTGCTGAGTGGTAAGCTCGGTTTCCAGCAACAGTTCGGTAAGCCCGATCATGCTATTTAGTGGCGTACGGATTTCATGACTCATGTTGGCAAGAAATTCGTCTTTGGTGTGATTAGCTACTTCCGCCTTCTTCTGCGCTTCTTCGGCGGAGCGTTTGGCGATAATCACTTCCTGCAGGGTAAGTTTCAGCTGTGCCTGAATGGCCTTGTCCTCGGTAACGTCACGGGCAATCTTGGAAGCGCCGATGATTTGTCCCGTCGCGTCGTGAATCGGTGACACCGTAAGCGAGACGTCGATGCGCTTGCCGTCTTTATGCATACGCACCGTCTCGAAATGTTCGATGCGATTGCCTTTACGTATCTGCGCGATAATGTGTTTTTCTTCCGGCTGGCGTTCATCGGGAATAATAAGGCGAATATGCTGGCCGATGGCTTCGGCTGCGTTATAGCCATATAGCCGTTCGGCAGCGGCATTCCATGAACTGATGATAGACTCGAAGGTTTCACTGATAATCGCGTCCTCGGAGGATTCGACGATAGCGCCCAAGAGTCCGCTGGTTTCGCGGTTGACCTCCTGGAGCTTACGGTTGACCTCCGCGAGCTGCTGCGACCGCAAGTAGATTTCGGATTCCATCTGCTCCATGCGGATGCGCAGGGTTTTGTTTTCCTTTACCTGCGCATGTTCCTGCTTTTTTAGGCGGATGAATTCGGTGACATCCTCCACGCGGTGGATGATGTATGCAATCGCCCCATCGCTGTCGAACACGGGTGAGTTGACCGAGCTCCAGTAGCGCTCGACAAAGCCTCCACCCTCCGATTTAGGCCGGCGGATATCATATTTATGTACGGCCATCGCATCAGGCGCGCTGTAGGTAAGCACGCTGTCGAGCGAGGCTTTGAGGTTGCGCGTGGGATGCGCGGTAGGATCATCCGGGTTATCGGGAAACACATCAAACAGGTGACGGCCAAGAATTTCCTCGCGCCTGGTCATCGTGGCTACCAGGTACGCGTTGCTTGCGGCAACGATGACCAGCTCTGTGGTCAGCACCAGATAAAGTCCGGGGGCGGACTCAAATAAATCCTGAAAATCGGGAGTTGGAATTGCGGTGGATTGTGCTTTCATTATCCAGTCCGAAGGAGCAGCTCACTCCTTTTTTTTAAGTACTTATATTAACGTTTAATATAAGCAGATTCATTATAAAAAATGTATAGGTTTCATTAATAAATGTATCACAATAGAACAAAATTTTACTAAAATTCTCTATATGTGTCATAGAGTTGATAATATTTGCCATTGGACGTTCAAAGAGTATTTTGCCTATAATGCTAGACGGCTTTTACACAGTCTTGAAGTAAGACAAACATAGAAAATTTATACCAGACATTCGATAATCATGTGAGATGTTGATAAGTAGGCATGCTGTCGAAAAATGACGTTAATAAAGAATATGGCGGGCTCACAGCAGGGGTCACTTAACCCAATAATTCAGGGAAAAAAGCCGATGTCGCCGAGTGCGCTACCCGAAGACAAGACCGCCTCTAACATTTCACCGCAAGATGAAATCGCATCGCTGGCGGCCACCTTGGAGCGCGCCAAGGAAGACCTCGAACTTATCAGTTACGTTGCGTCGCATGATCTGCAGTCGCCCTTGCGAGCCATTTTAAGTGCCTGTGAGAATCTGCGTGGCCAGAAAGCTCTTGCCGATAGCTCCGCGCAGGCCTCGTTGCAAAAGATTGTATCTGAAACCGGACGGCTTAAAACGCTGCTGCACGGGGTGATGGATTATCTGCGGCTCGAGACGTTTGGCCCTTCGCGTTCGCTGGTCGACGGCAACGAGATTGCTGAAGCGGCGCGCGCGGTGCTTGAAGACAAGATTCGAACCACCAACGCTAAAATAAGCGTCGATACTTTGCCGGCGGTATATGGCCATCGCGGCAGGCTTACCCGCCTGTTTATGCATCTGCTTGAGAATTCACTCAAGTTTCACAGCAGCAATGCGCCCACAATACATATTTCAGCACGTCGGCAGGGCACGATGGCGGAATTCTGCGTGCAGGATAACGGCATCGGCATTGATGAAGAATATCGGGATATTATTTTTACGCTATTTCAGCGCCTGCATCCTGCCGGCACATATCACGGCGACGGCATTGGCCTTGCGCTCTGCCGCAAAATCGTCGAAGCCCACGGCGGAATGATATGGATGAAATCCACGCCGGGCGAGGGCACCCGTTTTTATTTTACATTACCAATTGTACGCACGGACACTTGAAAAAGGAGAAAAAAGATGACCCTTACTCACAAGAAGCCGATGGAATATGCAGAAACAGTCGATGTCTCCGTGCTGCTGATAGAAGATTCACTGGACGATGGTGTCGCCATCACCAAAGCTTTTATTGAAGGCGAGATGTTTTATGGCTTCAAGGTTATCCGCAAATATACGCTGGAGGGTGGCCTCAGCTATCTGCGCAGTGCAAAAGTGGATGTGGTGTTACTCGATCTGGGGCTGCCCGATGCCAGGGAACTCAAAGCAGTGACGGCCATCCATGAACTCTACCCGGAAATACCCATTATCGTCATCAGCGGCTACTCCAACGTCGAGATGGTGCATAAGGCCCTGCAAAGCGGTGTGCAGGAGTTTCTCATTAAGGGTGAGTCGAGCAGTGCGGTGATACGCCAGAGTCTCTATCAGGCGCTCGCCCGCAAGAAAATCGAACGCGCCTATCAAAACGGCGAGAAGCTGTAAAATCGGATTGGCCCGTTTTAAGCGGCCTCATGCGAGGTGGCGGCGCAGCGTGATATCTCGTCAATCTCCGGCATAAGCTTTTCCAGATGCAGGGCTGCCTTGAGCAGTTGCTCAGTCTTCTCTGCCTGTTCCTTATTGGCGAAGTTGCTGCTTTCGTTTTCCAGACGCTGCATTTCTTCTGCTGACAATTTCAGATGGTCATGCAAGTCATGAAGCCACTGCATATCCTTGCCGGGAAAATCATGTATCGCCTGCACGCCGCGGCGATAGGAATCAAGCCAGCTCTCCAGCACTACGATTTCCCCGCGAATAGCTTCTTCGGCGGGTAAGGGCGAATGATGCTCAATGAGGTATTTAAGCTCATGGATAAGGTTTTCCACATGCCCGACTTCCTGTTTACGTGTGCGCACCGCGCTTTTAGGCTTTTTGCTGTGATCCTTCATATTCTGCATAAAAACTCCTCCTACAGTAAAAGGGCAATAGACCCCTTAAGTACAAGGGTAAAATGCAGAGCATAAAGATGCTAAGCGGTGGGGCGGAAGGTTTATAAAGAAACTGTAAGCTATCGTTTTTATCCCTTAACGGAATTTCTATATTTTTGCAGTGAGAAGCGGATGGGATATTGATTAAAAATATAGCATCACTAACTACTCCCAATTTTTTAGCATAAGTGTTTATGGCAGCGCATACCTTGATGCAAAGACAGCAGACAATGGCGGCCACCGTGCAAAAGGAAGGCAGGCTTTTCCTTGCTGCCTTGCAACAGGTTGAATATGGCCGCATGGTCATCGTTACCCCTGACAATGTTGTTCTCACTTTTGCCGGCTGGAAAAAAGGCCCGTCGGCGCATTTGCGGCTCTATGACTGGAAAGCGCTTGATGCCCTGGTGGTGCGCGGCGAGGTGGGATTTGCCGAAGCCTATATTGAAGGCCAATGGGACAGCGAGAATCTATTGGCATTGCTCACGTTTGGATTGGTCAATTCGCAATCGCTCGAGCGGTTTTTCCACGGCAAGCCTTGGCAGGCGATTTGGCTTTATTTGCAGAACGCCATGAATGGCAATTCACTGCGCGGGAGCCGGCGCAATGTAGTGGCGCATTATGATCTGGGAAATGATTTTTATGCGTTGTGGCTTGATAAAGGCATGACCTATTCCTGCGGCCTTTTTGACGGCGACAGAACACGCACACTGGAGCTGGCGCAGCAGGCCAAATATTATCGTATTTTGCACAAACTGGGCGCAAAACCCGGTGAACATATACTGGAAATCGGCTGTGGTTGGGGCGGATTTGCCGAGACTGCCGCGCGAGAAGGCTTGTATGTCACCGCCATTACCTTATCTGATCGTCAGGCGCTTTATGCGCAGGAGCGCATCACCGAAGCGAAACTCGATAAGAGGGTGTCGGTGGAGCTGATGGATTACCGCCAATTAGAAGGATCGTTCGATCATATCGTTTCCATCGGCATGTTTGAGCATGTGGGCGAACGTTACTGGCCCGTGTATTTCCGCACCATCAGAGAGCATCTGAAGCCCGGTGGCAAAGCCATGATTCAATCGATTACCCTTGATGACTACTTGTTTGAAACGTTGCGCGGTTATAGCGGATTCATCGAGAAATATATCTTTCCTGGCGGCATGTTGCCCTCCAAGGCACGTTTTTGCGCCGTTGCCGCACGTGAAAAGTTGGAATGCGAAGAGATTTACGGATTCGGCCAGGACTATATCATTACGCTTGAACACTGGCTTTCACGCTTTGAGGCACAAAAGGAAAATATCAAGGCGATCGGCGGCTACGATGAAGCATTCCTGCGCCTGTGGAGATTCTATCTTTGCTCCTGCATTGCATCCTTTAGTAGCCAGCGGACCGATGTCATGCAAGCTCTGCTCACGCATGCAGAGTAAATAAGATCGCCTTATTTAATAATGATCGTAGTGATCATCATGATGGTAATGGTCATAATGATCGTGCCTGAATTCATGGCGATCATGCGCGTGTAATTCATGGTAATGGTGTTCGCGCCAGTATTGCCAGTCATGATGGCGATGCCAGACATCGTAATACTCGGGGTAGGGTGAGAAATACACCAGCTGTGGCGAGGCGTAGACTGGCTCCTCATAGACGGGCGCCGGGGGATATACAGGAGCCGCGACTATGACTTCGGCGCCGTAAGCGGCAGTGCTGACGCATAAGCACAGAACTAGCCCGTAAAAACCATATCTCTTGTCCATAACATCTCCTTGAGAATTATTCAGCGACCCCTGCCTCCGGTGGCGGGGACAGGTATTTCGATTCCGGTATTGCCCGAATTAGGGTAAGGCGCATCGTCATTACTGGGTGCGGAAGGCAGGTTCTTGTCATCAATTTTCGTGCGGCCGGGATCATAGACGATACCTTTCGTCTTTTTAGGTACCTCGGCCGGCACCTTATGAATGTCGCTGGAGCTGCTGTTGACCGCGGGAGGATCGTCAGGGGCGGGGTTGAGCTGGTTGGTGGAAGGATGGTCGGTGTTCAGCGGCTGGGGCATGCTGATATCCTCAGCAAACACCGCGCCTGCTGGCAATTGCGCCACCAGCAGGCCGAGAATAATTCTATGAACAATTTTTTGCATGCATTACACCTTATTGTTCGTCTGGAATAAGTTGTGAGCTGGTGATGCTGACCACCGTGCCTTCAGGCACTCTGGGCGGCAAGCCAGTGCTCGATACACGGATGACCGGTGCGGGGGTGAGAACGGCCAGTTCACGCGGAGTGGCGATCAGGCCGTCGACACGATAGAGAATACTGCCGAACAGCTGGTTTTCACTCAGCACTTTCTCGCCATCGACCGCATAGGAGCCACGCGAAGGCTCACTGCCGATGACATGACGATTATCAATGGAGAACATGCTCATGATGCCACCGGCCTGCGTGCCGATATCACTTAAATGTTTTTCACCAGGTACAATGTGATTGCGCAGAATTTCCGCTACCTGGCCTTTGCATTCGGCAGAATAGAAGCAGGGATATTGGCTCTGGGGCAGTTTGGCGAATGCTTCATTGGTGGGAGCAAAAACGGTGTAGGACTGGCCTTCCTGCAGTTCGTTGATGACGCCGGTATTTACCAGTCCCGCATAGAATAAGGAAAGATCGTCGCGGCTTTTGAGGGCATTTTCCACCGTGCTGTTGCCGGCCTCTGCCGCAGTGGCGGTCAGGGCAGTGAGGGCAGTAAGCACAGCTAAATTGCGCAGCATGTGTTTCATAAGAACCTTGCGCAGCATGTGTTTCATAAGAACCTCCATAATAAAATAAAAAATGTGTTGAGGGTATTGACGTGATCAACTTTGAGTATTGTATGAAAGCCTGCCCAAATTATAATAAAGGCACAATAGAAAGTGCCGGAGTATTTATAAACGGACAGTCAAGCTTTGTAACCCTTGAAAATAGCCGCTTTTAGAGCAGCTGGCTTATGTACTTATGTCGAGTTTATAAAACGGCAGGATAGGGACATCGTATCCTGATCTGCCTTATGGCACTTCTTTTAGGCATGCGGTTATCCCAACCGTACATAATCTCAAATGGAGAGAGTCATGAACAAGGAACAAGCACAAGGCAAGTACGAACAGATCAAAGGCAAACTCAAGGAAACCTGGGGCCGTCTTACCGACGATGAAATGGCTTTCTATGAAGGCAGCCGCGAAAAATTCTATGGTGCGCTGAAAGAAAAATACGGCGTAGCCAAGGAAGAAGCCGAAAAACGTATCAAGGATATTGAAGCCGCCTGCAACAAGAACAAAGACGCTGCTTAATCCGTAATTCTGTTAACCTAAGGAGAAATACCATGTTTACATCTGCAACGAAGGAAGGCACCCCCAGCATTAAGAGTTCTTCACGTACGATTGGTGAGGACATTCACGAGGCTGCGGATGCTGCCGAACATGATCTGCGCGCGACCGCCAACAAGATGGGCCGCAAAGTGCGCGGATTCCTTGACGAAAGCAGCGAAGGGATTTCGCATGCCGCGGAGACCGTGAGTACGCGTATCCATGAAAAACCGGTGCAATCAAGCATGATAGCGCTGGGAGTGGGTGTGGTACTCGGCATATTGCTGCGTCGCTAGGTATCCCATGGAAAAGCTGCTTGCGATTGTAAGCATTGGCCAGAACATCTACGGAAAATGGCTGTTCAGGCGACTTCTTCTAGGCATGATCGTGGTGACGGGCCTGACTATCGTCACCGCGATGATTATAGGCACAACGCTGATAGGTGGCCTCTATGCCACCTATCTTGCGTTGCTGCATTTTGGTTATGACCCGCACAGCGCGGTGCTCATCGTCGTTGTGCTCAGTGTGGCCATCGCCGGCACGCTGATCATTCTGACGCTGATGTTTTTCAGTCACCTGCGCAGCATGCCACGCAAGCTGATGAAAACTAAATCCCCTGCGCTTTCCGAAGCCAGTGAAGTGGTGAATGCTTTTCTGGAAGGGCTTATCGGCAGTGCGCCGCGCACGTAGAGAATACACGAGGTTCAGCCTTTTGATTGCTAATATCTTGGCATTATTTTCTTTACCGTGTATCAACATCTCATGCGCAGCATTAATCCGGCGACGGGCGACATAATCCACGAATATACCGCGCACAGCCAGCATCAGGTGAATGGCAATGTCGATAAGGCGCATGCCTGTTTTGCCCGGTGGAAAACCTATTCCTTTGAAAAACGCGGCAGTTTCTTACGTCTTGCCGCCTCGCAGCTGCGCAAGCGCAAGGATGAATTTGCCGCATTGATGGCCGACGAAATGGGCAAGCCGTTAAAGGAAGGCGTCGCAGAGATCAAAAAATGCGCACTCGCCTGTGATCATTATGCAGCACATGCTCAATCACTGCTGGCTGATGAGCCGATAAAGACCGATGCGAGCAAAAGCTTTGTTGCCTATGAACCTATCGGTGCGGTGCTTGCGATCATGCCGTGGAATTTTCCTTTCTGGCAGGTATTCCGTTTTGCCGCCCCCAATCTCATGGCAGGCAATGTTGGCCTGCTCAAACATGCTTCCAATGTGCCGGGTTGCGCCCTTGCGATTGAGCAAGTATTTCACGACGCCGGCTTTCCCGAAGGATGCTTTTGCACCTTGCTGATTGGCAGCGATGCAGTGGACGCGCTCATCGCTCATCCGCATATTCGCGCCGTTACGCTGACGGGCAGTACGGCCGCGGGTAAAAAAGTGGCGGCCAAAGCCGGTTCATTGATCAAGAAAACCGTGCTTGAGCTGGGCGGCAGCGATGCCTATGTCATCCTCGCCGATGCCGATGTCAAAGCCGCTGCCATTGAATGTGCCAAAAGCCGACTTATCAATTCCGGGCAAAGCTGCATCGCAGCGAAACGTTTCATCGTGCTTTCGCCGGTAAAGGAAGCATTTGAAAAACATTTCATTGATTATTTTGCAACCATCAAAGCGGGCGACCCCAGGGATCAGGCATCGGGTATTGGCCCGATGGCACGCGAGGATTTACGTGATGCGCTGCACAAGCAGGTGCAGGCAAGCCTTGCCAAGGGGGCAGTGCTGCGTCTTGGCGGCAAGGTTCCGCCTGGGCCGGGCGCCTTTTATCCGCCGACGGTGTTAAGTAACGTCAAACCCGGGATGGTAGCATTTGACGAAGAATTATTTGGCCCGGTGGCTTCCATTATCGAAGCGAAGGATGAAGATGAAGCCTTTGCGCTTGCCAATGCCACAAGTTTTGGGCTTGGTTCGGCCATCTTCACAGCGGATGCGGCCCGCGGCGAAGAACTGGCGCGCACCCGTATGGATGCTGGGCAGGCCTTCGTCAACGCCTTCGTGCGATCCGATCCGCGCCTGCCGTTTGGCGGCACAAAAGAAAGCGGTTACGGAAGAGAGCAGGGCGCACAAGGCATCCGCGAATTCATGAATGCCAAAACCGTCTATATTGCCTGATAGTAGGTTAGTGCGCAGTATCGCTGGGTGTTTTGCGTAGCGCGATGAGCAGTTTTTCCAGCCCCTCCATATCGACGGGTTTGACGAGATGATAGTCAAATCCCGCCGCCTGTGAGCGCTGCAGGTGCTCGGGCTGGCTCCAGCCGGAATGGGCAATAATGAGGCTATGGGCAAAAGCCGGATCGGCACGCAGCTGGCGACAGACATCGTAGCCACTCAATTCCGGCAGGCCGATATCAATCAGCACGACATCGGGCTGAAATGCGCGGCTGATGGCAAGAGCCTGCAGGCCGTCTGCGGCAAGCTGCACTTCATATCCAAGCAGTTCCAGCATCCAGCCCGTTGTTTGGGCCAGCGCCTCATTGTCATCGGCCACCACTGCGCGCATGCCCGTCGGTGAGATACTGGTATCCGATTCCTGTGTGAAGGGTGTTTTGGTCGAAGAATAGGTCATCGTCTTGCCCTCATTATGTCCTGCGCACGGACAGATTGGCCAGAACACGGTGCAGATTTTTATAATCCACCGGTTTAATCATATGCATGTCAAAACCGGCTTCCTGAGCGCGGCGCTGGTCTTCGTCGCGGCCATAGCCGGTAAGGGCGATGACATAAGACGATGAAAGTTCCTCATCGTTGCGCAGGGTGCGTGCCACCTGATAGCCGTCCATGTCGGGCAACCCAATATCGCAGAGCACGATCTGGGGGCGGAAAGTACGGGCAATTTCAATTCCCGCTGACCCGGTGAACACCGTCCTGACCTCATGCCCGTCATACATAAGCAGTGATTGCATGCTCTCCGCAGTGGGCATGTTATCTTCGATGAGCAGGACGCGGTATTTTACGACCTCGGTCGCAATATTTTCGGCGGCAGCGATGCCGTTTACTGCGTGCGTATGGTCAATCGGCATGCGCAGCGTGAATTGCGTGCCCTTACCCAGCCCGTCGCTATTGACCTGCACCGTGCCGCCATGCAGTTCGATCAGACCTTTCACCAGTGCTAAGCCCAGCCCAAGGCCGCCGCGGCTGCGGTCCAGGCCCTGATCAGCCTGGCGAAATACGTCAAAAACGCAGGGCAGCATCGCGCGCTCGACGCCGATACCGGTGTCCGACACGGTGATAGCCGCCATATGGCCTTTTTTCTCCAGTTCCATACTGACCGTGATCAGACCGCCCGGATCAGTGAATTTGTGAGCGTTGTGCAGCAGATTGCTTACCGACTGCACCAGGCGTGTGGGGTCACCCTTCATCCATACCGGTTTTTCGGGAACGCGGATTTCCAAGCGCAGGCCGCTGGCATCAAAAATGCTGCGGTAATCTTCCGCCGTCTGGCGCACGAGCAGCCCAAGATCACAGAATTCCTTGCGCAGCAGAATTTTTCCATGGGCCAGCCGTGTGGCGTCGAGCAAATCATCAATCAAACGCGACATATGCTTTACCTGCCGGTCGACAATATTGCCAAGTTCGGCAAGGCGTGGATTCTGCGGAGCAATGCGAAGCAGCAAGTTTGCCGCATTGAGGATGGGGCCCAGTGGATTGCGCAGTTCGTGAGCGAGCATACCCAGAAATTCATCCTTGCGCCGGTCGGCCTCTTCGGCGGCAGTGCGCTTGGCGCGCTCTTCAGCCTGCGATGCCGCCTGGCGGCGCATCTGCGACAGTTCGATGAATACTCTGACCTTTGCTTTGAGGATTTCAGGCACGATGGGGGTGGGCAAATAGTCCACCGCGCCGCTCGCATAGCCTTGCGCCATGCGCATCTCATCGGTGAAGGCGGTAAGGAAGATAATCGGTGTGCGCGAGGATTTTTTCCGGCTGCGGATCAGGGTGGCTATTTCAAATCCATCGATACCCGGCATATTGACGTCGAGCAGAATGACGGCGAATTCATGTTTGAGCACCAGTTTAAGCGCTTCCTCGCCGGAATAAGCTGTCACCAGATTCTGCCCAAGTTCTTCAAGAATGGTTTGATAGACCATCTGGTTCTTGGGCAGATCGTCGACGACCAGTATGTTAACGCGCTCGGCCTCCGATGGCTGCGGGTGGCTGTGTACCACCTCCTCCACATGTTTTACAGCCGCTGCATGATCCATAAAGACTTTCCTAACGATGTAGCCATGCGCGCAAAACCGCCATCATTTGTTCCGTATTCACAGGTTTGGAGAGATAATCCCATGCCCCTGCTTCAATACATTTTTCACGGTCACCCTTCATGGCCTTGGCGGTAACGGCTACAATCGGCAAATCCTTCAGACTTGATATTTTTCGGATTTCACGGATGGTTTCCATGCCATCCATCTCGGGCATCATGATGTCCATGAGCACGATATCGATCTCCCCCTCGTTCTGGAGGATTTTAATGGCATCGCGCCCGTTGTCGGCCGAAAGAATCACCATATGGTGCTCTTCCAATACGCTGGTGAGAGCAAAAATATTGCGTGTATCATCATCGACGATGAGCACTTTCTTTCCGGCCAGCATTTTATCGGACTGATGCAAATCCATCATTTTCTTCTGCCAGGGTTCGGGCAGGCTGGTAATATTGGAATGCATGAAAGAGGTTACCATATCGAGCAGGCGGTCGGGCGAGAGCGCTTTACGAATGAGATGAGTTCTCTGGAGTCGACGCAGCAGTGCGGCATCGGCTTTGCCTTCGCCGTACAATATGATCGGCACTTGATTGCAGGCGCTTTTGGCCTCGTCGTCAGCCACGGGCAGTTTGCTTGCGACCTCAAGCGATTTGGGACTGAGAATAAGGCAATCAATCTCGTTTTCCGAGGAAAGGCGATCCGCCGCTGATGCTTCGGTTTCCACAAAAATATTAATATTGTCGGAGGTAATCGTCTTCAAAAGACGACTGCGCCGCTTGGCATCAGGCTCGACCACCACGATGTTTTTCTTTTGGCGATCACCATAGTGCGCAAGGTTTTGCAGCAGCTTGTCAAGCACATCACGTTTCTGTATCGGTTTGGCCACGAACGCCAGTGCACCGGAGGAGAGAGCCTGATCGCGCGAGTCATCGGTGGAGATGACGCATACCGGGATATGGCGTGTGGCAATGTCGTTCTTGAGTCGCTCCATAATGCGCCATCCCTGAATGTCGGGTAGGTGAATATCGAGCAAAATAGCATCGGGATCGTAGTCATGCGTCAAAGCGAGTGCGGCAGCACCCAGCGAGGTCACAAGGCCCTTGTAACCCATCTCATGTGCGGTATCGAGCATGAAACGGGCAAAGCCCAGATCATTCTCGACGATAAGCAGCACACGGTCGCCTGGGCGGATGAACATGCGATCGTCGCCGATTTCATTAATAAGCTGGCCAATCTCCGGCTGCTGGTTATCGATTACTATTTCATGCGCATCGGATGCTGGCGATGCGTAACGGGTCGGCACGGGCTGGAATTTTTCCGGCGATTCGAGACGCTCAGGGGATGCATCGCTGCCCCCTGAAGCCCTGCGCGGACGCGAAGGTGAGTAGACCGTTGGCAGGTAGAGGGTGAAACTGCTGCCTTGGCCGGGCGTTGAAATGAGACGGATTTCGCCGCCCAGCAGTCGCGAGAGTTCGCGGCTGATGGCCAGTCCAAGGCCCGTGCCGCCGTATTTGCGGCTGGTCGAACCGTCGGCCTGCTGGAAGGCTTCAAAGATAATCATCTGCTTATCGAGCGGTATGCCGATGCCGGTGTCGGATACTTCAAACGCGAGCACTTCATTGGCGCGATTAAGATCCTCGTTGGAGGTACTCCAACCGGACTGCGCAATCTGGACGTTGAGGTTAACCTTGCCGTGATGGGTAAACTTGAAGGCGTTGGACAGCAGGTTTTTGATGATTTGCTGCAGGCGTTTGGCGTCGGTATACATGGATTTCGGTAACACCGAATTGAAAAGAATATTGAACTCGACGCTCTTGGATTCGGCCACGTGCGTGAAGGTACGTGCGACATACCCGTGCAGATCGTCGAGGCGCAGTTCGCTGCTTTCCACCATTACCGTGCCCGATTCGATCTTCGACAGATCGAGAATATCATTAATCAGCATCAGCAGGTCGTTGCCGGAACTGTGAATGGTCTTGGTGAAGTCGATCTGTTTGCCGGTCAGGTTGCCTTCCGAGTTCTTGGTCAATTGATCGGAAAGAATGAGCAGGCTGTTAAGCGGTGTGCGCAGCTCGTGGCTCATATTGGCAAGGAATTCTGACTTGTACTTGGAGGTAAGGGCAAGCTGCTTTGCTTTGTCTTCAAGTTCCTGGCGGGCTTGTTCCACTTCCTCGTTTTTGCGCTCCACCTCCTGATTTTGGTCAGCGAGCAGGCGGGCTTTTTCCTGCAGCTCCTCGTTGGTCTGCTGCAGCTGTTCCTGGCGGCTTTGCAGCTGCAGAGCTAGCGATTGGGACTGTTTAAGCAGATCTTCCGTACGCATGTTGGCTTCAATGGTGTTAAGCACGATGCCGATGGATTCCGTTAGCTGATCAAGAAAGGCTTTGTGCGAAGGATTGAATCCATCGAATGACGCCAGCTCAAGCACGCCCTTGACCTGTCCTTCAAAGATGAGCGGCAGCACGAGCACGCTGCGCGGTGAGGCTTCGCCCAGCCCCGAGGAGATGCGAATATAATCCTGCGGAAGATTGTCGAGCACGATTTTCTGTTTTTCCAGCGCGCACTGGCCGATAACGCCTTGGCCCAGACCAATCTGTTTGCCGATTTGCTCCCTGCCGTCGGAGGCAAAATTGGCAAGCAGCGTCAACTGCGGTTGCATCTCTTTGCTGTCGAGCACATAGAATTCGGCCAGCTGCGCGGATACCACCGGGCAGAGCTCGGAGAGCACCATGCGTCCGACGTTGGTAAGATCGCGTTGGCCCTGCAACATGCGGCTGAACTTGGCGAGGTTGGTTTTCAGCCAGTCCTGTTCGGTGTTTTTCTGCGTGGTGTCACGCAGGTTGCTGATCATTTCATTGATCGTATCCTTGAGCACGGCCACTTCGCCTTGCGCTTCCACGGTGATGGATCGCGTAAGGTCGCCCTTGGTCACGGCAGTGGCCACCTCTGCAATGGCGCGCACCTGCGTAGTAAGGTTGGCGGCGAGCTGGTTGACGTTTTCGGTGAGACCTTTCCATGTGCCCGACGCACCCGGCACCTTTGCCTGACCGCCCAGCTGTCCTTCGACGCCCACTTCGCGTGCCACCGTGGTCACCTGGTCGGCAAATGTCGCAAGCGTGTTGATCATGCTGTTAATAGTATCGGCAAGCTCGGCGATCTCGCCTTTGGCTTCCACCGTCAGTTTGCGCTTGAGCTCGCCGTTGGCGACCGAGGTCACCACTTTGGCGATACCGCGCACCTGACTGGTAAGATTATCGGCCATGCGGTTCACCGAGTCGGTCAAATCCTTCCAGGTGCCCGATACGCCTTCCACCCTGGCCTGACCGCCGAGCTTGCCTTCGGTACCCACTTCGCGCGCCACACGTGTCACCTCGGCAGCAAACGAGTTAAGCTGATCCACCATGGTGTTGATAGTATTTTTAAGCTCTAAGATTTCGCCTTTGACGTCCACCGTGATCTTCTTGGAAAGATCGCCTGCGGCCACGGCCTTGGTCACGTCGGCGATGTTACGCACCTGACCGGTGAGGTTGGACGCCATGAAGTTCACCGAGTCGGTCAAATCCTTCCAGGTGCCGGCCACACCTTTCACGTCGGCCTGACCGCCGAGCTTGCCTTCGGTACCCACTTCGCGCGCCACGCGCGTCACCTCGGCGGCGAAAGAGTTAAGCTGGTCCACCATGGTATTCACCGTATTTTTCAACTCAAGAATTTCGCCTTTGACGTCCACCGTGATCTTGCGCGACAAGTCGCCGTTGGCAATAGCGGTACCGACCTCGGCGATGTTACGCACCTGACCGGTCAAGTTACCGGCCATCATGTTCACCGAGTCAGTCAAATCCTTCCAGGTACCTGCGACGTCTTTCACATCGGCCTGACCGCCGAGCTTGCCTTCGGTACCCACTTCGCGTGCCACACGAGTCACCTCGGCGGCAAACGAGGAGAGCTGGTCCACCATGGTGTTAATCGTGGCCTTGAGTTCCAAGATTTCGCCTTTGACGTCCACCGTCACCTTTTTAGACAAGTCGCCGTTGGCAATAGCGGTTGCCACTTCGGCGATATTACGCACCTGACCGGTCAAGTTACCGGCCATCATGTTCACCGAGTCGGTAAGATCCTTCCACGTGCCGGCCACGCCTCTTACCTCGGCCTGTCCGCCGAGCTTGCCTTCGGTACCCACTTCGCGCGCCACACGCGTCACCTCGGCGGCAAACGAGTTGAGCTGGTCCACCATGGTGTTGATGGTGTCTTTGAGCTCTAAAATTTCACCTTTCACGTCCACCGTGATCTTGCGCGACAAGTCGCCTGCGGCCACGGCCTTGGTCACGTCGGCGATGTTACGCACCTGGCTCGTGAGGTTACCGGCCATTGAGTTCACCGAGTCGGTAAGATCCTTCCACGTACCGGCCACGCCCTTCACTTCAGCCTGACCGCCGAGCTTGCCTTCGGTACCCACTTCGCGTGCCACACGCGTCACCTCGGCGGCAAACGAGTTAAGCTGGTCCACCATGGCGTTGATGGTGTCTTTGAGTTCGAGAATTTCGCCGGCGACGTCCACCGTGATCTTACGCGACAAGTCGCCGTTGGCCACAGCGGTGGTCACCTGCGCGATGTTACGCACCTGACCGGTGAGGTTGGACGCCATGAAGTTCACCGAGTCGGTCAAATCCTTCCAGGTGCCCGACACGCCTTCTACTTTGGCTTGTCCGCCGAGCTTGCCTTCAGTACCCACTTCGCGCGCCACGCGCGTCACCTCGGCGGCAAACGAGTTAAGCTGGTCCACCATGGCGTTGATGGTGTCTTTGAGCTCGAGAATTTCGCCGGCGACGTCCACCGTGATCTTACGCGACAAGTCGCCGTTGGCCACGGCGGTGGTCACTTGCGCGATGTTACGCACCTGGCTCGTGAGGTTACCGGCCATTGAGTTCACCGAGTCGGTCAAATCCTTCCATGTGCCCGACACACCTTCCACCTTGGCTTGTCCGCCGAGCTTGCCTTCGGTACCCACTTCGCGCGCCACGCGTGTCACTTCCGATGCGAAGGAGCGCAATTGATCCACCATCGTGTTGATGGTGTTTTTAAGTTCAAGAATTTCGCCTTTGACGTCCACCGTCACTTTCTTGGACAAGTCGCCGTTAGCCACAGCGGTTGCCACTTCGGCGATGTTACGCACCTGACCGGTCAAGTTACCGGCCATCATGTTCACCGAGTCGGTAAGATCCTTCCACGTACCGGCCACGCCCTTCACTTCGGCCTGACCGCCGAGCTTACCTTCGGTACCCACTTCGCGCGCCACGCGCGTTACCTCTGCGGCGAATGAGCCCAGCTGCGCCACCATCGTGTTAATCGTTCGCGCGGTGCGCAGGAATTCGCCCTGCAGAGGCCGGTCGTCAATATCGAGCGCCATCATCTGTGAAAGATCGCCTTGCGCCACCGCACCGATCACGCGCGCGGTTTCACTGGTCGGATGCACCAGATCGTCGATGAGGTTGTTTACCGATTCGACGGAACCCTGCCAGAAACCGCTGACATCGCCTAGCGACAGGCGCTGGCTGAGTTTACCTTCTTTACCGACAGCGCGGCTTAAGCGCCCAAGCTCATCGGCGATACGTTCGTTCATTTCGACTACGGCATTGAAAGCGTCGGCGACCTTGCCGGCGACACCGGTCCATTCGGCAGGCAAGCGCACTTGGGTCTTGCCATTTTTAAGGGCATTGAGCGCGTAAAGCAGCGCTGTCATTTCATTGCCGGGACTTGGCGGGGGCGGGGGTTCATCTATGAGTTGCAGGGCCGCATTTGCTGCTGACATTTTAGCCACTCCTTATGTAAAAGAGGGATGAACCGCCTACTCTTTATTATTAGAGCGACGAAAGGCGTAAGCGAACAATGCGGTTGGTGAAGGGAAGTTATAAAAAAGGTATAAATATGACGGGGATCCCGAAATAGTTATTCGCGGGAACGTTGTGGAAAATCCATTATACCTATAACTATCAATTACTTGCTTTATTTCCGGGCAAAGTGTGCCGAGAGCCCGATGGTATCAACATAAAACCCCTGTAGGCGATAAATGCGGTGGGGCAAACACTACTCTCAGCCGGCATTAAAAAACCATGTGGGGGAAAACATGGTGCATCAAGAGCGGATATTTTTTCATGGCATATTCCCGATCATTTATGAGGCATTTATCATTTCGGCCAAAAAATGCCGTATCACTAATGGCATCCTTATGTCGCGGCGACGACACTGAAGGCATCTTGCACAGGAGCGATTCATGGCATCTGATACTGCGGAGTTATCCAGAGTACGGCGCAAACCAGCGTCTCCCTATATTGGCAATGACAGTGCTGCAGTGCCGGCACTATCTCAGCCGGGCGCAGAGCTGCAAGCGCTGACGGAATCGGTCACCCGTGTAGCCGACATGCTCGAAACATTATCACGCCCGCTGATGGCGTTTCTGGAAACGGTTACGCCAGTACACGGCGAGGTTTATGACGGCATACAAGTAAACCAGTTGCTCGCGACAAGCCCGATTGCGCCACTGCTGGCGGATGAAGGCATCACTGATATTTTTATCAACGGGCCTAAGGAAATTTATATCAATCGCGATAATATCCTGGAGAAAACAGATATCATTTTTGCCGATGCCCGCAGCCTGCGTAAGCTTGCTCAGGCGATTGCCAGCTCTGTCGGCCGCAATCTTGATCCCAGGCGCCCCCTTATCGACGCCCGGCTAAAAGATGGCAGCCGTGTCAATATTATCGCGCCGCCGATGGCGGTGGACGGGCTTAGCATATCCATCCGCAAATTTCCCAAGCAGGAAATTACACTTGCCGATTTGATCGAAAAAGGCGAGATGTCGCAGCAGATGGCCGAGTTTCTCAAGCTATGCGCGCAGCACCGCGTGAGCCTGCTCATCAGCGGTGGCACAGGCACAGGCAAGACTACATTGCTTAATGCAATTTCGCATTTCATTCCTGACAGCGAGCGTATTATCACTATTGAGGACACCGCGGAACTGCGCTTGCAACAACCGCATGTGGTGCGGCTTGAGATAAAAGAACCGCAGACCATCGATGAACGCAAAGAGGAAGTGAACGCTTCCGATCTGGTGCGCAATGCGCTGCGCATGCGGCCGGATCGCATCATCGTCGGCGAAGTGCGTGGCGAAGAAGCCTACGACATGATTCAGGCGCTCAGTACCGGTCATGACGGATCGATGTCGACCGTGCATGCCAATGCTCCCCGTGACGCCCTTACGCGTATTGAAAACCTGATGGGGCCGCGCATGCAGAATACCTCTGCTGCAAGTATCCGCCAGCAGATCGTCTCTGCGCTCCATCTCATTGTTCAGCTTGTCTATGATGTTGACGGCAAGCGTAGGGTCTCAAACATATCCGAAATTGTCGGTATGGAAGGCGAGACGCCTACGATGCAGGAGATTTTCAGCGTTGAATCATCTGGTAAGGGCAAGACACAGCGCTGGACGCAGATTATCCCGCATCATGCAAGACTCTCCGCCGCGATGCGGGCGCATCCGCTTTTTACCATCGCGCCCGGCGAGCTTAATGCATGAAGATTATCTCGGCTTTTCGCAGACATTACCTGCTTACCGCGCTGCTGGTATTGTTGATTGCGGCGGGTGTAGCCGCGCATATGTATTTTAACCAATGGCTGCTGGGCCATGTAAATGAGGTTTTAAGCCATATTGATGGCTATGAAGGCTCCGCCAAGAGCATCGATATTGATCTGTATCGCGGCGCCTATCGTATTCATACACTGAAAATATACAAAAAATCCGGGCATATTCCCACGCCCTTCCTTGATATCGAGACCGTAGACTTGTCACTTCAGTGGACGGCGCTGTTTCATGGCAGGATTGTGTCGGATATCGAATTGACCAAGCCGGTGCTCAATTTTGCCGTCAATCCGTCCGGCACTGCCAAACAGACGGGGGCAGGCATAGACTGGATCAAGCCGATTAAGGCGCTGGCGCCCATTGACATCAACCATGTTATCTTCAAGGAAGGCAAGCTGACCTATCAGGATTTCTCCACTGCGCCGAAAGTGAATATCTATATTCACCATATGTCAGGTGAGCTAAGCAATCTGCGCAATGTCGTGGATCGCTCAGATCCCCTGCCTTCGCGGCTTTCACTGAAAGGCGATTCCATTGGCGACGGAAAGCTAAAAATCGACGGCAGGCTTAATATTCTCAAACCCGTGCCGGACATGGATATCGACACCCAGCTTGAAAACGTACATTTGCCCGCGCTGAACGATTATTCGAATGCCTATGCATTGATTGATATCAGGGACGGCAATCTGAATGTCTATTCTCAGCTGATTATCAAAGACGACCAAGTATCGGGATATGTAAAACCGATCGCAACCAATATCTCGCTCATCGATCTTAGAAAAAGCTCCAATCCGGCAAAAATAGCGTGGGAATCGGTAGTATCGGTGTTCCTCACGATATTTACCAATCACCACAATGATCAGTTTGCCACGAAGATCGAACTCAAAGGCAATCTGCATAATATCAACACCGATACATGGTCCGCCATCGAAGGCATTCTGCATAATGCATTTGTCGGCGCCCTGCAGAAAGGGCTGGATATGAAAGATAATACGCAACCATCGGCCCGGTAAGCGGCGGCATCATTATGCCATCTTTAGATAAAGCTTGCCCAAACAGCATATAAAAGCGATGCGCCGCTGCCTAGGGTTGCAGAGAGCAGGAGGAGGAAACGATGAAAAAATATGTGCATTTTCCCACGCGGCGCAGCCGTGTGTATGCTACCTTGCCGGCATTGTTAACAAGCGTGCTACTGCTGACCTACGCTCCTTGTGCCTATAGCGGCGATACATCACGCCCGGATAACGGCAGCGAATTCAGAAACGCCTCTGCTGCCGACTGCTTGCTCGGCACCAACGCCAATAACGGCACTCCTGCTGCCAATTGCAACGGCACTCCTAACAGCAGCACCGTTAACAGTAGCGGCATAACCGCGTCAGGCCAGAAAGGCTCGGCGGCGAGTAACGCCGCGCTGGGTGATGCCAATGCAGCGGCAGCCGCGGGGGCAGGGGCCAATATCAATACCGGTGCCGCCGCCGGAGTGAATACGAACAGTGCGATTTCAGGCGTAACCCATCGATAATCAACCCAGGAGCTATGGATATGAAACCCGTTACAAAAACAGCCAACAACGATGATCACAAAGAAAGCCAGCCTTTCCTCACCGATGTTAAAACATTGCGTTCGCGTGCGCGCGCGCATCTCGGCGAGGGTGCGGTGACGCCTTCCTATCAGGGAGACGTGAAGCAGGCGATCGACATTCTGCAAAGCGTGCTCGCGACGGAAATCGTCTGCGTGCTGCGCTACACCATGAATGCGGTCGCCGCCACCGGCATTGCCAGCGAGGGCGTGAAAGCCGAATTCGATGAACATGCGCGTGAAGAACTCCAGCATGCGCGCCAGGTAGCTGAGCGTATCAACCAATTGGGCGGCAGCCCTGATTTGAATCCCGACAGGCTCACGACGCGCTCGGCATCGCAATATGTTGAGGCCAAGAGTCTGGTCGAAATGATCAAGGAGAACCTGATTGCCGAGCGCATCGCCTGCGAACATTACCGCGAGCTTGTACGCTTTTTTGGTGACAAGGATCCGGGCACTCGCGTGATGATGGAAAGCATCCTGATCAAAGAAGAAGAACATGCCAACGACATGCACGATCTGCTGATTGCCCATGAAGGCAAGCCGATGTTGCATCAGTAACGTGCCTTGTTATTCTCATTAACCCATACGGAGTTTCTCTCATGACTTCCAGCAGTAAAACACTCGTTTTTATCCTCGTCGTGGCTGTCATTGCCGTCGTAGGCTATGGCATACTCACCATGCCCGACAACCGGACCACCTCGCAGCGGGTGGGTGATGCCATCCATGATTTGGATAAAGGCCCAACACAGGCTGCACGCCAGCTTGAAGATCGCACCCCCGGGCAAAAACTGGGCGATGCGGTAAAGGATACCGGCGACAACATCAAGCAGTCCACGGCGGCGGGACAGTAAAAATCAGTAACAAGCATTTTACGCCAGCAAAAATAAAGGGGGGCAAAATGCCCCCCTTTCGGTGTTTGGATTATAAGAATTATTACAGCGGCGGGCTTACTCTGCGGCCGCTTACCAGGCTGTAGACAAGGCTTGCGACGAACAGTACGACGAAGATAATTGCAAGGAACTGGGCAATCTGCGAGAACGTGCCCGCAAGCCCCCAGAAGCCGAATACTGACGCAAGAATCGCCAGAATGAAAAATGTGATGACCCAGTTCAACATAAAACCTCCGAATAAATGAATGCCTTATTGGCCTTTTAAGTTTATCGCCGCCATCGTTATTTTGCGCTACGGGGCGGGGTGAATTGTCATAAGAAACCTATAAACCCAAGCGATATTCTGCTTGGCGTTAAATGACATGGAAAAGATAAAGCAGGATAATGACCGGAATGGGAAGACCCAGTAGCCAAAGTATTAAACCACGCATAACTGCTCCTTATAGAGTGAATAACATACGCAAGATAAGTACGGACATTTCTGCTGAGCGTGACACCGGGGAAGACTGGCCTCCCCGGTAGTCGACGCGGCGTAAGGACTAGTACTCAGAACCGGAGCGCTTTTTGGCGCGGTTCTGTTCTTCCTCGCGCTGACGGCTTTCCTGATCGCGTGAACCCTGATTGCGCTTCTGGTCACGATCATTCTGCTGCTGCGGACGCTGAGGCTGATTCTGGTTTTGGGGATTGTTGCTCATGATCTGCTTACCTCCTTTCGGTCTGTTCCCAGACTTTGCGCATTATCGCCTTAGAAAACGATGCGGGCAGATAGCCATTCTTATAAAACGTTTATAAAGACGGGCGGCAGAACCAGAGATTCAGCGTTTCTTACTGGCCTGGTGGTATTTCTTGCGAATTTTATCGAGATTCACCGAAGGTGCCGGATATTTCATGCGCAGGCCTTCAAGGTACTCGACGAGGATGCGTGAAACGGCGAGATCGCGAAACCATTTCTGATTGGCCGGAATGATAAACCACGGCGCGGCGCGTGTGCTGCAGCGGGCGAGCATGGTTTCGAAAGCGTCGGTATATTCGTCCCAGTATTTGCGCTCGCGGTAGTCATCGGCGCTGATTTTCCAGTGCTTGGCCGGATCGTCGAGGCGCTGCTTGAAACGCCGCAACTGTTCCTCTTTACTGATATGCAGGTAGAATTTGAGAATATGCGTACCGTTCAGCGACAGATGGCGTTCGATGGCATTGATCTCCTCGTAGCGCATGCGTAGTTGTTTCTTGGGTACGAGACCATGAACCCGCGCGACGAGCACGTCCTCGTAGTGCGAGCGATTGAAAATGGTGATTTCACCTTTGGCAGGGACATCGCGGTACGCCCGCCACATGAAGTCATGGTCGAGTTCTTCTTTGCTTGGCTGCTTGAAGGAGCGCACGTGGCAGCCTTGCGGGTTCCATGGCGGCGAAGGCATGGGCGATGACACCGTCCTTGCCGCCGGCATCGCGTGCCTGCAGGCAGATAAGTAACGACTGCTTGTGTTCCGCATAGAGCAGTTCCTGCAATTGGCGCAGCCGCACTGTGGTCTGTTCCTGCGCTTGCTGTGCAGACTTATGGCCTTGATACGTCCCGGTGTAATCCGCATCGACGTCGGATAACCGCACCTTGCTGTCCGGCGCGACAAGAAATCGCTTATAATACTGTGCCATGCCTTATTTTAGCCCATCAGGAAGCATACACAAGCCTTTGTGACCGCCGCCGCCGCACTCCACATCATTTTTTTATATGCGCGGCCGTATGATGAATTGCCTGAAAATGAAAAGGTTAGTCGATGCCGTCTGGTTTTCATATCGAGAAGGATACCGAATCCGGTCATCTTAAGTTGCAGGGTGCGCTTGATATCTATCATGCCCAGAGCGCGCGCAAGACACTTAAAAATGCGTTGGCCGGGGTGCGTCAGTCTGCCATCGATCTATCGGGTATAAGTAAGCTCGACACGGTTGGCGCATTATTACTCCGCCAGCTTCAGGAAAAATATCATGCCACGATTCTGCATCTGAAACCTGAGCATGCTGATCTGTTTAAAATGGTGGCAAAAGCCAAGATGTCGCCGCCTCAGCCACTCAAGCATGCGTCTGCATGGAGACGCTTTGTTGCCGGCACAGGCAAGCAGACGCTGGATGGCTGGAAATGGCTGAAGGAAATCACCGCATTTCTCGGGCAGGTATGCGTGACATTTCGTCTCTCTTTTTCATCCCTTAAGCATTTGCGTCTTGCCGATATCATGCACCAGATCGAGGAAACCGGCATAGAGGCGGTGCCTATCATCTGCACTATGGCATTTATGATTGCCGTCGTGCTGGCCTATCAGGGCATTGCTCAGCTGCGGCCACTCGGCGCCCAGGCACTCACCGTCAATCTGGTGGCAATTTCAGTGCTGCGCGAAATGGGCGTATTGCTCACAGCCATCATGGTGGCAGGCCGCTCCGGCAGTTCATTTACCGCTGAAATCGGCGTGATGAAGGTGCGCGAGGAAGTGGATGCGCTCAAGGTCATCGGCATTAACCCGTTTGAGGTGCTGGTCATGCCTCGGTTATTTGCGCTGGTCATCACGCTGCCACTTCTTACCTTTCTGGCGGACATGATGGGACTGCTGGGAGGCGGCATCATGTCATTGCTCCTTATTAATATCTCGCCGGGTGCTTACATCGATCATGTGCGCATGGTGGCGCATGGCAGTGATTTTTGGGTAGGCATGATCAAGGCGCCGGTGTTTGCCTTTCTTATTGCCCTGATTGGCTGCATGCATGGCATGAAAGTCTCGGGTTCGGCCGAGAGCGTGGGCAAGCAGACCACTGCCGCTGTGGTGAAATCGATATTTCTGGTGCTGGTGGCCGATGCATTTTTTTCCATCGTATTTGAGAAAATGGGCATATGACCGAAGACATCATTTTAAACGTCAAAGGGGTTGTCAACCGCTTCGGTAAGCAACTGGTGCACGACGGAGTAAGCTTCAGTGTCCGACGCGGCGAGATTGTCGGCATTGTCGGCGGTTCAGGCTCCGGCAAGTCGGTGTTGCTTAAAACGATAGTCGGCCTGCATCAGCCCGATCACGGGCAAGTAAGTATTGATGGCAAGCACATGGATGAGGTGACGCCAGCTCAGTCTGCGGCGTTGTTTGGCGTATTGTTTCAGGAGGGAGCATTGTTTTCCTCCATGACCGTGGTGGATAACATCATGCTGCCGCTTGCCGAGCACACCGATTTGCCGCGCAAGGAGCAGGCCATGATCGCCCAGCTCAAGCTGGGCCTTGCCGGTCTGCCGGCCGACACAGGCGCAAAATATCCCTCGGAACTTTCTGGTGGCATGGTCAAGCGTGCTTCACTGGCGCGTGCGCTGGCGCTTGACCCGGAGATATTGTTTCTTGACGAACCTACCAGCGGACTCGACCCGGTCGCTGCCAATGAATTCGATCAGCTGGTGAAAGAATTAAACCAGAGCCTGGGCGCAACCATTGTGATGGTGACGCATGATCTCGATACGTTATTTGGCGTGTGCGACCGCGCTGCCATTCTCGTCGATAAGAAAATTGTGATGGATACTTTACCGCACCTGCTCAAAAGTACTCATCCCTGGATTCATCAGTATTTTCATGGCCCGCGCGGGCAGGCGGCCGCCATGATAACGGAGGAAACACATGGAAAAAGATAAGCATTATTTACGCGTCGGCTCTTTTGTGCTGCTGACCATATTTGCCGCAGTGGTGTTTTCCGTCTGGCTGGTGGGCATGCATAGCAAAAGTCTTTATATGCATTACCGCATGCATTTTACCGAATCGGTAAGCGGCCTGGAGATCGGCAGCCCTGTGAAATTCCGTGGCGTACAGGTCGGAAAGGTGGATCAGCTCGCCATCGACGCACAGGACACGCGCCTGATCGAAGTCGAGGCAAGTATTTTAAAAACGGCGCCGATAAAAACCGATACCGTGGCGGTGCTTAAGCTGCAGGGTATTACGGGCAGTGTCTATATCGAGCTTACCGGCAAGGATCCGCAGGCAGCGGATCTGGTGAGCGAGAATGACAAGAAAAGCATTGTCGGCAGCCAGATTGCCGAGATTCCTACAGAGCCCAGCACGCTTAACACCTTGATGGAAAAACTGACGCATATGACCAATCAGGCAGACAAACTATTTAGCGATAAGAATGTCGGATCGATAAACGATATGGTGAAGAATCTGGATAAAGCGTCGCAAAATATTAATGAGGCGACGCAGGAAGTGAAGGAAAATCCCTCAAAACTGATCTTCTCTTCGAAGGGTAAGAAGAAAGACAAAGATAATAACTAGGGAGAAACGGCGGTAGGGAGGCCCCGCCTGCTGCCTCAAGGGACAACAGACGGGGCGCTGGCGACTATCAGTCGCGTGGTTCTTCATGAATAATCGTAGTCGGAGAAGGCGCCATAGGCGGCGGGCAACTGCAATGCGACGAGCATCCGGACAGCACTGCCATCAGCGTCAGCAGTGCGAAGGCACGTTGGCCAAAAACTTTCATAGTCATCTCCATAGTAAGGTTAAAGAAAATAGTAGGGTTAAAGAAACGCAGCGGCATTAACGTGTGGCATTGGACGAATTGTTGGTGCTGTTGCTGCCACCATTCGTCGAATTGCCTGTGGTATCATTGCTGCCTCCGGCAGAAGGATTGCTAGCACCCGATGGGTTATTGCTTGTGCCGCCGGCGCTGGGGCTTACCGTGCCCAGGCTATTGGTGGCGCTGCTTTGCGCTGCCGAATTGCTGGTATTGGAGCTGCTGCCGTTGCTCGTGGCTGAGGTGCCTGAGGTATCACCCGTAGCGGCGCTCGTAGGTGCGCTGTTATTGGCGACGACGGTGTCGTTAGCGGCATTGCTGTAGGTAATGTGCTCGTACGCGCCGTATCCGATGGAAGTCAGTGCAATGAGAATGAGTAAAATAATGAGACCATCTCTGGCATCACCATCTTTTTCTTTGGGTGTGTGTCTGTTATCGGCCATGGGATCCTCCTGAATGATTGGATGATATTGAACAGGGGTACGGTGCATTAAACCTGATAAAGGTGCCATAGGAGGCTAAACAATTTTTATAAGCTTGGGGTAAACCCTTGCGCATAGCCGCATTAGATATGGGTTCCTTATGTGCTGCACTTTAGGATGGCTACAACTCTCTTTTGCAAAAGGATTATCCCATGAACCACGATGACATTCTTGCACTCTCCGGCATGCCGGCGGCAGCGCCCAGTTATCCCAAGGGCCCGTACCGTTTTATTAACCGTGAATATTTCACCATTACCTATGAGTCGGATGCGGAAGCGATACGCCATGCGCTGCCCGAACCGCTCATGCCCGCGAAGGGTAATCTTATCGCCTATGAATTCATCAAGATGCCCGACAGTTCGGGATTCGGCGATTACACCGAAAGCGGTGTCGTTATTCCTTGCCTGTATCAGGGCAAGGAAGTCAATTTCACCTGCCAGATGTATCTCGACGACGAGCCTCCCTTAACGGGCGGACGCGAAATCTGGGGATTTCCCAAGAAATACGGTAATCCTGCGCTTAAGGTCATTCACGATACGCTCACCGGCACCCTCAAATATGATGAAGAGCTCGTCGCGCTGGGAACGATGAGTTACAAAAGCGAAAATCTGATTGCCAATCCCATGCATGCGGAACTGCGCGACCCAAAAAAAATTATAGCGAAGCTCACCAAGACGCAGATCAATCTCAAGCTCATCCCCGGCGTCGACGGTAAGCAGGCGATTGCCCAGCTGGTGGCATACAATATGTGTGATGCCACGGTCAAAGGCGCATGGAGCGGTCATGCACGGCTTCACCTTGTGCCGCATGTCAATGCACCGGTGGCGGATTTTCCGGTGCGTAAGATCATCGGCGGCAGCCACTTCATCGCCGACATCACCTTGCCTTATGGCCGTGTGATTCATGATTATCTTAAAGAGGCAAGACCGCAAACGCTAGCGGCCGGGCAGCAGAATAAGGTGCAGAAAGCCCAAAAAGTAAAACGGCTTGTTCACGCCAATTAGGCAACTGTTATGCTTTGTAGGAAGAAGTGCTTGTCGGTTTTCTTTCGGCGACAGGTTTGCGCTTCTGCTGCATGGAGAAATCCCTCGCTGCGAACCATGCTTCGGATCCGATAGCTGAAGGCTCAACGTTAAGTGTCAACTGTGGAGTCCGAAGCTGCGCTGCCTTCGGAGAGTTGTCATGTGAAGGATGACTATCCGGCGCAGGGTTGCTGTTTTGTTTTTCATTCCACTGCTCCACTGCTTTTTTGGCTTTCTCAAAGAATTGCTGGGTTTCTTTATCGTTGAGCTTCTTGTCCCCCAGTATTTCTACGCCGATGGGCACTACGTTTGACATATCGATAGCGCCATTAGGTAAAGGCTTAACACCTTTAAACAGCGTAATGCTTTTGGAGCTGGCGTCGGGGTATACCAGGATATAAATCTTTTCATTTTCGCCATTGCCGCCCATCACGGTGAGTGTAGAGCCGGTGTTTATCGCTTCTTGGATGGCATTGTCGCAAAGTGTTTTCATTCCCGGCCTGTCGAGCGCTTGCTGATCAAGAGTATCTCCTTGGAGCAAGCCCGCTACCACTGCGGCCACAGGTGTCAGGGGGGCATCCGGCTGTTCTTCCTTACGCTTGGCCTGTATGATCGCGGCATCTTTCTTAATAATATCATTATACAATTCATCACTGGGTATGCCTGCGGTGCAATGAAGGCCGTAAATGATCGCTTTCACATCGTCACCCTTCACCTCTGCGCCCATAAAGAGCACAGTCTTGTCATGAGGATCGACGACAACGACATATTGCCTTCCCGGTATATCGGATTTGAATTTCATTACCACTTCGTCACCCGCTTGCGGCTCTCTGCCAGAACGTTTTTTGATATACGCCGTTAACTGGTCGATGGCCTCCTGCGCACGTTTTAACGCGTCGGGATCAGTGGCCTCGTAGGGTATTTCTTTATCGAATTGCGGAATAAAGGACTCCAGAGCAGAAATCATGTTATCGATAGCCGGCGCCTGCTCGGCAATCTTCTGCGCAGAAACATTGGTGCCCTGTGGCGAATTATCAGGTGAACGACCGCATCCTGTGAGCAACGCGGTGGCAAGAAGTCCGGAAAGAGCAGTATTCGTTACTATTTTCATACGATGCTTTCGTGAGTGATGATGGCAGTTAAATTTATAGCATCTAGTATAAAGCCCCTTAGTTAAAATTGTATTACGGGTGCCTGAAAAATGAAGCAGTCGTTATTTATCTATTTGATAAATATCAATTAATATGGAGGCCTTTTAGTGACCTGGCAGGTCGTTGAGCTTTTCACGGGTGCGTATCTTTTGATAGGCATCGTCAAGCAGGAACACCCTGGGGAGTCTTTGCCCCGCCAACTGAAAATCCGGCACATAAAATACAAGGTCATCGGTATGCCCAAACCCATGCACCATAGCCAACTTAGTGCTGATAGCTTGCCCAAGTCCTGCCTCTTGTTCATTGGAATAGCTAAATACCCGGTATTTTTTGTGATTCTTACCGTCTGCAAGCGGCAGATTCTTTTTAGTATAGACGGCGTTATTTTCGGTGATGGCTTTTTGCATCTGCGTGGCGAAAGCCTGTCTTAAAGAAGGAATGTAAGGCAGCTCCAGCATTACGCGATTTTCGGAATAATTCTTGGAGATACAGACTTTGCCCAATTCTCCCAAGTCCATCAGCATTGTCTTGTCGACGCTTGGCGCGAGGTCGTCCTGATTGCCTCCTGAGCGGTGAGTGGGCATGCGTATCCCCCCTGCAGTGCCTGCGTTTGCTCGTGCCAGTCGTGCCTGAACTTCGCCAGTGCCAGACATGGCTCGCAGGTAAGCGCTCAAAAGCAGTATGTCAATGACATCGCGAATTTCTTTAGGAAAGCCTTCTACGGCGATTTGCGCAGTCTCACCGGGCTTGCCCTCGCTCGCCCCGATCTTGTTGATGATATCGCGGCAGATCCGAAATGCCGAAGGGGGCATCGGGGTAGGGTACTGCCTGGGTGTAATGGTGATCGTGGTCATCATGCAAGACTAGCAGCGGAACGTTAATAACCCCTTAAAACCCTCATATTCGCGCAAGTGTTGCGCATAATGCTACCCGAATATCGCTCCTGCTATAGAAAAACTGGCGGAGGAGAGAGGATTCGAACCTCCGATACGGCTTAACGCCGTATAACGGTTTAGCAAACCGCCGCCTTCAGCCACTCGGCCACCCCTCCGCTGAGCTTTGGCTTATAGCAGACCTGAAACGCTTGTCCAGCCTGCCCAGCTATCTTTGCCAGATGGAGCGCTGACCGGCCCTGGCAGGGTCTTCTGCCAATGCCTGCTCAATTCTCTCGGCATAGTTATTGGCGATTGCCACAGCCTTGGGATTTCCGTATATGCCGCGCTCTTGCAGTTCAGCCCGTGTGTAGTTCACTTCCTCAGGGGGCACGAATAACTCGCGTGGCAACGGCAGGGGCGTAAATTCATGACTGGTATCCATATTGGCGATGGAATTATTGAGTGCATTGATAAGCGCAGACTGCATCATGGTAGAGACAATCAGTCCGTTCTTTCCGAGTTTGGGTTCCAGGTAATAATCGAGCGGATGCTTAACGTCGTAGCGTATCGGCGTATTCACGGCAAAGTGTTTGATTTCGCGATCGCCAGCACGCTCCTTCACTTCCGTTATTAAATGTCCAGTGTGGTTTACGCTGACATATCCTTCCGGACCAAGCACGTTCGGGTCACCGATCGTGTCAGCAAAGACGGTAACTTTATGCAGGCTGCTAGAGGATGCCGGAAGAATATGAAGCGGCTTGATCACGGTTCTGCCGCCTACCTTCTCTGTGCGGCCGTAATCCTCGATTTCCGTAAGGATGTCGCTCACCGAATTATTGAATGCATTGACCTGTGCATCTTGCGAATGCAGTAGCGTAATCTGGGTGAAACTGGCGAGCGGTTTATTGGTTGCCGTGGCATAAGCAACACTGCCTATATTCATCACCAGTATCTGCCGCGTGGCTTCGCCGATTTCCTGGTCGCTGTAGCCAAGTTTTTTCATGGAATGCACCAGCGCATTGCCTATCTGCTCGCTCACAATGGCGCCCACACTATGGGTCATGATGCGTACATTGCTGAAGTTGCGTTTTATCTTCTCCAGCGGCAGTTTTTCTCCCGTGATATTACCGTCTTTATCGACCTGCGCGTTATCGGCCAGTAATGGGAGGAACTGGCGTTTTACAAACTGCAACGCCATGTCATCAAAATAGCCTTTCTGCGCACGGCCGTAATTATGATTGCGTGCAAACTCCATGAGCTGCATTTCATCGTAGGGATAGGTGGCTGAAACTATACGCAGCTCGGGAGTAAATATGTCCCGTCTTCCAAGAAAGGTTTGTATAAAACGTGCGTATCGTAACGCTTTAGCTTCAGTAGTATCGCCGCCGCCCAGACAAATCACAGTCGGTTTGCTGTAATCTGACGTTTCGGTCACATTCTTAAGTCCGTATTCCGTCCAGTCGTAAAGCGTAATGAGTTTAGGACTGCTCTGCGATTGTGATGACATCGGCATGTGCTTCTGGTGTGGTCAGTAAAAGGTGCTCGATATGATGATAGCGGTCATTCCTTAAGTTTTTGCTAAAGATAGAGAAAAGCAGCCGCCCTGCCGTATAGCCCTTGAATTTGGGCGAAAATCTGCCATAACTCGCGCTTTCCAACCGCAAAGGCCGTTTTCAAGGACAATCCGATGGCACCCAAAGGCAGCAGTTACGAGACCGCCAAGACATTGGTAATGGCCATTCTTCTCGCCCTTATATTTCGCAGTTTTGCCTATGAACCATTCCATATTCCCTCAGGGTCGATGAAAAGCAATCTGCTGATCGGCGACTATATTTTTATCTCCAAATTTTCCTACGGCTACAGCCGCTATTCTTTTCCGCTTGCCATCATCCCGTTTAAGGGGCGCGTCATGGAAAATCATATGCCGCAACGTGGCGACATTGTGGTGTTCAGGCCTCCGGGACAGCCGAATGTGGATTTCATCAAGCGGCTCATCGGTCTGCCGGGGGATCGCATTCAGATGAAGGACGGCCTGCTCTACATTAACGACAAGCCGGTGGAAAAAGAATATGTCGACGACTGGGTCGATGAGGATCTGCCGCCCATAGACAATGTGCTCAAACGTTATAAGGAAACCCTGCCGGAGGGAAAATCCTATCTGGCGGTGTATAAGCCGGTGATGGGCTCTGCTGAGAATACTCAGGTATTCGTCGTGCCGCAGGGCCATTATTTCATGATGGGTGATAACCGCGACAATTCGCAGGACAGCCGTTTCGAAAATCCCGTGGGCTTTGTGCCTGAGGAGAATCTGGTCGGACGCGCTGATCTCATCCTGTTCTCCTGGTCTTGCGGCTACCCGTTCTGTCCGCACCGTGCGTTAATGACGTTGCCCTAATTGCACTTTGCGCTTGTACGCGTTATACCAGTAGCATAGTCCTTGAGGGAATGATGGCGTCAGCACTGACAGAAGCATTGAGATCGTCACCGCGCAAGATCCTTTCCAGTTTTTATTCTGCAGAGTTCTATTCCGCCGTTGCCAATGAAGAAGAGGGCAGGGGAACATCGTATGTTATCATCCTCACCGTCATCATGCTCTGCATCATCTCGCTTAATCTGCTGCGCGCCGGGCCTGAAATACTGAGCGGCTTCAAACGCGTGACCGCAGTGATGAGCCAGCTTCCCGCCGTGACCTACAAGGATTACACGATTACCATCGACAAGCCCGCGCCCTACCAGATCAATGCCGGCACCAATACCGAGCCGCGCTGGATCATTATCGATCCGGAATATACGATTGCCAATGTCGATACTCTTACCCAGTTCATGCGCGAAAAGCAGACCATCATCGTGCTTGCCAACGACAATCTGCTGGTGCTCAACGAGCGCGAAGATCGCGTGGACATCACCGATCTTAAAAACTGGCGGCCTTTTACTATCACGCATGACGACTGGCACCGCTTTGCCGATATAGTCTCGCGCTATGGCATGGTGTTGCTGATTGGCCTGTGCATTCTGTTGCCGGTTGGCCTGTTCTTCGGCAATTTCTGCGCGGCGATAGTGGTGGCGGTGGTGGTCAAAATGGTAGGAAGGCTGATGCGCGCCGAGCTCGATTTCAATGCGTCGCTGCGTGTTGCTGCTGCGCTGCGCATTCCAGTGACGATTCTTGCGATGTTGCCGCTGCTGGTGGTGGCGCCCGATCCCAAAAGCTGGCTGGTGCTGGTGGCATGGGTGGCTGACCTGCAATTTGGCACGCCGATGATGGCGCTCGAGATTTTTCGCCTGCCTTTGATGCTCATCTATGCCGGATATCTGCTTACCGGCCTTTCACAAACGCAACACACGGTATTCTGGCTGATCGGATTTGGCTATCTGGGCTTTGGCATTTGGGCCAGCAAACATCATTTCAATTTACAGCGATGACCATTGAAGAAATCATAGGCCACACTTTTCGTGACAAACGCCTGCTTACGGAAGCGCTCACCCATCCGAGTTGCGCGGAAAGCAAAGATGGTGTTGCGTTTAATTACCAGCGGCTGGAATTCCTGGGCGACGCCGTGTTAGGGGTAGCGGTGGCGGAATTGCTCTTTCGCATGTATCCGGCAGAAAACGAAGGCAGCCTCGCAAAGCGCCAGGCTGCACTGGTTTGCAGCGATTCTATTGCCGAAGTCGGTCGCAAGCTCGGCATCAGCCAGTATATGCGCGTGGCGGCCAGCGAGCAGGCGAGCCGCGACAGCAATTCCAATCTTGAAGATGTATGCGAAGCGCTGATTGGTGCCATCTATATGGATGGCGGATTTGATGCGGCGCGCGAGTTTATTCTTACCCACTGGCAACAGCTTGCCAAAGGAATGAGCCAGCCGCCCAAGGATGCCAAGACGAGCCTGCAGGAATGGGCGCAGGGACGCGGGTTCAAACTGCCGCATTACCGCGTGCTGGAAACGGTCGGCCCGGCACATGCACCGGAATTCACCATCGAGGTATCGGTGGAGGGCAAGAAGAACGCCAGCGCCAAGGCAAGTTCCAAACGGCAGGCAGAGCAGCTGGCGGCGAGATCATTACTCGATATACTTACAAGCGAGGAGTAAAAGCATGCAGAACGCTGCCACGTTGGTTATGTCGGTGCCCATACTTTTTACCGTCGCCTTGCTTCTGCTGATGGTTACGCTTAATAAAAACAACGGCAAGAATATGATGCCGCTGAAGACCCTCAACGGTTTGCCGTATCTGTGGCGTTACAGACCCGGCGGGCGGGGTAGTCCGGGCTTCACTTGGATCGGCATCGAGCTCGATGCCCCATTTGATTTTCTGCTGCTGCCTGAAGGCAAGGGGCAGAAGCTGGCGAAATGGATGGGTTTTGCCACCGAGTTTCAGACGGGCGATACCGTGTTTGACGACCAAGTGTATATCGATTGCGATTTTCTGCCGTTTTGCGAAAAGCTGCGCGATTCCTCCGAGCTGCGCCGTGCGATATCCGGGCTGCTTCAGACACAGGTCAAATCGCTGACCTTAAGCGGCGGACGGCTTGTAGCGCTGCTCAAACAGCCTAATTCCGTGCCGGATGAAGACACCGCTGAAGCCGTGGCGGGGGCACTTAACGACATCAAGCGACTGATGCCTTCTAACTATAACATGCAGGATGTCGCACGGCCGCGCTTCAGCCCTTCGCAGATTGCAAGTGTTCTGATTGTGGGGCTTTTTACCATCGGCGTAGTGGCCTCCGTCTATGATGCGGTGCAGCCATACGAAGTGCTTTCCAAGACAAACCTGATGCAGATGACGGGCGGTGTTGGCCTCATGGCCATCCTCGCCATGCTGATTGTGATCTGGCTGGTGTTTCACGGCTCTGCGCGCGGTTATGACGTTCTCAAAGTTTTCTTGCTGGGAGGCATCATAGGAGCGATGCTTTGCGCGTTTGCTGCGCTTTATAATATCAATATCTATTTTGATACTGCCCCGGCCGAAACCCATGATCAGCTCATCACGAGCAAATATTTCAGGGTTACGCACAATAAGCACGGCACCAGCAGAACGTATTATGTGAATCTAATGGACTGGCATGGCAGCGCAGGGGTACAAAACATACGCGTGAACTACAATACCTATAACTACGCACGTGAAGGCGTGGACAAAATGCGGATGATTACGCATCCGGGATATCTGGGCACGGAATGGATTGAGAGCCGGACTTTATTACCGCAGGCACAAGGAAAACAATGGTAGAACACAGACGTTGCGGCTATGTGGCGCTTATCGGTGCGCCCAACGCGGGCAAATCGACGCTGCTTAACGCACTTTCCGGCAGCGACATCGCTATCGTCACGCCCAAGCCGCAGACCACGCGTGCAAGGCTGCGCGGCATCGTTAATCACGGGCAGTCGCAGATCATTTTTATCGACACGCCGGGCATCTTCGACGCCAAGCCGGTGTTTGAAAAAGCCATGGTGGCTTCGGCATGGATCGGGGTGGGCGAAGCCGATGTGGTGCTGCTGCTGGTTGATGCCCATCGCAAGGCCGACGATGACACGCGCCGCATCATCGAAGCGCTCAAGACACATGGCAAGGCTGTTATTCTTGTGCTCAACAAAGTCGACAAGGTGCAAAAAGAAGCATTGCTGATTCTGTCTCAGGAACTTTACGCTTTGTTTGATTTTGAGCGCAGCTTCATGATTTCAGCCTCCAAAGGCAATGGCGTTGCCGACATCACGCGCTATCTCGCTGAAAAAATGCCGCCGGGCGAATGGCTTTACCCGGAAGATGAAGTGACGGATGTTTCCGAGCGCCATCTGGCTGCCGAAATCACGCGCGAGACCTGCTTTCTGGCGCTGCATGCCGAACTGCCCTACAGTTTAGCGGTGGAAACGGAAAAGTGGGAAGAGCACACGCATGACGGCAAACGCGAAGTGCGCATCCATCAGACGATCATGGTCGAGCGCGAAAGCCAGAAAAAAATCGTGCTGGGCAAAAGCGGCGCGATGCTCAAACATATCGGCTCGGCGGCGCGCGGTAAGATCGGCGGGTTGCTGCAGGCGCAGGTGCATCTGTTGCTTTTCGTCAAAGTGAGCGAGACATGGAAGTCGGATCCTGCTATGGTGGCGACCATGGGGCTTGAGGCCAAAAAATAAGAAGACACAGGCATCACGATGCAGTGGAACGATGAGGGAATCGTATTATCGGCACGCAGGCTGGGCGAAAGCGCTGCCGTGGTTCACCTGCTGACGCCACAGCACGGCATGCATGCGGGTGTCGACAGGTTCGCTTTCAGCCGCCGCAAACAGGGGCTCTATCAGGCCGGCAATGCCGTAAGCGTAAGCTGGAAGGCAAGAATGTCCGAACAATTAGGCACGGTTTCTTGCGAGCTCATGCATTCGATTGCACCCTATGTGCTCGATGACCGGCGCAAACTCGCGGCGCTCACTTCCGCCACGCTGATGACCGAGAAGATCCTCTCCGAGCGCGATCCGCAGCCGGTGGTATTTGAAGCCATGGAGTCATTCCTCCACAAGCTCAGGGCGGACGAAGACTGGCTCGCCGCCTATGTCCTCCTTGAATATACCCTGCTCGAACATGCCGGTTTTGGCCTGGATTTAGCCAGTTGCGCCGCCACCGGCCAAGCGCATGATCTAACGTATGTATCGCCCAAATCCGGCCGCGCGGTAAGTGCCGATGCGGGCAAGCCGTATCATAGCCGCCTGCTGGCTCTGCCCGAATTCCTCATTTCCGCCACCTCGTCGGTTTTTGTCGATCTTGCGCAAATCCTTGACGGAGTGCGGCTTTGCGGCTATTTCCTGCAGGAGCGCGTATTCGTGCCGCGCGGGGTTAGCGTCCCTGCGGTGCGCGAGCGCTTTGTGAAAATGCTCGATGTAGGGGAACGCGCACTTGCCGAAACTGCCACCTAAAAAGGCGGATAATACTCCGATTATCACCGACGTCTCCTTTAAGGATGCGATCTCCGAGCGCTACCTTGCCTACGCGCTTTCCACTATCATGGCGCGTTCGCTGCCCGACGTGCGCGACGGCCTTAAGCCCGTGCATCGCCGCCTGTTGTACGCCATGCTGCAGCTCAAGCTCGACCCCCATGCGGGCTACAAGAAATGCGCGCGCGTGGTGGGCGACGTTATCGGTAAATACCATCCTCACGGCGACACCGCCGTTTACGATACCCTGGTGCGTTTGGCGCAGTCTTTTGCGGTGCGCTATCCGCTGGTCGAGGGCCAGGGCAATTTCGGCAGCATCGACGGCGATAACGCTGCCGCCATGCGATACACCGAAGCGCGCCTGACGCCTGTGGCCGTGACGTTGCTCGAAGGCATCGATCAGGACACGGTTGATTTCCGCCCGACCTATGACGGCGAAGATCACGAACCGCTCGTGCTTCCCTCAAGCTTTCCCAATCTTCTGGCCAACGGCTCTGAAGGTATTGCGGTCGGCATGGCGACCTCCATTCCGCCGCACAATGTCGGCGAATTGTGCGATGCGCTTGGGTATCTCATTGCCCATCCCAAGGCGTCGGTGGAAAAACTGACCAGCTTTGTCAAAGGCCCGGATTTTCCGACCGGAGGCATCGTTGTTGAGCCGCAAGCCAGCATTCTGCAAGCCTATGAAACTGGCCGCGGCACGTTCCGCGTGCGCGCACGCTGGCACAAGGAGCCGTTGTCGCATGGTCTCTACCAGATCGTCATCACCGAGATTCCTTATCAGGTGCCTAAATCGCGGCTGATCGAAAAAATTGCCGATCTCTATCGCAACAAGAAGCTGCCGCTGCTAGGCAATATCCGTGACGAATCGACGGAGGATATGCGCATCATCCTTGAGCCCAAGAACCGCCAGGTCGATCCGGAAATACTCATGGAGTCGATGTTCCGCGCCACCGAGCTGCAGACGCGCTTCGGCCTGAACATGAACGTGCTGACCGCCAAGGGCGTGCCGCAGGTGATGAACCTGCGTGAAGTGTTGCAGGCATTTCTTGATCACCGTCATGAAGTGTTGCTGCGCCGGGTGAAATTCCGCCTCGACAAAATTGCCCACCGCCTGGAAGTGCTGGGCGGCTTCCTGATTGCCTATCTCAATCTCGATGCGGTCATCAAGCTCATCCGCACTGAGGACGAACCCAAGCCCAAGATGATGAAGAAATGGGATCTGACCGAGGTACAGGCCGAGGCCATTTTGAACATGCGCCTGCGCAGTCTGCGCAAGCTTGAAGAAATTGAAATCAAGCGTGAGCACGACACACTTAAGGCCGAGCAGAAAGATCTCAAGGAAACCCTGAAATCTGAAGAGAAGCGCTGGAAAGTCATTTCAGGCGAGCTCAAAGAGATCAAGAAAGCCTTCGGCGAAGGCACGCCGCTTGGCAAGCGCCGCACCACCTATGCTGATGCGCCGGCGGCGTCGGATGTCATTTCAATCGAAGCGTTCATCGAGAAGGAACCGGTCACCGTGCTTTGTTCCAAGATGGGCTGGATAAGGGCTATCAAGGGGCATGACGACGATCTGGGGGATATCAAATACAAAGAAGGCGACGAAGAGCGTTTCTGCCTCAAGGTACAGACCACCGACAAATTGCTGGTGTTCGCCAGTGACGGGCGTTTCTTTACCGTCGGCTGCGATAAGATTCCGCGTGGCAAAGGGCAGGGCGATCCCATCCGTCTGTTTATCGATCTTGAAAATGATCACGATATCGTCGATCTGCATGTCTACAAGCCGGGTGAGAAGCTGCTGCTGGCGAGTAAATCGGGCAAAGGCTTTATCGTGCCTACCGACGATGTGCTGGCGCAGACCAAGAACGGCAAACAGGTGATGAACACCGACAAGGGCGTGGCGGTGGCGTCGCGTCCGGTTGCAGGCGATCATGTGGCAGTAGTGGGCGAGAACCGCAAACTGCTGGTATTCCCGCTTAATGAAATTCCCGAGATGAAACGCGGTCAGGGCGTCTCGCTTCAGAAATACAAAGGCGGCGGCCTTTCCGACGTCAAAGTATTCAAGAAATCCGAAGGGCTCACCTGGAAGTCCGGCGATCGCGTACGCACGGAAACCGGCATCATGGATTGGCTGGGGCATCGCGGCACCGCCGGCAAACTGCCGCCGCAAGGCTTTCCGCGCTCCAACACATTTGAATAGCTAGTAGACGATTCTTTCCTGCGGGAAGCGCACCGTCACCACGGTGGGTTTACCCGAAGGGCTGCTGATATCGAGCGTTGCCTGGTGCATGGCCACCAGTGCTTTGGTCAGGGGAATGCCAAGATTGCTCAGATCGATCTTGCGCCCCTTATTTTTATCTCCCTTGATCACCACCGGCCCTGCCTTGGAGCCAAAATCGATGAAAGAAATACAGAAGGTTTCGCCGTTTTTATCTTTCTCAAGCGTTACCGCAACGATGATATGTCCCTCTTCCGGGCTATGGGTTACAGCATTGAGAATCAGATTGACGATGATCTGCTTAAGGCGCAATTCATCCACCAGCAGGCGGGGCAAAGCTTCAGGCAGCTTGAGCTCGATATGCAATTTTTGCTCCGCTACGCGTTCCGTCACCATGCGCAGGCATTTATTAAGTACAAAACGCACATCTACCGGCTTTTCCTGCAATTCAAGCAGGCCGGCTTCGGCGTTGGAAAGCGCCAGCACGTCGTCGATTAGCGCCTGCAGATGTTGTGCGGCTTCGTGGATGTCCTGCGTGTATTGCCAGTATTGTGTGTTTTCCAGCGGGCCGTACAGCTGGTTTTTCATGATCTCGGAAAAGCCGACAATGGTGTTGAGCGGCGTGCGCAGCTCATGGCTCATGGCGCTTAAAAACTCGATTTTGATCTTATTGCTGAGCTCGGCCGATTCTTTGCCTTTGCGCAGCATCAGGTTTTTGTTTTCTTTTTCTTCGCCGACACGCCGGATCTCTTCGAGATAGTCGCTCATTTTCTTGATTTGACGCGACAGGGAGGCCACTTCATCCGATCCGCTGCTTTGAGGCATCCGGTAAGATTTTCCGCGCAGGATGTCCCCGGTTACCTCGCCCAAATCCGATACCGGTTTGATGATGCGCAGCCGCACCACCCAGAGGAGGGCGAGCATAAACACACCCATCAGCAGTATCTGCAGTAAACGCGGCACCAGCAGGTCGCGCACGGTGGTAGTGTTGGTTTGCGCATCATACCCTAGCAGAATGATATAGGGATAGTCGGCGGAGACTTCGTAATAAACGAACAGCGAGCGTTCATCAAAGACGCTGCCGGTGGAAAGCACGCCCGACGGGTGTTTATCTAAATCCGTTGTGCGCAGCTTCTCGCTGTAATTCTCAAGCGACTTAAGATTTTCATCCTCGATGGCTTCGGTAAGCGGCAGCAATGTCTTACTGTAAAGCGCAAATGAGAGGCTGGGCTCTTTAAGCACGGAGCGCAAGTTGTGCTTGATAGTGTCGATATCCATGCTGATGAGGATGGTGCCCAGATATTTGCCGGTGGTGTCGGTCAGGCCCAGCGCCACGGGCAGTGCCCAGAGATCGGATACGCGGCCATGAATGGGGCGCCCAATCTGAATCCTCCACGGTTCGGCGATGGCTTTCTTTACGAAATCACGATCCGAGACGTCAATCGGCTTGGGGTTTACGCCGCGGTTGCTGCTCACCACGTTGTTCTGATTTTCATCAATCCAGGAAAAGACATGGTGCTGGGTAGCGGCGGTATCAAACGAGCGCAGCAGCAGCGCGATGCTTTCCAGATCGTTGGTGTTCATATGGGATATCTGGCGGCCGAGGCCTTCGAGCAGATAGGACGAATGTTCGATTTCCAGAATCATGGCGCGGTCGATACGCGTGGCCTCGGTCTCCAGCTGATGGACAATCTGTTCGGAATGGTCCTGGTAGGTCTGATACGTAACCCAGAGCGACACCAGCGACAGCACGAACACAATCAGCGCGGCAAGCAGCGTGAAGTCTCGTGACAGGGATGGTTTAGACCAGGTGACGTTCATAAGCCGGTTGACCCTTTGCACAGGCGTGCACTTTCTCAGGCGCACTCCCTTCATAGGTACTATAGAGTCACTCGCTTATCAAATAATTATAGCACTCAGGAGAGCGCCATGCCGGAGTCGGCGCTTTGCGCCTGAGCGTGGTCTATAAGGCTCTTAGGGCCTTCGGCAAGAAGCTTTTCATGGGCTTTCTTTTCTCTCACGGGCGGAAACATTTTATCGAGCGCGGTTTTAGCGACGGCGAGCGTGGAAACGCTGGTAATGGTGGCGATTTGCTCGGCCACATAATGCTCAGTCTTTTCGCCGGTAGGCATCATGCGTTCAGGCATGAATTTCTTAAGGCCACTTAGCACCACTCTGTTCAGTTTTTCATAGCTGCCTTTGGCAAGATATTTGAGACCCACATAGAAACCCACCGCTGCAGAGAAGGCCAGCACCTTGCCTGCGAACCAATGGCTCATGCTTTCCACGCTTTCCTCAGGTTCCTCCGAGGGTTTGTTTTTCTTGCCAAACAGTCCGTCCACCCAGCCAGTGATCTGCACGCGGTGCGCGGCATATATTTTCTGCAGCGGCAGCACGAGGAAACCGCCGATGCCCAGCGCGCTTATTTCCACCAGGTCCTTGGCAGCGTTGATGGTGCTGGCGTCGGTGGTGGGGCGCTTGCGGTATTTTACCAGTTTAAGCGCAGCTGCGATCACTTTTTCCATGCCTTTGCTGGCATTATGGATAAGCGGGGTCTTATTCTTGAGAAATCCAAACACTTCCACCGACACGACGGCGTTAAGCACCCAGCCGATGCCGATAAAATTGGCTAGAAAATGGGTAACGCGCACAGGTATGGACTGCTTAAGCGGTTTTTTTGCCTGCGGCCCGGTCTGCGGCCCGGTCTGTGGCCCGGTCTGTGGCGATGCTTCTGTCTGCGTATCGTTTTGCATATGCGTATCTTACAAACTTGCCGTGTTCGCCGAGGCTTCGGCAGCAGTTTTTTCCGTACGTGCACGGAAGTCCCGAGGTCCATCGGCGAGGATTTTCTTATGAGCGTCGGATTTCGAAGGGGCGCTCGTCAACTCTTCGTCGTCATCCGCATGCTTGGCATTATGCAGTTTGCCCTGGACGATCGCATGGGTCGTCGAAGAGGAGACCGTCATGATGGCGTCTTGAAGGAGCAGTTTCCCGAACAGATTGGTATCCGAAAATACCTTTTTGAATCCGGGGATTTTACTGAGCACCGAACCTATTTTTGGCGCAAGTTTTTCCTCATGGTATTTATACCTGAGCATGGGATTATTATTATTGTCGGTGAGTCCAAGGCCAAATGCCGTGGCATTGGCCGCTGTCCATCCCACCAGGCGTGCAAGCAATACTTTTGTCCAGGGCAGCTTGCGTTCCCTGAAGGCAAATGACTTGCTGCGATCGGTAATTTCCAGTTTATGCTTTTCCCATATTCTGTGTTTTTCTTCCTCGGTGAACTGCACGCTGCCGTGCGATTTCATCTCAAGTCTGATTTTATCATACTCCTGCATGTTCTGACGTGTGGCGTCATTACCGCGGCCCAGGCCTTCCTGAATCACATCGAGCATATGGCCGAATCGGAATTCGATGCTTTTGCGGTGATCTTCGAGCCCTTTGATAATAGGCACAAGCAAGGTGCCGACGAGCGTGAGGAAGAAACCGCGGATGCCGCGGAATATGCCGCCGCTTAATTTCTCGACACCGTGGGGATGGGTGGCAAATTTATTCGCCAGCGTTTCTGAGAGTTTTAAAAAGTTGTCCCTGAATTTGGTATCGGTAGCGTAGGTGAGAGCGGCCGAGCCTATGGCATTGACGAAATAGTTGATGCCGACATAGGTCACTTTGTTGAAGGCAAACTTTTTATATTTATCACCCCAGCTTTTTTCGCCGCTCGCCGCCATTGCCAAAGGGTCGCTGGCAGCAGCAGGGCCGAACTTGCTTAAGCCCTCGTCACGTAATTTGCAGGCGAGGCTGTATAGCGCCGGGCTTGCATTCTTGCAGGCTTCAATGATGGGCATGCGCGTGCGGATATAGTCGGCATGCTGCAGTTCTGCCCAGTCAGAGCGCGGGTGGGTAAGGGAGGTTTCGAAATTGACGATCTTTTCGATCATCAATGCCTGCTGCGCCTTGGGCGGAAGGTTTTTTGCCCAGGCAAGTTTGGCGGCAAATAGCGCCTGCTTGTTATCGCGGGGTTCGAGCGGTTCTAAACTCAGGGCTTTAACCAGAGTCGCCATCTCGCTGCCGTAATCACGCTCAATGGTCGCAAGCGGAAGCGCCTTGCCATCTTTGATTCTGCGGATGTCCTGCGATTTATGCAGGAGTGCCAGTTTGGCCAGTTCGATATCCCCGGTCTGCTCGAGTGCGATTTCGCCGCAGCGGCGCACCTGATCGTACATGTCGAGATTGGTGCCGTAATAGACGCCGCGATGTAACGTCTGCGCCTGGCGGAGTACGGGCTGTAGTTCCTGTAACTCTTCTATTTTCGGCATATTAAAACGCTTTCAAGCCTTTACGCCCAACTGTTCTGATACTACCATATTTTACCAGTGGAGAAGTTAAGGTTTTGTTACACTTACCCAAATTGTCATATAATTTTGCGTTTAATAACGCGGTTTTTGCGCTATACTGCCTTTGATGCCAAACACCGGAAGTTAGGCAAATGTTATTTAAAAAACAAATAGTTATATTGGCAATCTTGTTTGTGATGGCTGTCGCTGGCATGCCGGCGCAATCACAGGCTGCGTTTAACAGTATGCCACAATCCATCGCCTGGCCCAGTAACAGCATCAGCTGGCCGGATTTACAAGGCCTGTTTAATCAATACCCGGGAACAAGCCAGTTCAATATCCAGTTCCCCAACAGCACGCAGTGGAATGTTGATCCGTCCTCCATGCAGTCGTTTTACAATGATTACCTCAACAGCGCCCGTTCATTGGGTTATGGCAGTGCGGCAAATCCTCTGCCGCCGCTCATTTTTTCTGCGCTCAAAAATGCCGGGGCCAATAACCTCAACATCGCCAATGTTCCCATTGGCAACGGCATCACTGTGATGGAACAGCAGATGGAGGGTGTGCTGCGCGACATGCGCTATGAGCAAATGCATTTAAGCGATGCACTGCCCGACTGGCTCAAAAATATTATTCTCATCATGTGGAATGGTCTCACGCAATTGTGGGATTTTGCTTGCGACGAATTCCGCAAGATTTTCTAATAAAAAAGGCCGGTCTTTCGACCGGCCTTTTCGTTTTGTCTGAAAGTAGTGCGGTCAGGAAGACCGCACCCTTTAGTCAGTGGAGCTGTTAGGCTCATCGCGGAGGTCAGAAGACCGTAGCGGGAGCAATCTAACAGGACTTCCTAGAAGTCCATGTCGCCCATGCCGCCCATTCCGCCCATACCGCCGCCGCCATGGCCGCCAGCAGCCGGCTTGTTGTCTTCCGGCTTGTCGGTGATGATAGCTTCGGTGGTGATCATGAGGCCCGCGACCGAGGCAGCGTTCTGCAGCGCATTACGCACCACTTTGGTCGGGTCAATGATA